>Ga0137415_10005882_pt1 | contig 12134 bp, 17 predicted proteins | sample CZODoug3_1_1_16f_FD_183082 | JGI IMG/M metagenome (GOLD analysis project Ga0137415, IMG submission 183082) | Vadose zone soil fungal communities from Angelo Coast Range Reserve, California, USA - CZODoug3_1_1_16fungal (Hybrid Assembly) | ecosystem: Environmental > Terrestrial > Soil > Vadose...
TCACCGGGCTTCGCAGAGGCGAGGCCTGCGGGCTGCGCTGGGTCGACGTCGACCTGGAAACCGAACAATTCACCGTTGTCCAACCCGTGCGGCTACACGACCTGCGCCACGGCGCCGCGACCCTCGCGCTCGCCGCCGGCGTCGACCTCCGCACCGTCCAAGACCTGCTCGGACATTCCACCATCGTCACCACCGCCGACATCTACACCAGCGTCCTGCCCGAACTACAGCGCGCCGCAGCCAGGGCAATCGCCGGGCTTGTCCTCGCGAGCGCCGCCGCGGGTACGTGATCCAGCTGGGACCGGCCTCTGCCTCACAACGGCCTCACCGGCGGTCCTGGGAAATCACAAGCATGTCTTTCCGCTGGTCAAAGGGTGGGCTCCCGGGGGATCGAACCCCGAACCCGCGGATTAAAAGCTGGGCTTTTCCCGCTATTGAGTGTCAGCCGATGTTGTTCGGTGTTGGCGGATGTCAGTCCTCTCGGGCGCGGCTCGGGCTCGCGAAGAAGCGCGATTGCCCTGCGCGCGCCCGAGCAGGGTCCGGCTGGTATACGGCTTCCGCAGCCGGCATGGAGTTGGGCTGGCTCAGACAAGATCGCTGGACGCTGGTCAGTCCGTAATCGGTACAGGGAACGAATACGGAGCGTTGCGGGGCAGGCGGTGCTTTAGCCTGCGACAGTTCCGTCCCGTGCTCGGGGGCGCGTAGTGCTGCCGCTGGTCTGAAAATTTCGGACCAGACAGAGGAACGATTGCGACTGGAACTGGTGGGCGTATACCGCCCTGCGCAAGCCCGCGTACGATTCCAACGAGCCCGAGGACGACTGGTCACGGGCCCGAGAGACGGTCTCAGGAGCCCGAGCTCCGGCTCCAGCGAGCCCGAGTAGCGCTGGTACGAGCCCGAGCGCGCGGGCTCGCGAGCCCGCCGCGAGCCCTGGGAGCGGGCTTCGGCAACCTCGGGCTTGGGGTCAGCTCGACAAAGCAGGCACCAGTGGCAGCAGGACCGCTCAGTGCGATGAGCGCGGCGGCGATCGCGGTCGTGGACTTGGCTTGAATCCGAGGTGCATGGTCATCCTTGCGTGTCAGGGGTGCGGTGGTCGATCGAGCGACGTGTGGCTCCGGGCGATGAGAGGGCCGTCTTACGGGGTGGCGGCGCCGAGGTATTCGGATTCGAGGACTAGGTCGAGGATCTCGGGCTGGTATTCCAGGTGGGCGGGGTGTTCGGTGGTGCGCCAGTGGATGCTCTCGTGCTCGCGCATGTAGGCGTGGTATGCCGGCGCGCCGGGGGCTTTGATGTTGTCGGCTACCACGACCGACCCGGGGTGTAGCCAGTCACGGTCGAGGATGCGCCGCAGGTCGGGTAGGTATTGATCTTTGGCGTGGTCGAGGAACACGAAATCGAGGCTGGACGAGGCGAAACCGTGCTCGCCTGCCAGCCGCTCCACGGTGCGCCCGCCGTCACCGAGCGCCCCCACCACACAGCTCACTCGGTCCGCGACGCCGGCGTGCCGCCAGATCTGGGCGGCGATGACCGCGTTCGCGGCGTCCTGTTCGATCGACCACAAGCGCGCGCCGGGCGGCATGACCCGCACGATCCGCAACGCGCTGTATCCGCAGTAGGTGCCCAGCTCAAGCACCCGGGCGGGGTGCGCCGCGCATATCGCCGCGTCGAGGATCGCGCCCTTCTCATCGCCCACATTGATCAGAAACGCCCGCTCATAGGCGAACTGGTCGATCGCCGAGATCACCGCGTCAAGATCACCGGGCGCCGTACTGGCCAGGACGTACTCGGCCAATGCTTGCTCACGGCCATCACCGGCCTGGCCGCCAGAGCTTTGTTTGAGCCGTCGCAGGACGCGGGCAGGCGACCAACGCCTCGGCCAGACCTTCGCGGTACTCACTCGCACCTCGCCTCCCTCGCTTGACGATCGGGACGTGGAGGTGCGCAGCCTGCTGTGGCGTCGACCGCGACGAGCACAGACGTGGTCACTGGCGTAGACGTGGACTTGAACGTGGGATGCATGATCATCCTTGGGGTTCTGGAGGTGTACGCGCGTCCGCTGCGGGCGCTGTGCCGCGCGGGCAGAGCCGACCGCCCAGGTGCGATGTCCGGTTGGCGGCCCGGCATCGATGTATATGAGCGCCAGCCTGATTACTGGCGGAGGGGCTGGGGCGCGGAAGGCGTCGAGCCCCGGCTGACCCGCGACGTTTACCGAAGGCTCACCAGTGGGCGAGCATGGTCTGCATCTCGGTGATCTCGCGCTGCTGAGCATTGATGATGTTCTGGGCCAACGCCTTCGCGTCGGGGTTTTCACCCTGGGCCAGCTCGGTCTTGGACATGGTGACCGCGCCCTGGTGGTGGCCGATCATCATCTTCAGGAACGTCGTGTCGAACGCGGCACCGTTGGCTTGGCTGAGCTGTTGCATCTGCCGCGGCGACATCATCCCCGGCATGGCCCCGCCGGATCCCTGATCCATCCCCGGCATTCCGTTGCTGGAGCTCTGGCCCGTCCCGGGCATGTTGTGCCCGCTCATGCCGCTCGTGTTCGGGTCGTTGGTGTCGGGCACGGGGGCGTTCCAGGCTCGCAGGAAGCCGCTCATCTGGTCGATCTCGGGCTGCTGCTCGGCCTGGATCCGGGCGGCCAGGTCCTTGACCTGCGGTGAGCTGGCGTGTTGTGCGGCGAGCTCGGCCATCGACACGGCTTGGGCGTGGTGCCCGATCATGTCGGTGGCGAAGGTGTTATCGGCCTGGTTATGGGCCTGCGCCACCGGCGCGGTGCCGCTGCTGGTGGTGGCCGGCGGTGTGCTGGTGGTGGTGCTGGAGCCGCATCCGGCCAGTACCGCGCTCACGGTCACAGCCGCGGCAAGGGCGGTGGTGAGTGTGGCGATTCGGGTCGCGACGGTGCGAGTGGTCATAGTGGTGTCCTTTGCGTCTGCGGTTGTGGCTGCTGATGGGTCACCGAAAACAGCGGTGACTGATCAGCGCCGCCAGACGCCGAGCTGGGAGAACCGAACACCACTCGTAGGAGGGCTACGTGCCGGCAGCGTCCTCGCCGCCCCACCGGTCCTAGGCAGTGGCGCATCGCGTGTGGCCGTCGTCGCGAGGAGCGCCGTCGCGGCCACGAGTTGCGTGTTGGCGCCCAGTACCGCCTGACAGGCGTGTCCGATCATGGCGCCCATGCATGGGCAGCAAGCCGACGCGCTCACCGACCTCGGGCCGACCGTGTCGCTGGTCGCCGCGCGAACAAGGATCTCGCGATCCTGCTTCGCCAGGCTGGTCGCGGCGTCTGCCGGCGCCGCGCTAGGTATGGCGACAGCGTCCACATCGAGGTGTGTCGGCGCGCTGCCGGCGGTGTGGTGCAGCGTGTCGTCGGTCGAGGTCACGGGACCGACGAGGTTGTGCATGCCGATCAGTCCAGCGGCGATCGCGACGATCAAAAGCCACTGGCGCAGCAGTGCGCTGGACCGGATCGGCATGATCGGCACAACCCCGACTCTAGCGATACCACGCATTCCCATCACACCCTCGGTGACTCCTGGTGGTGGTTGGGCCCGGTGGCGGCCGAGGCCGCTTGGGAGAGCGGGGGGCTCGCACTGCGGGGCAGCTGTCCATGGACACGGGAGATCAGTGCTGGTGGCCCTGGTGCGAGCCGTGGTTGTGCCCGTGCCCGTCGACGTCACCGACCTCCGGCGAGCCGCCCATCATCTTCAGCATCGCGATTCCGCCGGTACGCACGAACCGGACAACGAGTATCCCGGCCAGCAGCAGGAACGCGATGTTGAGCCAGGTGGTGTAGTTCCACGAGATGCCTTCCTCCATGACCTTCGCCGACCGTTGGGTGGGGATCAGCCCGGTGACGCCGAACAACAGCTCGACAAGGTAGCCCGCGCCGACCATCGACACATAGAACGTCCCCAGCAACATCAGAGCCATGCGGGTGCCGTAGTAGCGGCGGTAGATGTTCAGGATCGGCAGGATCAGCAGGTCGGCGAAGATGAACGCGACCACCCCGCCGAAGCTGATGCCGCCGTTCCACAGCACCGCGGCCAGCGGGACGTTGCCGATCGAGCACACGAACGACAGGATCGCTACCAACGGGCCCACGATCGGTCCCCACAGTGCCGAGGCCAGCGGGTGGTCGGTGAAGAAGAACATCCGCCACCACGACTCGGGAACCCAGGCGCCGATCGCCCCGGCGATCAGCAGCCCGAGCACCAGGTCCCGCAGGATCGCCGCCCATTCCATGACGAACACATGCGCCACAGCGGTGAAGCCCGCGCCCGAGCACAGCCGCCGCCAGAGCGAGCCCTCTCCTTGCACGGACATGTCCGTCGCGGCGTGGCCTTCCATCGACCCGGCCAGCCCCTTCTCGGTCTGCTCACCGGCGGCCGCGATCAGGCGCTGTCGAACGAACAGCCGGAACAACACCGCCAGCAGCACGATCATGATCGGGCCGCCGACGAACTCCGCGGCGGTGAACTGCCAGCCCATCAGCAGCGCCAAGATGATGCCCAGCTCGACGACAAGGTTGGTGGAGCCGATTTCGAAGGCCATCGCGGCGGTAAAGTTCGCGCCCTTGCGAAACAGCGACCGGGCCAGCGCGACCGCCGCGTAGGAGCACGACGAGGACGCCGCACCCAACAGCGATGCCACCGCGAGTGTGCGGGACCGGTCGTCACCGAGCAGGCGCACGACCGTGGAGCGGCGCACCACCGCCTGCACTACCGCTGACAGGGCAAATCCGAGGATCAACGCCCACAGGATTTCCCAGGTCATCGACCCGGCCAACGCCAATGCGTGCCCTATCGCACCCATCCGGCACTTCCAATCTCAGATCGAACAAGCGGTGTGCATGCATTCGGTGTTGCTGGCTGGGGAGGTACCCGCTGCCACCGTGATCAGCCAGTGCTTCCAGTGCTTGGCGCAGCGGTCGGGTCTAGTGGTGGTAGGTGTCTAGTGGTGGTGGTAGGTATGGACGACGGCATGGCCCTTGCCTCGGCTGATCATCCACCGGTTGACCGGGATCGTGAGCAGGAACGCGACCAGCAGTGAGAACGCCAGCGCACTCCAGAACAGTGGACTGGTGATTCCGGAGTCCATCGCTCCCGGGACGGCCACCATGATGGCGTTGTCCAGGATCTCCATGATGACGATGGAGACGGTGTCCGCGGCCAGGGCGACCTTGAGCGCGGCGGTGAAGCCGATCCCGGCGTGGAGCACGCCGCGCATGGTCAGTGCGTAGCCGAACACGAACGCCAACGCCACCGAGAGGACCACGGTGGTGACATTGTGCAGGCCGAGGGTGGTGCCGATGACCATGCCGAGCACCTCCCCGATCGCGCAGCCGGTGAGGCAGTGCAGCGTGGCCGACGCGGCGGCCGACCAACTAACCGAGGAGACACCACCCTGCTTGTGCTGGTGTGCCAGCGCCCCTTCGGCGTTGTCAGGTTCGGGCGCGGAGTTCTCTGCCTTGTTCATCACAACGATCTCCTTGGCGTGCTGCCAGCCGTGCCCGGCCGGTGGGGCGGCGAGCGTTATTCGGCGAGCTGGTAGCCGGCTTGGGCGACGGCGGCGCGGATGTGCGAGACCTCGATCGGGGTGTCGCTGGTGACCTGGACGCCACCGGTGGACAGCTCGACCGCTACGTCCAGGACGCCGTCGATCTCGCTGATCTCCTCGGTGACCGAGGCAACGCAGTGTTCGCAGGTCATCCCGGTGATCGTGTAGGTGCTGTTGCTCATGTGTTGTGTCCTCTGGTCGACGGGGGTGGTGTTGATTCGGGTCATGATCGGACGAGTCGCGCGATGGCGGCGTTTGCCTCGGCGATCTTGTTTTCGGCGACCTGACCGCCTTGCGCGGCGGCTTCGAGTACGCAATGCGCCAGGTGTTCATCGAGCAGTCCTAAGGCGACCGCTTGCAGGGCCTTGGTCGCCGCGGCGACCTGGGTGAGGACGTCGATGCAGTACTCGTCGTTCTCGATCATCGTCGCGATGCCACGGACCTGCCCCTCGATCCGACGTAGCCGCCTGAGATAAGCGCCCTTCTCCTGCGCATAGCCGGTCATCGACGTCCCTCCCGCTCATCCCTGGCATCACAGGCGCTGATCCCACTTGTTACCCCCCATAGGTATTTTGGTACACCCTATGGGGGTATATGGCAAGCAGTGGTCGCCGAGCTCACCGCCGCCGGGCGTCGGCACGACCGTGACCGGGGTTGAGCACGTTCAGACAGGCTCACGGTCAGACCGGCTACGGAGTCCGACCGACTCCCTGAGCAGGGTGCGGCCGTGGCGGGGAAATGTGGGACGGCTTGGGCTCTTGCTGGGCGAAGAACACTCCCGGACGTTCGTCGAGGTCGAGGGTCTCCAGGAGCCGATCGCCCAGCTTCCTTCCCCACTCGAGCCTCTTGGCCGAATAGAGCACAACGATGATTGCCAGTAGCCCGGCCAACTCGCGCACCGTGCGAGGTTGGCGCGTGGGTTGGCCGGACCGCTCGCCCGAGCTTGTTCTCCAGTGGGTAGCTGTCATGTTCTGGACCTCAACAGGTGATGTGAGTCAACGGAGGGTGCTGGATAGCCAGCTGGAACACCGTGGGACACCAGTGCGCGAAAGCCGTTGCCGGTCTGGTCGGGATTCACGCGAGCGATCGCCCGATCTGGGTCCAGCGACGTAGCGGCGCGACTCGCGGGAGCGCGAGCGACATGTGGGTCGACGCCTGCCGGGTTCAGCTCCGAGCGACGCCCAATACCGTCAACAACGCTCGACCCGAGGGCATCACGGGCGGCGCGCTGAGCGTGGCCGTACCCAGACTCGCCCCCAGGGACCCGGGGACCGCCGTCACGCCGCTACCCGGGACGGGCAACGCCGTCTCCCCGCTGGGACCCGATGGAGAACAGCACCAGCGCCGGCACGACATCGATACCCTATGGGGGTATAAAACGGCGGTGTGATCAGGAAACGGGGAGGCGCTATGAAAGCGACCAGGCAGGCTCTGGCCGGGCCCACCGCGGGCCCGGCGCGGACGAGCAGCGATCGGCAAGATCTTGTGACGGCCGGGTTGGGCCTGGTGATGGTCGCGGGTGTCTATTTGGATGGCTGGGCACACTTGCATCAGCCCGGTCTGGAAACGTTCTTCACTCCGTGGCATGCGGTGTTGTACTCGGCGTTCGGGCTGGTCGCGGCGTTCATCATCACCGTCGCTGGCCGCGGGGGTTGGTCCATCAGGTCTCCACGGGCGGGCTTCCCAGTCGGATATGGCCAAGCAGCGGCCGGCGTGGTGGTCTTCTCCCTTGGCGGGGTCGGGGATCTGGTGTGGCATCAGGTGTTCGGTGTGGAGGTGGGGTTGGATGCGTTGCTGAGCCCTACCCATCTGGTGTTGTTGATCGGCGCCTCGCTCATGATCAGCTCGCCGGTTGTCGCGGTGGCCGCGCGCCCCGATCGCACTTTGGCCTCCGTGGCCTCGGTGGTGTTGTCGGTAGCTGCCGCGGCTGCCGCGGCGGGTTTCTTCCTGAGCTATCTGTCGGTGTTCGGTGACGCGGCGGCAACTCTGCCGCTGACCCGGATTCCAGAAGGCACCCCGGGGCACACCGAAGCCGAATTGCCCACCATCGCGGGGGTAGGTGCGTACTTGGTCACTACGGCTGTGATCGTTGTCCCGATGCTGGCGTTGCGCCGGCGGCTGCCGGCGGTACCGGCCGGGACGGTTGCGGTCACCGTCGCGTCCGTCGCATTGCTGGGTAACGCTCTGACCGGCTTCGGGCATCTCGGGCCGGCGCTCGGCGCAGTAGCTGGGGCGCTCGTGGTGGAAGCAGTCCTCACCGCGACCAACACGCGTGGTAACACGGTCGCGGTGGGTGGCCTTGTGCCCGCCGGGGTCTGGTCAGGTCAGCTGCTCGGGCTGGCGGTGACCGACACGGTGGGATGGAGTGTGCAACTGTGGTCCGGTGTCGTCATCCTCACCGTGCTGGTCGGGCTCACGTTGGGGCTGCTCAGCCAATCCCGGTCCGTCGCGACAACACCCGCTGTGTCAGGTCTGACCGATGGTTGACGCCTCCGAACAGACCATCGCGTTCGTCGACCTGGCCGGCTTCACCGCGCTGACCGAGACCCACGGCGACAACGCCGCCGCGGATCTCGCCGAGGCGCTGGTCGCCCTCGCCACCGCGGCGCTCGGCCCGACCGACCAACTGATCAAATCGATCGGCGACGCGGTGATGCTCAGCGCCACCGAACCGCTAGCGGGGATCGCGCTGGTCCAACGCCTGCTGGCAGCGTGCTACACCACCGCGGACTTCCCGCTGCCACGCGCCGGGATCCACCATGGCCCCGTCGTGGCGCGCGGCCACGACCTGTTCGGCGGCACCGTCAACCTGGCCGCCCGGGTAGCCAGCCAAGCCAGCGGCGCCCAGGTCCTGGCCACCACCGCCGTCGCGCAACCCGCGCGAACCGAGGGGATCACCGTGATCAACCTCGGCTCTTTCGTGCTGCGGAACGTGACCGACCCGGTCGAGTTGTTTGAACTTGCCCTCTACCCGCCGCCGGAGGGCGGGGCCATCGACCCGGTCTGCCGCATGCACGTCGAACGCAACTCCGCCGCCGGCCGGTTCCGACACGCCGGCACCAACTACTGGTTCTGCTCACTGCGCTGCGCCGCGACCTTGATCGAGCAGCCCGCCCGCTACACAACCAGCCGCGACCACGACAAGCATGGCTGAGTTTGATTCTGTCAACCCCACGTGGCCCATGGGCGAGAATCGTGGCCCCACTGCAGGGGTATCGGGGCGAAAGGCGGTGCGCCGGTATGAGGGGTGATCGGGCCGGTCTCGGCGGCGGTTGCTTGCGCAGGACGCTGTGCTACGCGGTGGCGGGGTCGCGCAGTCCTAGGCGTAGGTGTTCGGTGTGGTAGATGGCCTGATCGAGCAGCATGGCGACGTGGTGGTCGTGCAGGCCGTAGACGATGCGTTGCCCGGCGCGGGTGCCGGTGACCAGCCCGAGGTTGCGTAGCAGCCGCAACTGGTGTGAGACCGCCGACTGCTGCATGCCGACCGCTTCGGCCAGCTCGGTGACCGAGCAGGGCTCCTGGCGCCGAACCCCCCACACTGTCTCGACCTCTACGAGTTCACTCCATCCCGGCGCGTCCACCCACGCTCCGGTCAAGGCTCGACCGCTAGCGGCGCCTTCTCTCGGAGAGCGTCTCCATCGCTGTCAGGAGCGGAGCTGGGCTCGGGCATCGGCGAGGATTCGGCAGACGCGACCAACTGACCGTGACCTGGCAGCCCCCGAACAGGCCGGCCGAGCGGCACACCACACCAGACACTGCGGAACAACCTCCAGCGCGGACCGGGGACCCGGCGCCGGCACCTCGACGACGCCGCAAACACGGTGTTGCTCACGACCGCGGCCGCGCTGGGCATCGCCCTGGTGGTGGCCGTGCACCACCGTGAGCTCCAAGCAGTCGTGGGGCTGGCGCGGGGACGGTCGGCCAGTCAGCACCTGAGTTGGTAGCCGGCGCTCTCGACCGCGGCGCGGACATCGTCCGGCTCGATCGGCATCGTGCTGAGAATTTCGACAATGCCCCTCCGTAGGTCAACGACCACATCGGTGACCCCGTCGAGTTTCGTGATCGCGTCGGTGAGGGAGGCGACAGAGTGCACACCGCTCATCCCGGTCACGCGGTAGGAACCGAGGATCATCGAATTCCCGCCCCAGCCAGGGCCGCACCGGCGGCGGGCGGTGCGGGGGTTACGGGGACAAGACAGGTCGCGATCGTGGGCGTGCTCATAGTGGTGTCCTTTAGCGTCTGTGGGCAGGGCTAGCTGATCGGTGACCGAACCTCGGTGACCGATCAGCTCCGCCAGACGCCGAACTGAGCAAGCCGAACACCCGAGCGGGGTGGAGCGCGCGCCTGCAGCGGGGACACCTCACCCATCACCGCCAGAGCTAGCGGCGCACCGTTGTCGGCTATCACCGCCGCGCCGATCGCGGCCGATATCGGTGCGGCCGCCCCGAGCACCGCCTGACACAGATGCTCTATGTGGCCCATGCACGAGCAAGACTTGCCCGCGCTCACCACTGCCTCAGCGGCCGCCACCAGTGTTGACCGGGGCGTCACCGCGACCGCGGCAAAGACGACCCCAGTATCCACTGATTCGGGAGCTGTCGACCTCGCCGCCGCGTTCGTCGCGGGGCCGTGGGTCGGGGTGGGATCCGCGTGCATGTGGTGCATGCCGATCAAACCGAGCGCGATCGCGCCGATCAGCAGCCACTGAGGCAGCCGTGTGCTGCGTCGACATCGGATCGGCACGACCGCGACTGTAGTCACCTCCACCGCTACCGCACCCTTGTTTGACTCGCCGCTGGATTGCTTCGTCTCGGCCAAGACACGCCAGGCGGCGTCCGCGTCCGGGGTACCACCTCCCCGCGCTGGACACGATCTACCTTTGTCGGCACATAAATGGGGCGTTGCGCTATTGGGTTTTGAGTCCGTTCAGGCGTTGGTGATACTCCTCGTCGTTGATGTCGCCGGCCGCGTAGCGTCGGCGCAATACCTCAACGGGGTCTGGCCAGGTAGGGCCGGTTCGCAGTGTTCGGGTGAGCCAGACGATGCCGAGCACCGCCAGGGTCAGCAGGGCCAGGTACAACACGCCTGAGGCGATCATCATCGCGGTCATTCCAGCGTAGGTTCCGGACATCATGGAGTCGTCATCCCTTCCAGTTTTCCTTTTGGTTTGTTGCTTGCTTGCCTGGCTATTCTTTGGAGTCGCGCCGCCGGTCGGGGTAGGCGCCCCGGCCGCCGGCCGCGTCGATGTAGTGGGTGAGTTCGGTGTAGCTGGTGTTCGCCGTGATCGTCATGTTGTGACCTCCCATTTCCTGGATTCAAAAGTGGTTCGTTTCGGGAGTTCGTTTTTGGGGTGTCAGCGGCAACGCTTCCCTCGACACCGCTTCAGCTCGCGGCGTGGGCCCGGCCGATGATGTGGGCGTGTGTGGGTACGAACCGCAGCGGGGCGTAGCGGAACCGGTCGAGCTCGTCGACGGTGAATCCGGCCGCGCGGATCGCGGCGGCGGTGTCCCGATTGAGGTGGCAGCCGCCGCCGGCGAGTGACCACAGTGGTGCGATTGCGTCCTGGAATAGGCCTATCAGCGGTGTGTCGGACCGGACGTGCTCGAAGAAACGCAGCTGGCCGCCGGGTTTGAGGACGCGGCGCAGCTCGGCGAGCGCGCCTGGCACGTCGGGTATCGAGCACAACACGAGCGAGGCCACCGCGGCATCGACGGTTGCGTCCTCGACTGGCAGGGCGTGCGCGTGCCCGGCGATCACTCGCACCGGTACCGGCGCCTTTGTGGCGGCGTGTTCGGCGAGTGCTCGCAGCTGGTTCTCCGGCTCGACCGCGATCACCTCGGTGACCGTGTCCGGGTAGTGGGCGAAGTTCCTGCCGTTGCCCGCGCCGAGTTCGATCACTCGTCCGGTCAGCCCGGCCAGCGCGCGATTCCGATGTTCGGCGGTGCCGCGCCGGTCCGACTCGGCGCTGATCCGTTCCCACAACCGCGCGAACCGCGGATGTTGGAACTGCGACAAGTTCGCCGTCGTGTCGTCCATTTCGTCCTCTCCTATGGGTTGTCGTATGTGAACGGGCGTGGTGTCGGGCCTCAGGCGGCCTGTACGGACAATTCCGGTGCGGGTGCGTTGTGATGGCCCGCCAGGGCTGGTGTGGCGGCGTGGGTGTGGCGGCGGAAGGTGTAGACGCTCAGTGGGATCCCGGCGGCGACCATGATCGCCGCAACGATCAGAGCGAGCTGGTAGCCGGCCAGGAACGCCACCAGCGGTGGCCGCCCGGTCTGCGCGAGCGCGGTCTGGCGGGCACCCAGGATGGCGCCGAGCACGGTGACTCCGAACAGCCCGAACACCTCGCGGGAGGCGTTGAGCACGCCGGAGGCGGCACCAGAGCGGGCGGAGGGCAGCGCCCCCAACACGGCGGAGTTCAGCGGGACCAGCAGCCCCGCCCCGGCGCCGTAGGCCAGCAACCACGGCATCAGGGCGGCCAGGGAACCATGGGCTCCCACCGAGGCCACCCCGAGCATGGCGGCGGCCATGATCGCCAAGGCGGCGGACACCACGGCGGCGGTCCCGAACTTGTGGGT
>Ga0137415_10005883_pt1 | contig 12132 bp, 8 predicted proteins | sample CZODoug3_1_1_16f_FD_183082 | JGI IMG/M metagenome (GOLD analysis project Ga0137415, IMG submission 183082) | Vadose zone soil fungal communities from Angelo Coast Range Reserve, California, USA - CZODoug3_1_1_16fungal (Hybrid Assembly) | ecosystem: Environmental > Terrestrial > Soil > Vadose...
CTGGTTTCCGCGCATCGATCCACACAACCTCACCGCAACTGTCGAAAACAGGCGATAGCGCTCACAGCCAAAAGTCCGGATTCTTGTCGGGTTGACGGAGAATTCGGAAGTAATTCCGAGAGACCTGACTGAGACTCAACTCGTCCCAGTGGTCTTGTCAACGCGCTTTAGAACTCGAGAGGATGGGTTGTCCAGTGCGCCGGACCTCATCAAACGCTCTCTGACCTGCTGGATAGTGCCGCAATGACAAAGGGCGATCTCTTTGAGCAGTTTCTCCATAAGTTTGATCCGGTCGCGCTGAATCTTCAGCTCTTTGAGCTTACCTTGGGCTGCGTTTCGCCTTTTCGTACGCGAGCTAAAACCCAGGAACAACGACGTCAGTTCCTTCAAGGAAAATCCTGTGTTCTGCCCAAAGCGGATCAGCGTCAAGCGATCCAAAACGTCGGTTCCATACACTCGGTGTCCGTTCAAGCGGTGAGGCGGAGGGAGCAGCCCGATGTTCTCGTAGAAGCGGATGGTCGTCGCCAGGACCCCAGTCCGCTCCGCCACTTCGGAAATTCTCATGAAAGTCAGTCTAGATCGCGCTTGACGAAGAGTCCACTGGAAGTCCTAGCCTGAAATCCACGGAGGCAAGTATGTCTGCGCATCACGGATCGACTCACGCTGATCCAGTGGTATTCAAAGCTGAATTCGAGAATGAGTCGGTTCAGGTAGTTCGCATCACTATCGGCCCGCACGCAAAACTTCCCATGCACGACCTGACCGCTCGCGTGGTCGTTCCCCTGACTGACCAAGACTTGAGGCTAACGTTTCCAAACCGTGAAACGAGAGAAGAACACGGCAAGGCAGGTCAGACCATGTGGGTGTCTGCCCAGAAGCATGCCGGTGAAAATCTCACCGACCAGCCCATTGAATTCATCGCCGTGATTCCGAAATCGAAATACAGAACCGCCGGACCTCGATGCCTACAACCAGCTCGGAGCGCAGCACCAACCCATCCCCGACAGCGGGAGGAAGCAGTGCAGGGCCCAGAGTAACCGCTACTTCTTCTCGGCAAACTGCAGCGTGTAAGCCGTGGCCGGATCGAAGGCCCTATCGATTACTTTCAGCTCGAAAAGCTGCTTGTACATGGTGGTCCAGCGCTCGGAGCTCATCTGGCCAAGCTGTGCTCCGTTCGGCTCGTCACCGGTGATGAATCGGCCATCGCGCATGGCTTGCCAACTGAACCGCATCCACTCCGGGTTGAGCGCGGGATTCAGTTTGGCGATTACGGTATGAGCCGCCGTGGGATTGTCGAGGTAATCTCGCCATCCCTTGAGCGATGCGCGCACGAATCCGGCAACAGTTTGGGGGTGCTGCTGCAGAAAATCTCGGGTCGTAAACATTACGCGGTATGGATCGTATCCCGTTTCGCTGACCAGCAGCACGCGGGTCTCGATGCCGGCCTGGCGGGCGAAGAACGGTTCCGATGTGGCGAATGCCTGCTGAATGTATTGCGGATCGGCCACGAAATTAGCCACACTCATGGTCGCAGGGATTTCATGGATATCGTTCAAGTGGTAGCGCTTCACCAGATAGGCAAACCAAGTGTACCCGGGCTTGATGGAGATAGTATGGTCGTTGAGGTCAGCGAAAGAGCGGATGGGCGAGTCCTTGTGCACCATGATGCCCTGGGGATCGCGTTGCATGGTAGCAGCCACGGCGACGAGCGCTTGGCCGTCCGCAACAGACTCCAGGGTCCGATCCGAGGATCCCAGGCCAAACTGCGCCGCGCCCACGGATACTTGTTGCTCGACGACCATATAGGGACCACCGGGCTGGATGGTCACGTCGAGGCCCTCCTCCTTGTAGAAGCCCTTCGCTAGTGCGGTGTAGAAACCGCCGTGCTCGGGCTGGGGATACCAGTCCGCCTGCAGCGTGACCTGGGTCAAACTGGTCCCGCTGTTTGAACCGCTTGCCCGGGATGGCCGGCTACATCCTGCGAGTAGGCCAGCGAAGAAAACGAGAAGACAGAGAACCTCGCCCCGGACGCGTTTGCGAGACCGACTCCGAGCGAAAGAAGTTCTACGGAAAGAAGCTAGCTGCAGAGTAGCTGGGCTGACGGAAGACACAGCCCGCAGCCTAGCATGTAATCGCAGCCGTGCTGTCCAAAGGAATCGATAGGCCATCGCCAATTTTCCGATTGTGATCCGCCGCAACCGGCGTGCTAGATTACGCCATGGTGGTTGCGGCAGCCGGTCGTGCCAGCGTGACTTCGCTGGACGAAGAGCGCATGCTCGCGCTTTACCGTTTTACTGCGCGTACGCTGGAGACAGCCCACCCGGTGCCTTTTGGCGCCCTAATAGTGAACACTCGCAGTGGCGAGCGGCTGATGCGCGCCACCAATGCGGTGGCCCGCGAAAACGATCCCAGTGCGCACGCCGAAGTCCGCACTGTCCGTCTAGCATGCAAGAGGCTGAAGCGTCCCTCGCTGGCCGGATACACCATGTATTCCACTTGTGAGCCCTGTCCGATGTGCATGGCCAACGCACTGTGGGCCAGGCTGGACCGTGTGGTTTTTGGCGCAACCATCGCCGACGCCAACCGCCACTGTCTTCAGATTCACGTTGCAGCTAAGCAGATAGCGCGCCGCGCGGATATGGCCTGCGTGGTCGAGGGTCCCGTGCTGCGTGAGCTTTGCTGCACGCTCTTCACGCATCCGAACATGCAGAGAGCATTCCATATCCGGAGTAACCGCAAGGACAGTGTGAACCAGTCGTAGCCGACAAAGGGAGCGGGAGTTATGGAGAAGCGCCGATGGAGAAGTGAATGATAGAACCGGGCCACACCGCCGCGTTTGCCTCCCTTCTCGGAGACGACTCTCGCGTCCTCACCCACCCCCAAGTGGTGGAGCGGCTCTCGCGCGACTTCTACTGGTATTCGCCGGTGCTGCGCAAGCAACTCGACGGCAAGGTGGGAGACCTGGTGGTACAACCCCTGAGCGTGAACGAGATCCAAAGTGTACTGCGCCACTGCCACGCTCACAACCTTGCGGTGACGGTGCGAGGCGCAGGCACGGGCAACTATGGCCAGGCCGTTCCTCTGCAGGGTGGCGTAGTGCTCGATCTCTCGGGAATGGACCGGATCGAAGAGATTCAGCCCGACGGTGTCGCGGTCTGCCAACCCGGGGTTCGCCTGGGTACGCTGGAAACGGAAGCGCGCAAAACGGGATGGGAGCTTCGCTGCTATCCCTCGACCATCGTGAAGGCAACGGTTGGCGGATTTCTGGGAGGCGGTTCCGGCGGTATTGGTTCGGTGGCGCATGGCGGCCTGCGCGACTTCAACACGGTGCGCGCCCTGGAGGTTGTCGCCATGGAGGCGGAACCGCGATTGTTGCGGCACGAGGGCGAAGCCGTCCACGACATTCTCCATGCCTGGGGTACCAACGGCATCATCACTCGCCTCTGGCTGGCGTTAACTCCGGCGGTGGAGTGGTCGCAGTGCGTCGTCGCATTCGGCGGCTTCGATGCCGCTTTCGATTTCAGCGAGCGTATCGCAACTGACCCAATCTGGATCAAGCGACTGGTCACCACGTTCGAGTGGCCGATTCCATCGTTCTTCACTCCCGTTCGGCAATACACTCCTCAAGCCAAGGCGCTGATCTTCTTCCTGATCGCCTCAGAACAACTCGCCGCGCTCGAGTCCGCGGCCCGGGAGACGGGTGGAGAGGTGAGTTACTCTGGCAAGTACCTCGGCGTGCGCACCATTCCTTTACTGTCCGATTACACCTGGAACCATACCACGCTGTGGGCGCTCAAATCCGATCCCGCATACACCTATTTGCAGTGTGGATTCGATCCGGACAGGGTACGTGAACAAATGCGGCGACTGCGAGAACACTTCGGACAGGAAATCCTATTCCACATGGAATTTATGAAGAACGGTGAGGGGCGTGTCATTCCCGGAGCGATCCCGTTGGTCTACTACACTAGCGAGGAGCGCTTGAACGAGATGATCGGCTACTGCCGTGAGATCGGCGTCTTCGTCGCCAATCCCCATGTCAACAACGTCGAGGGAGGCGGACGCTATCGCGCCGACAATGTGCAATTGCTGGCCAAGCAACGTTACGATCCGAAAGGCCTGCTGAATCCAGGCAAGATGGCCACGTTCCAGCCCGACGCGGCGGTGGCAGAGACGGCCCCCACGCGATGAAGACCTGGATTCCCGATGCTCGCAACTTTGCCTACTTGAACTGGAAGCAGGTGGATGCGCTCCCGCGCGAGTCGACGCTGCTGGTGCTGCCGGCAGCCGCGATCGAACAACACGGCCATCACCTGCCGCTGGCCACGGATATGCTCATCAACAACCTGCTGCTGGGTCACGCTTTGGAAAAATTGCCGTCCGAGTTATCAGTTTATGCGCTGCCGCCGGTACATTACGGCAAGAGTAACGAGCATCTCGGCTTTGCGGGAACGCTCTCGGTGAGCGCCGTCACCTTCATGGCGGTACTCCACGACCTGGGCGCGAGTCTGGCGAACGCGCGCTTCCAGAAACTCGTGCTCTACAACACCCACGGCGGCAACACCGCCCTGATTGACGTCATGGCGCGCGATCTGCGGGCGGAATTCGGCCTCAGGACCTTTGCGCTGCACGGCACCGGCGGCATTCAGTTCGATGGACTCGGCGCCCAGGAGCGGGCCTATGGATTCCACGCGGGGGAGGTGGAGACCGCCCTGCTATTGGCATCCGTGCCGGAACTGGTGAATCGCTCTGCCTACACCGCGAACTACATCGCAGACATCTCTAAGCCGGAGTTGCTGCTTCCAGAGAACGCTCCCGCGACTTTCGCCTGGCTCACGCGCGACCTTGCGCCCAGCGGCGTAATGGGCGACCCGCGTCCGGCTACGGCGGAAAACGGAACGCGCTGGCTCGACCAGGCTGCGACAAGGTTGGCTGCGGCCCTGGAGGCGATGGCGCAATTTTCGGATCCCAACCAACCATGAGTACCGGTGAAGCTCGTTGGGTCGATTGCGGCAACGGCGTGCGCCTCGAACGTGGCGTCCGTTGTCGCATGTCCGATGAAGTGGAACTTGTATCCGACCACTATTACCCGGCCGGTCCGGGTCCCTCCCCCACCTTGTTAATGCGCCAGCCCTACGGGCGCGACATTGCATCCACGGTGGTTTACGCTCACCCGGTCTGGTTCGCACGGCATGGCTACAACGTCGTGATCCAGGATGTGCGCGGTCGCGGCGACTCCGGCGGCGAATTCTATCCCTTCCGCCACGAGGGGTGCGATGGAGCGGAAACCATCGCTTGGTTGCACACTCGCCCCGAGGGAAATGGCCGCCTCGGCATGTACGGATTTTCCTACCAGGGAATGACGCAGATGCTGGCCGCCGCCGCGCAGCCCGAGGGACTCATTTGCATTGCGCCGGGCATGACGGCTGGCGATCTCTATCACGGCTGGTTCTATCACCACGGTGCGCTCCGTCTGGCTGCCGGCCTCGGTTGGGGGCTGCAGATGATGAAGGCCGACACGCGACGCAAGCGACTGCGGGAAGCCGGCGATCTACTGGAACAGGCATGGGCCAGTCTTAGCTCCCAGACCAGCATACTGCCCTTCCGCGACCATCCCGCGCTGCATGCGGAAGGTGCGCCCCAGTATGTGCTCGATTGGTTCGACCACCACCAAGCCGGCGAGTATTGGACATCACTCGACGTAAGCCAAACGCTCGACCGCATCGCCGTGCCCGGGTTGCATATCTCCGGCTGGTATGACACCTATCTTAAGGGCAGTATCGACGGCTTCCTGGCTCTTAGCAAGACTGCGGGCACGACATTCGCGCGCGAGCACCAATATCTCATCGCAGGGCCCTGGCAACATATTCCGTGGGGAGACCGGATTGGAACGACGGACTTTGGAGCGGAGGCTTTGTTCGACGCGGATGCAATCCTGCTGCGCTGGCTTAATCACTGGCTGAAGGATTCGGGCGAGTTCAACGACGAGCCGCGCATTCGCCACTTTGTGCTTGGGGAGAATCGCTGGCGCCAGGCTGAAACCTTTCCCCCAGAGATAAATCACGTCCTTTATCTGCATAGCAAGGGCAAGGCAAATTCCCGCAAGGGCGATGGCGAGCTCTCGACCACAACACCGGTTGCAGACGAACCGTGTGACGTCTTCGTCTATGACCCTGAGGTGCCAGTATTGGCGCCAGGAGGTCCAGCGGCAGCGAGCGGGCAGTTTGATCAGGCCACGCTCGAGGCCGGCAACAATCTGCTGGTCTACGCTACCCCTACCCTTTCAACACCACTGCGAATTTTCGGCACTCCGCGGGTTTCGCTTTATTGCTCCACCTCTTCAAGCCACACTGACCTCACCGCCAAGTTGGTGCGAGTACGTCGTGATCTGGTGGCGGAGTTCATCTGCATCGGGATCGCAAGGTCAAGCTGGCTCTTTGCCGGAAACTACAGCGCGGACACTCTGCATCGTTGGGAGTTCGACTTGGAGCCCACCTCGTGCCGTTTTGCCGAGGGCGAGCGCATTCGGCTGGAGGTGGCCAGTAGCGCATTTCCCCTCTACGACCGCAATCCAGGCACCGCGGTGCCATCCTGCCGCGCTACTTCCTGGGACTGGCAGCGCTCGACACAGATTCTTTATCACAACCATAACTATCCTTCGGCTCTGTATTTGCCGCTGAGTGAGCCTGGGGAATGACTGCCGATTTCGCGGTCCCGCAGGTGGAATTCGCGGGCGTCAGCAAGAGTTATGGTGGTCGCGTGGTGCTGGATGGGGTGGACCTGTGCGTCGCTAAGGGGGATTTTGTCACTCTCATCGGCCCCTCGGGTTGCGGGAAATCTACCGTGCTGAAATTGATCTCGGGACTGACCGCGACGGACAGTGGGACGGTCCGGGTGGATGGCATGACTCCGAGAAATGCGCGGCAGACCATCTCTTACATCTTTCAGGACGCCACCCTGCTGCCGTGGCGCACGGTTGGGCAGAACGTCGGCCTGGGTCTGGAACTGGAAGGCGGGGCCGCCAAGCAGCGCGATGAGAAGACAGCGGCACTGCTCGATCTGGTCGGACTGAGCCATGTGGCCAAAGCCTTTCCGCGAGAACTCTCCGGCGGCATGAAGATGCGCGTCTCCATCGCGCGCGCTCTGGCCACCAGCCCGCGACTGCTGCTAATGGACGAGCCCTTTGCGGCATTAGATGAAATGGCCCGCGACCGGTTGAACGAAGAGTTGCTGCGCTTGCGTGAGGAACGGAAATGGACCGCGGTATTCGTGACCCACTCGGTCGCCGAGGCCGTCTTTCTTTCCGCACGGATCATGGTTCTCGCGCCCAATCCCGGACGCGTTCATGCCGCGCTTACGGTCGATCTGCCCTGGCCACGCACCGCGGCATTGCGCACGTCACCCGAGTTCGAGTCGCTTGTGGCCCGGGTCTCGCACGCGCTGCGGGAGGCGCTCACATCGTGAAATCCCGGCTGATTACGCTGGCCAATGCCGTGGCCGTCTTCGCCGCCCTGCTGGCGATTTGGCAGCTTATCCTTTGGATCTTTCGGGTGCCGCCCTACATGCTGCCTTCGCCGTGGGCGGTTGCGCGCGCCGTGGGCACACGTTTCCCGTCGCTGGTCGCCGCTTTGGCAATCACGACGGCGGAGGCCGGCGGTGGTCTGATTGCCAGCGTTGCCCTCGGCGTGGTCATTGCCCTGATGTTCGCTCAGTCGCGGTGGGTTCGCCGGATGCTCTATCCCTACACCATCCTGTTGCAGACCGTGCCCGTCGTCGCCATCGCGCCGCTAATTCTCATGTGGGTAGGCGCGGGCATGACAGCCGTAGGGCTTATTGCGTTCATCATCTCGCTGGCGCCGGTCATCGCCAACACGACACAAGGTCTCATCAGCGTGGAAGAGAACCTGGTGCATCTTTTCCTGATGCACAATGCCTCGCCCGACCAGCTGCTGTTCAAGCTGCGCCTGCCCCACGCCGTGCCGTCACTGTTCGTGGGCATCCGCATAGCTAGCGGTATTTCGGTGATTGGCGCAATCACCGGCGAGCTTTATGCGGGATCGAGCCGCGTGGGCCAGGGCGGACTCGGCTATTCCATTCTCTATGCCTCGTCGCAGTTGCAGACCGACTACCTATTTGCGCTGGTGCTGGCCGCCACGGTATTGGGCTTCGGATTTTTCTTTCTGGTCATGTTTCTGGAATGGTACTTCCTTCATCGCTGGCACGAGTCGGCCCGCTCCCCCGAGGCCGAGTGAGACGGTGAAGCTTCGTGAGGAGAACAAACGATGCTGCGATCAGAAACCGAAACCGGGTGGTGGCTGGTAACACATCCCGACCATGCGCGCCTGGCCGGAGCCTTTGCCAAGCACTGGGGCAACGAGCAATTCTTACCCCCGGAGCCGCGCACTAACGTGCTGCGTGGTATCGCTTGCCACGACGATGGTTGGGCGTTGCGCGACGCCGCACCGCAAATCACCCGCCAAGGCAAGCCCAGCGCGTTCTCGGTTGAACTTGTGGGCAAGTACTCCGCCTTTGAAGAGATCGACCTCGCCGACTACCTGGCCGTGCGCGACCGCGCCGTTCGTTTGATGGCCGCCGATGATGCCTACGCCGCGGTCCTCATCTCCATGCACACCTACAATCTGCTGACCGAGCACGCCGACCGGTCGAGCATCCTGCCGGAACAGTTACCGCTGTTCGATCGGTTTTTGCAGGAGCAGAAGACTCTCCAGCAATCGCTGCTGCGGCAGATTGCCGCTGACACCCGCTTCACTCCGGAGCAAGCCAGCGAAAACACGATTCTCGACCATTTCCGGTTGCTGCAGGCCACCGACAATCTCTCTTTGCTCACCTGTGTGGACTTTCGCCAACCGGCCCACCTGCTTCACCCGCTGCCACTGCGCGATGGCGGACACACCACGGTCCTGGTACACTCTCTCGGTCCGCGGCACTTTGTACTCGATCCCTATCCCTTTGCCGAACCCTCACTCACCTTCCACTTCCCCTCCCGCTCCGTGAAAGGCAATATCTTTTCGTCCTCGGCGGAACTGCAGGAACGGTTCAATGCGGCGCCAGCGGAAATGCTGTCGGTCACCGTCAGCACAGGCGGCTGAACACGCTCTACCTGCCGTCAGGAGTGTGGCAGAAAAACGAGAGCAGCGGCCTGGCGGCCGCCGCTCGTTTTGTGCGCACTAGAACTAGAAAAGGACCCGCAGATTCATCTGAATCTGCCGCGGACTGCCAATCGTTTTGGTGGTCACGCCCAAGCCGGAGGGCGCGTTGTACAACGGTTGGCCCTGTGCCGGGAAGCCGTTGAAGTTCTCGTTCTGGGTAACGTTATCGCCGGGGACGTCGAAACTGGTGGTATTGGTCACATTGAAAACGTCGAGCGAGTACTTCAGCGAGACCCGCTCGGTGAGTTGCGTGTCCTTGGCGATGGAAATGTCAGCGCGCTTCTGGTAAGCCTGCCGGAAGATATTGCGCTGACCGGTGGTAAAGGTCGTCTCGAAGGTGTCGCCCGCGGGAATCGCTCCGCCCAGGTCACCAGGGCTGAGTAGCGGCAGGGTGAAGCAGGATGCCTTGAGCGCCGGAGTGTCGAACGCACCCGACGCGCCGGTAACCGCGTTCTGCGGAGTGCAACTTGGGGCCAGGGGCACGATCGGGTTGGTGATGCCGTCGGAAACGCCATAGTACACGCTTCCCACAGCGCCGCTGTAATCGATGATGCTGTAGGGCTGACCGCTTTGAATCACGGTGATGCCCCGGATGGCCCATCCATTGGCCAGCTTGCCTTTCAGCGAAGACGCGCCAAAGAACTTAGGAAGCTGGTAGACGTAGCTGAAGTTGAAGACATGCGTCCGGTCATAGTCCGAAGAAGCGTAAGCATCTCGCAGATTGAGCGGGTTGTTACCGTTGTAAAACAGGCCCATAGCGCTTTGCTCATCGAGGGCGTGGGAATACGTGTAGGAGAAACCCAGCTGCAGCCCGTGACTCATCCGTTTCTCGATGTGCGCCTGCAATGCGTTATAGGCGGAGACACCGGCGGCTTTGTAGCCTTCAGACTCCGCCGAATAACCGACGTAAGGAACGCGCAGGTCGATGTTGCCGCCTTCATACGTATTGAGCATCGGCTGGCCATTGGGTAGGTTGATGGGAGGACCAAACTCAAACTGGCCAACCTGGTAGCCGTAGGTGTATGCCTGACCATGAATGGGATGCGTCGGCGAAGCAATGCCCGCCTGGTTAAAGGGAACGGGAATGACTTCGTGCCGTCCTAGGTTGCCGACGTAGCCGACGTCGATGGCCAGGTCGTTGCGTGGCTGCCATTGCAGGTCGAGGGTATCGTTGATGGTGTAAGGAAGTTTGTTGTCGCGGTCATAATTCGCAAAGGCGAATACCTGCGCATTGTTGGTGATCTGGTCGCGGCTCGGCAAGAAGTTGATGATGTCCGCGGGATTGCCAGTGGGTGATGGGCCTGGGATGGTGCCGAAAGGTTGCGCCAGGTTGTAGCTCGCGGGATCGCAAGTGGGGATGAATCCCATGTAGAAGGAGGCGGTGGGACAAACCTGGCTGTTCACGAACGGCGGCGCCTGAACCACACCGAACGGACCGCCAGTAATGTTGCCCGCGGCAAAACCCGGGGAAAGATAGGTGAAGAGTTCGCCGCGATCATAGTAGAAGCCGGTGCCGGCGCGAACCACAAGTTTGTCATTGAACTTCCTCGGGCTCCAGGCCAGTCCGAGGCGCGGGGCCAATCCCCACTGGCGGCCGGTCAGCGTGGTATTGCTGACGCCCTTGCTGGGAAAGAGTTTGTTGTTGCCGGCGATGATGAAGCCGGTGGAGGTTACCGTGCCGCTGGCGTCGTCGTAGGAGTACTGCGAGGGATCGAAATTGGTGATGCGACCGTACTTCTCCGTGAGACCACCGTTCCAGTCAAAGCGCAACCCGGCGGTGAGACTGAGATTGGATCGGAACTGGTACTTATCCTGAATATAGGCGCCCGACTGGCCCGCGCGGTAGTAGCGATTGGCATTGCCCCGGAGAAACGCGGTAGTGACGAAACCATCGGGTGTGTAGTTGATGACCTGGCCCTGAAGGAACTGGGGGAGATCGAATGAAGCAATCACTCCCTTGTCGGTTCGGTCGTCCCGAATGTTGAGCTGAGTATAGGAATAGCTGCCGCCAAAGGTCAGGGTGTGCTTGCCCAGAGTCCAGATGGCGTTGGCCGAAGGCATGATGCGGTTCTGGAAGACACCAGTAAGCGAGCCTTGGCTCGTTGGACCAGGACCGATGTTCAGATTTGCATTGAAGACGCCCGGATTGTTTGGCGAACCGTTTCCCAGAATGTCCACGATGCTGATGCCGGGAAAATAAGACGAACCGAACGTGCTCATGCCGAACTGCGACGGGCCGAAAGGCTGCTTGTTGGTGCTATACGCTTTTTCCCGTAACAGCCCGAGAGTCTCGGTAATGCTCAGGTTCGGCCTGAGACTCTGGGTGTTGGTCAGCGACGCCACGTGGCTGCCCGCGTCCAGGTGTTGGCTGAATCCCGGGACGTTGGAGTAAGCAAAGGGAGCGATGCTTGGATCGTGCTGGTAGTAGTACTTGAACTGCAGGCTGTCCCTGGAACTGGCGTTCCAGTCCAGGTTCGCGACCGCCTGGTCGGACCAGAAATATGCCGTGCCCGGGATGAAGGAGTTGTCTGGAACGCCAAGCGAGGGCGTGCCCGTCGCGGATGGGATCAGGTACTGACCGTTGGCCAGTTTGTATTGAAAGAAAGCGAGCGCGACCGGGCTCACGTCGGCAGCCGTAAGGCTGGTGCCGAAGTTTGCATTGGCGATGTCGGCCAGTCCTTGAGCCGTGCGGTTCGTATTGGTGAGCCCGAATGGAACCGATAGCCGCGAGTCGCCGATCTCCTGATCAGAAACATGAATGTGCTGGTAACTGAGAAAACCGAAGAGCTTGTCCTTGATGAGCGCACCTCCGAGGGTTCCGCCAGCGGTGTAGCGGTGCAGTTGCGGCACTTTTTGATCGGCCGGGATATTGGGATCTTTATTGAAGAAGAAAGGCGCAGCGTTCAGCCAATCCGTTCCGCGGTGCACGTAGCCGCTACCGTGAAGCGTGTTGGTGCCGGAA
>Ga0137415_10005884_pt1 | contig 12132 bp, 14 predicted proteins | sample CZODoug3_1_1_16f_FD_183082 | JGI IMG/M metagenome (GOLD analysis project Ga0137415, IMG submission 183082) | Vadose zone soil fungal communities from Angelo Coast Range Reserve, California, USA - CZODoug3_1_1_16fungal (Hybrid Assembly) | ecosystem: Environmental > Terrestrial > Soil > Vadose...
GTCGATCAAGTTCCTGATCGGCCTGGTGGTGGGTGGCGTAGGCTCGCTGGCCGGTTCGGTGGTCGGCGGCATTTTCTATGTGCTGATCGACAATTCCGCCCAGGCGATCTCGACGTTCGTGAAAAGCGATCTGGGTCTGCCGTTCGATCTGTCGGCCTACACGATCTTCGGCATCCTGCTGCTTCTGCTCATGTATACGATGCCGATGGGAATCGTGGGCGGCGTCTATATGGCGCTGCGGCGGTTGCGCAAATAGATCGTTCCGCGTAGTTTTTCAATTCCGACTAACGAAATGAGGTTCATGCATCGTCTGACAAAGGGAGGAAACAATGAAATCGAACAGGCGTACGTTCATGGGTGGCGTTTCCGCCACCGCGTTGTTGTCGAGTTCAGGCGTTGCCTTTGCGCAGAAGAAGTATGACGACGGTGCCAGCGACACCGAGATCAAGATCGGCCACACGAATCCCTATAGCGGCCCAGCGTCTGCATACGGTGTGATCGGCAAGACGATCCAGGCCTATTGGAAGAGCGTCAACGACACCGGCGGCGTCAACGGCCGCAAGATAAACTTCATCACGCTCGACGACGGTTACAATCCAGCCAAGACCGTCGAATGCATCCGCCAGCTCGTGGAGCAGGACAAGGTGCTGTGCACCTTCAACACGCTGGGCACGCCGACCAATACGGCGATCCACAAGTACATGAACCAGAAAAAAGTGCCGATGCTCTTCGTCGCTACCGGCGCGTCCAAATGGGGCAATCCCAAGGAGTTTCCGTGGACGATGGGCTATCAGCCCGATTACCACACCGAGGCGGTGATCTACGCCAAGCACATCCTGGCCAACGTCAAGGACGCCAAGATCGGCGTGTTGCACCAGAACGACGATTACGGCCGCGACTATCTCGGCGGCTTCAAGGAGGGATTGGGCAGCCAGCAGGACCGCATCGTCAAGATCGTCACCTTCGAGGCGACGGACCCGACGGTCGATTCGCAGATCATCCAGCTCAAGGACTCCGGCGCCAATGTCTTCTTCAACGTGTCGGGGCCGAAGGCTGCCGCGCAAGGCATCCGCAAGGCGGCCGACATCGACTGGAAGCCGGCACACTACCTCAACAACGTCTCGGCCTCGGTCGCGGCGGTCATGAAGCCGGCCGGCTTCGAGAACGCCCAGGGCATCATCACGGCGGCCTATCTGATGGATGCCACCGACAAGCAGTGGGACGACAACGAGGAGATGAAGACCTGGCGCGCCTGGATGGACAAGAACATGCCGGGTGCCAACAAGGCCGACGCCAACCACATCTACGGCTATGCCGTCGCCTTCCTGATGACCGAGACGCTGAAGCGCTGCGGCGACGAGCTGACGCGCGCCAACCTGATGAAGCAGGCGGCGAGCTTCCAGAAGTTCCGTGTGCCCTTGCTGCTGCCGGGCATCCTGATCAACACCAGCCCGACCGACTTCTATCCCATCCAGGCCGTGCAGCTGCAGCGCTTCAAGGGCGAGACCTGGGAGCTGTTCGGCGAGGTCATGCACGCCGAGGGCAGCTGATCTCCGTGGCTTCCCTCCCCATATGGACTGGGGAGGGACTACGCCCTCTAGGATGCCGTCGTCGGAGCGCTACCGGTCGACGAGGCGGCGCGCATCAGGGGGCCGCCGCGCTCGCCGCTCAGCATCATCTCGATGGCGTCCCGCATCTCCTTGGGCTCGAACGGCTTGGAGACCAGGGGCAGGCTACGGAACTGCTGGGGCACCAGCGCGAGATCGCTGTAGCCGGTCAGAAAGCAGAACGGGATGCCGCGCTGGACCAGCACGCCGCAGATCGGGAAGCTGAAACGGCCGTCGAGGTTGATGTCGAGGATGGCGCCGTCGAGGGACGCCTCGCGGGCATAGACCAACCCGGTATCCAGCCCACAGGCCGGTCCAATGGCTTCCATGCCGCAATCGACGACGAAATCGCAAATCACCTGGGCGAAGAGGTAGTTGTCCTCGACAACCAGGATCTTGGAGCCAATGTGCATGGGACCCCTGTTTATCCCGGCACGCCCCCAACGGTCGGTGACAAAATTAGAACGGCGTACGGTAGCGAACGTTCCCTAGGTCAGCGACGTTCGTTCGACCACGCGCAAGTCGGTCAGGCGGCGGTTTCGACGCGGGCGCTCTCAAGCACGACGCCGTCGTACCCCCGCTCCGCGATCGTGTTGATGCGTTCCACGTACTTCGGCGCGCCGCCGTTGTAGACGAAGTAGCGTACCTTGCCTTCCTCGTGGCCGGGCACGTTGGAATTGTAGCCGGTGAACCACCCCTTGGCCTTGCGCATCAGCATCATCGAGTACATGCCGACGACATGCGCCGTCCATCGCGCCTCGGCTTCCGCCGTCGGCTCGAAGCGGCAGTCGCCGCGCTTGCGGGCGTACTGCAGGAAATCGGTGCACCAGTTGACGCCTGTCTCTATGCCGCGCGGATAGTTGGTCGAGGCCGAGCCGCTTTGCGGGCCGGCCGGCATCAAGAGATTGGGGAAGCCGTGGATCATCATGCCGAGGAAGCTCGAGCAGGAGTCGCGCCACTTGTCGCGCAGCGTCTGGCCTCCGGTGCCGCGAATGTCGATATGGTCGAACGCCCCGGTGATGGCATCGAACCCGGTGGCATAGACGATGATGTCGAACTCATAGTCACGCGAGCCCTCCGGAGTTGCCGTACGCAGGCCCTTCTCGGTGACCCGCGTGAGCGGCGTCTCCTGCAGGTCGACCAGCTTCACGTTCGGCCGGTTGTAGGCCTCGAAATAGTTGGTCTCGAGCGGCACGCGCTGGATGCCGAAGCCGTGGTCCTTGGGGATCAGCTTGTCGGCCACCACGGGATCCTTGACGCGCCGGCGGATGCGCTCGGCAACATATTCCGAGAACTCGGCGTTGGCGGCCTCGTCGATGAAGATCTCGCGGAAGTTGGCGAGCCAGATGCCGAAGCCCGGTGAGTCGTACAGCCGGTCCCAGAGCTTGATGCGCTCCTCGCGGCTCACCTCGTAGAAGCCGCGCCGGTCGGGCTCGTGCTCGAAGCCGCCGGGTGAGCGCGCGCAGGCGGCGAAGATCTCGTCGTAGCGGCGGCGGATGTCGGCCATCTCCGCCTCGGAAATCGGGCTGTTGTTGAGCGGCGCGCTCCAGTTGGGGCGGCGCTGGAACACGGTGAGCTCGCCTACCTTGTCGGCGATCTCGCCGATCACCTGAATGGCGGTTGCGCCGGTGCCGATCACGGCGACCTTCTTGCCGGCGAGTTCGACCGGCTCCTGCGGCCAATAGTAGGTGTGGAACGAGGGGCCCTTGAAGGAGTCCATGCCCTCGAGCCGCGGCAGCGTGGGCTGTGACAGCAGGCCAAGCGTCATGATCACGAAGCGGCAGGTGAGCTCTCGGGTCCCGCCGCTTTTCTCGTCCCGCACCGTGAGCCGCCATAGCCGGGCCGGTTCGTCCCACTCGGCGGCGACGACGCGGCTGTTGAACTGCATGTGGCGACGCAGGTCGAACTTGTCGGCGACGTGGTTCAGATAGCGCAGGTTCTCAGGCTGGCTGGAGAAGCGTTCCTTCCAGTGCCACTCGTCCAAGAGCTCGCGCGAGAACGAGTAGCCATAGGTGTAGCTCTCCGAATCGAAGCGCGCGCCGGGATAGCGGTTCCAGTACCACGTTCCGCCGAGGTCGGGCGCCAGCTCGAGCACGGCGGCCTTCACGCCAAGATCGGCCAGGCGCTTGATCTGGTAGATGCCGCCGACACCGGCGCCGATAGCGATGACTTCGTAGTCTGTCCTGGTCATGGCAGAAGGATGCGGTCTCTCCGTCCGGCGGACAAGCCGGTTCCGTACAGTGGCCCTAACGAACGCCGTGTAATACCAAGGTCCGGTCGTCCCGTGTGGAGCGAAGAATGTCGTGGCTCACACGCCGCCGGTCACGTCGATGGTGACGCCGGTGACGAAATCGGCGTCGGACGAGGAGAGGAAGCAGATCACGTTGGCCTGGTCGACCGCCTCGGCAACCCGCCGCAGCGGCGTTCGCTCGATTTCCTCGGCCTGCGAGGCCTGAGAGCGCTTCTGCCAGTGGGGCCGGATGCGCTCGGTCAGCGTGATCGAGGGCGCGATTGCGTTGACGTTGATGCCGTCGGGCCCCAGTTCGTGCGCAAGCTTGCGGGTGAAGGCGATGATGCCGCCCTTGGCCGCGGCATAGGCGCTGGAACTGTTGGCGCTGAGGCCGCGGCCCGCGATCGAGGCGAGGTTGACGATCTTGCCGTGGCGCTGGTGCCTCATGTGGGGGATCACCGCGTGGGTCACCAGGAAGGTGGCGTCGAGGTTGAAGGCGATCAGCTTCTGCCAGTCGGCGAAGGCAAGTTGCTCGGTAGTGACCTGGGGGTTGGCGATCACCGTGCTGCCGCCCACGGCATTGACCAAGATGTCGATGCTGCCGTGTCGGCGCACGACGTCGGCCACCAGCGCATCGACCTCGGCCGCAGCCAAGGCATCGACCAGCCTTCCCTCGGCCCGGCCGCCGTCCTTGCACAGCGCCGGCACCGCCTCGTCGAGCCGGCCCTGGTGGTTATCGACGGCGATCACCGTGGCGCCCTCGCGCGCCATGATGGCGGCGGTCGCCCGGCCGATGCCGTTGGCCGCGGCGGTGATCAGCGCCACCTTGTTCTTGAAGCGCATCAGGCCGCCTTCGCCGGCTTGCCCTTCGCTTTGCCTCCCCAGGACTTCACCACCGGCAGCACTTCCTTGGCGAACAGCTTCAGTCCGCGCTCCGAGACGTCGTAGGGCGTGCCGCCGAAGCGGAAGGCCACGTTCATCTCGAAGTCGCCCAACAGCTTCCGCCGCGCCTCGAGCCCACGCAGGATCTTGTCGGGCGTGCCCCAACTTGCCGCTTGCATGAAGCCTGTCACCGCGCCCTCGAGCCCGCCCTTGCGGGCAATCTCGGCCTTCTGCTGGTAGGCGTCGTAGCCCTTCACCGTCTTGAAGTGCTCGCCCAGGAATTCGTAGTGATGGAAGTTGCTCTCGACGAACTTGCCCTGATAGCGGCGCGCCTCCTCCTCGGTCGCGGCGAGGTCGCTGCCGCAGACGCAGAATTCGGTGAGCATCACTCGAGGCGGCTCGGTGCCGTGATACTTGCGGTGCAGCTCGCGGCCCTTCTCGATCATCGGCGCGCGCATTTCCCACGGCCGGTCGGCGAACATCACCTGGTGCGCGCCGAGCTTGGCCGCCGAATCGATCGAATCCTCGCTCGAGGCGACGGAATAGATGCGGCCGTCGAAACTGTGTTTCGGCCGCGGCCGGATTTCGATGCGCGGCTGCTTGTAGAACCGGCCATCGCCCTCCATGACGCCGGTGCGCAGTGCCTCGACGATCATTGGCGCCGCTTCGTCGAAGCGAGCACGCGATTCGTCCATGGCGACGCGGAAGGCGGCGAACTCGCGGCGCGCCAGCCCGCGGCCCATGCCGAAGCGGAGCCGGCCGCCGCTCACCATGTCGAGCACGGCGGCGTTCTCGGCGACGCGCAGCGGATCGTGCCAAGGCAGGATCACCGCCGCCGTGCCGAGATCGATGCCCGGGCAGAGCGCCGTGAGATGCATCATCAGCGCGAGGTTGTCGGGCACGAAGGAATAGTCGTTGAAGTGATGCTCGGCCGACCACAGGCAGTCGAAGCCGGAGTCGGCGGCGATGCGGGCGAGCCTGATCTCCTCGTTCCAGACGCGATCGTCGGAGCAGTTCTCCCAGCCGTAGCTGGCGAACACCATCATCATGCCGACATCCATGGCGGCCTCCCTATTCTGCTGCCGCCTGCGCGGCTTGTTTATGCTGCGCCTGCTGCTGCATCTGCAGAACCTGCTCCCAGCCGCGGTAGCCGGTGAAGTTGTCCTTGTCGAAGAACAGCACCGGCCCGTCGCAGAAGAAGAGATACTCGGTGTCCTCCAGCGCCTTGGTGGCACCGTGCACCATGCCGTTGGTCTCGTGCAGGAAGTCGCCGGCTCCGTAGGTTGTGTTGCGAACCTGCAGCTTGCCCGACAGCACGAAGGCGAAGGCCGCACTCAGATGCTTGTGCGGCGGCGCGACATAGCCCTTCTTCCACTTCAGCAGCACCGCCCACCGGCCGGACTCCTGGCCGACCCACAGCACCTTGGTCCAGGCCATGCCGGGCTTGGTCTCGATCCACGGGATCTCGGACGAACGAGTGATGGAATCAGCGAGCTCGCCGTTGAGCGGACGGATATCCTGCGGCAGCGCCATGACGTCCCTCCTGTGATCTGTTGCAGCAATGCTAGGCCATTTCCTCGGTCGATTCACTTTGCCGACGCGGTTACGAGCCGCCGTGCGGCTCGGTTTTTCCTGTGGCAGGATCAACCGGCATGAATGTCCCGCCCTCGATCCGCACGTTCGAACGCATGCAGATCGTCGCCCTGGCCGTGGGATGGCTGAACGCCACCTACACCTATCGCACCGTACTGCACGACCGAGTGAGCCCGTTCGTCTTCGCCACCGTCCTGATCACGCTGAGTGTGGTGGTGATGCTGCTGGTGTTCCTGATATCGCGTCAGCGCAGCACCTCGGCCAAGTGGTTGCTGATCGTGCTGTCGGCGGCAGCCACCGCGCCGTGGGCCGCGTTGCTCCGCCGTTCGGGCGTCGCCGACTGGGCGGGTGTGCTCGGGCTGTTCCAGGGCGGTCTGCAGATCGTGTCTCTGTTCTACCTGATCCACCCCGCCTCGCGGACGTGGTTCGGCAGCCGAGCGGATTAGGCGCGGTCAACGTGCCGGATCAGGCCTCGGTTGCGGCGTGAGCAGGACCACGACCTGCCGACCGGCGCGGTGCAGGCCGACCGACAGGAGCAGAATGATCGGGAACGAGACGACCGCCGCGCCGAGATTGCCCGGCATCGTCTCCGGGAAGAAGCGCAGCGACAGCTCACGCACCGGATAGTGCAGGATGTAGAACTCATAAGAGTAGAAGCCGAGCAGCGCCAGCCAGTGCAAGGACGCGCCGAGCGCCTCGACCTTCGAGAGGCGCACGACCAGAAGGCCCGCCAGCACGGCCACCAGTGAATAGCCCCAGACATATTGGCCGGCGCCGGGCGTAGCCAGGAACGGCAGCCACAACGCGCCCTCGTGGGTGCCGGTGGTGAGCCAGCCCAGGGCAATCATCAGGGCGGCGACGACGATCGCGCCCCAGGTCGCGAAGCGCTCGATCTTCTCGCGATGCAGGCAGAACAGCGCGCCGATGGCGAAGGCGTCGAGCTGGGTGAAGCCCGCGACATAGACGGCGATGCTGCGATCCTCTGCCGATCGCGCCAGCAGAAGCGAGAACTCCCAGCGGACCAGAGGCTCGATTATCACGACCAGCAGCAGCACCGCTGTCGCACGGCTCCTCAACAGCACCAGGAGGAACGGGAAGACGAGATAAAACTGTTCCTCGACGCCCAACGACCAGGTGTGGGTGAGCAGGCGCGAATGCACGTAGTCCGGCAGCAGGTGATAGAAGTTGGTGGTGAAGGTGAAGGCTGCGAACCAGCCCTTGATCCACACCGGGTAGCGCAGGAAGACATAGGGCGCGATCAGCAGCAGGTAGATATAGAGCGGTGGCAGGATGCGCCGGATGCGCCGGCCGTAGAAGGCGAGGATGCGCTGGCGCGGGCTGCCCGACCGGCTCTCGATCGACTGCGTGATCAGGTAGCCGCTGATCACGAAGAACACCTGCACGCCGAGCCAGCCCTCTGCGAACAACCTGAAATGGAACAGGAAGACCGCCAGCGCCGACAGCGCCCGCAGCATGTCGAGGCCGGGATTGCGGCCGATGGCGCTCAACGGTAGGGTCCTCACCAAGCTACTGTCTTGCGCACGACACTTCTCCCACCGTCTCGACGAGACGAATGACCACCTGTTCGTCTCGGCCGGGCACCGAGTTGCGCGCCATTGTGACTCCCTTTGCCGGCGCCGAGCGCCGCCGCAGCCTTGTCCAACTCGTCACCTCATTCGGCCCCTTCTTCGCCGTTTGTGGCGCAGCCTACCTAGCATATCCGGTCTCATGGCTGATCTCGCTGGCGCTCGCGCTGCCGGCCGGCGCATTGCTGCTGCGAGTCTTCTCCATTCAGCACGACTGCACTCACGGCTCGTTCTTCGCCTCGCGTCGTGCCAACCGGTGGGCGGGGTTCGCCTGCAGCCTGTTCACCCTGACGCCCTTTGCCGCCTGGGGCCGCCTGCATCTGCTGCATCACGCCGCCTGGAACGATCTTCACCGCAGCGACTTGAGCGACATCTATTCGGCCTGCCTCACGGTGCGCGAGTATCGAGCGCTGCCGCGCCGCCGCCGCCTGCTCTATCGGCTGCCGCGCCATCCGCTATGCGCGATCGTCCTGTTGCCGCCGCTGATCTTCCTATTGCTGTTTCGCGTGCCGTTCGACACGCCGCGCGAGCTGCCAGGCGAGCGCCGGTCGATCTGGCTGACCGACCTCGGGTTGGTCGCCCTGTACGGGGGGCTCGCCCTGCTGCTGGGCTGGGAGCGCGTGCTGATGGTGCAGCTCCCGGCCCTGATGGTGGGCTCGATCGCCGGCGCCTGGATGCTGTCGTTGCAGCACCACTTCGAGGGCGCGCGCTGGTCGGCGCCGGGCGAGTGGGACTATGTCGAAGTGTCTCTGACCGGCTCGTCGTGGCTGGGGCTGCCCAAATTCCTGCACCGGCTGACCGGCAACCTGGGCTACCACCACGTCCATCATCTCAATACGCGCATCGCGAACTACAATCTGCCGGCGGCGAGCGCGGCGCTGCAGACGCGCTACCCGGTACACCCGATCGGTCTCGCCGGCGCGCTGCGTGGGCCCTGGCTCACCCTATGGGATGACGGCGCCGGGCGTCTGGTGAGCTTCCGCGACAGCGCGGCTTAGCTTTCCGCTCGCCGCTGCTTGATCCACCGGAAGACCCTTGTGGTTGGCGCGCCGAGGAGTCATAGCAAACGCGACTCGACGACAAACCCTCGCGCACCGCTGTCTGCCGCGGCGCGCGCCGAACGAAAGTGACGATATGCGACCGCCGGAGAGAGAACGCGGCGTTCCGTCGGACTCGGAACGCGCCTCACCCGTTCTCAGCGAAAACGAAGAAGTGACGCTGCGCCGCGTCGCCTTCGGCCAGTCCGAGGTGCGGGCGATGCGCGCCGAGGACCTCGCCCGACTACGCCGACTCCGGCTGATCGAGGACGGCAAGGACAGCCGCCCGCAACTGACGGCCGATGGCAGGAAATGCTTCGATGCGCTGCCGCGCCCGATGACGCTGAGCGAACTGAAAGGCGCCGACGACTTCCTCGGCGCGATGGCCAAGCCGGTCGACCGCACGCGGCGCTAGCCGACCTGCAGACAAGCAAAAGCCCCGCTACCCCCTTGCCCTACTCGAGCAGCCGAGGTGCGGGGCTCCCGCATCGTGTCTTGAGCTCAGCCGGCGATCAGCCGACGGCCTTCAGATTGTCGGCCGACAGCTTGCCGCTGCGGCGGTCCGAGACGAGTTCGAACTCGACCTTCTGGCCTTCGGCCAGGTTGGAGAGGCCGGCGCGCTCGACGGCGCTGATATGGACGAAGGCGTCCTTGCCGCCATCATCGGGTTGAATGAAGCCGAAGCCCTTTGTGGCGTTGAACCACTTAACGGTTCCCCTAGCCATGGGAAGTAACCTTTCACGTATAGATATGCTGTCCGCCCCAGATGAGCTGTGGGCCGACCGTCGAATGCGCACTTATGTTCGGGGCAAGTCGATGGCGTGGCGCCGAACAAGTCGGGGCACAGCCAAGTAGTTGTCCGTCTATCGACGGCCTTCATATGGGCGCTCCGGGCAGCCTTGGCAATGGCGATTACGGCGCACCACCCAGCCGGTCGAAGTCGGCCAGCACGGCGGCAATCAGGTTTTTGACCCGGACATCGCCGCGACCGGACGCCGCGTCGAGCAGGCCGAGCAGGTAGCGGGCCTTGTCGGCGGCCTCCGACCAGGTCGTGGCCGCGTGCGCCAGCATCCGGTGCTCCAGCTCCTCCTGGCGGCGGCGCAGGCCCTCGCGATCGGCCTCCACTTCGGCCGCCATCCGCCGCAGATCGGTCGCGTGCTGGGCGGCCAAGCCGCGGTGGGCGTCCAGATCGATCGGCTTGTCGGTCATGATCGGATTCCTCCGCAGCGATTGCGGCGCGTCGCGCGGTCCGATGTCCAGCACATTTGCCGCCGCCTGCTGACATATATGTCCGCCGCACCCTGATAAACGACCCACGCAGGCACCACTTCAAGCAAACGTCCTCCGCACCTCAAATCAAACGTCCTCCGCACCTCAAATAAGGCACAGTCTCATGGCCATGCGAACCACCGAGACGATGGTGACGTTCAGCCGATCCTTCACGCTCTCGTCGGTCGACGGCGTGCAGCCGGCCGGCACTTACCGCCTGAGCGTCGACGAGCAGGAGATCGAGGGTCTTTCGTTCCGCGCCTTCCAGCGCGTGTCGACGATGCTGCATCTTCCCGCCAATCCGGCGCCCGGGCGCAAGCGCGAGCTGGTCCAGGTCGATCCTCAAGAGCTTGCCGGTGCGCTGGCCGCCGACACCGCCTAGGCGGCATCGCGGCCTGCGAAGGCCTGCCCGGCCATTCGATGCCGTGGCATGCCACGACAGCGACCATCGCGCATGAAGACCTGATGACGATCATCTGGCTGTCATGGCTTCAAATCGACCTGTGACAACGCCGTTCACCCATCGTGCAAGCCATTTGCGATAGCCGGAATCTCTTTCATCGCGACTGGCTGGAATGGCTGGGTTTCATCAAGGGCAGCCACCTTGCGGCATTTGACGCGGCGCGTCTGCCCTTCGATCTCTACGTTCGACAAAGCGGGCCAGGCCGCTCTGATTGCAACTGCGCCCGCGAAGCACCACTTCTGAAGCAGTGAAATCCGCGACAACTTCGGATCAGGAACTGCGCCGCATTGCGGCCTCATTTGCCCGTCCAATCCGCTGGGAGGGACTGCTCCAGCTGCTCACGTCGTTCGGGCCGTTCCTGCTCTCCTGCGCTGCGATGTATGTGGCCTATCCGATCTCCGGGCTGCTGTCGCTCGCCCTGGCGCTGCCGACCGGCATGCTGCTGGTCCGCGTCTTCATCGTGCAGCACGATTGCGGCCACGGCTCGTTCTTCGCCTCGCGGCGCGCCAACCTGCTGGTCGGACGGCTGTGCAGCCTGCTCACCCTCACGCCGTTCGCCAATTGGGCCCACCAGCACGCCCTGCACCACGCCAACTGGAACAACCTCGAGCGCAGCGGCGGCAGCGACATCTATTCGGCTTGCCTGACGGTGCGCGAATATCTCGCCCTGTCGCGCCGGCACCGCCTGCTCTACCGCCTGCCGCGCCATCCGCTGGTCGCCAACATCGTGCTGCCACCGCTGGTCTTCTTGCTGCTTTACCGCGTGCCGTTCGACACGCCGCGCGCCTGGGCGCGCGAGCGTTGGTCGGTCCACCTGACCAACATGGCGCTGATCGCCCTGTTCGGCACGCTGGTCGCGCTGTTGGGCTGGCGCGAGGTGCTGATGGTGCATCTGCCGATCATGGTGGTGGCCTCGATCCTCGGCGTCTGGCTGTTCTCGCTGCAGCATCGCTTCGAGACGGCGCGCTGGACGGTCAAAGGCGACTGGAGTTTCGTCGATGCGGCGCTCGAGGGCTCGTCATGGTTCAACCTGCCGCGGGTGTTGCACTGGCTGACCGGCAACATCGGCTTCCATCACGTCCACCACCTCAATCCCCGCGTGCCCAACTACCGGCTGAGCGACGCCCACAAGGTCGTGCACAAGCTGCATCCGGTGCCTCCGCTCACTCTGTGGCGCGGCCTCGCCGCGACATTCCTTACGCTGTGGGACGAGCGGCGCGGCCGCCTTGTGCGCTTCCGCGACGCCGTGGCTTGAAGCCCGGCAGCGATCGGGCGCCGTAATTGGACGCATTGACCCCAAGGGTGTAGGGCTTTCCCATCATCGCCCACGAAGCTTCGGCCGGCGATGGCTGAGAGAGGCCTGTGCTCCCGCCACAACCGCAAGGTGCACGCATGAAAGACTGGCTCGTACCGCCCGTCCTGTTTCCGCTCTTCCTGATCCTGCTGATAGGTGTCTACGCGATGC
>Ga0137415_10005885_pt1 | contig 12131 bp, 13 predicted proteins | sample CZODoug3_1_1_16f_FD_183082 | JGI IMG/M metagenome (GOLD analysis project Ga0137415, IMG submission 183082) | Vadose zone soil fungal communities from Angelo Coast Range Reserve, California, USA - CZODoug3_1_1_16fungal (Hybrid Assembly) | ecosystem: Environmental > Terrestrial > Soil > Vadose...
TTCCGTGACGCCTTTGAAGCTCTCGATCCGCTGTTTGATCAGATCGCTGATCTCGGTTGCCTTGATCGCCATATGTTATGTAGTCCTGTTACGATTCTAAACAGCCAGCTCGTATGCAATGCGGTCGAGCCGCGAGCGCACCGAGCCATCGATGACCAGATCGCCGGCACGCAACACCGCGCCCCCGATCAACGCCGGGTCGGTTTCGCAATGCAGGCGGATCTGCCGCTTCAGCCGGCGCTGCAGGGCGGCCGACAGTGTCTCGCGCTGACCATTGTCGAGCGGCGCGGCAGACGTGACCGTCACATCGATCACACCCTCGGCCTCGTCCTTCAGCTCATCGAACAGAGTCGAAATCTCGGGGAGGTAGGCGAGACGCCGGTTCTGCGCGAGCGTCTGGACGAAGTTGCGGCCTTGCGCATCGAGTTGGGGACCCGCGAGGTCGATGACAAACTTCGCCAGTTCCGCGTTGCTCACGGCCGGATTGCCGAGGAGATTGTGCACGCGCGAATCCTGTACCACGGCGGCAGCCGTGCGCAGCGACTCCGACCAGGGGCCGAGATGTTTGCCGGCTTTCGCCTCTTCAAACGCGGCCTTGGCATAGGGTCGTGCGACTGTTGTCTTGTCAGCCATGGATCGAAGTCCTAGATCTGAGTAGCCAGTTTGCTGATCAGGTCCGCATGCGCCCGCGGATCGATCTCGCGCTCCAGCACCTTCGATGCGGCGCTGACGGCGATCGTGGCGACTTCACGGCGCAGCGCTTCGCGCGCGTGCGAGGTCTCCAACTCGATCTGCTGTTTGGCCGCTTCGACGAGCCGTACCCCTTCGGAGCTCGCCGTACCCTTGGCGTGCTCAACCAGGTCGTTGGCTTGACGCTGTGCCTGCTCGACGATCTGAGTGGCGCGTTCGCGGGCTTCACGGACGATCGCATCGGCGCGATCTCGCGCCTGGGCAAGCTCCTGTTGGCCCTTTTCGCCCGCGGCGAGACCCACCGCGATCTTCTTCGAGCGCTCTTCCATGGGACCGAGAATCATCGGCCACACGAACTTCATCGTGAACCAGATGAGCACGATGAAAACGATCATCTGGACGACGAGCGTCAGATTGATATTCATCTAGAACTCCTGAGCACGGCGGCCGGCTGAGGGATTGCTGATCACTTCAATCCAGCGAGGAACGGGTTCGCGAACGTGAAGAACAGCGCGAAACCGATACCGATCATGGCTACCGCGTCGACCAGCGCCGCGACAATGAACATCTTGGTCTGCAGCATCGGCGACAACTCGGGCTGACGCGCAGAGCCTTCGAGGAACCGACCGCCCAGAATCCCGAACCCGATGGCGGTGCCCAACGCGCCCATGCCGAAGATGATTCCGACAGCCAGCACGGTCATGGCCTGGACATGTGCAATGTTTTCCACTTCAAACCTCCTGAAAAAAACCTGACTCGAAGAATCTAGTGATGCTCGTGTGCCATCGCCAGATAGACGATGGTGAGCACCATGAAAATGAACGCCTGCAGCGTGATGACCAGCAGGTGAAAGATGGCCCACACCAGCGCCAGCAGGAACTGCACGACCAGAAGTATCCAGCCGCCGGCATGCGACAGTTGACCGATGCCCGCGAGCGTCAGCGCCGCGAGCAACAGAAAGATCATTTCGCCGGCGAACAGGTTGCCGTATAGACGCAGTGACAGCGAGATGGGGCGCGCAACGAACGGCACGACTTCCAGGATGAGGTTGGCAGGGATCAACAGCACCTTGACGATTGGATTTTTGGCGCTGAAGGGCTGCAGCGTGAACTCGCCGATGAAGCCACCGAGGCCCTTCATCTTGATGCTGTAGTAGATGATCAGGACGAACACGGTGAGTGACAGCGCGAAGGTCACATTCAGGTCCGTGCTGGGCACGACCTTCAAGTGTTCGAAACCCGCGCCGTGAGCGATCGCCGGCAGCAAATCGACCGGCAGGACGTCCATGGCGTTGAACAGCAGCACCCAACAGAAGATTGTCAGTCCAAGAGGGGCCACCAGCGAGCTGGCACCGTGCGAGAAGGCGCCGTCGACCTGCTCGTTGACCTTTTCGATCAACAGCTCGATGAAGTTCTGGAATTTGCCCGGCACGCCGGTGTTGGCCCGGGCCTTACGCGCGGCCAGATAGAAGGAGCCGCCGAAGAGCACGGCCAGCAGCACGGAAAAGAACACGCTGTCCCAATGGATAACCGAGAAATCGACGATTCCCGTCGCTGCCTTGTTCTGCAGGAACGTCAGGTGATGGAGGATGTACTCGTTCGCGCTCGAGGGCTGTTCTGCTGCCATTTAGCGTCTGACTCTCTTCATACGTAACCCACCCAACGGGGGCAGCCCGTTTGCCAGCGCCACCCAGAACACCGCGAAGGTTGCGATGTACGAGCCGAGCATGGCCAGCGGTGCAACCTTCATCGTTTTCAACACCACCACAAACAACACAATCACGACGGCGACCTTGGCTGTCTCCCCCACGAGGAACGCGCGTATCGCGCGCTGCGGGTCCGTAGCAGCCTCTTTGCCAAATCCGATCAGCGCCATCGCGAGACTCGCGACGCAGCTGATCCCGCCACCCAGGAGCGCGGAGATCGCAGCACGTGAGTCGGCGATTCCCCAGCTCGCGAGCGCGCACAGCAGAGTCACGGCCGCCTGGCCCAGCACGACGCTGAGAGCCAGCCGCCGCGGATTGGGCAGGTCGATCGCGATCACCGCATTCCCGTTTTAAGGACCCACTCTAGGGGCGAACGCCGCATGCTTCAGATACGGGGCCCGCTTTGTACTCGACACCACAGGCCCTATGGGGCCCGGGCAAAAAGCCGGCGGATTATAGAGATCGCACGCGCGGCAGTCCACAACGTAAGAAGGCCGGATCATCGGGCGGGTACACCCTGGGGACAAGTGTTCCAAAGATGGGTGCTTAACACTCAAAATCAAGGGCTTGCGAGTGTCGATTGCACCGGTTGAAAGCGCGCGCAGCAGCGTCTTTCGCGAGCCGTAACGGCGCGCCGTTATGTCAGTGGATGTGCGCGAGGATTCCGTCGAGCTCGTCGAGGCTGTTGTAGCTGACCACCAGCTTGCCTTTACCGCCGGTCGAATGTTGGATCGCAACCTTCGCGCCGAGCTTCTCCGCCAGCTCCTGCTCCAGGCGATTCACGTTGGGATCGCCCGGTGAGGCCTCTTCGACCCGACTCGCCGGTGATTGCTGCATGCGCCGCACCAGCGCTTCAGTATCTCGAACCGACAGGCCTTTCTTGACGATGAGCACCGAGATCTCGACCTGATGCTTCCGGTTTGACAGCGCTAACAGCGCCCGGGCATGGCCCATCTCGATTTCGCGCTTCTCGACGCGGTCGGCGACCTCGGGTGCCAGCTCCAGCAAGCGAAGCAGGTTGCTCACGCCAGCACGGGAGCGGCCCACCGCTTCCGCAGCCTGCTGATGAGTCAGCGCGAATTCGCTGATGAGTCGTTGCAACGCACGCGCCTCTTCCAGGGGATTCAGGTTCTCGCGCTGGATGTTTTCGATCAGGGCGACCGCAATCGCGGCCTCGTCCGGGATGCGGCGGATGACCGCCGGAATTTCGGTGAGGCCTGCCATCTGCGCCGCACGCCAGCGGCGCTCGCCGGCGATGATCTCGTAGTGCTGCGAAGATCCCGAGGCGCCAGCGGGAACATCAATCGGACGGACGACGATCGGTTGAACGACGCCCTGCGCCTTGATGGAATCCGCCAACTCCTGCAGCGTCTCAGGCCGCATGTCTATGCGCGGCTGATATTTACCGCGCTGCAGAAGGTCGAGCGGCAGCTTTGCAAGCTCCTCTCCCAGGGGAGCCGGTGCCGCGGCAGGCCCGTTCGTGCCCGTCGCAGGTGCGAGGCGCGAGGTGCTCTGCCCCAGTAGGTCCGCCAACCCCCGGCCTAATGTGGGTTTTTTGTGGATCATGGCCGAATCATAGCGAGCGGGAGCGCGCCCGGCACGAATCTCGGCAGTCTCCGTAAGGCGAAGCGGCGCGCTGCGAGTCGCTGCGCCAACCACTGGCTGAGTGTGGCTTCGGTCAGCGACCCATCGGTCGGCCAGATCGGCCGCGCGCACAGCTGACTCGGCGGGCCGCTCGAGCCGCGGCTCGGACAGGTGCCGCCAGTCACTCAATCAGTTGCCCGAGTGTGCAGCGGCCGGATCCGGCTCGGTCACATCGGGTTCGTCGTGAGATTCGGTCGTGGACGCAGTGTCGTCCTGCGTGACCGCGAGACCGGAGCCGTTATCCCCCGACGCGACAGTGGTCGCAGCGCTTGCCACTTGCTCCAGCTCCTCCTCCTCTCTGCGGATCATCTCGCCAGCGAGTGCCAGGTAGGCGAGCGCACCCCGCGACTCCTTGTCGTGAAACAACACAGGCTTGCCAAACGACGGCGCCTCCGCGAGTCGGATGTTGCGCGGAATGATCGTGCGGAACACCTTGTCGCCGAAATGCATGATCAGCTGGGCACTCACCTCGTTGGCGAGGTTATTCCGGGGATCGAACATGGTCCGCAGAATGCCTTCGATTTCCAGGCTCTCATTCACCGCACCCTTGATCTGATCGACGGTGCCAATGAGGGCGGACAACCCCTCCAGCGCGTAGTACTCACACTGCATCGGGATCAGAACGCTGTCCGCCGCGACCAGCGAGTTCACGGTCAGCATGTTGAGCGCCGGCGGGCAGTCGATGAGGATGACGTCATAGGAGTCCCGCAGCGGCGCGATTGCGTTCCGCAGCTTCGTCTCGCGACCCGCCATCATCGTGAGCAGGCGTACTTCAGCTGCCGTCAGGTCCTGGTTCGACGGCAGAAGATCAAAACCACCCGGATCGACGCGAACCAGTGCTGCGCTGATCTCAGCTTCGCCCAGCAGCACGTCGCAGGAGCTCCATTGCAGCTGCGACTTGTCTACGCCACTGCCCATAGTGGCGTTTCCCTGCGGATCCAGATCGATCAGCAGGACACGCCGCTTGGTGGCCGCCAGTGAAGCGGCCAGGTTCACTGCGGTGGTCGTCTTGCCGACGCCCCCTTTTTGGTTCGCTACTGCGATGACCCTCTTCATGGGGTGAGAGTGTACGCGGCGCAGCGGTTCACGGGGCACGTGCGGCCCTTGGTCGGACCGCCAGATGCCTCATTTCACCCTGTCGCGTCGCAAAAGTTGCTCTGAAGGCCCCGGTGATGAACCATCCATGTCACTGATGGGGTTCAAAGTGAGACAGACGATGCAAGTGGAGCTCGACCGGGGCGATCTAAGGATTCTCAACGTGCTCCAGGAGCATGGCGACCTGTCCGCGGCAGATGTCGCCGAACGCGTGGGAATGACCCCGTCGACCTGCTGGCGGCGGGTGAGCCGGCTCCAGGAGCTGGGCGTGGTCAAGAACCGGGTGGCCGTACTGGATCGTGAGAAGGTGGGTTTGAACGTCCTGGTGTTCTCGCGGGTGAAGCTCTCGGGACATGGGCGCGACGCCCTCTTGAAGTTCGAGCAGGCCGTACGCGAGCACCCGGAGATTCTCGAGTGCTACACCATGATGGGTGAGACCGATTTCCTGCTACGGATCGTCTGCCGCGACATCAAGGCCTACGAAGCCTTCTTCCTGGATCACCTGTCGCGCTTTCCCGGTGTGCAGGAAGTGAACTCCTCCATTGCGATGGCCGTCGTCAAGGAAACGACGGCCCTGCCGCTAGCCACGACTCAACACCACAACGCAGCGTGATTCGTTCAGCCCCGGAACTGTCAGCTCGCGGGACCCCTGTTGACGCCATTGCGCAGGCAGCCCGTCGATCTCGCTTTGCGGCCATTTGCCTTTCATCGCCAGAACTCGTGTCTGCGGGCCGCACAACGGGGCGACGTTGGCGACCAACTCCGGCAAGGGGGCGAACGCCCGGGCGACGACCGTGTCAAAGACATGATCCTTCATGACCTCGACGCGCCCATGCAATCCCGCAACATTATCCAGTCCGAGCTCGCGGGCCGCATGCTGTACAAAGCGGATTTTCTTGCCGTTGGAATCGATGAGGGTGAAGCGCCGCTGCGGGTTCAGTACCGCCAACGGCAGGCCCGGGAAGCCCGCGCCGGTGCCAACATCGGCCACCGTCGTGCCCTCGAGATCGGGATGAATGGAAACGCTGTCCAGCAGATGATGAGTCAACATGTCATCGCGATTGCGGATCGCTGTGAGGTTGTACGTGCGGCTCCAGCGCTCCAGCTCGTCGAGCAGCCGCAGGAGCCGCCCTGCATCCGACTCGGTGAGAGTGACGCCGAGATGTGCGCTGCCCTGAACCAGGCGTTCGACTATGCTCAAGGGATAGCTCCTCATGGAACAAGGATACGGCGGATCGTGAGACTGCTGCTCGTTGAAGACGACGCCATGATCGGAGAAGCGCTGCGGACCGGCCTGCGGCGGGATGGCTTCGCCGTGGACTGGGTGCGGGACGGCGATTCGGCGGACCGGGTTTTGCGCACCGAGCCGTTCGACCTGCTGTTGCTGGACCTCGGGCTGCCTCGCAAGGACGGCTTGCAGCTGCTGAAAGCCCTGCGTGCACGCCAGGAAATGCTGCCGGTGCTCATTATCACGGCGCGTGACGCCGTCTCCGACCGCGTGCAGGGACTCGATGCCGGCGCGGATGACTACCTGGTCAAACCCTTCGATCTCGACGAGCTGGCGGCACGCATCCGCGCCTTGTTGCGGCGTAAATCGGGACGCACCGTGCCGGAAGTCGAGCACCTCGGCGTCACCCTGGATCCTGCGAACCATCGGATCACGCAGGACGGACACGAGATCGCGCTGTCGCCCAGGGAATTCGCGCTGCTGCGGCTGCTGATGGAGCGGCCGGGAAACATCCTCTCCCGTGCGCAGATCGAGGAGAGGCTCTACGGCTGGGGAGAAGAAGTGGAGAGCAATGCGGTGGAAGTGCACATCCACGGGTTGAGACGCAAGTTGGGATCCGACTTCATCGTCAACGTGCGCGGGGTCGGCTATCGCGTGAGACCCGCATGAATTCAGTTCGTGCGCGGCTGCTCGTCTGGTTGCTCGGTGGCGTGTTGTTTGTAGGAGCGGTTGGAGGTTGGTTTGTCTATCGCAACGCCCTCGTGGAGGCGGACGCGTTCTTCGACTATCACCTGCGCCAGACCGCATTGCTCCTGAGCGATCAGCCGGTTGAATACCTGTTGAATCCGGATATCCCGCAGACCACGGCGGATTATGACTTTGTGGTGCAGGTCTGGACGCTGGACGGCGTGCGCGTCTATTTGTCGCGGCCGCACGCTGTGCTGCCCGCGATTACCACACTCGGATTTGCAACGGCCGTCACGAGCGAGGGCCGCTGGCGAATGTTTGGTGTGCAGGCACCCACAAAGGTCATCCAGGTCGCGCAACCCATGCGCGTACGGGAGCGGCAGGCAGTGGAGCTGGCGCTTCGCACCCTGACACCCTTCGTGCTGTTGATGCCCATGCTGGTGATCTTCATCTGGTTCGCGGTTGGCCATTCGCTCGAGCCCTTCAAACGGCTGACCGCGCTGGTCCAATCTCGCAAGGTGACTGCTCTCGACCCGTTGCCTGCCGGTAACCTGCCGGGCGAAGTGCAGCCCCTCGTCGGCGCACTCAATGACCTGCTCGGGCGACTCGGCGCCGCGTTGGAACGCGAGCGCGGTTTCATGGCAGACGCGGCTCACGAGCTGCGGACGCCGTTGACTGCCCTGCACTTGCAGATGGGCACTCTCGCCCGCGCGACGAATGAAGCGGAACGCGCCGATGCGATGGAGAAGCTATCCGCTGGTGTACAACGCGCGATCAGATTGGTGGAGCAATTGCTCTCACTCGCTCGGCAGGAGCCCCGGGCGGATGTTGTGCGCAGGCGGCTGAGATTCGACGACCTGGCACGGGAGGTCGTAGCTGAAATGGTGCCGCTGGCGGATGCCCGGAAGATTGATCTGGGTATTTCGGCCTCGCAACCCGCCTACGTGCTGGGGGATCCCGAAGCACTCCGCACTTTAGTGCGGAACCTCGTCGACAACGCAGTCCGATACACACCCATTGACGGAACGGTGGACGTGTCAGTCCAGGATTCCGACGAACCTGGAACCATCCACGGTGCTGTTTTGCGCGTCGTTGATACGGGTCCCGGGATCCCTGCTGACGAGCGGCAGCGTGTGTTCGACCGATTTTATCGTCCGCCGGGGACATCCCCCGCGGGCAGTGGTCTCGGCATGGCGATTGTGAAGGCAATCGCCGACGCACACGGCGCGACGATTGCCCTGAATGGCGGCCCGAACGAGCAGGGGTTGGCTGTCACAGTGTCGTTTCCCTTCAGCTGAGTCCCTTCAGTGGCGGATCACGCGCCCGCCCTCGCCGGCGCGCTAATCAATTGATTTGAAAGTCCTTTCTATTTCTTAAGGGTCTCTTAAGTCTCACTGCTTATGGTACGCGGCTCAAGCCTGCTGGCTCGCCCGAATTCATTTGCGTGGAGACCTCCATGACCCCGAGGATGTTTGTTAGAAATCAGCTGTTCGGCGTGCTGCTCGGTGCAGCTGCTGTAGCCGCGCCCGTCAGTGCGTTGTATGCGCTCGGCGCCGGGCCGGGCGCTGCGCCTGCGGCCACTGCCACACAGGCCGCTCCCGTCGTAGCCGCCCCAGCCACCGGCAATCCAAATGCAGTGCTTCCGGACTTCAGCACCATGGTGCAGAAGTATGGCCCTGCTGTCGTCAACATCAGTGTTGTATCCAAGGTTCCCGCGTCCTACACCCCCGATGGCCAGGGCCAGGGCCAGGGCCAGGGCGACGACGACGATGATGACTCAGGCCCGCAGTCAGGTCCGCAGGGACAGAGCCCCTTTGGCCAGAATCCCTTCGGACAATTCTTCCGCGGGTTCCCCATTCAGCCGCCTCAGCAAGGTCCGATGCACGGTGAAGGATCCGGCTTCATTGTCAGCTCGGATGGCACGATCCTGACCAACGCGCACGTCGTGAGTGGCGCCAGCGAAGTGACTGTTCGACTGACGGATCGCCGCGAGTACATCGCCAAGGTCGTCGGTGTCGATACGAAGAGCGACGTGGCCGTTATTCGCATCGCCGCGAAGAACCTGCCCACCGTCAAGGTAGGCGACACACACAACCTGAAGGTGGGTGAATGGGTCGTCGCGATCGGCGCACCGTTCGGATTCGAGAACAGCGTGACCGCGGGTATCGTCAGCGCGAAAGGCCGCACGCTGCCTGACTCGGGCTACGTGCCGTTCATTCAGACCGACGTGCCGATCAACCCCGGCAACTCGGGCGGCCCGTTGTTCAACATGCGTGGTGAAGTCATCGGGATCAACTCGCAGATCTACACCCGCTCAGGTGGTTACCAGGGCGTGTCGTTCTCGATTCCGATCGATGTCGCGATGGGCGTGAGCACACAGCTCCAGGCACACGGCCACGTGACGCGCGGCAAGCTCGGTGTTGTGATTCAGAACGTCGACCAGGGCCTGGCAGACTCGTTTGGCCTGCCTAATCCGGAAGGCGCGTTGGTTTCCAGCGTCGAGAAGGGTGGCGCTGCCGAGAAGGCCGGCGTCGAGCCCGGGGACGTGATCCTCAAGTTGAACGGTGAACCGGTGAACCAGTCAACCGAGTTGCCCGCCGTCGTGGCAGGCCTCGCGCCGGGAACTACGGTGAAACTGGAAGTGTGGAGGAATCACGCCAGCCACGAGGTGAGTGTCAAACTCGCTGAGATGGAAGACAAGCGCACAGCGTCCAACGTCGATCACCCGCAGGCCGGTGGCAAGCTGGGCCTGGCGGTCCGACCGCTGACGAGCCAGGAGCAGCATCAGGCCAACACGCAGGGTGGCCTGCTGGTGGAACAGGCGAAGGGCCCGGCCGCTGACGCAGGCCTCCAGCAGGGCGACATCGTACTCGCCGCCAACGGGGCGCCGGTGTCGAGCATTGCCGATCTGCGCGCCGCTGTAGAGAAGTCGAAGAGTCACATCGCGCTGTTGGTACAGCGTGGGGAGACTCGGTTGTTTGTGCCGGTGCGGGTGGGTTAACTCCGCCGCCGGGGCGCCGCGGCTGATCGCGGCGCTGCGTTCTGCGTCCCAACAGGGGCCGGCTTTTAGCCGGCCCTTTTTTATGCCCGCCTGCCTCGCGCTGAGTGCGACATGCGTGCGACAACACCGCAGGCGCATCAGCGTCGAGTTGGGACGTCAACTTCGGGCGTCAAGTTAGAGCGTCGGATTTCCCATGCGTCCCAGCGCCCAGCCACTCCCAAAACGCTACGGCTCTTAGTCAGTTTCGCCCCAAAAAGCCCCATTTTGCGCCGACTGCGGCACACAACACCGTGATACGCTTTCTGACACGGGTTCAATGAGTTGGCGAGCTGCAGGACAATGCCATGCGCAACAAATGGTTTCGACGAATTCGATGGTTTATAGAGCTCTTCACGGCCGGGGGCTCCATCTACTCCAAGTCAGGGATCGAGGCCCGCGTCAGTCATTACGGAGGTTTCGAAGTCCCACAGAGTGAGCGGTGGAAACTCGTCGACTTGGCTATAAAGGAGCGGGCGCGCCTGGAAGCTATGTGGCGCCGCGAGCGAGAAGCCGCAAAAATAACTGAGAGGGCTCCGCAATAGTGTCACTGTTGCATGTGCCGCCAGACTCCGGTGGATCTTGCTGCTGCATTTGTACTTTCGCTGCTCGGCGGCTACTGTTTCGCCTACCTCTGGCGTGCCACTTCATTCGCCACGAAACGTGCTGAGGGACATCACCTCTATTTTCGCGCAGCCGTCTGCGGAGCCATGCTTTTTGCGCTCGCCCTGTACATTCGAATCGCGCTCGGCTGGTGTACGTCGGCTCGATCGCCAGGTGTCCCAATCCAACTCTCGAGCCCGTGGCTGTAACGTTCTTGCCAAGACTCAGTGGCAATCGCGATGCAACGGGACGACTCACTCTGACGACGGATTACGAGGCGCTCTATTTGCTCCTGGAAGCGGGCCGAGCCAGTCAGCTTGGCCTTCCGGCTGATTGGAGGTCGCAGATCGAACTCCAAATCCGGGCCGATGAGATCGTCACTGCAGCAGTGTTTTCAACTGCGATCTATGCGGAGTTCAATCCGAACTGGAAGGAGCAGATGTCGCAGCCGAATCGCAACCCGCCGACAGATCAGGTTCGCTCGTCGATGGGCACGAACTCGAGATTCTGCGGCCCGATGTAGTTGGCAGCCGGACGGATGATCTTGCCGTCCGCACGCTGCTCCATGACGTGGGCGGCCCAACCGGTCGTGCGGGCAATCACAAACAACGGGGTGAACATCGCCGTCGGCACCCCCATCAGGTGATACGAGACGGCCGAGAACCAGTCCAGGTTCGGAAACATCTTCTTCGTTGCCATCATCACCGCCTCGATGCGGTCGGCGATGTTGAACATCTTCATGTCACCGGCTTCGCGCGACAGACGCCGCGCCACTTCCTTGATCACCTCGTGACGCGGATCGGAGATCGTGTACACCGGGTGCCCGAAGCCGATGATCACTTCCTTCTTCTCCACCCGCGCGCGGATGTCGCTCTCGGCCTGATCCACTGTCTCGTAACGCTTCTGGATCTCGAAGGCGACCTCGTTGGCGCCGCCATGCTTCGGGCCGCGCAGCGCACCGATCGCCCCGGTGATGCACGAGTGGAGGTCCGCCCCCGTCCCGGCAATCACCCGTGCGGCAAAGGTGGAGGCGTTGAACTCGTGCTCCGCGTACAGGATCAACGAGGTGTGCATGGCCCGCACCCAGGATGGGCCGGGGGATCGTCGATGCAGCAGGTGCAGGAAATGCCCGCCCACCGAGTCGTCCTCGGTCTCCACCATGATGCGCTGACCATTGTGGCTGTAGTGGTACCAGTAGCACAGCATGGAGCCGAAGGAGGCGATGAGCTGATCGGCAATGTCCCGGGCGCCCGCGGGGTTGTGGTCGTCCTTCTCCGGCAGCACGCAGCCCAACACCGAGGCGCCCGTGCGCAGCACATCCATCGGATGAGCGGCGGCGGGCAGGGTCTCGAGCGCTGAGCGCACGGCCGCCGGCAGGCCGCGCAGGGACTTGAGCTTCAGCTTGTAGCCGTCGAGCTCGGCGCGCGTGGGCAGCTTGCCGT
>Ga0137415_10005886_pt1 | contig 12131 bp, 14 predicted proteins | sample CZODoug3_1_1_16f_FD_183082 | JGI IMG/M metagenome (GOLD analysis project Ga0137415, IMG submission 183082) | Vadose zone soil fungal communities from Angelo Coast Range Reserve, California, USA - CZODoug3_1_1_16fungal (Hybrid Assembly) | ecosystem: Environmental > Terrestrial > Soil > Vadose...
AAAACGGCGTTGGCCGCGATACCAAACGCCAGACCATCCGACGTTCTTCCACTCTGCGACGCAGAGTCCCTGAACCTGATCGCATCTTTCCAGCGAGCCGTAGTTGACGACCTCCGTCGCAAAACCTTCCAGGCCGCTGAAGCCCTCGGAGCCCAAAGCATCCTCGTCTCCGGCGGAGTCGCCGCCAACCGCGAGCTTCGCGTCCGCTTCACCGCCGAAGCCATTGACCGAGGCCTTCCTATCGCTTTTCCGTCGCTGGCATTGTCCACGGACAATGCCGCTATGATCGCCGCTGCCGCCTGGCCCAAGTTCCTTACCCGGGAATTCGCCGCAGAAACCCTGACCGCTGACCCGTCACTGGCATTGGGCCGTAAATGACTCACTGATAGAATCGCCAGAGACTAAAGCGAAGCGAATCCGCCGTACGAATGACCATCCGACTCTTCAACACCCTCTCCGGCCAAATCGAAGAACTGGCGCCCTCCGACGGCAAAGCTCTCCGCATGTACGCCTGCGGACCGACCGTCTACGACTACGGCCACATCGGCAACTTCCGCACCTTCCTCCACGTCGATATCCTGCGCCGCGTCCTCAAGCTCCAGGGCACAGCCGTCCGCCACGTCATGAACATCACTGACGTCGACGACAAGATCATCCGCAACGCCGCTGCAGCCAACCTGCCCATCGGCGAATACACGCAGAAGTTCGAGAAGGCCTTCTTCGAGGACCTGGACTCGCTCGCCGTCGAGCACCCCGAGATCATCGCCCGCGCCACTGAGCACATCCCATCGATGGTCGAGCTGATACAAAAACTCGCCGCGCAAGACATCGCCTACAAAACCGAAGACGGCTCCTGGTACTTCCGCATTGCCAAGTTTCCCGAATATGGGAAGCTTTCGAAGAAAGACTTCAGCGGAATCAGCGATGGAGCGCGTGTTGATCTTGATGAGTATGAGAAAGACTCGGCCCGCGACTTCGCCTTATGGAAAGCGCCCAAACCTGGCGAGCATTACTGGGATACCGAATTAGGCCCAGGCCGCCCCGGCTGGCACATCGAGTGCTCGGCGATGGCGACCGAATATCTCGGCGACGATTTCGACCTCCACGCCGGCGGCGAAGATCTCATGTTCCCGCACCACGAAAATGAGATTGCGCAGTCCGAATCGGCATCGCACCGATGATTCGCCCGCCACTGGTTCCATATCCGCTTCCTGCTCGTCGAAGGCCGCAAGATGTCGAAATCCGAGGGCAACTTCTACACCCTCCGCGACCTGCTCCTCAAAGGTTACAAAGCTTCCGCCATCCGCTTCCTGCTCACCTCTGTTCCATACGGCCAGCAACTCAACTTCACCTTTGAAGGACTAGCCGCTGAGACGGGAGCCGTCGAGCGTCTCCGCACCTTCCATCAGCGCCTAAAGACAGCGCAAACCCAGCCTGGTTTGAACAATGATTTGGCTAAAGAAACAGCACGCGCTGCAGAAAGCTACCACGCGGCATTAGCCAACGATCTCAACACTGCAGTAGCCAGAGGCGCAATCTTCGATCTGGTCCGAGCAGGCAACGCCGCCCTCGACGCCGGAACACTAGCCGTGGGCAACGCCGAAGAGATTCTCGGGGTGCTGAAGGAATTCGACCAAGTCTTCGCCGTCCTCGAAGACCACGACGCCGAAGTTACCCGCACCGCTCTCGCATGGGCCGAGCGCGAAGGCCGTCTCGATCAGGCCGCCCCAGAAGTCCTGGCCCAACTCTCTCTAAGCGATGAGCAAATCCAAGCCTTAGTAGACGAGCGCACCCAAGCCAAGCGCACCCGCAACTTCGCCCGCGCCGACCAGATTCGGAATGAACTGGCTGAAAAAGGAATTGTGATTGAAGACTCGAAAGACGGTGTGCGTTGGAAGCGGAAGTGAGTGATCCAGAACTTCGATCAGAGCAAGAAGTTGTCACGAGGGCCCTTTGTCTTGCTGCTGTTCGCCTGCGCGTGACGGCTGAAACTCTCTTTAAGGATGCTGAATGTCCGGACGGATATGTAGAATTCTGTGGCGGCGAGCCAAAAGAAACACCGGACATCATACTCAGATGGCTCAAAAAGGAAAATCTTCTTAGCGAGCTATCGCCGCAAGAAACCGGATGGCTGACTACTCCGATAGGCCATCTTTCAAGACGTGATGCAATCGATGCTTCATGGCGAGAGGAGGCGTTAGTAAGCTTGCTTTGGGCTCTTGGAATCGTTGATCCAATGCCTGCCCCGGATACCCAATTGGATTTTGCTGATCTCCTCGAAGCTACAAATTTATTAAGAGACTCACAATTGTTTTGGCGTCGCGTGGCCATTCGTCCTGATGTTCAAGTCAACAGCGCTCGCGGTACAGCAGAATTTTGGCTGTGGAGAGTTCGAACGGAACAACTGATTCGAATGCCCGATGAAGAACTGACGATGACTCATCAAGTGAGTAAGCCCAAGCTGTTGGAAATAGTCCAGCACGCAGCTGAGCGTGGCGAGCAAGACAACCTCTTCCGTCGTATCAACGGAGATTTTCCAGCATTAGGCAAATCCTTCCGCGAACTTAGCGGTGATGAGCTATCATTCATGAATTCTATGTGCCGAGAACGTCTCTATGCCCTCAATTGGACATGTGATTCGGAGCAAACGCCTTGGGATGAAGTAGCTTGTGACACGTAATTCTTAGCGCCGCATGATATATACTCAGGGTATATATCGAATGCGTAGATAACAATATGGCAAAAACCCAAATAGCGCGCTTATTTCAGAATGGTCGCAGTCAGGCTGTCCGGCTGCCCCGTGAGTTCCGTTTTACCGGGGACCGTGTGCGCATTCGCAGTGTGGAGGGTGGAGTTCTTCTTGAACCAGTAATCACTGATCCTCGAGAGTGGTTTGCGGAAATGGATCGATTCGGCGAGGAAAAGATTTTGCCGGAAGGCCGTGAACAGCCGATTGCACCGGAACGCGCGATATTTAAGTGAACTATCTGCTCGATACGAATGCCTGCATCGCGGTTCTCAACGGTGAGCCACAACGCGTTCGCCGCAAGATAGAAGCTGCGATGGATGCAGGTTCCAAGATACACGTTTCTTCCATCGTTCTATTTGAACTCTGGTACGGGGTTTACAAGAGCGCCCAGGTACCGCAGAACTCCAAACGGCTTGAAAGTCTTTTTGCCGGCACGGCGAGCACTCTGACTTTTGATGAAGAAGATGCTCGCATCGCGGGCCGGATTCGAACAGAACTTACGCGAGTAGGCAAGCCGATTGGAGCATATGACATGCTCATTGCAGCGCAGGCTCTTCGCCATAACTACACCCTCATTACAGCCAATGTTTCGGAGTTCAGCCGCATCAAACAGCTTCGCTGGGAAGATTGGTCAAGGCCCTGAAAACCCTATTCCGCGTAAGATGCGATACCGCAATGCCCATACCCCTACCAACCCCACCACCCTGCGTGCTATCCTCAACCAAAGCCGCATGCGCCGTACTACGCACATCCCGTTTCCGGTAATTTTCAGCCGTAAGAGCTGGAGCGGGTCATTTGTGCGCGCCATTGCGCCTCGCAGGCATCTTCGTGTGCTTCCTACCTGCACGCGACCTAGCCTCTTCGGCAGCGACTAGTCACCGTTGCCCGCGGCACACATCCTGCGGAACTGTCTAACCCCCTGTTGTATCCGCACCGTGCCAGCGACCGAAGAGGACTCTCTCAGAAAGCCAGCGCTACCAGCTAACCAGCATGAGCGCTAACCCAGGCCCGAGCACCAACCAGCAAGGAGAGAAACGATGCAAACGACAAAAAAATCAGAGATTCTGGCCCAATACGGCCCAAAGCTTGTCACTGCTCTGCCAGGCCCCAATGCGCGCCGCATCGTCGAAGACGACGACCGCCTCATTTCGCCCAGTTACACACGCTCGTATCCAATGGTCGCCAAGCGTGGACGCGGCCTTCGCGTCGAAGATGTCGATGGCAACGAATTCCTCGACTTCGCCGCCGGTATCGCTGTTACCTCAACTGGGCATTGCCATCCCGAAGTCGTAGCGGCTATCCAAAAGCAGGCCGCCGAGCTGATTCACATCTCCGGCACAGACTTCTACTACGAGTCACTCGTAACCTTCGCCGAACGCCTCTCTGCCGTCGCTCCCATGCCCGGCCCGCACCGCTTCTACTACGGCAATTCCGGAGCCGAGGCCGTTGAGTGCGCTCTCAAGATTGCGCGCTACCACACCGGACGCCAAAACGTAATCGCCTTCTTTGGAGCTTTCCACGGACGCACGATGGGCGCTCTCTCGCTGACTGCATCGAAGCCGCAGCAGCGCCGCCGTTTTGCTCCACTTGTGCCCGGAGTGACGCATGTCCGCTATCCCTATGCCTATCGCGGTTGTAGCGGCGGCCCACAGGAAGAAGAGGCTTTCGCATTAGGGTGCGCGCGTTTCATCGAAGAAAAGCTCTTCAAAACCACACTTGCACCAGAAGAAGTAGCCGCCATCTTCGTTGAACCCATCCAGGGCGAGGGTGGATACGTCGTCGCTCCCACCATCTTCATGCAGGAACTCCGCCGCATCTGCGACAAGTACGGCATTTTACTGGTAGCCGATGAGGTCCAGTCCGGAGCAGGCCGTACCGGCAAGTGGTGGGCCATCGAGCACACCGGCGTTCAACCCGATATCGTCTGCATGGCCAAGGGAATTGCCAGCGGCATGCCGCTCGGCATCTGCATGACGCGCGCCGAGATCATGGACTGGAAGCCCGGCTCGCATGCGTCGACATTCGGCGGCAACCCCATCTCCATCGCCGCCGCTCTGGCCACAATGGACATTCTTGAACGCGAAGCCATCGCCAACGCGGCTAAGATCGGTGATCAGATCCTAGCGCGCCTCCGCAATTGGCCTGCAAAGCACCCTATCGTAGGCGACATTCGCGGACGCGGCCTGATGATCGGCATCGAAATCGTGAAGGATCAGACCAGTCGTGAAGTCGCCGGAGCATGGCGAGACCGCATCGTTGAGCTGGCTTTCGAGCGCGGCCTGCTGATCCTCGGCTGCGGAGAAACCTCGATCCGCCTCGCCCCACCGCTTGTCGTGAATGAACACGAGGCAGCGATAGCAGTCGACATCTTGGAAGATTGCATCGCCGCAGTGGAAAAAGAAAATATCGGAGCAGCAGCCCTGGCAGGTGCTTCCGTTTAAGAAGAAAACCGGGTGCCCCAGAGCCCGCCCTGAGCTTGTCGAAGGGCTCGCGTAGTTAACCTGGGGCACTCATGTTTCATATGAAACGTGTGAAGTCTGGGATTCACTCACTCTTCAGACCGTTTGCCATCCCCGTGCAAATCCCGCTCAGCCTGCCGCTTCGCCTGTTTCTTAAAGTACATCCCAGCCGCAAGAAACAGACCCGAGATCAAGGCGGCAACCAATCCGCGACCCAGCGCTCCATAATGCAGTCCGATTGCCGCATCCACAAACCACGCGGCTGCGCCTACGAACCATATCCAGTAAGCATTGCGAGCTACCGTGAGCTTCATCCCCGACACCTGATACCAGTCTGCTCCAATTACTTGCTTAGACGCCAGCAGCTGATCAAAAGCCGTATGCTGCGCCAGGACTCAAAACCAGCAACCTCCAGCACTTATCGATCCACAACCCTTGGCGTCAAACTAAATACTATGAAGTTTCCCCACATTTTTCTCGCTCTTATATTTCTAATTTTTAATGGAATCGCCGCACAAGCCCAAACCGATGTAGCCGGCAGCCTCTACGGATCATTTCCTGGCAGCACCAATGCCAATGGAACGGCCCAGAGTCCATCAAACTCGGCAGGCGTGTTGCTGGAACTCCGCCACATCTCCAACCCGCTCATGGGCTACGAACTGAACTATTCCTTCAACAACGCCGATCAGAAATACAATCTGCAGAATGTGAAGGCCAATGCCCACCAGGTAGGAGCGGACTGGATCGTCTCTCTTCCCATCGCCAATTTCAAACCTTTCGTCCTCGCAGGCGGAGGGCTTATCTTCTTCTCGCCAGACGGCGGCCAGGCCAGCGTTTCCAGCAACACCAAACCCGTTTTCGTTTACGGAGCAGGTGTGGATTGGACACTCCTCCCACATATCGGCCTGCGCTTCCAATATCGCGGCAATCTTTATCACGCACCGCATTTGACCAAGCTTGCAAACTCGACAGATGAGCTTACGCAGGCAGCTCAGCCGATGCTTGGAGCGTATTTCCGATTCTGAATGTGCTACAATTTCGATTAGTTTGTACCACAGTGGAGACACCATGCCCATCACTGCAAAAAAGGCGAAGAAGCGGCCATCCCCAGTTGGCATGTCGCGACGCAAGATGTTTGCCATGCGAACCATGGCAGAGGAACGCGGTCTGCTCGAAGGCAAAACGCATGTTATGCGGGGACGCATGCCGGAAACGCTGATCTCCGCGGCAAAGAAGAATACCGGCATCAAGTCCGATACGGAATTGATCAAGCTGGGTCTGGCCACGCTCGCTCTCCAGGACAATTACGGGGAATGGCTTATGAGTCACAGCGGAACAATCCCGGCGGACATCGATCTTGAATATTGATCTCTCCGTTTCTTTCGACAAGTTTGGATTCAAGCAACATACACATGCACCCAAAAGGAGGGATGACGCTCATCTCTCCTTTTTGCCTCAGGTTCACTTGCCCGAACAGGTGCTTTATGACACAACCGTGTATATTGACGCGTTGCAAGGGAAACTCTCAGAACAGCTAAAGCAAATCATAGCTACCAATAATCCTTGGCACTCGACGGTTGCCGAGTCGGAACTTATCTACCTCTGCGGCCGCCTTGATCCAACGCATCCAAAGACCTCACTTGTGATGACGGAGATCATGGGGCACATCGATCGCTGGCATACAGAGCGAGTACTGAACCCAGACCGAGAAGTATGGCGTGAGGCCGCAATTTTAACCGGCATCGTATCGCGGTTGCACGCGCTGAAAACCGAGGACCGGGGCCGCATGATGAATGACGCTCTCATCTTCCTTACGGCACTCAAACACGGTTGTACTGTGCTCACCCGGAACATCAAAGATTTCGACCTCCTGCTGCAACTGGTTCCAGCAGGGCGAGTAGTGTTCTACCGGCAAGGATAGCTGAAAGTGGCATTCACTCAGAGCTTCGCAGCCATATCGGATATCCACGGAAACATCTTTGCGCTCGAAGCTGTTCTCGGAGACATCGCGCAGCGAGGCATCGAGCGCATCGTCAATCTTGGCGACCATCTTTATGGTCCGCTCGATCCCATCGCTACCGCGGAGCTTTTGATACCCATCAATTTGCCGAGCATCCGAAGCAATTGTGATCGTTGGCTGTATGAGGCGGGAACAATAGCCCCACCGGGTAGAACCATAGCTAAGAATCGGCTCGCCTTATCTGAACAACATCGTTGCTGGCTCGAAGAGATGCCGCAGACCTTGCAGATCGATGACGATGTGTTGCTTTGTCACGGCACTCCCTGGGCTGATGATGTTTACTTGCTTGAAGATGTGGATCAGAACGGAGTTCACCCGCGATCCGTAGACGACCTGGCAATCCACTTAAGCGAGGTATCCGCAAAACTTGTTCTATGCGGACATAGCCATCGGCCGGGTTCGGCGCAGTTACTGAACGGCACCGTCGTGGTGAATCCCGGCAGCGTGGGCTTGCAAGTCTATACAGATGAGTCGCCATATCCACATGCGATGGAGGCTGGCACACCACACGCGCGCTATGCCGTCTTCACGCGTGAGGATAGCCAATGGCAGTTTGAGCACCTCACTGTTTCTTATGATTGGGAGCAGGCAGCAAAACTGGCTGAGCAAAATGGCCGTTCTGATTGGGCCAGGTGGTTGCGAACGGGCCGGGTGTAGCTGGCCAAAGAACACTGCACAGCCCTCTCTGTGCTAACATCCAAAACTCTTGGAGACGCAGGGGTTCAGATGCATTGAAATCCTGCGCCTGCGGATCGCCTCTTATGCCATGCGAGGACCGCAGCTTCGACTCGATCTCCACCCAGACGCCCCAAACGACGCCTTTACGAATTCCCTGTGCCTGCAAACGGCAAATCATACTTTTCAGGAGTTTCTTTTATGAAAACCTATCCATCCACTGAGATACGCAACGTAGCTGTAGTTGGGCATGCGCACAGCGGCAAGACAACGCTCGTCTCCGCTCTGCTGCATGCCGCGAAGATGACCCCCCAACAAGGCCGCGTAGAAGACGGCAGCGCCACCACAGCCTATGACGAAGAAGAAGTTGCCCGCCGCACAACCATGCAGAATGCCGTGGCATTTGCCGAATGGAACGGCGTCAAAGTCAACCTGATCGACACGCCCGGCTTCCACATGTTCTCGCACGAAGCCAAGTCCGCCATGCTTCCGGCCGAAGCTGCGCTTGTTGTCGTGAATGCGCCAAATGGCGTAGAAACCATCACTGACCGTGTCTGGAAATACGCCGAAGAATTCAATCTTCCGCGCGTCGTGGTGCTCAATCAGATGGACCATCCTCGCGCCGCATCTGCCGTTGACTCGACGCTGCAATCTCTGCACGAACGCTATGGGCGCAGCGTTACGCCCGTGCAATTGCCCATTCACAGCGATAAAGGATTCGAAGGCGTAGTCGATCTGGTGACCATGGAAGCCTTCTACTACACACCAAATGACGATGGAGCAGGACGCATCGGGGAGATCCCCGCCAACATGCAGGAAGCGGCGAAAGCGGCGCATGAAGCGCTTGTCGAATTGGTGGCCGAAGGCAAAGACGAGCTGATGGAAGAGTTTTTCGCCGAAGGCACCATCCCCGAGCAGCACCTCATCACCGCACTGCACGAGGCCATTCGCGAAGACCGCATCTTTCCCGTCCTCTTCGCAAGTGGATTGACCAACGTAGCTACCGATCATCTGCTCGATTTCCTCAAGGTCTATGCTCCTGCGCCTATCGAACGCGCTCCAGTAGCTGCACGTGCTGCTTTGCAAGCCGCCGTACACGCATCCATCGGAGCCAATGGTCACGCCAGCAGCAACGAAGCTCAGCAGGAAATCGTCATGCGCAAAGTTGACGATCACGAGCCTGTCTCGCTCTACGTCTTCAAGACCATGACCGATCCCTTTGCAGGCCGCATTACCTTCTTCAAAGTCTTCTCCGGCACAGTCAAGAACGATGCCAGCGTATGCAATTACTCGCGCAAAGGGACGGAGAAGTTCGCGCACCTCTCCGTCATGCAGGGCCACACCGCCGTGCCTGTTACTGAGCTGCACGCAGGCGATATCGGAGCCATAGCCAAGCTTCGCGACACGCTTACTGGCGATACAATCGGCGACAAGGGCCACGACATCTTCTTCGAGCCTGTAGCCATGCCCGAACCGGCTATGACCTATGCCATCGAGCCTAAGACGCGTGCCGATGAAGACAAGCTCGCCCCCGCCGTCCACAAGCTTATGGAAGAAGACCTCATGGTCCGCTTCTATCGCGACCCGCAAACGAACGAGTTTCTCGTTGCCGGAGCAGGTCAGCCTCATATCGAATCGCTGGTCAACAAGCTCCGCCGCCGCTACCACACGGAGGTGACGCTCAAAGCGCCCAAAGTCCCCTATCGGGAAACCATTCGCGCACGCGCCGGCGCCCAGGGCCGCCACAAAAAACAAACCGGAGGCCACGGCCAGTACGGCGATTGCAAAATCACCATCGAGCCTCTTGAGCGCGGCGCTGGCTTCGAGTTCGTCAACGACATCTTTGGCGGAGCCATCCCACGCCAATACGTCCCTGCTGTCGAGAAGGGCGTTCAGGAGTCAGCCGCCCGCGGCTATCTTGCCGGATATCCGGTGGTTGATTTCAAGGTCACCGTCTACGACGGCAGCTACCACGATGTCGATTCGAACGAGTTATCTTTCAAGATGGCTGGACGCCTGGCCTTCCGTGCCTGCATGGCCCAGGCCAAGCCTACGCTGCTCGAACCCATCATGCGCGTGGAAATCGAAGCGCCCGAAACGTTCGCCGGAGCGCTCATGGGCGACCTCAATCAGCGCCGTGGCCGCGTCCAGAGCACGGACAGCCGAGGCGCGGGAATCGCTATCCACGCCCAGGTTCCCATGTCGGAAATGCTCAGCTACGGTCAGAGCTTAACGGCTCTGACCCAGGGTCGTGGCAGCTTTCACATGGAGATGGATCACTACGACGTTGCGCCCCAGCAAATAGCAGAGAAGATCATCGCATCGGCCAAGCATGCAACTGGAGAAGAGGATGATGCCTAGAGCAAAAGCACAGATGGTGTATGCAGCAAACAAATCCTAACGCAGCCGTTCCGTCAAAGAACGGCTGCACCGGATTGCTTTCACCACATCGCAGTATCTGTGCTTTTGTTTTAAGAATTCCTATCCGGCATTCCTGTGATGATCAAACTCTCCCGGCATCCGCGCTGGCGCGGCTACTCCTCTGCCGCCGCCGGCGCGAGACACCACTTGAGGTCGCAGGTTTGTTGGCAGAAAGAAGCTGAATACCGTGCCATGCCGTTCTGCGTCTATTGTCGACCGCAACTGTAATTCGCCGCCGTAGCGATGAATGATCGACCGCGTTACCCACAGTCCAAGGCCGGTGCCGCCTTGTCCCTTTGTCGTGAAGAAGGGCTCTCCCAGGTGTTGCCGTACCTCCTGGCTGATGCCGCCTCCGGTGTCGCCAATGGAAACGCGCACGCCGCGAATTCCGGCATCCGACCACTTCCGTGCAGGCCGAATGCGCAAAAACAATTTGCCGCCTTTTACTGAAGCCTCAATCGCATTGGTGACCAGGTTTGACAACACCTGCCGCATCTCTCCCGGAAACACCGTTACCATCTCCGACTGCTCATATTGCCGCTGAATCTTCAGGTCCTTTTCGGCAATCTTGCGGGCAAACAGGACGAGCACCTCTTCCACCAGACTCGAGAGACTCACCTGTACCGGGGAACTGGTTTCACGGTAGAAATTCAGCGTCTGCTTGCTGATCTGCACAACCCGTCCAAGCTCTCGCTGCGCCAGCGTAAGATAATGCTGCACTCGTTCCGGCAGCCCGCTCTCCAGCTCTATCAGGTACAGCAGATTCGTGATCGACTCCAGAGGATTGTTGATCTCATGTGCAATCGAACCAGCCAGCCGTCCAATGGTCACCAGTTTCTGGTTTTCGCGCAGAATATCTGCTACCCGGCTCGACTCCGGCTCAACCTGTGTCCACAGTTCTCTGACGGGAGAATCTTGAAGCCTATGCTCCATCGTCACCGGTAATGGGGCCGGTCTCCCGGTTTCTTTTTCTCGCGCGGTATCGTTGCCGATGACAAAGACAGGAAGATTCGGATCGGCATGATGAGCACTTGCCAGAATTTCGTTTACCGGAAGCTCTGGCAATCCATCGGCATGGACCAGGAGGATACCTGCGTCTTCCAGAGTAAGCTGCGATAGAAATTCATCGCGTGTTGCAGCAACGTGCGTTATGCCGTGCAAAGCCGCAGGAATGCCGTGCACGAAAGACGGCTCTCGTGCCAAGAAGAGAATCTTAGAAATGGTCCTCCGGTTCATCATGTCTTTTTCGGCAATGTGGGCAAATGCGGCCATGGCAGGTAAAGTTCGCTCCAAACCCGGAGACTTTGCCCTCTTTTCGTACTATTGTGTTTCCCAGCTTCAGTGAACTCCAGCCGTCAAGCCCCTCTTAGGGACTCAGCTGGGTTATACGATGTTCCATAGCGCCATTTCTGTTGCTTCCTGGCGGGGTCATGGGCATCCAATGATTAACGAGGAGTTTTCATGTGCTGGTAGCATTCCTTTACTAGCAAGAAATTTGGCAACTTCGACCGCCCATGCCAATCTAAAATGTTGACACCCTGAAGGATTGCTACCACTGAATGAACTTTCGTACGACAGACCTGTTGCTCTGTGCGGCCCTTTTGGCGGCTCCAATTGCCTTTGCGCAGAGCAATCCGGATAATTCGGCGCAGAACGCCTATGTAGGCAGCATTCAGGCTGTGCCTGCTACGCCGGATATCAAACCGCTGTCACTTGATGACGCCATTCGTCTCGGAATTGAAAACAATCTGGCTTTGATCGAGGCGCGTGAAAATCAGAAGGCCACCGATGCGCAGATGCTCCAGCT
>Ga0137415_10005887_pt1 | contig 12131 bp, 7 predicted proteins | sample CZODoug3_1_1_16f_FD_183082 | JGI IMG/M metagenome (GOLD analysis project Ga0137415, IMG submission 183082) | Vadose zone soil fungal communities from Angelo Coast Range Reserve, California, USA - CZODoug3_1_1_16fungal (Hybrid Assembly) | ecosystem: Environmental > Terrestrial > Soil > Vadose...
TGACCGCCAAGCTGCCGAAGGCGCCCCGGAGCGGGTTACGCGCAGCCGATTTCTACAGGACTGGTGCACCGTCCCCGGCCCCAGCCATGCAGCACGGAGAGAGGGGTGTGAGAGAACCGCTCGCAACGCGACGATGGCTGTCCGGGGCGACGTTCCTCCTCCTCTTCTTCTGGGTGGGTCTGCTTTCGCCGCCCGCGCGGGCAGACGTCTCCCCATCGCTCCGCTGTCGCGCCGGGACGGTGCTCATGCGGACCGACAGCAAGATCTGCCCGACCGAGCGCGGCCGGCCGGTGGCCGCGGTACAGCGCGCCTGCTGCCAAGGGCGGAACGGCAAGATCCGGTGCATGCACTATCCGCAGTGCCCGCCTCGATCTCCCTCGTGACCCGTGAGGCAAGAGGAATGCTGACGCAGGACGGACGGTTTCGATCGCGACCGGCGGCCACCTCGTTCGCCGCCGTGCTTCTGCTCGCGCCCTTCGGCGGCTGCGCGCCGGGAGCGAAGCCGGCGGCGAACGCTGCCCGGGCGCAAGCAGCGCCCGCCGTCTCGGCCGGCGACCTGATGAGCTCCCAGGACCGCACGCGTCTCGAGGCGCTCGCGGGCGCGCGCGCGAATGGGCCGTCGGACGACGGTTATCGAATCGGGCCCGACGACCTCCTCGACATCCGCATCCCGGACGTGCTCGACGGGCAAGGGGCAGGCCTCCTGTCTCGCCCAGCCCCCGGGACGCCCGGGCCCGCGGCGGTGGCGGCCGCGCCCGCCGCCCAGGGACTGCGCGTGAGCGACCGAGGGGACATCACCCTGCCTTTCATCGGCCAGGTGCACGCCGAAGGGCTCACCGGGACCGAGCTGGAGGCCGAGATCGCACGGCGCCTCGTGAAGGAAGGGATCCTCCGCCAGCCGCGGGTGAGCGTGCAGATCGTGGAGTACCGGAGCCGCGTCGTCGCGGTGATCGGCAGCGTCGAGCGCCCGGGCCTCTATCCCCTCACGCGGCCGCGGGCGACGCTCGCCGATATGATCTGGGCGGCCGGCGGGCCGGCCAAGGAGGCGGGCCGCGTGGTCGAGTTCGCGCCCGCCCCGGATTCGGCGCCGTCCGCGCCGGAGGGGGCGGCGCAGGTCTCGGCGCCGATTCGCGTCGACGTCGAGCTGCTGCTCCACGCGCCCATCGACCACGGCCAAGGGCTCAACCCGCGCGTGCGCCCTGGCGACGTCATCACGGTCTCGCCCGCCGGCAGCGTGCTCGTCGATGGCTGGGTCCAGAAGCCCGGCTCGTACCCCGTCACCCGCGGGCTCACGTTGAGCGGAGCGATCGCGGCGGCCGGCGGGGATATGTTCGCCTCCGATCGCCAGCACGCCGCCGTGAAGCGGACGCTCGGCCCGGGCGAGGAGCGCTCCTTCACCGTCGACCTCGAAGCAGTCCGCGAGGGCCGTACGGCCGACGTGCCCATCACCGACGGCGACGTCGTGCGCGTCCCGGCCTCTACCATCCGCGTGATCCCGTGGGGTGCGTACTCCGTCATTAAGGACCTGGTCCGCGTGGGCGGCAGCGTGCCGCTCTTCTAGCAGGGAAGGACCGTGATCACCCGCGACCAAATGCTCGTCCCCATGCCAGCCGGCTCGGCGCGCCGGCACCTCCCGGCTCGAAGCGGGGAGCTGCCGCCGCCGATCTTCGAGGCCGAGACGGGCGAGGCGCCGCGCCACCTGCGCGACTATCTCTCGGTCCTCCACAAGTACCGGTGGCTCGCGATCGCGTGCTTCGGGGTCACCGTCGGCCTGACGATCCTCGTCACGCTCTTGACGCCCCGCCTCTACACCGCATCGACGCGCCTGCAGGTCGCGCGGCAGTCCCCCATCCAGCTGCGCCTCGACGGCAACGTGATCCGGGTCCCGGACGGCGATCGCGATGCGAATAGGTTGATGGCCTTCATCAGCGCGCAAGCGGCGGCGTTGAAGAGCCGGGATCTCGCGGAGCGCGTCATCCGCGAGCGCGGGCTGGCGACCAACGAGGCCTTCCTCGATCCTCGCCCGCGGCGGCGCGGCCTGCGCGCGCTCGCCGAGGCCATGCCGCGGCTCGTCCGCCCGCGCGGTCTCGAGAGCGCCCCGGCCGGCTCCGCCGAGCGCGAGGCCGCGAGTCCGACGTCCGCCGCTCCCGAGCTCATCGACCGCTACATGCGCTACCTCTCGGTCGAGGAGATCCGCGGGACCGATATCCTGGAGGTGCGCTTCACGACCCCGGACCCCTCCCTCTCGGCCCTGCTCGCGGCGGCGCACACCCAGGCGTACCTGGAGACCAACGAGGAGGCGCGGCGCGCCAACGACGTCACGGCCCAGGAGTTCCTCGGGCGCCAGCTCGAGGAGGCGCGGCAGCAGGTGGAGCGCACCGAGGCGGCGCTCAGCCGCTTTGCCGCCGAGCACCCGAACGTCGCCGTCAACGAGGAGCAGAAGACCGTCGCGCAGCGGATCACGGACTTCTCGAAGCAGCTCACGGACGCGGAAGGTACGCGCCTCAGTCTCCAGAGCCGCTACAGGTTCCTCGGCGAGAGGCCGCACGGCGACCTGCTCGCCTACTTCCTCGATCGTCCGGGCCTGCAGAAGCTGCACCTCGCGCTGCTCGACCTCCGGGCCCAGCTCGCGGGCCTGGAGGGGCGGCTCGGCCCGCGGCACCCGGAGGTGCAAGAGCTGCGGCGGCAGCAGGCGGAGATCGAGGCGCAGCTGCGCGCCGAGGTCGAGCAGGAAGTCGAGGCGATCCGCACCCGCTACGACGCCGCGAAGCTCAGCGAGGACGATCTCCGGCGCAAGCTCGACGAGCTGGGCGTGAAGGCGATCGGGCTGCGTGACCTCGGCGCGCGCTACCAGCTCCTCAAGAACAACGTGGACAGCGCCCACGGCTTGCATGCGTCGCTGCTCAAGCAGCGGATGGACACGGGGGTGAACGCGGCGCTCGTCGCCTCCAACGTCCGGGTCATCGAGCGGGCCGAGGCGCCACTCCGGCCGAGCAAGCCGAACGTCCCGCTCAACCTCACCCTCGGGGTGCTCGCCGGGCTCGTGCTCGCCGTCGGATCAGCCTTCTCCTTCGAGTACTTCGATCAGAGCGTCAAGAGCAGCGGGGAGGTCGAGGACCTGCTCCAGGTGCCGACGCTCGCCACCATTCCCAACTTCGAGCAGGCCCGGCGGGCGGCGATGCAGGGACCCTATGCTCGCCGGCTACCGGCCCCGAGCGACGGGAACGGAAGGGCGGCGAGCAACGGGCAGGGCACGACCGATACGCTCGATGGCCACGGCGACCTCGTCATTCTGCAAGAGCCGTGGTCGCAGGTCGCCGAAGCGTTCCGCACCCTGCGCACCGCCGTCCTCTTCACGGCGCAAGGCGCTCCACCCAAGGTCATCGTCGTGACCAGCGCGGTCGCGGCGGAGGGCAAGACGGTGGGGAGCCTCAACCTGGCGACGGCGCTCGCCGAGACCGGCTCACGGGTGCTCTTGCTCGAGGCTGACCTGCGCCACCCGAGGTGCCATCGGACACTCGGGGTCAACGCCGACCGGGGGCTCTCGAGCGTGCTCGACGGGCAGGAGGAGCTGGAGAGCGTGATTCACGCGCTCGACGCGCCGCCGCTCTTCTTCGTCCCGGCGGGGTCGTTGCCCCGCAACCCCGCCGATCTCGTGAGCTCCCCGCGGATGCGCCAGGCTCTCGAGCGCCTGCGGTCGCAATTCGACTTCGTGATCATCGATACGCCGCCCGTGCTGCCGGTGACGGACGCGGTCGTGCTCGCGAGGGAGGCCGACGCGGTGGTGCTCGTGGTGAAGGGGCATGGCACCCCGAGCGCGCTGGTCCGCGAGGCCCGCGATCGGCTGTTGATGGCCGGCGCGCCCCTCCTCGGGGTCGTCGTGAACGACGTGGATCTGAGCTGGGGGGACCTGTATCTGTACGACGACTACTACCAGCCGCCACGGCCGGAGGCCTCCGCATGAGTCTCCCCGCCGTCGGCCAGAGCGACCGGAAGGTGCTGCTCTCCCTGCAGGGGCTGGTGCTCGGGTTGCCGCTCTTTCTGGGCGGGCGCCAGCCCTGGGCCGTCGCCGCCGCCTCGGCCGTGGTCCTCGTGCTGCTCGCCGTCACGATCCGCGAACGGCGCCGGCGCGGCACGGCGCCCTACCCGCCGGGCATCGCGGCGCTGGTCGTCCTGGTCGGGCTCGCGCTGGCGACGACGGTTCCCCTGTCCCCGGCGGTGCTTCGCCTGATCGCGCCGGCCACGGCGCGCCTGTACACCGAGATGCTGCCCGGCTGGCCGGGCAACGGCGGGTGGACGGTCTGGCGGCCCCTCGCCATGGACTCCTATGGTGTCTGGGCGGCGCTCAGCCGGTTCTCGATCGGGCTCGGAGCGTTCCTCGTCACCGTGGCGTATCCCTGGCGCGCGGCGGTCGAGGAAGACGATGCGCGCGCGATAGTCTTCGATCGGCTGCTACTCACCCTGCTCACCGCGGGTGCTCTGCTCGCCGGCTTGGGGCTCCTGTCGGAGGCGACCGGCATCGGGATCGCGGGAGCGTCCGCGTCGGCCGGGCGCGTGTCGGGGCCCTTCGTCAACCCGAACCACTTCGCCGCCTGGCTCGGCATGGTGGTTCCCGCCGCCCTGTCTTACGCCGTCGCGATGACCGGGCTCGTGTACGGCCGTCTTCGCCGGGCCGCGGATGCCGAGCGGGGGAAGGGTACGCAACCGCGGCAGGCATGGCTCTGGGCGCTGATCACCCATCAGCGGCGTCTCTGGGCGCCGCTGCTCATCGGAGCGGCCTTGCTGCTGATGGGACTTGCGCACGTCGGGAGCGGCTCGCGGGGCGGCACGGCGGCGCTGCTCCTCGGCCTCTCGGTCACGAGCGCCGGAATCGCTCGCGGTATGCGGCGAGGAGGCGAGCCGGAGCGTGCAATGCGCTGGGCAGCGGCGGCTCTCGTGCTCGGGGCCGCGAGCGCCGCCTTGGTCGCCCTGTGGCTCGCCGCTGACGGTACACCCTCGCGCGAGTTCGCGGACGTCAGCCTCCCGAGCCGCCTGGCCGTCAGCGTCGAGGGAAGTGCGATCGTCCGCGACCATCCGCTGTTCGGCACCGGCCTCGGCTCGTGGCTCCATGCCTTCCGCCCCTACCAGGCGCCGCCCGTCGAGGGGGGCATCTGGGACCACGCGCACAATGACTACCTCGAGGCCGCGGCCGAGAACGGCATCGTCGGCGTCGCCTTCATGATGCTCTTTGCGCTCGCCGTCCTCCGCGCCACCCGGCGTGAGCAGTCGGTTCGCGCCGTGCAACTCCGACACGGGCCGCACGAGCCGGCCACCGAGGATACGCGCAGCTTCGAGCTCCCCGAGTGGCGTGCCGCCTTGGGGGAGCACGCCCTCCTGCGCTGCGGGCTCGCGGGCGGCGTCGCAGCCGTGCTCGCGCACAGTCTGGTCGACTTCGGCTTGCACATGCCCGCGAACTTCCTTGCCCTCATGGTGCTGGTCGCGCTCCTCGTGCTGAGCGGACGGCCCCAGCGGGCCGGAGGCACCGGCGCGCTCCGGCTGCTGCTCGTGTTGCTGGCGGCGGCCGCGGGGCCGCAGGTCGCAAACAGCGCGCGCATGCTGGCTGGCGCCTCGCCCCTCTCGGCCCGCGACTGTCTCGAGAAGGCCGACCTCGCGCTGGCGGAGGAGGGCGACGGCGGACGCGCGCTGGCGCTCGTCGTCCGCGCGCTCGATCGGTCGCCCGCGAACCTCGAGGGCCACGAGGCGCTCGCTACGGCCCTGGGGCAGGACCCGGCGGCCGAGGCAGCGCTGCGGCGCGCGCTCGTCCTGAGCCCCTGGTCGCCGGAGGTGCGCGACCGGCTCGCCCTGCAGCTCTGGGCGCGGGACGCACGGCAGGAGGGCGCCGCCGAGCTCGAAGAGTCGATGTTCCGCTTCCCGTCCTTGAGCTCGCACGCCTATCTCAGCCCGGCCAGCGAGCGAGACCACCAGGGCATCGCCGACGATGACCCGAGCGGACGGCTGGCGGCGCTCGACGCCGAGATGGCCGAGGCGATCGGCCGCGGCCTCGAGCGAGCGCTCGGATCCGTCGCGGGCGGGGAGCGGACCGCGATCGTGGAGGACCTCGCCAGCATGCTCGAGGCACGCGGCCATTGGCGGGAAGCCGCCGCCGCCCTGCAGGCCGAGGCGGAGCGTAACGCGGAAGTCAGCGGCCAGCTGGCGCGCGCCGCACGCGACTATCTCAAGGCCGACGACAAGGCGGCGGCCGAGCAGGTGCTGCGGGTGGCCCTGGAGCGGGCCCCGGAACGCGGTGACCTCTACCGCACGCTCGCCGTGGACGTCTACGCCGCCCGTGGCGACTTTCCCGCGGCGGAGAGCGTGCTCCAGGCGGGCGAGCGCAATGCGCTCGACATGCTGCCGGTCTACGAGGGCGTGACCGAGGTGCTGGCCCGCCGCGAATCGATGGGAATCGAGAAGGTGGCCAGCGCGGAGCCCCCACCGAGCCCTCCGGGAGACGCCGAGGTCATACCATGAGCGCCGGCAGCGTCGCGCCACAGCTCGCTCCGACCGGCGCCGCTGCGAGCGAGCGCTGGTACGTCGTGTGGACGCGGAGCCAGTGCGAGCCCAAGGTGGAGGAGGGCCTCAGGCGCCGTCGCTTCGAGGTCTTCCTGCCGCGCGTGAGGGTCTCCAGCCGGCGGCGCGATCGGCGCAAAATCCTCGCGCGGCCGCTCTTCCCGGGCTACGTCTTCCTCCGCTTCGCGCTCTCGCACGAAGGGTACATCCGGGTCGCCAGCACCGACGGCGTCGTGCGGATCATCGGCGACCGCTGGGATTCGCTGCACGCGATTCCGGACGAGCAGGTGGAAGCGGTCCGCCGCCTGGTCAGCTCGGGTGACCGCGCGCGTGCGGTGCCGTGGATCGGGGCCGGAGATTGCGTCCGGATCGTTGCCGGGCCGCTGGAAGGCCTCGAGGGTCGCGTGCAGCTCTGGCACCGAGGCCGGGCGACGTTCGTCGTGAGTGTCGACTTGTTGCAGCGCAGTGTGGCGGTGGAGGTGGCGGCCGAGGTGGTGGAGAAGGTGTGATGGCACCGGGCTGAAAGGCCCGGGCCGCCGTCGAGAAACACAGGGGATTCGCATCGAAGGAAGCTTTGTAAGCCGAGGGGCGAAGCTTCGTCCTGCTCCTCGATGCCCACCTCATGCAAGCACACTACGTGACCAGCCCGTGATCGCGTCCTCCGCGTCGCCTCGAACAATGTCGAGCTCATCGGAATCCACAGACGCGACGTCGCTTCGGCGCAACGTGGCGTGGGCCCTCGCTGGCAATCTCGGCTACAGCGCCTGCCAGTGGGGCGTCCTCGTCTGCATCGCCAAGCTCGGAACGGCCGCCGACGTGGGGCGGTTTGCGCTCGGGCTCGCCCTGACGGCGCCCGTCATCACCCTGACCAGCCTCAACCTGCGGCTGCTGCAGTCGACCGACGCGCGCAGCGACTATCCGTTCAACGTCTATCTGTCCGTGAGGCTCATCGGCACCGCGCTCGGCCTTGCAGCCATTGCCGTCATGGCGCTCGCCCTCGGTTACCGGGCTGACCTCCTCTACCTGATCCTCGTGGTGGCGTTCGCCAAGGCCTTCGAGGCGGTGAGCGATGTCGTGTTCGGGCTGCTGCAGAAGGCCGAGAACCTGCGGCGGGTCGCGTTCTCGATGCTCTTGAAGGGTGTCATCAGCGTGCTGGCGGTCGGCGTCGTCCTCAGGCTGACCGCCGACATCGTCCTCGCGACCCTGGCAATGGCCCTCTGCTGGGGGAGCCTGCTGGTGACGTACGACCTGCCCGCCGCCGTCCGGCTCGAGAGCCTTCGGCCGAGCGTGGTGCCTCGCGCGCTGGCGCGCCTGGCATGGGTCGCGCTTCCCCTGGGATGCGTCGCGGGCATCGCGAGCCTCGCCGTCAACGTGCCGCGCTATGTCATCGAGGGCGACCTCGGTGCGACGGCGCTCGGCCACTTCACGGCGCTCTCCTACCTCTTCGTTGCCGCCACGCAGCCGCTGCTGGCGTTGGGGATGGCAGTCAACCCGCGGCTCGGGCGCCACTTCGTCACCGACCTGGGAGCCTACCGGCGGCTCACGTGGCGGACGATGCTCATCGCGGGCGGCCTGGGGCTCCTGGGGATCGTGGCGTGTGCGCTCTTCGGTCGTTCCATGCTGACTCTGGTCTACGCTCCCGAATACGCCGCGCACGAGGTCGTCCTGATCTGGCTGGCGGTGGCGACGGGCGTCGGCTTTCTCGGCCAGGCCCTCAGCTACGCCGTCACCGCCGCGCGCCGGCTGCCGGAGCAGCTCCCGATCGCCCTCCTGAGCCTCGTCGTGTGCACCGTGGGGAGCTACCTCCTGGTGCCACGCTACGGCCTGGTGGGCGCCGCCTGGGCGGTGCTCGCGACCGAAGCGACCAGGCTCGCCTGCCTCGGGGCCGTCTATGCCGGGGCGGTCGCCAGCGCCTCCTCCGCTGCGCGACCGCCGAGAGGGCGTGCGGTGCACGTCACGGGTCTTCGCGCCGGACAAGCGACGGAAGGCGCCGCGCTCCGGCTCTTTGGACGAGCTTCCCATACCGCCCGCCCGGGCGCTGTCAACCGAAAGGCGTCACCGTGATCGTCGAAATCGCCGGCTGCTCGGGGAGCGGCAAGTCGACACTCCTGAAAGAGGTCCTGCGCCAGTGTGCCGAGCGCGGCCTGTCGGTGGCCACCGCCGAGGACGTCGCGCTGCCTCGGCTTCCGCGCGCGATCCGCCGCAACCCGACGCTCCAGAACCTCGCGCTCGACCTCCGGGGCGTGGGGGAGACGATCACCCTCCGCCGAGACCGCGACTTCCTGGCCTTCGCCATGTCCGTGATACGACGCGACACCGACCGGGCCTTCACCGCGCTCAGCGCGTGCCGCGGCGTGCTGCGGAAGCTCGGCGTCCACTCCGTCCTGGCCCGCGAGGCGAACGGCTGGCATGCCGTGCTGGTGGACGAGGGCACGATCCATTCCGCCCACTACGTCCTCGTCCACGTCAACCATCCCCCGCGTCGCGAGGATGTCGAGGCCTTTTGCCGCCTGGTCCCGATGCCGGACCTGGTCGTCCACGTCGCGGCACCGCTGGAGACCGTGCTCGCGAGAACCTTCGCCCGCAGCGACCCACCCCTGCGCAGACGCAGCAAGCAAGAGTTGGAACGATTCATCCGCCACGCGTACATGATGTTCGATTTGTTGATGAGCCACGAGACGCTTTCGCGAAAGACGTTGAGGGTACAGTGTGATGACGACGACCTTGGGGCTTACCGCACCTTCGCAAAGCGAGTTGTCGATCGCATCGCCGAAGGTCGTGCGGGTGCTCCCCGTATTGCGTGCGCTGTCTGAGTCTCTCGGACGCGCCGGCGTGCGCTATTGTCACTGGAAGAGCAACTGGCGGCTGCCGGAGGCGCTGCGCGGCGAGACGGATCTCGACCTCTTGGTTCATCGGGCCGACAGGTCGCGGTTCCTCTCGCTCGTCGGAGCCCTCGGGTTGAAGCCCGCCAGCGGCGAAGACCATCCGTCCGTCTGGCATTGCTATGGCTGCGATGACGAGAGCGGAAGGCTGTTCGACCTGCACGTGTACTATCGGATCATCACCGGGGGCACCATCAAGGGCTACCATCTACCGGTGGAGGACATGTTGCTGCGTGGCGCGCGGCCGACGGAGGCAGGGGTGTACGTGCCCGAGCCCGCGGCCGAGCTGGTGTTGTTCGTCATCCGCAAGAGCCTCGACTACGCTGTGGCGATCGAGGCCCTCATTCCACGGGAATGGAAGACGGCCGCCGACGAGCTCCGCTGGTTGATGAGTCAGGGCGCCACGGATCGGGACGTGCGCCGTCTGCTCGACGAGTACCTTCCGAGCGTCGAATTCGCACTCTTCAAGAAGCTGAGAGACGCCATCGAGTCGGGGCGATGGGGAGTCGGTCGCTTCCGTCTCGGGCGAGCGCTGGCGTCGCGGCTGAGGCCCTACCGGCGGTTCGCGCGCCCGAGCGCGACCGTGGCACGGAGCCGCCGCGCGTGGCGCAAGGCGTGGCGCACGCTGCGGGGCGGGACGCCGACGCAGGCGCTCCTCTCCGGGGGCGCGGTCATCGGGGTGGTCGGCTCGGACGGCTCCGGGAAGTCCACGGTGGTCGCGGAGGTGAGCCGATGGCTGGGGGAGATCCTGTCCGTCGCTACCATCCATGGAGGCAAGCCCCCTCCCTCGGTGCCGACCGCTCTCCCGCGCCTGCTCCTCCCGCTGCTGCGGCGGATGATGCCGCGCTACCGAACGACGCGGATCGAGCTTCGGGCGGCAGAGGGGACCGAGCCCGAAGGGATGCGCACTGGCCCCCTGCTCGTCTACGCCCTGCGGGCGCTGATGCTGGCGTACGACCGAAAGAAGCTCCTGATCCGCGCCCACCGCAGGGCCGCGAACGGGACCCTGGTGCTCTCCGATCGGTACCCGACTCGCCAGCCCGGCGTGCCGGAGGGAGCGATGCTGCACTTCCTCCGCGAGGACCCCCGGTCGCTGTACCGATGGCTTGCCCGGATGGAGGAGCGAACCTACCGCACGATCCCGCAGCCCGACCTCGTCCTTCGCCTCGACGTCCCGCTCGAGCTGGCCGTGCAACGAAACCTCACGCGGCCGAAGCCCGGGGGGCCGGAGCCGACGGAGTACCTGCGCCAGCGCCATGCGAAGTCCTCGGAGCTCGAGTTCGCGGGCGTCCCCACCTACCGGATTCGCACCGACGCGATGGTCGAGGAGACCGTGCGGGCGGTCAAGCCCATCCTGTGGAACGCGCTGTGAGCGGCGCGGTGTCGAGATGACTCACCATGGATAGCATCCCGCTACTCGCTCTCGTAGTGATCGCGGCAGTCCCCGCGCTCTTCATCGCGGCGCGCATCTTCCTGTACCCGATCACGGGTCTGTGCCTCTGGGTGCTGCTGCTCCCCGTGACGAAGACGATGGCGGACCTGGTTGGCTATCCACCCGGTGAGGGGCCCATCGTGCTGCAGAAGCTCACCCTCGGCGATCCCGTCCTGCTCCTCACCCTCGCCGGCCTGCTCAACGAACGGAGGTCCACCGGCCCGGCCTACGACCGGCAGGGCCGTCGCATCCTCGGGCTCTTTGTCGCCTTCTGTGTGGCGAGCATCGCGTCGGCGACCCTGGGCGAGACCGGCCCGGAGTCGCTGATCGAGCTGGCGACGTACTCCTGGCTCTGTCTGGCGCTGGTCGTGATCTCCCAGCTGCTCAGCAGCCCCGACCGGGTGCGCCGCGTCCTGACCGCCTGGCGGCGAGCCGGGGTCATCGGCTGCGTGGCCGGCGGAGTGGGGACCCTGCTCATGTGGCACGGGAGCATGGACAACTTGTTGGTGCAGGGCGGGAGGGTCGCCGGCCTCTTCGAGGGCATCAACCAGCTGCAGTCCTTCGTGATCGCGGTCATCCCGTTCTTCTGCGCGAGGCTGTTCAGCCGCGCAGCATCGCGAGGCACCCGTATCCTCTACGGCGCGCTCGTCGTCGTGGGCTTCGCGGGCGTGGTGGGCAGCGGGAGCCGTGCGGGCGTCGTCTTCGCCGCCCTGTCGGTGTGGCTGATGCTCCTGCTGACGTCGCCGCGGCTCGCCGCGGTCTGGACGTGCGCGGCGGTGCTCTTCGCCGGGTCCGCGTGGCACGTGCTGGGACAGCACCTCGACGAGCTGCCGTACGGCATTCGGCGGTCCTTTTCGTACGTGCAGGACGACACTCTCGAGCTGGACGAGCTGAGCCGGGGGCGGGCGGACCAGCTCCAGACCTTCTACACGGTGTTCGCCGAGCACCCGCTCGTCGGGGTGGGGCCGGGTGGGTTCGCCGCGTGGGTCCCGCGGGTGGTGCCGGGCGGCAAGGCGCAGGAGATGCACAACTCCTATCTCGGCGTGCTCGGCGAGACGGGACTCATCGGTGGCCTGATCATGCTCGGGCTGCTGGCCGATGTCACGGCGAGGACGCTCAGGTTTCTGCTTTGGGCCGTGCGCGCTCGCGACGCGGACTCCCTCATGGCCGCGCGGGCGCTGTTCGTCTCGTACGCGGCGATCCTCATGTACGGGATGCTGAACTACGGGTTGCGGCAACGGCACTTCTGGTTCGTCGTCGCGCTGACGGTG
>Ga0137415_10005888_pt1 | contig 12130 bp, 8 predicted proteins | sample CZODoug3_1_1_16f_FD_183082 | JGI IMG/M metagenome (GOLD analysis project Ga0137415, IMG submission 183082) | Vadose zone soil fungal communities from Angelo Coast Range Reserve, California, USA - CZODoug3_1_1_16fungal (Hybrid Assembly) | ecosystem: Environmental > Terrestrial > Soil > Vadose...
AATGAAAGTGGATTCCCTACCGAATTATACAGACAGTCGCCTTAAAGCGCCGGAGGCGCGGCAGATGTTAGCCCAGCCCGTAAGGGCTGGGACCGCTTTCCAAAGACCCTCCAAGCGCCGTAGGTGCGACAGATTCCCAACGAAGCCGCAACTTCTAAATTGATCGGGTGCGGTCTCTTCTCTGTGGCCCCTCTGCGAACTTTGCGTTGAAATCTTTTCTTGCCTCTTACTGATTACCGATAACTGATTACTTTTTTACCGCACCGCCGTCTTCGGCGCATCAATCCCGCCATATCTCCGCTCTCTCCCCTGAAAATCCACCAACGCCTCCAACAGCCGCGCCCGATTAAAATCCGGCCACAACGTCTCCGTCACAAAAATCTCCGCATACGCAATCTGCCACAACAGGAAATTACTAACCCGCATCTCCCCGCTCGTCCGGATCAGCAAATCCGGGTCCGGCAGATTCGCTGTATAGAGATGCCGCGAAAGCTGCTCCTCCGTAACCGCCGCGCCCGCTCCATTCCCATTTCGCTCCGCCAGGATCGCGTTCATCGCATCCACAATCTCCGCGCGCCCGCCATAATTCAGCGCAATCGAAAGCACCATCCCGGTATTCCCCGCGGTAGCCTCCGTCGCTTCCCGTGTATCCTTCCGCACGCCATCGGGCAATTCGTCCGGCCGCCCCAGAAACCGCATCCGGATGTTGTTCCGCTGAATCAGCGGCATCTCTTTCCGCAAATATTCCCGCAGCAACTGCATCAAAAACTCAATCTCCGCCTTCGGCCGCCGCCAGTTCTCCACCGAAAACGCGTACAGCGTCAGCGCCTCCACCTTCAGCCGCGCGCAAGTCTCAATCGTCGTTCGCGCCGATTGCGTCCCCGCCCGGTGCCCGGCCACGCGCGGCAAATGACGCTTCTGCGCCCAGCGCCCATTCCCATCCATAATCACCGCGATATGCCGCGGCAACCGTTCCCAATCCAATTTTTCCAGGATATGCGATTCCTCAGCGGTCACCGGACCGAGAGCAGCAGCGGAGAGTTCAAGCGAGTGAGCCACAATGGTTCCAGATGCATCTTCCTTTATGCCGCAAAGTTAACACACCCCTTCCCACCCGCGCAACGCACTTTTGGTCAAAGAGTAATTTAGCTCTCGTATCTGAGGTCTTCCGGTTACATCACCTAACAAATGAACTTGAGGGTGCCCCACCCTTGGTTTGTAAGGGTGGGCTCTTACCACCTAACGCCACAACCTTCCGCTCCGCACTCTTCTCTGCGAACTCTGCGCGCCGACCTCAGCGCCCTCTGCGTTAAGTCCCCTTCTTCTTTTCCTCACCCCGGCACCCCGTGCATCCACTGGTAAATCCCCTGCCCCACCAGCACAAACGTCAACACAATCATCGCCACCGCCGTAATCCACGCCACCACATTAAACGTCATTGAATTCGTATGCTCCCCCATCAAATCCTTCCGGTTCACCAGCAGCAAAATAAAAATCACCACAATCGGCAGCCACACGCCATTCCCCACCTGCGAAAAAATAAAGATCTTCCACAGCGGCACTCTCGGGATCAGCACGATCCCCGCCCCCACCAGAATTAAAATCGTGTACAGCCAGTAAAACGCCGGCGCCTCCCGAAACTTGTGATCAATGCCCGCCTCAAACCCCATCCCTTCGCAAATCACGTGCGCCGTCGAAAGCGGCAAAATCGTCGCCGCAAACAATGAAGCGTTCAGCAATCCAAACGCAAACATCAACGCCGCCCACTTTCCTGCCAACGGAACCAAGGCTTTCGCAGCTTCCCCGGCATCGCTGATGTTCGTCAACCCCGAAGCGTGCAGCGTCGCCGCCGTGCAAATAATGATGAAGAACACAATCACCATGCAGCTGATGCTACCCAGCAACACGTCCAGCCGCGCCTGCGGATATTGCCGCGGCCCCACTTTTTTCTCCACGAACCCCGCCTGCAAATAAAAAAATTGCCACGGGGCAATCGTTGTCCCCACCAGCGCCGTCAACGTGATCAAATACCCCGTGTCGAAATGAATCGAGGGAATCACCGTCATCCGCGCTGCCAGCAGCCAGTCGGGGTGCGAAAACAACGCCGAAAAAAGATAGCTGAGGTAAAAAACGCAGGCGATCATAAACACCACTTCTACTTGCCGGTACGTCCCCTTCAAAACCAGCACCCACACCGCCACCGCCGCCAGCGGCACCGCAATGTACTTGCTCACCCCAAAAATCTGCGCCGCCGCCGCCACTCCCGCAAACTCCGCCACCACGTTTCCCAAATCCACCAGGAATCCCGTGATCATCACAAAAAACGTCGAACGAAACCCAAACTCCTCGCGAATCAGGTCGGACAAGCCCTTCCCTGTGATCACTCCCATCCGTGCGCACATTTCCATCGTCACATACAGCGCAATCGTCATTGGGACCAGCGACCACAGAAGCGTGTAGCCATACGCGCTGCCCGCCTGCGTGTACGTAGCAATCCCGCCTGCGTCATTGTCCACATTGGAAGTAATGATCCCCGGCCCAATCACTGCCAAAAACAACGCAATCCGCCGCCGCCATTGGTTTCCCGCCGAAAAAAAAGCCAGCGTCCGGCCGCGAATCCCGTCGATTAAATTGTTGATGGCTGTCAGGTTCATGCGTTCACGAGCCGTGACACCACGTCATCCACGGTAACCGTCCCAATCGGGCGCTTTTCCTCGTCAATCACCGTGAGCATCCGCAGGTTATATTTGTCAAACAGTTCAAACACGTCCTTCTCGTTCGCATCCGGCGTAATACTCACCAGCGGCTCCGTCTTCAGCTCCGACATCAATTGCTCCGGCGCCGCCAGCAGCATCCGAGCCACCGGCACCGTCCCTGAAAACTGCGCGTGCCCGTCCACCAGCACGATCGTGTCCAGTTGCTCCAAATTAAAATCCTGCTTCCGCAACCAACCCAGCACTTCCTCCCGCGGAGACGCCTCGCTCACATACGCAAATTCCGTGTTCATCATTCCGCCGGCCGTAGACGAGTCGTAACTCAACAGTTCGCGAACCTCTTCCGCCTCCAGGTTCGGCATCTCCTCCAGCAACTCCTCCGAAGTTTCCTTCGGCAAATCCGCCAGCAAATCCGCCGCCGCGTCCGGCGCCATCTCCTCCAGAATATCCGCGGCCTTTTCCGGATCCAGTTTCTCCACGATCTGCGTAGTCAGCCGCTCGTCCAGCTCCGCCAACACCTTCGCCGCCGTCTCTTCATCCAGCGAAGCGATAATTCCCTGCCGCTCCGCCGCCGAAAGCTCTTCCATCATCTCCGCCAAATCCGCGGGATGCAGGTCCTCCAGCTTTTCATGCGTAATCCGCAGCTTCACGCGCCGCAACGGATCCGGCTCAATCAGGTTCACAAATTCCCAGCGAATCGACCTCTGCGGCAATTTCGCCTGCAGCTTCCGCACCACACTCGACGGCGCAATCCCCTGCAAAAGCCGCCGCATCGCCCCCGGCAACCCCACATCCACCTGCGCGATCCGCAACTCCACATGTTCGTTCGTGCGGAACTCCGTCAGATCCACGTCATTCACGCGCACCACCTTGCGTCCCGCCGTATCAATAATCTGCTGGTCCAGCAAATCTTTTTGTACCGCCAACCACGCTTCGTTCGGCCTGTACGCATCCAACGCCCGCTCGGTCACGTTCAGATCAATTCGTCCCGGCGCAACTTTCGAGATCTGGTCATAGCGCGCCACCAGCGGTTGAAACCTTCCGCGCGAAATCAAAAAGTGCGAAATCCGATTCGGCTGTTCCGCCGGCTCCACAAAAAACTCCCGCACGCGCCCCACAAAATGCTTCTGCGAGTCATAAGCCGACGCCCCAACCAACTCCGTAGCAAACAGCATCTCCGTCCCTCCTTTCTCCCCTGGGAACGCCAACCTCCCGATTGGCATCTCTTGGGCTGCTCTTCTCAGCGCACTCTGCGTCTCTGCGCCCTCTGCGTTAACTCTTCTCTTAAAAACAAAAAGCCCGCAAACCATTCCGGCCGCGGGCAACAAACTCGAAAGATGCGCATTTTTCAGTCGCTAACGCACCCTCCAAGCCCGTAACCCTCCGCCCGGACTTCCAGCAAGCTGTATCGTATTGAACCCCGATCAGCCCCGGCGCACCGCGGATCGCTCGCCGGACTAGCGGTCAAGTGGCTGCACCTCTCCCCTAAGCAACTAGGGTGAGGTTCGAGTTCGCTGGACGCGCTCATACGTAAAAAATTCACTCCGAAATTAGAGATATGCCGACCGCTTCGCATTGTCAAGATAAATCAACACTTTCCGATATTTTTTCCCAATTTTTTGAGTGCGGCTTGCCCTGAGTCTCTCCGAAGGGAAGCAAAGCTTCCGCTTTTGCGGACAAAACCCAACCACCCAAGCTCCCCAACGCCCACCTACCGCCCTCTCTTCTCCCCTCCAAACAACATATCCTTCGGCTGCTCGCCCCTCTTCTTGCAGTCCTCCACATACAGCACCAGATAATTCTTCAACACGTATTCCTTCGGCGAATACCCCAGCTCCTTCGCTGCCCGGTCAATCGCCGCCGCATCCCCTTCCAACTCCACAAACGTCCCAATCGGCGTCTCGTCCACTTCAATCAACAAACCCTTCGCCCAAGCATGACGCCCCGGCAGCACATACGTCGTCCGATACTTCTCGTACCGGAACCAGCCCCGCAGCCCCAGCCCCTCAAAAATCCGCTGCATCGTAGCCCCGTCCGTCAGCTCCGTCTCAATCTCCTCACGCACCTTGTGCCGGCGGTCTCCGACGTGCCCAACATCCCCAATCGCCAACTCTTCCGGCGGCGACTTAAACGTGAGCACCGTCCGCCTGGCCACCTTGCCTCGAGCACCCTTCTTCGCTGGCGCCGGCGTCTCCGTCCGAATCCGCAGCAACTGCCCATGTTTCGCCAATCCCCCGTCCGGCGTATCAAATATCAGGTTCATCTCATGCACCCGAGGCGCCTTGGGATTTGCAGGCTTCGCCCTCAGCCGATTCAACGCCCGCTGCAGCGCCTTGCGGTCGCGAATCGCCAGCTTGATTTCAATCTCGGTAGCCATAAATTTCAGTCCAATCCCTCGCCGCCAAAGAATAGCAGGAAGCTGTAATCGGAACCCGTCTTCGATTAAGATGGGCCTTGCAGGGTATTCCACCAGTTCCCAAACTCATGTGGTGGCCACCTAGTGGCACAGCCATTCCTGCCTGCCCTGAGCTGGTTGAAGGGGCTGTGCTCTTGGGTTTCTTTAGGAGGCCGAGGCTTCAGCCCCGGCGAAAAGACTCCAAAAGAATGGGCTTTAGCCCCTGAAGAAAGTTTCTCAGCTCGCCGTTGGAAGAAACGGAACTCTTCACAGTATGACGCTAGACGCCAACTCGACCGCGGCCCACCTCTCCCCCGACGCCGCCGCTCCCGCCAAATCCGGCCCCGCCGGATTACAGCCCCCACTTGCCTTCCGCGAACCCGTCGAGCACGTCATCCACTCCGACCGCCGCGTCGACCACTACGCCTGGCTTCGCGACAAAAAAGATCCCCGCGTCCTCGACTATCTCGAAGCCGAAAACTCTTACGCCGACGCCTACCTCAAATCCACCGAACCCTTCCAATCCCGCCTCTATCACGAAATGCTCAGCCGCATTCAGCAGACCGATCTCAGCGTCCCCTACACCCTGCGCGGCTTCGAATACTACACGCGCACCGTCGAAGGCCAGCAATACTCCATCTACTGCCGCAAATCAGCCCGCAATCCCGCCGAGCAGGTCCTCCTCAATCTGAATCTCCTCGCCGAAGGCCATTCCTTCCTCGGCCTCGGCATCTTCGAAGTCAGCGACGACAATTCCCTCCTCGCCTACGCCACGGACACCACCGGCTTCCGCCAATACACCCTCGAAATCAAGAATCTCGCGGATTCCTCGATGCTCCCCCTCCACGTCGAGCGTGTCACCAGCGCCGCCTGGGCTGCCGACAATCGCACCCTCTTTTATGTCATCGAAGATGAAGTCACCAAGCGCTCTCACCAAATCTATCGCCACGTCCTCGGATCCAACGGCCCCGACACGCTCCTCTACGAGGAAAAGGACGAACGCTTCCGCATTGACGTCGAGCGCAGCCGCAGCGGTGCCTACATCTTCCTCGTCGCCAACAGTCACACCACCAGCGAAGTCCGCTATCTCCGCGCCGACAGCCCCTCGCTGCCCTTCGCGCTAATCCACGAACGACATGACGATCACGAATACTACGTCGATCATCATCCCGGCAGTTCCGGCGATCCCGCCGGCGGCGCCTTCTTCATTCGCACCAACGACGCCGGCCGCACCTTCCGTCTGATGACCGCCCCCGCCGGCGATCCCGTTCGCTCCCGCTGGCACGAAGTCGTTCCCAACCGTCCCGGCGTCATGCTCTCCGGCGTAGCCGCCTTCCGCTCCCACCTGGTCCTCGTCGAACGCGAACAAGGCCTTCCTCATCTCCGCATCGTCGATCTCACACGCGAAGCGCCCACCGCCCTCGCCGCTTCCACTCGCATCACCTTCGCCGAACCCGCTTACAACGCCGCCCTCGGCGCCAATCCCGAGTTCGACACCACCTTCGTCCGCTTCACCTACGAATCCTTCATCACTCCGCGCTCCGTATTCGACCTCGACGTCCGCACCGGCGACCGCACCCTGCGCAAGCAGCAACCCGTCCTCGGCGGCTACGATCCAACTCTCTACGCCAGCGAACGCCTCCACGCTATCGCCTCCGACGGCACAAAAATCCCCGTCTCTGTCGTCTACCGCCACGACACTCCCCGCGATGGCAGCGCCCCGCTCCTGCTTTACGGTTACGGCAGCTACGGCATCTCCATGCCCGTCACCTTCAGTTCCAATCGCCTCAGCCTTCTCGACCGCGGCATCATCTTCGCTATCGCCCACATTCGCGGCGGCGGCGAACTCGGCAAGCCCTGGCACGATGCAGGCCGCATGCATCGCAAGATGAACACCTTCACCGATTTCATCGCCTGCGCCGAAGATCTGATCGCCCTGGGTTTCTCTGCACGAAACAAGCTCATCATCGAAGGCGGCAGCGCCGGCGGCCTTCTCATGGGCGCCGTAGCCAATCTTCGCCCCGATTTATTCCGCGCCGTAGTCAGTCACGTCCCCTTCGTCGACGTCCTCAACACCATGCTCGATCCCACTCTCCCCCTCACCGTCGGCGAATACGAAGAGTGGGGCAACCCCCAGCGCGCCGAAGATTATTTCTACATAAAATCCTATTGCCCCTACACCAACCTCGTCCGCAAAGATTATCCCGCCATGCTCGTCAAAACCGGCCTCAACGACAGCCAGGTCATGTACTGGGAACCCGCCAAGTACGCAGCCAAACTCCGCACCCTGAAAACCGACGGCAACGTCCTCCTCCTGAAAACCAACATGGGCGCAGGCCACGGCGGCGCCAGCGGCCGCTACGACTACCTAAAAGAAATCGCCTTCGACTACGCCTTCGTCCTCTCCGAACTAGGCATCCACCAATGACCGCAAACTCTCCCCATCCCAACCTTTGCAGCGGCCGCCTTCCGAGGCGGGCAGCTCTTACTTTGGAGTGCGGTGGCTCTGCCACCGCTTTTACGGACTCATCCCCATCGACCAACCCACATCTAACCACCCCCATCAAACCACCTGTCATCCTGAGCCTATCCGACAAGGATAGGCGAAGGACCTCAACTTCAACCCTGCGCACCAAGTTCAATCGAAGCACACTCGCCACAGGCCACAGAGCGCTCTTGTGGCACAGCCATTCCTGGCTGTGCTCTTGGGTTTCTCTTCTTTCCTCTCCGTCATCCCGACCGGAGAGGCGCGCCGTTTGCGGCTCGGAGTGGAGGGACCACGGCAACCGATTAAACTTTTCCCCAATCATCAATGGAAGCACCTCCGCGCCTCCTGATCGCTGCTATCTGTTATCTGATCGCATCTTTCCAATCTGCGCCTACTGATCAATCTCCAACCCCATGTCCGAACCCACCACACCTCTCATGCAGCAATACAACGCGGTAAAAACCCGCTACCCCCACGCCCTCCTCCTCTTCCGTCTCGGTGACTTCTACGAACTCTTCTACGAAGATGCCATAATCGCCTCTCGCGAACTCCAGATCACCCTCACCTCCCGCAATCGCGAAAAAGGTCAGCCCATACCCATGTGCGGCGTCCCGTATCACGCCGCCGACAGCTACATCGCCCGCCTCATCCGCGCCGGTTTCAAAGTCGCCATCTGCGAGCAAATGGAACAGCCCGGCCCCGGCAAAAAGCTCGTCCGCCGCGAAGTCACCCGCGTCATCACTCCCGGCACCGCCACCGACGTCGCCGTTCTCGACGCCCGCGAAAATAATTTCCTCGCCGCCGTAGCGCAAAACTCTTCCGCCGCGATCATCGGCCTCGCCCTAGTCGATCTCTCTACCGGCGAATTCCAGGCCACCGAATTCTCCGGCCCCGCCGCGGAAGAATCTCTGCGCGATGAACTCCAGCTCATCCGCCCCCGCGAAACTCTTCTCCCCCGGCCGCAACAACTCTTCGAAACCGCGAAAACGTCGCTCATCGACGGCGTGGGCGGCGTCGAAACCCGCGTCGAAGATTGGGTCTTCCATCCCGATTACGCCGAGCGCATCCTCCGCGAACAGTTCGGCGTCGCCGAACTCACCGGCTTCGGCCTCGACGATCATCCGCAAGCCCTCTCCGCCGCCGGCGCCGTCGTGCACTACCTCCGCGAAAATTCCGCCCGAGGCGATGACGCGCCCAGCATCGAAGCCCTTCGCCATCTGGATCGCATCCGCTTTTACGAGCAGCACGACGCGCTCGTCCTCGACCCCGTCTCCGTACGCAATCTCGAACTCATCTCTCCCATCTTCACCGAAGAATCCAAATCCGCAGGCCCCACCACGCTGATCGCCGCGCTCGATTCCACCGTCACCGGCATGGGCGCCCGTATGCTCCGCGCCTGGATGCTTCGCCCGCTCATCGATCTCGACACCATCGAAGCCCGCCTCGGCGCCGTAGCCCATCTCCTGCAACAAACCGTCGTCCGCGGCGAAATCCGCAAGGAACTCCGCGGCATTCAGGATCTCGAACGCCTCACCAGCCGCATCACTCTCGGCCTCGCCGCCCCGCGCGAACTTCTCGCGCTCCGCAAATCCCTCGCGCAACTCCCTGTCCTGAAAAATTTCCTCACGCCGCCACAATCCGGCGGCAGCGATCTCCTCCGCGACCTCCACGAAGAAATCGACGAGCTCACCGACGTCCGTGAAAAACTCGAAAAATCCCTCTCCGACGAGCCGCCCGCCTCCGCAGCCGAACCCGGCATGATCCGCTCCGGCTACCACGCCGAACTCGACGACCTCCGCGACACCAGCAAAAACAGCAAGCAGATCATCGCCGCCATGGAAGAGCGCGAACGCAAGCGCACCGGCATCGGCTCTCTTAAAATCCGTTTCAACCAGATCTTCGGCTACTACATCGAAATCTCCAGGCCCAATCTCCCCAACGCTCCCGCCGATTACGAACGCAAGCAAACCCTCGTCAACGCCGAGCGTTTCACTTCTCCCGAATTAAAGGATTACGAAAGAAAAATTCTCGCCGCCGACGAACGCATCCTCGAAATCGAACGCCAGCTCTTCATCGACCTCCGCTCAGGCATCGCCACGAAAGCCGCCCGCCTCCGCCGCACCGCCGCCGCCATCGCCAAGCTCGACGTCCTCGGTTCGTTCGCAAAAATCGCCGCCGATCGCACTTACATCCGCCCCGAGTTCAACAACGCCGGTGAACTCCTCATCGTCGGTGGCCGCCACCCCGTCATCGAAGAACTTCTCCGCCAGAAAGGCGAGCGCTTCGTCCCCAACGATCTCTGCTTCGAACCAGGCCGCCAGCAACTCCTTCTAATCACCGGCCCCAACATGGGCGGCAAATCCACTTATCTCCGCCAGGCCGCGCTCATCATCCTCATGGCCCAGATGGGCTCGTTCGTTCCCGCTCACAGTGCGAAACTTCCCGTCACCGACCGCATCTTCACCCGCATCGGCGCCAGCGATAATCTCGCCCGTGGCCGCTCCACCTTCCTCGTCGAAATGAGCGAAGTCGCTGCCATCCTCCATCACGCCACGCCCGCAAGCCTCGTCCTCCTCGACGAAGTCGGCCGCGGCACCGCCACCTTCGACGGCCTCTCCATCGCCTGGGCCGTAGTCGAACATCTCCAGAAGCACACTCGCGCCCGCACCCTCTTCGCCACCCATTATCACGAACTCACCGAACTCGCCGAACTTCTGCCCGCCGTAAAAAACGTCCACGTCAGCGTGAAAGAAACCCCCAACGAAATTATCTTCCTCCGCCGCGTCGAACCCGGCAGCGCCGACAAAAGCTACGGCATCGAAGTAGCCCGCCTCGCCGGCCTCCCAAAATCAGTAATCGAACGCGCCCGCGAAGTCCTGAAAAAACACGAGCAAAGCGAACACGAGCTAAGCGAAACCCTAACCCCCGGCGCCCAAAGCCATTCCCACAACAACGGCAACCAAGCCGTCCTCTTCACCGCCCTCGACCGCGCCGTCCTCGAAAAACTCCGCAACGCCGACCTCGACAACCTAAAGCCCCTCGAAGCCCTAAACCTCCTCTCCGACCTAAAAAAGCAAATCGAATGAGTTTTTGTAGAGCCCGTCTTCCGCGGCAGGTGGCCTCTGATTACGCCATCTACATCGAAACTTGAGGGTGCCCCTCGATAAGGGCGAAGGCGTTGTCAAGAGACACTTCTTCGCTGCAATGCTTTGCGGCACCGCGCGACTCCCAGAGTGGTGGAGGACCGAAGCTCTGAAACTCTCACGGTGAATCAATCTTCTTGGCGGATCGTTCCGCCAACCATCGATACGATCTGCAACCGCGACCATGATTCATCTATCCGAATCCCGGCTTGCGCCGGGACGAGAGCGCCCAATCAACCCTTCGATCTATCCATTACTCCGGACGACCACGGGCACCCGCGAGCTGCTCTCGACACGAACGACCCCTGGATATGCCGTATTCGTTCTCAGCATCCAGTAGAGTCGAACTGCCAACTTTCTTGCCGCCGCCACCTTGGCTACTCCTCTTGGCTTGCCGTGACAGCGATGCAAATACTCTCTGCGAAATTCAGGGTCATACCGCACCGCGCTTTGCGCCGCTTCCACCAGCAACATCCGCAGAAAACGGTTGCCCTGCTTGCTGATCGAGTGCAATCGCTGATGCCCGCCCGAACTGTGCTCCCGCGGGATCAGCCCCAGGTAACTCGCCACATGTTTCCCGCGCCGGAACCGTTGCACATCACCCATCGTCAGCACGAAGGCCATCGACGTGACCGGTCCAACTCCCGGCTGCGTCATCAGCAGTCGAGCCTTCTCGTTCTTCTCGGCTGCTTCCTTCACCGCCACGTCCAGCAAGGCGATCTGCTCGTCCAACATCCCTCGTACCTTAAACAGGTCTTCGCGCCGCCGGCTGGCCCACGGCGCCAGCGGCAACTCGCGTAGCACCTTCTCGCCTGTCTTGCTCCACAGCTTCTGCCGCTTAGTCACCCCCTGATTCATCGCCAGGTGTTGCAACTCGTTCTTCACCTGTGCGCGTATCAGCACCAGCTTGTAACGGTGAATCAGCAACTGCCGCAAGTCCTTCTCCTCGCTCGACGGCGTCCAGATCCGCGGAAATCGCCCTTCCACCAACAGCTTCAAAATCAGCGCTGCGTCGCGCCGGTCGTTCTTCTGCCGCCGTACCTCACTGGCACGAATCTTCGCCGCATCGCCAATCCACAGCTCATGACCCAGTCTGCCAAGCAACTCCACAAACCACTGACAGTTGCCTGTCGACTCCATCCCGATCAAAGCGCGCCCTGGCAGTTGCCGATAAAATCGCTCGGCCTCTCCCGTTGCATGCTCCAGCTTCTTCTCGTCCGTCTCCCCGGTCTCCGTGTCCATCCAACAAATCTGTTGCCAACTGGGGTGGTAATCAACTCCAATAACATTCATCGAAGGCTCCTTCCTACCGATCGCTTCGGTCCTCCAACCAGAAGCATACTCGGCTACCGAACGGAGCCTTCGCTCTTATCCAATCAACCCTTGGTTT
>Ga0137415_10005889_pt1 | contig 12130 bp, 11 predicted proteins | sample CZODoug3_1_1_16f_FD_183082 | JGI IMG/M metagenome (GOLD analysis project Ga0137415, IMG submission 183082) | Vadose zone soil fungal communities from Angelo Coast Range Reserve, California, USA - CZODoug3_1_1_16fungal (Hybrid Assembly) | ecosystem: Environmental > Terrestrial > Soil > Vadose...
TTCGTTGCGGCGTGCCGGCGCCAGGCAAACAATCCAAATGAAAACAAGCTCCCTGCTTGCGCGCCTCGTAGCGGGCAAACGCCTGGCGCACTCGATCCCGCAGGCTACGACTACTTTGTTTTTGTTCCACCGAGCGACCCGCACTTGACGGGCCCGCGCATCCGCACCATCTTTCACGACGACAAGACGCAAGCGACGATCATCGCGATCGCTCACGACTGAACGCAGCCCACCGCGCTTTTCGATCGCTATTGCATGCGGTATTGGATCGTGACGTTGGCGTCCGCGGGGCTGGTCGTACAGCCGGCCGCGGCCGTTTGAACCAGGACTTGCAACGATGACGCTGCCGCGTAGTTCTGCGAGATCGCGCCGCTATCATTGGCCGCTGCGGAAATCGTGACATTCACGGGCGTCGTGCCGTCCGTGAGCCGGACGATTGCGTTGGTCGTGCAACCGGCGGGCGCAGTCTTTGCCTGCACCTGAATGCGCGTGATGGTGACGGCTTTGTCGACTGTCCAGGTCGCACCGGTCCAGGTGGAGGTCAGCGCGCCGGGGAAGAATAGATTCTGTTCCGAGCGCGGGCTGGAGGTGAATGTTTCCGTTCCGAAGGCCACGCCCTGCGGGAAATGCTGCGTTTTCGTCCAGTCCTGCTCGGTGTCGAGCTGCGCGAGCGGATGCAAGTTACCGCCGCTCCAGTTTTTTTCCGTGGCGACGTTGCCCGAAATCAGCAAACCCGGCGATCCGGAGGAAATTTGCGTGTCCGTCGCGGTAAGGGCGGCGCTGCCGTTTTTGAAACAAGTGAGCGATCCACCCGGCGCAACTTCCAGGCGCAAGAGATCGCCGACGGCGCCCGTGGAAGCCGTGCTGGTCAGGCTCGTGGTTCCTGCATTGACCACGCGCTGCATGAAGATGGTGGTGCTGTTCTCCACGCAATCGTAGTAAGTCGCGCTGGCGCCGGTCCCGGACGCGAGAACGGTGACGCCTGGAAAATCGGTGGTTCCGTTCAGCGCCGTGACGGTGGCCTGCGAAAACTGAACCTGCGAGAAGGTATTCGCATTCCAGAAGCCGGAGTTGGATTGCGCCGCGGTTGTGCCTTGAATCTGATTTGCGGCGATGTTCAAGCCGTTTTGCTGGATGGTCCAGCTCCCGCCGATCGCACCATTTGCGCGGGTAGCGTTGTCGTAGGCGGAGTTGACGTAGCTCGTCACCGGGATATAGCCGGTGACATCGGGCAAGGTTTGCGTGCGATTCGCCGTAAGGGCGCCGGAGATTACATCCTTGAAGTTTCCGTTCGTGAGCGCGAATTGCGGGGCAGATACACCCAGCGATCCCATTGAACTAGCGCCGCCGCCGTTGGCCGGGAGCAGGCTTACGCTGTAGAAGATGGAGCCTGAGTCTGCGTAGCTTGTCCCGGAAACGCCTGTGCCGGAACTGTCAGAAGAAATCACCCCACTCGCGCAGGACGTCCCCCTGAACCGCTGTGTCGTGACCTGCCCGTCAATGGGCACCCAACTTACGGTGATCGTCTGTGTTCCGTCGGTAGTAGCTGAAGCAGAGCAGGGCGAGATACCAGAACGAAGTCCGCTGATGTCATTGGCGACGATGGCGTAGGTGTAAGTCCCCGCCGCAACACAGTTCGAGACGCAGGAATTGTGCGCTCCCAAGACAACCGTTGGAGCGTTTGGCTGGGCCATCAAGTAGCTGAGGAGAGCAGTTCCTTCAGCGGATGTGCTGCCGGATGAAGAGAAGCCGGCGTAGTTGGAGAAAGCATTTCCGGTAGTCCCTCTAGCTAAGAAGATATTGGGACCGAACCGCACATTTCCGGGTCCTGCTACGGCTACCTGCCCGCCGACGGAACTGCCTACGCTCTCGAAATCGAAAAAGGAAGTGTTCGGAGTTGCGACCGAGTCTACCCAACCATTTCCTGGCGACGCGTTCGGTGCGTCGTCATCCAAGTACTTGAACCAAAAACTACCCGTCGTACCTGTTCCGGCAAGACGGAGGAATGGGCCCTTGCCGATTTCCCGCAAGCCGTCAATGAAACGCACGGTCGCGATACCGGTCACGCTGTTTTGGTTGCCGCCGCTATTAATCCAAGGCAGGTCATCGAACTGATAACTAGGAGAACCTCCTTGCATGGCGAACCCGTTGATCTGGACGGACCCGACGATGGAAACGGGGCCGGCGGATACCGCTGTCGAGGAAGTAGTAAAGCGGATACAAGGCGGGCCAAGGAGGTTTTGTGAAGTAGCGCAGGCGTTCCGATTACCCGGATAGCCGATGCTGGATTCGGTGATGCCTTTGATGAGGGCGGCGGGAGTGTTGATGTTGGACGCGCTGTTGCTGTTACTGAAGCTGACGTTGTCCATCTGCAATCCGAAGATGGAGTCTGTGTCGTTGACAAATGCAATTTGTTGCAGCTGCGGGGCGTTAAAGCTGATGTTCTTAAACTTCTGCCCGGAACCTCCGCCAGCGGCAATGAGCGACCCAAAGACTGGAAAGGCGAAACTGCCGCCGGTGATGGCAATGGTTCCGTCAAAGACGAAAGAGTTCGCATAGTTGCTCTGATTGCCCTCAAAAACGGTGCCGTTGGTCCTCGCTACCCAGGGCTGATTGAGAACCAAGCCGGTGTTGAGGATTACCTTCGTGTCTGCTGCTAGAGAATTGCTGAAGACAGTCGCAGCGTTGAAAGGGGCCGCACCGGAGAGATAAACGGGGGTGCCAAATTGAGATACTTTCATTGCCGCCAGGAGGTTTTGTGAATTGTCGTGGAGGGCGGTTTGGGCGCTGATGGTGTTTCCCGCCGCGTTCTTGACGACGATGCTGGTGGTTCCTCCGCCGGAGACGATCGTGGTAGCAAGGTATTTGTTGACCGCACTGCCGGGACTAGACGGAACGTAGCTTGGAATGTTCGCTCCGGGAATGGTTGTCCCGCAATCTTCGTAATAGGGGTCGCGCTGCTGGACGACGAAGGCGAGCGTACTGTTCCGGTAGACCCACCAGCGCATTACCGTTTCGCCGCTGGCGCCTTCCACGGTATTTGGCACGGACATGGACGGCATCGTGAGGATGTTGCAGGCTAGCAACTTCACAGTCGCAGCGGCAGATTCGCTGGTGACTACGGGCGGCGGAGTCGATGGGGAATAGACTGTAAAGGTCGTTGCGGTAGAGGAAACGACCGTATAGTTCCCGTTGAAGTGGGCGTTTGTGAACCCATCCACGCGGATAAGCACGTTGCTGCCGATGTTGCAGTTTCCAGAGCACGTGTATACCTGCTGACCGTTGGAGACGTTGTTCCAAACGGAGCCGGTTAGGTTCACCGTGTTCACTCCGAGCGCAGCCGCCCCGGTTGTTGTTGATCCGACGGGAGACGCCGCAGTCAAACCACCGCTCAAATCCTCGGCAACGTACCTGTAGCTATATGTTGTTGCACCGCCCGTCACGCCGAAGGGCGTTGCGGCCGGGGCCGGAGGCGTAGAAAGGCCGGTCGGCGCGCCACACTTATAAAGCACGATGCCATTCCCGACGGTACTGCCGGGGAAGGCCGTCGCATCTTGGAAGTCGAGCGCGGCCGCTAGGGTGACGGTGGTGCTGGCATTCGTGCAGCTTGCGGTTGTTGAAGGTGGTGAAGCGTTGAAGTACCCGCCGTAACGCGCCACGTCGCTGTAGGGGTCGGGACCCTTGATGTGCAAGCCACTGTCGAGGTTCTGGTTGGCAGTGAAAGTGTTGACGGCGTTGGTCTGCGCGCCGGAACCGAGCGGGCCGACCTCCGCGCCGGTGTCATCTTTGTAATAGAGGCGTTTGTCCGCGGTCTTGGTGTAAAGATTGACGGTGCCGGAGCTGGCGGATCCCGGCGGGGTGCTTTGATTCGCGAGGTTCAGGGTGCCGCTGGCGAGGTTTCCTACGACGGTGGTGCTGCCGTTCACCGTGAGGTTGCCGCTGAGCGTCAGCGAAAAGGCGCTGACGGCGCCTGTAAATGCCGGCGAAGCCGGATCGTTGGGAAGAACCACGTTGGGGATTTGCTTGGTGGTGATGGCGGGGCCGGAGATTTCGACCTCGTATTTTCCTGGCGCGGCGTAGAAGAAATAGTTGCCGAGGCCGTCGGTGGTGGTGGGATTCGCGAGCGCCTGGGTAAGCGCGGCGTCCGAGTAGATCAGCGCCAGTGGCGTGCAGGGCTGGCCGCTGGCGGGCATGGCGCAAACGCGCACCGTGGCTCCCGCCAGGGGAACGCCGCGCGAATTGAAGACGATGTCGTCTTTGCGTGTACCCTGCGCATGCGCCGGCCCTACAGCGCCAGGCAACACATGCAGCGCGAGCGCCAACAATGCCCAAAGAAACCCCATCGCGATTTTTGATCGTATCATCTGTGAGTTCTCGGTTAAGAATCTATACTGATGGAATAGTCTGGTTCCAGAGCTCTGCGAGGAAGCCCTTAACAATTCTCAAAATAAACTTAGGCGCGATGAATTTTGTCGATTTCGCAGAACGGCGGAGAGGAGGAAGAATCAATCTTCACAACGAAATTCTCGAAGAAACCCCGGCGCCCCAATAGTCCAGTTACCGACAGGTCGCGCGAGAATCCCGCCATGGTCTCGAAGGAATCGCCGAACACCATGATTGTGATTTTGTGAAAATACATCGGGGCGCGTGGGCCGCCAATCACTCCGCGAAGGTCGTCTCTAATGCCATCCTCCAAGCGGCGTATTCCCAGCGAGTGACACAGGTCTGCATGAAAAATGCAAACATCAGCCCCTGAGTCAATCCAGCACTCGATTGTTTTTGTCGGAGGAGCGTGGTGATGCCTCAGCCGGACATTCAAGATAGGCGCCCAGGACCATGAATCCTTTGGAAATGCCGGATGAGGACCTTTAACTGGAAAAACCTTACAGGGAAACTTCAACGGGAAGGCACCTGCATCGACCAGTCCTTCGGGACCTTGACCAGCACTGGTTCACGTTCGCCATTCTCTTCTGCTTTCACTACCGCCTCTTCATACGTATTTCCGTACGCTACAAGGCGCTCTTCGTCGGAAGAAAATGCTGCCCAGCCGTCCGGAGGCGCGCCACGAAGTGCCTTGATGCGAGTTTCGGGAGTCATACTGTTATCTTCTATTCAGTATGCTCTCCGACTCGACCACAAATCAACGGGTGCTACTCAGAGTCCAAACAGAACGGAATCGGTCCTTTCGTTTCGTTCCAGTTTCCGACCCGGAAGAGGAGGAGAATCCGCTAAAGCAACTTGCGGGCGGTGATGGCGAGCTGGACGATGTCGGTGGTCACACTGGCGGGGTAAGCGCCCGCAGTGATTTCCGTGCCGCCGCCGGTGAATGCCTTGAGCTTCCAGTTGTTCAGTGCGCTGCCGGCGACGGCCACGTAGTAGCCGCTGTTGCCATTCTGGCTTTCGACGAACGCCTGGACGATTTGTGTGGAGGGCAGCTTGTCCGCGACCTGCGTGAAATCGAGCGTATCGCCGCCGGTCGGATAATTTCCCGAAAACGTCAGCGTTCCAATCGCGTAAACAAAATTGCTCGCCGAAGAATCGACGTTCAGCGGCGTAAGCGCAATCGTGATGGGCATAATGAGCTCCTAGAGAGTGAGGTAAAGGAAGTACAGGAAGTAAATGAAGTATAGGATTTCCTCAGAGCAAGCCATGAGCGCGAATCGCCATCTAGCTTGTCCTTTACCTCCTTTACCTCCTCAACTTCCTTTACTTCCTCAGAATGGCGTGTATCCGCTGCGGGCGGAAAACGGCCTGCGGCGCCGCGCGGATTGCTGCTCGCGGCGCACGGCTGCACTGACCAGGTCCTCGATGGCATCGGCGGCGGCATCGTCCCACTTTTCCGCGAGCGGGCTGCCGCGCGCCCAACCGGCGAGGGCCGCTGTTGCGTAAGCGATGGCTTCCTGCGCGTTGCGCACGAGTACGGGCGACGTCGCGTCGGTGAAGTCGGGGTAAGCCTTCAGGTAGCGCAGGCGAATCTGAGTGTCCTGCGTCGCGCCGAGGAAATAGAGCCCGTCGGCGCGCCATTCCCAAACGCTGAGCGTCAGGCCTTGTGCGCGCGAGGGCAAACCACCGTGGCGCGTCAGGTCCACCATTTCGACAAATTCGTCCGTCGAGCCGGTGCGGCGCTCCCAGATTTTCAGCGGGACGAGCAGATCGGTCGGCAGCTGGTTCGGCGGCGCCGTCGCATCGGTGATGGAGACTTGCAGCGACGTATCCGCCTGCGGCACGGCGGTCACGACGAGCAGCGCGTCGTCCTGGATGAATCCGCCGCCACCCGCGTTGCCGAGCGCGCGCTGCAGCTTGCGATACGCGGAGTTGGCGTACGGCAGCAGCACCGCGTCGGTGAACAGATTGCCCTGCGAGTCGTTCAATAAAGACCGCACGAGCGCTGTGATCTGCCCAGCTGTGTTGTACGCGGATGAGCCGACGACAGGCATCGTTTCTTCCTTTTGTGACTGGCGACTCGTGGGGGAGCACCGCAGCTCGCACTGGGCCGCGGATAACGAATCACGATGTATATTGAATTTGATTGACGGGCGCTTCCAGTATTCGCAAATGCCCTCAGGGCAGCTTCGGCTGCCTTTTCTTTTTTGGAGCTTTGCGCCGCGAAGCCGGGCGAAGCGCGAGAAGCAGAATAATCACGAGAAGAATTTCTGCCGGGTCGCCGCCCTTCAGAATTGAGCCGAGCTTGGCGTGAATCGCCGCGCGCTCGTCTGGGAAGAGTGAAACTCTGTCGCTTTTCACGTTTGCGTTCCTTTCATTCGGTTGGTAACGGGGACTTTTGAAGATAAGCGGCGACGCCGATGACGGCGTTGATCAGCGCAGCCGCCGCAGCAATGCGCAGCGTCGCGCCGATTCCAGCCTGCAAATTGAAGTGTTGCGGGTCGATTCCCACGGCGGCAAACCCGGTGAGCACGCCGCCGGCCGCGCCGCTAATCGCGGCCGCCAGAATACCCTTCAGCCAAAGTTCAAATCGATTCATAGGTTAAACCGCCGTAACGAAGGGCTGCTTGTGAAAAGCGGGGACGGCGTCGTCCATGACGTCAAAAGCCCACTGCTCGTAGTTGGTTTCCGCTCGTTGCTCGCGGTCGTACAACCGGCGGCGATTTTTCGCGGGCGGATACTTCCTCGACCACTCGATGGCGCGCGCGATGTACTCCGCGGCCGTGGGCGTGAGTTGAATAAATTGGCCGCGTGGGCTTTCGAGCGTGAAGCAATGCTCGTATTCGCCGCGTGAAGGGTACGGCCCGAGCGCGGGAATGCTTATGCCGTTTTCGCGTTCAATCGTCTGTGCGTACCAGGCGCGGGGCGAGCCGTACGTTTCCGGCGGCAGCCAGCGCTCGATATGCCAGCGATTCACTCCGGGGTACTTTGGTTCCAATCGCAGTTCAATGCGCTCGCGCAACAGAGCGCCATGCTCGTCGCGGTCCTCGAATTTACCGCCGATCCATGCCAAGCGGTTCCAGCCCCACACGGCGCGATAGTTCGCTTCCCCGAACCGGTTGATCCCGCCGGCTCGTTCGAGGCGATGCGCCACGGCGTCCGGCGTGTCATGCGTTTCGCGAACTACTAGGATCATTTTCCGCGCGGGCTGAAATCGAGTGATTTCACGACAAATTTGTGGTCGCCGCAATCAAGCACCAAGTCCGTGACCTTTGCGATTTGGCTTTCGACGATGGCGTCGTGTTCGCGCAGTGATGATGCGCACTGGAGTACCGTTCCCGGTTTGAGTTCCCGCGGGCCGGAATCGAGTTGCACGCCGATATCCGGCGCGATCATCGGCCGGAGGATGGCGACGTCCTGCTTGTGGTCCACGCGAAGAAAAACGAATACCAGCGGATCGCTCTTGCTGCGCGCGGCTATCGCCCCGCAAAACAAGAGCAGTGTTCCGCCGATAAGCGCTCTTCGCATTTGAAGTTGAGGTAAAGGAGGTTGATGAGGTTAAGGAAGTAAAGGAGAAGAGGCCACTGCAGTGCGCTCGCCTTTTGCGCCGATGGCTCCGATCCTTTACCTCCTTTACTTCCTTTACCTCCTCTGCTTCCAGTTGATTAGTAGCCGCTTGGCCGCGCCAGCGTGTCAATGAACGCGCCGGTGCGCGGCGAGTCATCCCACACCTGAAACGCAGTGTCGAAATAGAAGATGTAGCTGGCCGCGAGGCCGCCGCTGGCGCCGTAAATCGGGAAGACCGTGTTGCCGTTGACTTCGTAGAAGTCGATGTCTTTCAACACGGCGCGGCCCCAGTGCGAGAGGTCGAGAAAATCCACGCGGGTCTGGTCGGCGTTGACGCTGGACTTGATCGGGATACCGCTCATGGTCTTGCGGCCGCTGAAGAGCAGATCCAGATCATTGCCGTTGCTGCCGCCGCCTTCCTTGATGATTTGCGAAACGGTGATGCCAAGATTTTCCCAAGCGTGCTCTTGCTCAACCGCCATGTAGGCGATGAGTTTGCTGAGGTGGTTGATGCCCAGGGCTTTGCGGACTTTGTTGATGGCGAGCCGCACGTTGCTCGGGGTGAGCGCGGCGTTGCCGGCGTTCACGCGCGGCGTGGCCAGTTGCACCGGATATGTCGCGCGGTTGAGGTTGAGCCAGGTGCCGGTGGTCGCGTTGTTCTGGTGATACTTGATGCCGAAGAGCGACACCGGCTGGGCGCCGCTGAGGCCGTCGTGAACGATGACGTCCGTTGCGATGGTGCCGGCGGGCAGGACGTCAATGGTGATCGTCTGCGTTGGGCTGATGGGATCGGCCGCGGTCACGTTGCAGGTGCTGCGGTTCGTGGTCAGCGTTGTGTCGTAAACCTGGATGGTCTGGCCGACATAAACGAGCGCGGCGCCGCTGGGCACGCTCATGGTCAGCGTTGTTCCGGCGACGCTGTTGATAGTGCCGAGCACGCCGTTGCCGGCGGTTTGCATCAACTTGTCAAGAAACGCGCGGAATTGTTTCATGCCGTTGGCGACTTCGCGCTTGGCGGCGTTTTCGATGGCGCGCTCGCGGCCGGTGGTGGCGTATTCCACCAGCTTGGTGATTTCAATCGCGAAGCGGAAGAAAATCGGCGAGACCTGCGCGACGTCATACGCCGTGCCGGAGCCGCGCCCGAGATCGCCCCCGTCGGCGTTGTACGAGCCCGCCTTGCCGCCGGGATTCACCTGCAAGGGCAGGCGCATGTTGCGGCTGGAAACTTTCTCCACGTCGCCGCGCTGCTGGATCATGGTGAGCAGAATGTCGTCGCGCTCGTAGAGCAGGGGCACTTTGTCGCGCACCTTCTCGAGCTGCAACGCGATGACATTCGCGTTTGCTTGTGCTGGCATCTGTTTTTCTCCTTAGGATTGCTGCTTGGGGAAAGCTTGTAGTGGCCGCTCTTTAGGCCGGCCAGGCCAATCTAAAGATTGGCCACTACAGATCGAGAATCTGTTCGTCGCCGAGCTTGCGGCTATCGGCACACGATTCCGCAGCCCAGAACTGAACGGGCACGCTAGCGCCGCGGTTGTTTACGCATCGTGGTATATTACGGATGTGAAATACGGAGTCCTCGGCGGCGCGGTGATGCTCCTGGTCATGGCGGCGTTGTTCACAGCCGGCGTTGCCAGACAATCGCAAGCGCCCGCAAGGAATACAGCCAACCCAGCGTCGCAGGACCAGCCGAAGAACTCCGCAACGGCCTCTGCAAGCGCCAGGCGCCGCAAGATTCCGTGCAAGACGCCCCAGAACGCCTCGCTGTGCTACTGGACGCATGGGCGATTGGAACTCTACCTGTCATTTCATGACGAGAATGCCCCTTGGCACTTGTGGCAGGTCGGTACGCAACGCCTCCTCCAGATATGCAATGGGCCTTCGCATTTTCCGCCGCGTAATGGCGACGATTGCATAACCCCAGAATTTCCGGCGAACCTGGACAGAATCTACAAAGACCCACGAAACTGGGCACCGTCATTTATTGATGACACCAGGTTGTCTCCTCTAGATGTTTTCGCGGACTTTGAAATCTGCCCGCTTGAGGCCGAGAAGAAAGGGAAGATGCAAGCTGTCTGTATTGAGTCAGCCAGGAAAATTCTTGTGGAGAAGTAAGGAAAGCCATCAACTTCTGGCTCGCGACTACTTTCTTTTTCTCGATTACATTTCTAGGATTTGCTCGTCGCTGAGCTTGCGGTAATTGACCGACGGTGATCTTGTGGAGCTGGCTTGCCCCGAGCTGCGGGGAGCGTCCTGCCTGCGCGCGGGACGCTGCTCGCTACCGGCCGGGCGCGCCAGCACGGATGCTTGCGCTACGTCTGCTCTCACAGACGCGGCGTCCGTGCGTTGTGAGCGACCGCGATGGGCGGCTAGCGTGGTTTGCGTCCAATCGTTCAGCACGCGCTTGGCGGCGCCGGGGACGAGTTGCTGGGCACGATCGGAAATCAGCCGCACGATTTGCGCGCGGGTGTCGTTCTCGAAACGCCGCGAAGACAGAATCTGCGAGACTTGCTCGCCGAGCTGGCGATCGCCTTGCAGCGCTTTCTCCACGTCAGCGCGCACGGATGCGGCGAGCCGCTCGCGTAGGGGCGCAGCACGCTGGGCCCCAGCTTGCCCGGGCGTATTGCGCAATTCAAAGCTGGGCAGCGCTTGCGCCAGGGTGCGCTCGATCGCGCCGCCGACCCTGCGCTCCAAGTCTTCATTTGCGGCGCGCTCAAAGGCGGCGTACGCCGCGACATGTGCGTTGTCGGCTGACGTATTGCCGGGCTGGGGCGCAGCATGCTGCGCCCCTACGGTGCTGCGGCTCTCTGCGAAAACTTGCGCTAATCGTGGAAGGCTGGCCTCGCTCGCCGCGCTTCCACTTCCCTGCCCCGCTTCTTGCAATGCCTGCAAACCGGCGGCGACCATTTCGCGGAACGCCGCGGGATCTTCGCGCAACATGCGCTGCGCGAGTTGCGCGCGCGATGCGCTGAGCTGCTGCTGCGAATTCCCTGCCGCCCCAAAATACGCGCGATCGATTTCCTCGAGCAGGCGCCCGCGCTCGGCCGCTGCGCGCGCCTCGGTTACTCCGCCCGGATACAATTCTTTCAGCGCGCGGGCATCCTCCGGACTCGCAAAAGCCGCGCGATACGCCGCCGCCTCCGACCTCGCCTGTTGCACGCCATCCCAAAATTCCCGCGCTTCTTCCCCGCCCCATGGATCCTTCATCTGCGCCGCCAGCCACGCCGGCGGCTCCAGTGGCACAGCCAATTGTGGCTGTGCGCCGGCGCCCCGGTCTGCTAGCTGGTGACTAGTGGCGGGCGCCGCCGCACCCGCATTCAGATTTGCGGTGACCGCGACCGGTTCAGTTGACGCGACAGCATCCTGCTGACCCGCCCCTTCCGCTTCCGGCGCAATCTCCAAAATCTGCTCGTCGCTCAGCACAAACAAATCGTGCGGCGTGCTCTCGCCGTTCGTGCTCGTTACGGGCATCGTTCCCGGCAAATTCATACTCTGACCTTCTTGCTTTCTTACGAACATTCAAACGTCAGGATTAGCTGAAATCCCAAGTCTCCGAGTCGCCTTATGGCGCCAAGAGAAAAAATGAGGCCGCGCTGCTGCGAATTGCAATGGCAAAGAATCTCTACGTTACAGTTCCTTCGCCTGTAACTCTGAAGCGCTCCCGCTTTCTCCTCGAGTTGATCAAGAATCCAAAGAACGTGTTCCTCGACTGTGTTAGCCGACAGGTTGCCTTCTGAACTGAGTAACCAGCTTCCGTATTTCCCCGTTTTACCAGTTTCTGTCGGTGATATTCCCAAGAGTTCAGTAACAGCGAGAGGCTCTATGCCTTCTCCTGAAATACGGAGTATGGCCGCAGTCTGGATACATTTTCAAATCGTTACCATTGCCAGCAATCCTCGCGAATACCCATATGATTCGCCCTATACTTTCTTCTCGATAGCGCGGAGGTGGGCTTCGGCGTGGGCGCGGACGTTGGCGAAGCCGGCGGGGTTGGTCATGCGGGCGGCTTGGCCGGCGTCGGAGTTGGCCCAGCGCTTGCACTCCTCGAATTCCACGGCGTGGTCGTCGAGCAATTGATCGACGGGGACCGAGGGCAGCACGAGGGGAAGTGACTGGTGACTCGTGACTGGTGACTCGTGAAAACCTGCTTCAGCCTGTTGAGTCTGCGGCCCCGGGGACAGGC
>Ga0137415_10005890_pt1 | contig 12128 bp, 14 predicted proteins | sample CZODoug3_1_1_16f_FD_183082 | JGI IMG/M metagenome (GOLD analysis project Ga0137415, IMG submission 183082) | Vadose zone soil fungal communities from Angelo Coast Range Reserve, California, USA - CZODoug3_1_1_16fungal (Hybrid Assembly) | ecosystem: Environmental > Terrestrial > Soil > Vadose...
GTGTGACCAATGGTTTCGAAGAGTAGTGGACCTATTTGAAATCGTCTGAACGCTCCTCCTGGGTGGTGCAGCGTTCGTCCGGGCGGTTGCGGTGACCTTCGCACAGGTCCCGATAACGGGCATTTGCTCGCTTCAAACACCCTCAAATCTTCCTAACTTTCATGAAATGCGTTAGCCAAAGCGCTATCCATTTAGACCATTGCTAATCATAAGTTACTGATAACAAGGTATTTGGAGGCGAGGGGAGTTGAACCCCTGTTTCGTCGAATATCTATCCAGAGACGTCCTTAGATGTGCTTTTAGAGAGGATTCGCGGGGTTGTAGAAGAACATGGATTGCTTCGGACGGCGCTGGATGTTATTACAAATGTTATTAGGTATGGCAAGCATCTGGAAGCACCCAGTGAGGGGACGGTTACGCCCTCGCCGCGGCCGACTCTGACGAGCGCAGCATCTACCATGTCGTCCACGTCCATCACGATGTTTGGTGGCAGAGACGCGATGTCCGTGCCGGCCTTTTCCCAGATGGCCGTCCGGGTCGCACCAGGCAGCACCACCTGCACGCGAACGCCCTTGCCTGCGGCTTCCTGCTGCAACCTCAGGCTCAGCTTGAGCAGATGGCCTTGGTGCCGCGGTAACTGCCGTTGAGCCTGTCTAGCGCGAGTGCCCGACCGAACTGATGTTGATGAGGGTGCCATGGCCGCGCGCGACAAATCCGGGAATCACCGCTAGCGCGGGTGGAGCTTTGCTGCAAACGGCTTTCCCATGTGCTTGCAACCGAGATTATATGGGGAACGATTAAAGTTCTCTCTAACTAACATCCCGCGTTTTCAACAGTTAGGTAGCCTTGCAAGTTAGTCTTACTGCATACCGCGTAGCGGTTCAGTGCAACCCCTTTTATGACTAACTTATGCACTTTGAAACCTGTCGACCCTGACGGTTGCCCGATGTGGCAACCGGCGTTTGCCCGCCTGCAGGAGGTGGTAGTCGAGGAGGGGCTTCCTTGGCGGGCAGAAGTTATCAAGATCCGCGATCAAGCGGACTCTTATCGATACAAGTTCGTCGGATCGCCCACCATCCGCGTGGATGGCTGCGACGTCGACGCTTGGCCGCGGACTGACTACGGATTTGGATGTCGCAGTTACCAGGACGAAGGAAAAATTTCCGGACTGCCGTCCAAAGAAATGCTCCGCTCGTGACTATGCGCCAGGAGAGGCCGCTTCCCTCACTTCACGCTGCCGGCGCCGGAATTCTGCCACTTTGTGGCGGTTACCGCACATCGCTACACTGCACCACTGCCGACGATGATTTTTTGTGGTGTCGTAGAAGTAGAGCACGCACGAGCTGGTGTTGGCGCAACGCCGGAGGTAGTTAAGGTTTGCCTCGGCGAGGAAGAGAGCAATCTGGCGAGCGAGAATGGCGAGCGCAAGTTTGTGCCCGTGCAACTGGGTCGTTGAGTGGACAAGTTGAAATCGCTTCTTTCCGACCCGGTGTAACGTCTCGTGAAAGCTGTCCATCGCCAAGAGACCGTTAAGCCCCATTAGAAAATCATCGCTGACCTTGCCTCCAGCGGTAAGCGATGCCAGTACGTCTCTCCAGGCTTGGCGAAGCTCCACCACAGTCTTGAGCGCCTCCGACCTACGCGTCTCGGGCAGATCCAAACGTGAGTCCTTTGACAGCTTCATCTGGGCGAGCCAGTCGATCACATCCGGCCAGGCACGCAGAAACTCGATTCCCGGCCCTGGGGGCGGGACAAGAGTGTTGGCAAAGTCGATGGCCGGATGCGTGCCCACAAAGAAAAATTCCGGCCGATTGGTTCGGGCGTTTTCAGAGGCGGGAGGCATGTAAAGCAATGTCACCTATTAAATATCAATTGACAGGTTACCAACGTCAACGGTTAGTGTAACCCGTTAAAAATAAATTAGAAAGTTACCGATGACCTGGATTTTCCGGACTCTCCGTGAACAAACCCGATCACTTGCAAATCAACTGCGACAACCTGGAAGCAAAGCACGCTAGCAAAGAAGTGCATGACGGAAAGAACCGGAAAGAATGAACATCGACGAATCCCATCCATTGATCCTGGGCGACGCTACGCGATGAGAGCGGCGGCGTATAGAACCAGCTCAAGCCCTGATTGAAAAACAGTGATATGAAGACACAAGAGCAAACCAATCTAACGACCTATTCGGATCGAATCACGAACACTCTCTATTCGACCAAAGTTACCGCAATTGGCGGCCGCCACGGCCAGATCCGCAGCGAGGACGGGTTGCTTGATATGAAGCTAGCCCTGCCCCGTCAACTCGGTGGAAAAGGAGATGCAACCAACCCGGAGACACTTTTCGCCGGCGGCTATGCCGCCTGCTTCGAAAACGCGCTCCTCCGCGTAAGCCGTGATGCCGGGCTGAGATTTGCGGACGAAGACGTCGAAGTCACTGCTGAAGTTGGTCTCAGTCGCAACGACTCTGGCAGCTTCGTGCTGTCCGCCGCGCTCGCGGTCACGGTCAAAGGAGTCGACCAGAAGAAGGCCGAAGCCCTGGTTGAGTCTGCACACAAAATCTGCCCCTATTCCAATGCTATTCGAGGCAACGTCGAGGTTGGGACCACCGTTTCGACTCGTTGAGCAGGCGGAAATGCTGGAGCGATGTTCAGCTTCGCCACGGTCTCAAGATGGGGTTGAGAATGAATCAACAGAATAAAACGAAAGTTTATGCGGTTCCTAACAATCAATCACGTTTCCAACACGGCTTGGCCATTGTTCATAGCATCCGCAACTAATCGGAAACAATGAATTTCTGATCAACAAGAACACACCATGACCCTCCTCGAAAAAAAACACAGCATAACCCAAATCGAAAAAGTGCTCTACACCGCCAAAGCCCACACCACGGGTGGCCGCGACGGCGGAACGTCTCGCAGCTCTGATGGCCGCCTGGACGTTAAGCTTTCGACTCCTGACGCTTCCGGTACCGGCACCAACCCCGAGCAGCTTTTGGCCGCCGGTTGGTCGGCCTGCTTCGTATCGTCGATCAAGATAGTGGCCGCCAGAATGAAAGTCATGCTACCGGCTGATCTAGCCGTTGACGCCGAAATGGACTTGGGCACAACTGGCGGCGCTTACTTCCTCCAAGCTCGCCTCAACGTCAGCCTGCCGGGTTTGGAGCGCGAAGTCGCCCAGGCCCTGGTGGACGGCGCGCACCAGACGTGTCCGTATACCAAAGCCACACGGGGCAACATCAGCGTTGTGACTAACTTGGTCGAAACCGGATCTGTGACAGTTACCGAATATCTTCTCACACCCTGGGATGTGGCGGGATAGTGTTTGTGGGGAAGACTGTTTCCCAATTGGAGAGAGATCGATGTTCGAAGAAATCAACCATAATCGCCGCAATCGTCGCCGCTTTCTTGCCATCACCATCGCTGCCGCCCGGTTCGGCGTGACCGGTTCTGCGAGAGCACAGTCCAACAAGACAACACCGGCAGATCTGCGAGCGATCAAGGTGCAGCAGATGGCGCCCGCAGCAATTCGATTACCCATTATCTAGAGCAGATGTCGCACCATTACTCCGGTCCCGACTGGGGGTTCCCCCGTGGGGACCCTCGCCTGGACCTTACCGATCTGTATGCCTTCCCCAAGCCGGGAGACGCTGGCAAGTCCATCCTGGTCATGAACGTGCATCCGTCCGCTCATGATTACCTGGACCGCGAGAACCCGCTGGGACCCACTACCGCCGAGGCTTTCGCGCCCGAGGCGCTTTACGAGATCAAGATTGACGCGAACGGCGATGCCGTGGCCGACATCGCGTACCGGATGCGTTTCTCGTCCTCCGCGGGCGGGGTGCAGAACGCGACGCTGCGTCGCGTTGAGGGCGCGCAGGCCGCCGGGGCGAACGACAGTGGCCAAGCTATCGTCGAGGGGGCACCGGTCTCGACGGGCCTAGAGGCACGGGTGACGGATGCTGGCGACTATCGATTCTTCGCGGGGCGTCGCAGCGATCCCTTTTTCTTCGACAGAAGGGGTGCAGTGAACAACTTGCAGTTCACCGGTGACGATTTCTTCGCCGACAAGGATGTGTGCAGCATCGTGCTCGAAGTGCCCAACTTTGCCTTGGGGGGCAAAGCAGTTGGCCTGTGGCACCGCACGCTGGTTCGGGCGGACGGCACGGACGGGGGTTGGATCCAGGCGGAGCGCGGCGCGCGGCCCCTGCAACTTTTCCTTGTCCTCGGTCTCTCCGGCGCGGAGAGAGATGCCTACCTCGCAGGGGAGCCGGCGAACGATATCGGTTTCGTTGCCGCCTTCGGACATGCGCTGGAGCATACGGGTGGGTATATCCCGCAGGAAGCGAGGCGGGTGGCAGGGACAATGCTGCCGGAGATCCTCCCTTATGATCCCACGCGCCCAGCGTCTTTCCCGGAGAATGGCCGGGCTCTCACCGACGACGCCGTCGATGCCTTCCTTTCTATTCTCACAAATGGCAAGGTGACGCGGGATAAGGTAGGGCCCCATGGCGATCTCCTCGCCGAGTTCCCCTACCTAGGGCCGCCGCACAACGGCTGAGAGTGAGCGTGGGCGTCGTGCTCTTAACGTATCGAGCGCAGGGCAAGCGTGCGCTGTCGTAAGTGAGGGCCCAAAAACCTCTGCAAACAAGAAGGGAGCGGCCGATGAGCGAGCAACAAAATTTGCGGTTAGCAGCTACCCTCTTCCTCGAATTTATAACCTGCCTAACGCGATAGCGGCATAATGGTGTTGTTGTATTTTGGAGCAGCACTTTGCCTCGATCCTAATGACTAGAACTTCAAGCTGGATCGCCTTACGAAACCCAACCTTCGGCAAACTCTGGGTTGCTACCGTCGTTTCCGGGATTTGCGTATCCGCGCATGATACGGCTGCCATCTGGGTAATGAACAGTCTCAGTCATTCGACGATGCTCCTCTCCCTGATGTCGACAGCGACCACGCTTCCGTTTTTCCTATTTATTCTGCCGGCAGGAGCTCTTGCTGACATGACGGATCGCAAGAAGATGTTGTACGTGGCATACATTTGCCTGGCGGTATGTGCTGGCGGACTTGCGATCCTGGGCTGGTTGAATCTCCTGACTCCGTACGTCATTCTCGGCTCAATATTTCTAATCGGGACGGGGTTCGCGTTCAACGCGCCAGTCTTTTCTGCCGTGGTGCCTGAGATTGTGTCCAACGAAGAACTTCCTTCGGCGTCAATCTTGAGCGGACTACAGCTGAACATCTCGGGGATTATCGGTCCAGCTCTGGGAGGACTGCTTTTGGTTTTCGTCGGAGCCAACACCGTTTTCGCGCTCAACGCCCTCTGTTTACTTACGGTGCTTATAAGTATTGCATCGTGGAAACCTAAGATCTCGAAACTTCCGCTGGAGAGCTTCTTCGAATCAGTTATCAGCGCAATTCGCTATGTCCGCTATTCTCACGGCATACGGATCATTTTGATCCGGAATGCAATTTTTTCTTTCTTTATTGCAATCATTCCAGCGTTGCTCCCGGTGGTCGGTCTGAAAGAACTGCATCTGAGCCCGTCCAATCTCGGCCTGCTATTTGCCAGCATGGGCATCGGCTCGGTGCTTGCTGCCGTCCTCATTCTTCCATGGGCGCGTGCACATTTTTCCCCAAATACCTTAACTCGATTGGCAGCGTTGTTGTTATCTATCGTTTATGTTCTGATGGCATTGATCCGTGAAGCGCCGGCGTTTCTCTTGGTCGCCGCGCTTGCCGGGGTCGTATGGACCGTGTCCGCTGCTGAACTCTGGGTGGCTGCTCAGCGCGCGATGCCTGGATGGGCAAGGGGGCGCATGAATGCGACCGTAATCATGGTTTCCCAGGGCGCGATGGCGCTCGGTGGGATCCTTTGGGGTACGATCGCAGCGACGGCCGGAGTAAATACAGCGCTGATAGTAGCCGCCATCCTGGTACTTGCGGTGCTCACCTTGACTCACTTGCTCCGCCATCCTTGGTCCATTGATTTTACTATGACTGCTGACCCCGATTCTGTGCCAGTGGCGGTGATGAACATTGTCCACAACCTGCTATATAGGCCCGAACCAAAAGACGGGCCGGTCTTGGTGACGGAAGAGTTTCAAGTTGATCGCTCACGGGGTTCCAAATTTGTTGATTTAATGCGTGAAGTCCGGCTGATCCACTTGCGCAACGGCGCATTCAGTTGGCAATTGTTCGAGGATCCGAGCCGGCTCAACACGTTTCGTATCGAAATGATGGTTCCATCTTGGACTCAATATATGTTGCAGCAAGAACGAATGACGAAAGCCGATGGCGACGTCATTGCGCAGGCAGAGTCCCTGCACCTGGGTCCAAATCCTCCGGAAGTGCGGACGTATCTTGGCGTCAATAAGGAACTCCTTTCGCACAAGCACAGAGACGCAGAAAGGTTTGCGGTGGCAGAACGATGGTGAAAACTGGTCCGCACCACGTTCTCACCGGAGAGCTCTTCGTGCAATCGATCCAAAACAGCTTGTGCCTAGGGGTCGGTTCTAGCGACTTCGCTCATTCAGCAAGTCCGTGAGGAAAGGATCGTTCAATATTTAAACGACTGGTTGAAGGCCAAGGATGCGGAGACCGTCGGGGCCACGACGACCTTTTACCGCGGTAGTCTGAACAAGTTTGTACAGTTCCTTGGCAATCGTTTCGATGAGCCCATAAGCGAGATCACCAAGCAAGATGTTGTGAATTTCAGAAATTCGTTGATCAAGCAAGTCTCGGCGAAGACCGCTAACCACGATCTGAAGGCTCTCAAAATGATGTTCAAGGGCGCCCAGAGAGACAGCGTCATCACCGAAGATCCTACCGAATTCGTTGAGCCAGTTAGGAAGGAACGAGCATCGAAGATTAAACGCCCATTTGGCGAATGATGCCGGTAGTAGCTAGTTATCACCGCGCGCCGGTGACGCTACAACCGCCGTAGCGGGAAGAAGCCGATTCCTTAGCTTCGCTTTGCCGACGACGAAACTCCGCAACCCTGTGACGATTACCGCAAGTCGCTACGCTACACCACTGGCGGCGATGATTTTTCGTCGTGTCGTAGAAATAAAGGGCGCACGAGCTGGTGTCGGCGCAACGACGGAGATAGCTCAGATTCGCTTCGGCGAGGAAGAGAGCAATCTGGCGGGCGAGAATGGCGCGGGCGAGGACATCCCCTTGCAACTCGGAGGTTGAGTGGACAAGATGGAATTGCTTCTTGCCGACTCGGTGTAACACCTCGTGAAAACTGTCGACAGCCAAGATCCGGTTAAGTTGCGTGAGAAAATGATCGCTGACTTTCCCGCCAGCGACAAGCGATGCCAGCACTTGTTTCCAATCTCGGCGAAGTTCCAATACGTTTTTGAGAGCCTCGGGCCGGCGAGCAGCGGATACATCCAAACGTACGTCCGTTGAAATCTTCGCCTCGCCGAGCCAGTCGATCACGTCAGGCCACGCCCGCAAAAAATCGATTCCCAGGCCGGGCGGGGAGACAAGGGTGTTAGCAAAATCGACCGCGGGATGCCCGCCAACAAAAATAAATTCCGGACGGTTGGTCCCGCCATCTTCGGAGGCGTGAGACATATAAGGCAACGTAATATTTAAACTGTCGTTTGACAAGTTACTGATATCAGTTCACCTGTGTAATGTTCAACAGCAGATATAGCTAATTACAAGCAACGTCTAGTTGAGCAAGATCGAACCAAAACAGTGCAACAGCTTCTTATGATGATTTTCAATAACCTAAAGAATGCGTTCGTGTCAGCTGCCGCCTTGCTCGTCCTCGCCGGGACGGGGGTTCCCGTGCAGGCCGCGCCGGTCAAGAACATCGTGGTGGTGCACGGCGCCTTCGCCGACGGCTCGGGCTGGAAACCGGTCTACGACATTCTGGTCAAGGACGGATACAGCGTCACCGTTGTCCAGGAGCCGCTGACCTCGCTGGAGGAGGATGTCGCCGCGACTAAGCGAATCCTTGATCGCCAAACGGGCGCGTGCATCCTGGTTGGCCACAGCTATGGCGGCGCCGTCATCACCGAGGCTGGCAACGACTCCCATGTCGCCGGGCTCGTCTACATCGCTGCACTCGCGCCGGATGAGGGCGAGACCGTGGCCACCTACGGTAAGAAGTTCCCCAACTCCGCCAAACCGCTGGTCAAGACATCGGACGGCTTTGTATTTCTCGATCCCGCGAACTTCCCAGCAGACTTCGCCGCCGACCTGCCACGCGAGCAGGCCGAGTTCATGGCGCACTCGCAGATGCTCACTGCGGTCAAGGTGTTCACGACGCCCATTACCAATCCCGCCTGGAAACTGAAGCCGAGCTGGTACCTGGTGGCGACGGCCGACAAAACCATCAACCCCGACCTGGAACGCATGTACGCCGAGCGCGCGCACAGCCACAAAGTGGAGGCGGAGGGAGCCAGCCACGCCCTCTACATCTCGCACGCCAAGGAAGTGGCGGCTCTCATCGAGGAGGCTGGCGACCAATCCCGTGTCGCCCACTCTGACTAGTTTGGATCGTCAGAATGAACGTTCTTTTACCTTAACAACGTCAGCTAAAACCAGAAAAACTACGATGAACACTACCCAGCAACCCGTCGCCATTGTCACCGGCGCTTCCAGCGGAATCGGCCTGGGCATCACCCAGGCGCTGCTCGAACGCGGCTGGCGCGTCGTGGCCACGTCGCGAACGATCAGTGAGTCGAAGGACCTTAAGCCTTCTCCGGATCTCGTCCTTGTGGATGGAGAGGTCAGCAAGAAGGAAACCGCCGTCAAGGTGGTGGACTCAGCCCTGAAGCATTTCGGCCGGATCGACCTGCTGGTGAACAACGCAGGGATTTTCATACCCAAGCCGTTCACTGAGTACACCGAGGACGACTACAATCGAGTAATGAACACCAATGTGGCCAGTTTCTTTTTCATGACGCAGCAAGTGATCCCGCAGATGAAGAAGCAAAAGTCGGGGCATGTAGTGAACATCTCGGCAGTCCTCGCGGATCAACCGAGCGGCGCCGTGCCCGCACTTTTGGCGGTGCTGTCGAAGTCACCGATGCCAGCCGTGAGCAAGGCATTGGCGTTGGAGTATGCCGCGAATAACATCCGGTTCAACACCGTGTCGCCCGGCAACATCAACACGCCGATGCATGCCAAGGATAATCATGCGGCGCTGGCCAAGTTTCATCCCCTCGCTCGGATGGGTGAAATTTCTGACATCGTCGACGCGGTGCTCTATCTCCAGAATGCCACGTTCGTAACGGGTGAAAACATCCGAGTCGATGGAGGGGTCCATGCCGGCCGGTAACAAGTCCACCTTCGCCAAACCGGGTTCGCGCTTGCGCGAACTCGACCTGGTGCTCCCAACTGCCGCGACGCCTTTGGGAGCCTACGTCGAAGCTTCTGAGGTCGGCTTGCTGCTCTTTCTGAGCGGGATACTTCCGGTGGTGAATCGCAAACTCTCCATCACCGGACGACTCGGAGAAAATCTCTCTGTCGAGCAAGGCCGCGAGGCGACGCGGATTGCCGCAATGAACGCTTTGGCGGTCGCGCAGCAGCATCTTGGCCACCTGGATCGTGTAAGAAAGCTGGTGAAGCTGAGTGTTGCCCTAGCCACGACGGAGCAGTTTGTCGAGCACGCCGCCGTCGCTGACGGTGCATCGGATCTGTTTGTTCAACTGTTCGGCATCGAAAACGGTCACGCGCGGATGGTGTACGGCGTTCAAAGTCTGCCAATCGGCACGCCTGTCGTTGTGGAGGTCATCTTCGAGATCACATGAAACGGCCCTTGGTAATCCTAGCTGCAGTCATACTTATTATGAACATCGCGAATGCTCTGGCTGAAGTTTCCTACCGCACAGTCCGCGTCGATGATCTCGATATTTTCTATCGCGAGGCTGGGCCGAAAGATGGACCTGCGATCCTGCTCCTGCACGGGTTGCCCTCATCGTCCCGGATGTATCAGCCGCTGTTGGAGTCGGACTTGGCCAACCAGTACCATCTTGTCGCGCCGGACTATCCCGGCTTTGGACATTCGTCCTGGCCGGATCCCAAAAGCTTCGCTTATACCTTCGATCATTTGGCCCAGATAATAGAGGACTTTACGGAGCAACTGCATCTGGAACACTACACGCTGTTCATGCAGGACTACGGTGGCCCGGTGGGTTTTCGTATGGCCTTGGCTCATCCCGAAAGAGTTCAGGCGATGATTATCCAAAATGCCGTCTCGCACGAAGAAGGCCTATCTCCACTTTGGGCCGTTCGGCGTGCTTTTTGGGAAGATCGGCCGGCCCACGAGGCTGAGGTGCGAAACAACCTGTTGTCCCTTGAAGCAACCCGCAAGAGGCACGTCGGCACTTCGCCAGATATCGCTCAGTATAATCCCGATTTGTGGGTAGACGAGTATTACTTCCTGAACCAGCCGGGACAGGGGGATATTCAGTTGGATCTCTTTTACGATTATCAAAACAACCTCAAGTCCTACCCGAAATGGCAACAGTGGCTTCGCGACAACAAGCCGCCGCTGCTCGTTCTTTGGGGACGTTACGATACGTCGTTCACGGTAGCCGGTGGAGAAGCGTACCGGAAGGATGACCCGCGGGCCGAGGTACACATCTTGGACGCCGGGCACTTTGCGCTGGATCTGAAGCCGAAAGAAATCATGCGTCTCACTCAAGACTTCATGGCAAGGCAAGCATCATAAGTGCGGGTAATGTCGAACAAATGGCTGAAGTCTAAATTATATTTAAAATGAAAACCCACCTATTCCTATCATTCGCCGGATTTATAGCGCTGCTAGGGGCAGCTCTTCCCGCGTTTTCTCAGTCGTGGCCGGCGGGAGTCACTCCTGTCCGCGGTGTCGTCGAGAGCAGTTCCGGCGACCTGGTGACGGTGAACTCAAAGACCGGTCCCGTAAAGATTCGTCTCGGAAGCCCATTGCAGGTCTATAGAGATATTCCGTCAGATCTCGCTCATGTGAACAGTTCCTCGTACGTCGGGGTCCTTTCCTTCAAGCAGCCCGATGGCTCCGAGCGCGCAAAGGAAATCTATATCTTCCCCGAAGAACTGCGCGGAACGGGCGAAGGGAGCTTTCTGCTGAATCAGAGCCAACCCAACACCGAAAGTAACAGCAGAATGACTAACGGCACCGTGTCAGGATCACGGATAACTAATGACAGCGTCTCCCGTTCGCGTATGACGAACGGAACGGTGAACGCCAGGCTCGAGACATCGAAGCTCACGGTGCAGTACAACGGAGGGGTACAGACCATCAGCGTGCCCCCGGATGTTACCGTCGTTGCTCTGACTGTAAGTCCGGAACAGCTGAAACAGGGAGAGAATGTTCTCGTACTCGCAAAGAACCAGCCGGATGGATCTCTTACGACAACGAAGGTCATCTCCACAAAATAGTTCTGCAAAATAAATCAGTAGCCGCGTACGGCATGCAATGCAGGAAGCCTCACATCCGGAAGTGCCAAGCGCAGAGGTCTCTGTCAAGGAGGATGCCTCACCTCAGGCCACCCGTCTTGTCATCCGCAAGCACCATGCCCTCGTCCGCTGGACCCATTGGCTTAATATTCCGCTCTTGATCGGGCTTATCTTGAGCGGCATGTCCATCTACTGGGCTTCTCCTGTATACCAGCACAAGCCGAATCCAACTTCCGGCAACTTCGATTACCTGGCAGACGTCGGTATCTGGCTCTGCGCTCACCTGCCCGGTTTAAGCCACTACAGTGATCCGCCCAATTGCATCTATAACCACTTCAGCCTTGGTCCCTGGATGCTGTCGCAGGCGCTTCGCCTGCACTGGCTTTTCGCGTACCTCTTCATGTTCAACGGGCTGCTTTATCTGGTTGGTCTGGCTCTTAGTGGTGGGTACCGAGCCCTATTGCCCCGCCTTACGGACATGCGGGACGCGCTCTCGATGATCGGCTACTATGCTGGCCTATTCTTTGCGAAGGTAGCCCGTCGAGCTTGGCCACATCCTGAAGTAACAACCAAGTACAATGCGCTACAACGGCTGTCGTATTTCGCCATGCCCGTGGCCGGAACACTCACTATCCTTACCGCCTGGGCCATCCACAAACCAATGCAGCTTGATTGGCTTGCCGCTCTCTTTGGCGGATATGACAC
>Ga0137415_10005891_pt1 | contig 12126 bp, 10 predicted proteins | sample CZODoug3_1_1_16f_FD_183082 | JGI IMG/M metagenome (GOLD analysis project Ga0137415, IMG submission 183082) | Vadose zone soil fungal communities from Angelo Coast Range Reserve, California, USA - CZODoug3_1_1_16fungal (Hybrid Assembly) | ecosystem: Environmental > Terrestrial > Soil > Vadose...
CCGAACGCTGGGGGGTGGGGGGGGCCATGTCGGGGCCCCCCACTTAACGCATCAGCCAGTCGAGGATTCTCGGGTTCTCGTCGCGCGGATACGCGTGGGAGAGGTCCGCGATCTGCCGATAGACGAGCCGCGCGCCGGCGGCGGTCAAGACGTCGCGCGCCAGCTGCGCCGTCTCGACCGGGAACATCCAGTCGAGCTCACCGTGAACGAGGTAGATCGGCAGGTCGCGCGCGCGGGCGAGAGCGCCGGCGGCGAGCAGGGCCGGGTGCAGCACGCCGCACGCCGGCGCCAGATGCGTGAAGGGCGCGCCGTCGCGCAGGCCCGCGAGAAACGCGTAGGTGGCGCCGTCCGACATCCCGGTCAGGAGCACGCGCGTGCGGTCGACGGGATAGCGCGCGGTCACCGACTCGACCATCCGCAGAAGGCTGAGCCCGTCCACGTCGTCGCCCATGAGCGACCACGTGCGCCCGCGCGCGGTCGGGGCCAGCACGAGGACATCGCGTGCCCGCGCCTCGCGCAGCCACGACCAGAGAAAATCGCGGCCGTGCCCGTGGCCGCCGTGGAGGGCGACCACCAGGGGCATCGCCGCGCCCGGCTCCCAGGTCTCGGGGACGTAGAGCGAGAAGCCGCCGCGGGCGTCGCGCTCGTTGTCGGCGTGCAGCACGCCCACGCGCGCGGCGCCGTCCTCGCGCAGCGCGCCCGCGCGCAGGCGCCCGACCAGCGCGTCGTCGTCGCGGCGCGCGGGATCGAGGAACCAGCGGCTCACGGGATCGAAGGCCGCGGCCAAGGGATAGAGCGCCTCCTGCACGCGGGCGAAGCGCCGCAGCGCGCGGTAGAGGTCGAACGGATCTTTGGACTCGCGCGCGGCGGTGGCAAAGGCCGCGAGCATCTCGAGCGTCTGCCGGCCGACGGCGAGGAGGCGCTCGCGCATGAAGGCGACGTCGTCGGGCCAGGGGGCCTGTTCGAGCGCGCTCAGCGGCGCGGCCACGGCCTCGGTCTGCGGCGCCAGCACCTCGGCGAGCCGCCCGGCGACGGGCGGATGGAGATAGCGCTGCACCCACACCATGCGCTCCAGCGTGTCGAGCAGCGGGAGCAGGAGCCTCTCGATCGCGTCCATCACGGCGGCCGGCGTCGGCATCGTCGACTCGATGTTAAAGCCGGCGCACGCGCGGGAACAGCAGCGCGGTCGCGCCGGCCAGCAGGATGAGGGCGACGCCGCTGGCGCCGAAGGCGACGCTGACGCCGAAGAGCGACGCGAGGGCGCCGATCTGCAGCTGCCCGAGCGGGGCGAGGCCGATGGCCACGACCCAGGCGCCGCCGGCGCGGCCGCGCAGGTGGCCCGGCACGCTCAGCTGCAGCAGGCTCTGCGCGAGCAGGTCCGCCAGCGCGCCGACGGCGTTCACGACGACGAGCACCGCGACCACGCCCGCGACGCCGACGACCTGCGGGGCCAGCCCGAGGCCGACGAGGCTCGCTCCGAACGACAGGAGCACCGTCACGAAGAACGCCCCGCCGCCGTCGACGCGGCGACGGGCCGAGGCGACCGCGAGCCCGACGACGCCGCCGACGGAGCGCGCCGCGTTCAGCGCGCCGAGACCCTCGGGCCCGATGGCGAGCACGTCGCGCGCCAGGCTCGGCAAGAGCGCCTGGTGCGAGAAGCCGAGGACCTCGGCGGCGGCGGTGAGCATCATGAGCACGAGCAGCGGGCGGTCCGTCCGCATCGCCGTCGCGAAGCCGACGACGCTGGCCCACAGCGAGCCGCGTGCCGGCTGTGTGGCGCGCGGCGGGCTCGAGGCAGGCAGCAGCACGAGGGCGCCCGCCAGAAACCCGGACGCGACCGCGAGATACGCCGCGCCCGAGCCGAGGCGCGCGATGATCGCCCCGACGCCGAGCGAGCCGAGCAGCCAGCCGAGCCGCATGGCGACGCCGAGCACCGCCAGGCCGGGCACGAGCGCGGGGGCGCCGACGACGTCGTGCGTGTAACTCTGCCGCGCCGCGTGCTCGAGCCCGCGCAGGGTCCCCGCGGCCAGCGTCAGCAGCAGCACGTGCGCGAGGCCGACCTGGCCGAGCAGCGTGAGCGCGCCGAGCGCCGACGCGGTGAGCGCCTGGCCGGCGCCGGTCACCATCAGCAGCTGGTGGCGCGGGAAGCGATCGGCGAGCGCACCCGCCGGCACGCCCACGAAGAACAGCGGGAGCATCCGCATCCCCATCGCCACGCCGACGAGCAGGGGCGAGTTCGTCAGCTCGAGCGTGAGCCAGCCGAGCACGACGGTTTCCCCCATCATGCCGACGGAATTGAGGAGCACCGAGGCGCCGAGCCGGCGGAAGTCGGGGAGGCGGAAGAGCGCGAGTCGGAAGATGGGCACCATCGTGCGGTAGAATCCCCGCCATGTCCACCGGACGACCGACGGCGCTCCTCCTCAACGCCGGCCACGCGCTCGATCACCTCTTCTTGCTGATCTTCGCCACCGCCGTCGGCGCCATCGCCGCCGACTGGGGGATGGTCTGGCAGGACCTGATGCCCTACACGGTCGGCGCCTTCGTGATGTTCGGGCTCGGCTCGCTGCCCGCGGGCCGCCTGGGCGATCTCTGGGGCCGCCGCGCGATGATGGTGATCTTCTTCCTCGGCATGGGCGTGTCCGGTCTGCTGATCGCGCTGACCTCGGGGGTGTGGACGCTCGCGGCCGCGCTGACGCTCATGGGCGTGTTCTCGTCGATCTACCATCCGGTCGGCATCCCGATGCTCGTGCAGGGGAGCAAGAACCCCGGATTCACCATCGGCGTCAACGGTCTCTTCGGCAACCTCGGCATCGCGGTCGCCGCGATCCTCACCGGCCTCCTCGTCAAGCACATCGGCTGGCGCGCCGCGTTCGCCGTGCCCGGCGGCCTCGCGCTGCTCTGCGGCGTGCTGTTCCTGGCCGTGGTGCCGAGGGAGGAGATGGCGCCGGCCAAGCGGCCGCGAAAGTCCGTGGACCTGCCGCGCGCGGTGATGGCGCGCGTGCTCGCCGTGATGACGCTGGCGGCGATCTCCTCGAGCCTCATCTTCAACTTCACGACCAACGGCAACGGTCAGCTGCTGGCCGAGCGCCTGCGTGGGCTGGTCGACGATCCCGCCACCCTCGGCGTGCTGCTGGCGGTCGTGTACACGATCGCCTCGCTCGCCCAGCTCGTGGTCGGCAAGCTCATCGATCGCTATCCGCTCAAGTGGGTCTACCTGCCGATCGTGGCCGCCCAGGCGCCGCTGTTCCTGCTGGCCGCGCCCGCCGGCGGCTGGCCGCTCTACGTGACGGTCGTGGCCTTCATGATCTTCGTGTTCGGCGCCATTCCGTTCGTGGACGCCATGATCGTGCAGTACGTCGACGACCGGATGCGCTCGCGCGTGGCCGGCATGCGGCTCGCGGTGTCGTTCGGCGTCGCCTCGCTCGCCGTCTACCTGCTCGGCCCCACCGTGAAGGCGGCCGGCTTCGGCACGCTGCTCACGGTGATGGCGGCGATCTCCGCCTTCACCACGCTGTGCGTGGCGCTGCTCCCCGGCCGGCTCCCCGCCGGGGCGCCGGTCCCGCTGGCCGCCGCGCCGGTCGCCCAGCGCTGACGTTCCCCCGCGAGGAGATCCGCGCGTGAAGATCACGGCCGTCACCCCGTTCATCGTCGACCCCGGCTACGGCAAGAACTGGCTCTTCGTGAAGGTCGAGACCTCCGACGGCCTGCACGGCTGGGGTGAGTGCTACACGCAGGCCGACCGCGATCACTCGATCGCCGCCTTCGTGCACCAGCTCGGGCGCTATCTGGTCGGCCGCGACGCCGGCCACATCCGCCACTTCACGCACTGGGCCTATCACGACTTCGCGGCCAAGCGCGGCTCCCTGGACTTCTTCGGAGCCGTCAGCGGGATCGAGCAGGCGCTCTGGGACCTCGCGGGCAAGCGGCTCGGCGTGCCCGTGGTGAGCCTGCTCGGCGGCCCGTGCCGTGAGCGGATCCGCGTCTACGCCAACGGCTGGTACTCGGGCGCGAAGACGCCGGCCGACTTTGCGGCGAAGGCCAAGGCCACGGTGGCGCGCGGCTTCAGCGCGCTGAAGTTCGATCCGTTTCCGGGGCCGTGGCGCACGCACATCACGCGCGACGCCGAGCGGCAGGTGGTGGAGACGGTGCGCGCCGTGCGGGATGCCGTCGGCGCCGGCGTCGATCTGCTGATCGAGGTGCACCGCCGGCTGGCGCCGATGCACGCGGTCCGCGTGGCGAGGCTGCTCGAGCCGTTCGATCCGTTCTGGTACGAGGAGCCCGTCTCGGCGCGCGATCTCGGCGCCCTGGCCGAGTGCCGGCGCGAGATCCGCACCCCGATCGTCACCGGCGAGGAGCTCTACACGCGGTTCGAGTTCCGCGAGGTCTTCGAGCGGCGCGCGGCCGACATCATCAACCCCGACGTGTGCAACGTCGGCGGCATCGAGGAGCTGCGGGAGATCGCGGCGATGGCCGAGGCGTACCACGTCGTCGTCTCGCCCCACAACTACAACTCCACCACCGTCGGTCTCGCCGCCACGCTGCAGGTGTCGGCGGCCATTCCGAACTTCCTGATCACCGAGTACTTCGTGAACTTCGAGGCGCGCGGCGCCGAGATCACCGTGCATCCGCTGCGGGTCGAGCAGGGCTACGTGGCGCTGCCGACGGCGCCCGGGCTCGGCGTCGATCTGCGCGAGGACGTCATGGCGCGCCACGCCTATCGCGAGTTCCCCGCCCGCGCGGTGCCGACGCCGCGCGACGAGGGGCCATAGGAGATCACCATGCTCGTTCGCGCCGTCGCCACCCTCCTGACGCTCGCGCTCGCCGCCGGCTGCGCGAGCGCGCCCACACGCCCGGTCGACCTGACCGAGCTGGGCGTGGCCGACGCCGCCGAGCTGATCCGCGCCAGGAAGGTCAGCAGCGTCGAGCTCACCCAGGCGTACCTCGCGCGCGCCGAGGCCAACCGCGACCTCAACGCGTTCATCACGCTCGATCGCGAGGGCGCGCTGGCCGCCGCGCGGCGGGCAGATGCGGAGCTGGCCCTCGGCGCGCGGCGGAAGGACGCGCTGCACGGCGTGCCGCTGGTGGTGAAGGACAACACGCACGTGGCCGGGCTGCCCAACACCGCCGGCACCCCCGGGCTGCGCGAGTTCGTCCCGACGGAGCACGCGCCGACCGTGAGGTCGCTCGTCAACGCGGGCGCGGTCATCCTCGGCAAGACGAACATGCACGAGCTGGCCTTCGGCATCTCCGGCTACAACGAGGCGTTCTTCACGGCGCCGCCGATCGGCACGCGCAATCCTTACGACCGGACGCGCATCGCGGGCGGCAGCAGCAGCGGCACCGGCGCCGCCATCGCCGCGCGGCTGGCGCCCGGCGGGCTCGGCAGCGACACCGGCGGCTCGGTCCGCATTCCCGCGGGCCTGACGGGCGGCGCCGGGCTCCGGCCGACCCTCGGGCGCTACAGCCAGGAAGGCGTGACGCCGATCGCGCACTCGCGCGACACCGTCGGGCCGATGGCGCAGACCGTCGTCGACGTCGCGCTCCTCGACTCGGTCGTCATGCACGGCAAGATCCCGCCGACGGCGTCGCTGAGCGGCGTGCGACTCGGCGTGTACCGCGCGTACTTCTTCGCCGACCTCGACGCCGACACGAAGGCCAATGTCGACGCCGCGCTGGAGAAGCTCAAGGCCGCGGGCGTGACGATCGTCGAGGTCGACATGCCCGATCTCAAGGCGCTGAACGACCGGGTCAGCTTTCCGGTGGCGCTCTACGAGGCCTACGACGATCTCAAGGCGTACCTCGCGAAGTACCGCACCGGCAAGACCGTCGAGCAGGTGGCCGCGCAGATCGCGAGCAAGGACGTGAAGGGCACCTACGAGACGCTCGTGGTGCCCCGCAAGCTGCCCGGACCCACCGGCCTCGTCGACGCGGAGCCGATCTACCGCGGCGCCATCTTGAACGCGCGGCCGGCGCTGCTCAAGCACTTCGTCGATACGTTCGAGAAGTACGCGGTGGAGGCGCTGATCGGCCCCACGACACCGAGCGTCGCCGTGCCCCAGGGTCCGGAGGCGTCGAGCCTCGAGACGTTCGGACGGTTCATCCGCAACACCGACCCCGGCAGCAACGCGGGGATGCCCGGCCTCACGATCCCCGCCGGTCTCGGCCCGACCACGCGGCTGCCGGTGGGCATCTCGCTCGACGGCCTGCCCGACAGCGACGAGCGCCTGCTCGCGGTGGGTCTGGCGATCGAGCACGTGCTCGGGCGCACGCCGCCGCCGCCGAGCCGCTAGTCGCCTGTCGGCGTATCGAGGGGTGCCACGGCTGGGCCGGGGCGCCCCGAGCATGTGGGGTATAGAGGAGCGACCCGGCTGTGCCGGGGCGCTCCGAACGTTGGGGGGTTTGGGGGGCCATTTCGGGGCCCCCCATTTTCTTACCGCCGAGGTGCTTGAGGTCGCCGAGCTCGCGAATGGCGCTGAGCATCTCGGCGGGGATGACCTTGGCCTTGAGCGATCCGTCCTCCATGATGCGCGCGTAGACGCGCGTGGCCCGGCCCTCGCTGACCGGCGCGCCGGTGACGGCGTTCTTGGCCTTGCAGTTCCAGTGCAGCGTGTGATCGCCGATGTCCGCCAGCGTGATGGTCGTCACGATCCGGTCGCCGTAGGCGGCGGGGCCGATGAAGCGGAAGTGGATCTCGCCCATCACGAACGTCGTGCGGTCGTTCTTGATCATCTGCTCGATCGGATAGCCGATGATCCGGAACAGCTCGTGCTCGGTGTCGTTGAACCAGGCGACGATCCGCGGGTAGTAGACGAGACCGAACGGGTCGGATTCCCCCCAGTTGACCGTGATCTCCTTCCAGTACATCGCCATGCCGCGCTCCTCCCCGTGGGTCTCGCCCATCACGCGGGTGCGAAGATCCCCGTCGCCCCCGCGGCGTCCGCCGCGCTCGACGGCGCGCCGTTGGTCGGCGCGGCGAACATCCGGTCCCGCTGCAGCACCGGCATCACGCGCTCGGCGAAGAGCCGCATGTTCAGCTCGGCCTGCTCGTGCGGCATGCCGCCGAAGCCGAACTCCGTCGCGAGGTGATCGAGGCCGGTCAGCCGCTGCAGCTCGGCGACCTGCTGGATGCAGTCGTCGGGCGTGCCGACGATCTGGATCTTCACGTAGAAGTCGGTCGCCTTCTTGCGGAAGCCCGGGTCCTTCATCTTGGAATACGTCTTGGCCATGCCGCCGTAGAACTCGTAGCCCTTCACGGAGGCGAGGTGGCCGTCCGAGAAATGATAGTGGGCGTCGATCGAGTCCCACTTGCGCGAGAGATACGTGGCGGCGCGCTCCTGCGCCTCCTCGCGCCGCTCGGCGACGGAGATGTTGGTGAGGATGATCGGCGGGCGGGGCGTGTGGCCCACGCCGGCGGCGATCTCGCGGTAGCGCTGGATGTCCTCCGCCGCCTTCGGCCACTCGTTCTGCATGACCACCAGCACGCCGAAGCCCAGCTGGGCCATGATCTCGGCGGACTCCGGACTCACCGACGACGCGTAGAAGCGCCGCTCGGGATGCGAGATCGGGCGCGGCCGGATCGACATCCTGGGGATCTTGAAGAACTCGCCGTCCCACTCGAAGACCTCGTCGGTGAGGGCCTTGACGACGATCTTCGCCGCCTCGACGAAGCGCGGGCGCGCCTCCTCCATCGGGACACGGAAGCCCGCGTACTCGACGCTGGCGGCGCCGCGGCCGAAGCCGAAGATACAGCGGCCGCCGGACATGATGTCGAGCAGCGCGATCTGCTCGGCGACCCGGACCGGATCGTGCCAGGGCAGGACGATGACCGCGGTGCCCAGCACGAGACGCTTCGTGCGCCCGGCATAGTAGGCGAGCAGCTGCGTCGGCGCCGGCGACATCGCATAGCCGGTGAAGTGGTGCTCGAGCGCCCAGAGCGAGTCGAAGCCGAGCGGCTCGGCCAGGTCGCCGAGCGCCATGTGCTCGCCGACCACGGACGCGTCGGTGCGGCCTTCCTTCGTGAGCATGTTGAGCGCGATCCCGACCTTCATGGAGACCTCCGCCTGTGACCCGCGACTATAGCACCGCGGTTGCGCCGTCGCGCGCGGTGTGGTCAACTCCCGGCCATGCCGGCCGTCTTCCGCTTCGCGCTCAACGACCTGCCCCCCGAGGCCGAGAGCCTCCGCGCCGAGGTGCGGGACTTCCTCCGCAAGGAGTTCAGCGGCGCCGCCCCCGTCAAGCGGGCGAAGTCCTGGGGCGGCTTCGACCGCGAGTTCTCGCGTCGCGTCGGCGCGCGGGGCTGGATCGGCATGACCTGGCCCAAGGCGTACGGCGGCCACGAGCGGTCCTTCCTCGAGCGCTACGTCGTGATGGAGGAGATGCTCGCCGCCGGCGCCCCCGTCAGCGCGCACTGGGTTGCGGATCGGCAGAGTGGCCCCCTGCTGTTGCGCTTCGGCACCGAGGAGCAACGGCAGCGCATCTTGCCGGGGATCGTTCGCGGCGAGCTGGCCTTCGCCATCGGCATGAGCGAGCCGGACTCGGGCTCGGACCTCGCGTCGATCCGCACGCGCGCGACGAAGACCGACGGCGGCTACCTCGTCAACGGCACCAAGGTGTGGACGTCGAATGCGCATCTCTCCGACTACGCCATCTCGCTCTTCCGCACGCAGGTCGTCCCCGACAAGAAGCACGAGGGCCTGACGCAGTTCCTCGTCGATCTGCGCAACACGCAGGGCATCACCATCCGGCCGATCATCGACCTCGCCGGCAAGCACCACTTCAACGAGGTCAACTTCACCGACGCGTTCGTGCCCGACCAGGCGCGCGTCGGCAGCGACGGCGACGGCTGGAAGCAGGTGACCACGGAGCTGGGCTTCGAGCGCAGCGGGCCGGAGCGCTATCTCTCGTCGATCGCGCTGATCCGCGAGCTCGTCCGCGAGGTGAGCACGAAGCCCGACGACCGCGGGACGGAGGCGATCGGCCGGATGGTGGCGAGCCTGGCGACGCTGCGCGCGATGTCGACGTCGGTCGCCGGCATGCTCCAGGCCGGCGAGACCGTCAACCTCGAGGCGGCGGCCGTCAAGGACGTCGGCACCACGTTCGAGCAGTCGATCCCCGAGCTGGCGCACGCGCTGCTCGACCTGGAGCCGACGCTCGACACGGGATCGGACCTGCAGCAGGTGCTGGGCTACATCACGCAGACCGCGCCGTCGTTCTCGCTGCGCGGCGGCACCCGCGAGATCCTTCGCGGCATCATCGCCAGAGGTCTGGGGTTGAGATGAGCGTGGACCTCCGCTCGCTGCTCTCCGATACCGTCACGCGGCTCTTCACCGACCTGGCCACCAAGGAGCTGATCGAGGCCGCCGAGAAGGGCACGTGGCCCGACAAGCTCTGGCGCGCGCTCGAGGAGGGCGGCCTCACGCTGCCGCTCGTCCCCGAAGAGTCCGGCGGCGCCGGCGGCACGTGGCTCGACGCCCACGTCGTCGTGCGCGCCTCCGGCCGCCACACGGCCCCGGTGCCGCTCGCCGAGACGATCGTCGCCGGCTGGCTGCTCGGGCGCGCCGGGCTCGAGGTGCCCTTCGGACCGATGACGCTGGCACCCGTGCACGCGGACGAGCGCCTGACGCTCGCGCGCAGCGGCGGCGCCGTCGTCGTCAGCGGGCGCGCCACGCGCGTGCCGTGGGGCCGCAACGCGGAGCACGTCGTCACCGTCGGCGAGCTCGACGGACGGCGCACCGTCGCGCTGATCGCGCGCGGCGCCGCCACGATCGAGGACGATCGGAGCCTGGCCCTCGAGCCGCGCGACACGCTGATCTTCCGTGACGCGCGCGCCGTCGCCGCCGCGCCGGCGGACGTTGCCGCCGACGCCATCTATCTCTATGGCGCCATGGCGCGGGCGGCGCAGATGGCCGGTGCGCTCGAGTCGTGCCTGACGCAGGCCGTGCGCTACGCCACCGAGCGCAAGCAGTTCGGCAAGCCCATCGGCAACTTCCAGGCGATCCAGCAGAGCCTCGCGGTGCTCGCGGGCCACGTCGCCGCCTCCGGCATCGCCGCGGAGTCGGCCTTCCGCGCCGCCGAGCGCAACGACGCGCGCTTCGAGATCGCCGTGGCCAAGGTGCGCGTCGGCGAGGCGGCCGGCGTCGGCGCCGGCATCGCGCACCAGACGCACGGCGCCATCGGCTTCACCTACGAGCACTCGCTGCACTTCGCCACGCGCCGACTCTGGTCGTGGCGCGCCGAGTTCGGCAGCGAAAACGCGTGGGCCCGTCAGCTCGGGCGCGCCGTGGCCGCCCGTGGCGCCGACGCGCTCTGGAGCGATCTCACCGCGCGCTGAAGCCATTCGGCCGGCCCGCCGCGGTGGCCAAGCGGTCAGAAGCGCGTCACCGCGTCCTGCATTTCGTCAAAGGACTCACCAGGTCTCCATCGAGCACGTGCGTCTAACTCACTGACGCAAAAGCATTCTGTCGAAAATTTATGGTTTGGTACTGCCATTGCTCTCTCAGGCCGCGGGGGGTGTCTGATCCCCCGGAGGGGGGCCGTCATCCAGCGGTCAGCAGCGTCGCTCATCGCTCCTGCACTGCTTCTTCCGATCGCCGCCGTGGTGTCGCTGACCCCGGGTGTGCGCGACTCGTTCGCCGTCCACGCGGCACCGCTGCTCGTGTTCGCGGGCGGCGCTCTCCTCGGGATCGCGACGGGACGCGGTCGGCTCGTGCTCGGGCTCATGGTCCTGGCCCTCACGATGTCCGCGCTCATCAACTTCGGCAGTCACACCACGTTCCGCGCGGTGGCGCTGCTGCTGCCGCTGAACCTCGGCGTCATCGCCTGGCTCGGGGAGACGCGCGCCCAGTCTGCCCGAGGAGCATCGTGGCTCGGGGTGATTCTGCTTCAGGCCGTCGTCGTCGGGCTTGTTGCATTCCTCCAGCCGGCCGCCCTCGGCGCATCGCTCGACCAACCGCTCGTTGCCGTCGACGCCAGCCCCTGGATATCGCTCCCGCAACTGGCCATCTTCGCCTTCGCCGCGATGCTTGGCGCCCATGTGGCGCGCTCCGTTAGCGGGCGCCGCCCGCTCCCCGCTGGAGCCATCTGGGCCCTGGTGGCGTCGTTCCTCGCGCTCGACACGGCCGGATCCGGCGGGCCCGCAGACCTCCACTTCGCCACGGCCGGGATGCTTCTCGCCCTCGGGACCGTGTTGGAAGCGCCGCCCGTCCTCCATCTCGACGACGTGACGGGCCTACCGGCGAGCCTCGAATTCAACAAGATGGTCCGGCGGCTGCCCCGGCGCTACGCGCTGGCGTGCGTGGCGATCGACGAGTTCAACACCTATCGCGACGAGCACGGTGCGGATGTGGCCAAAAAGCTCCAGCGCCTCGTGGCGGCGGCGCTCAAGAAGATCGGCGGAGGCGGGAGTGTGTTCTACCTGATGCGCGAGCGCGAGTTCGTTGTCGTGTTCCGACGCACGTCGGCCCAGACGGCCAGCCGCCACCTCGACGCCGTCCGGCGCGCCATCGAAACGGCGACCCTGGACGTGTCCGTTCACAAGCGGCCCGGCCCGGGCGGCAAGGCGCCCGTCGTCGTCGAGCGGACCGTGGCCGCGACGATCAGCGCCGGTGTTGCCGAGCCCCACATTCGCGGCGCCGATCCGTTCAAAGTCCTCCGCGCTGCCGAGCACGCCCTCGAGAACGCCCGCCGGTCCGGCATGAACCGCATCGCCGTGGAACCGCGCGCCGACGCCTCGACCGCCGTCCAGACCTCCTGAGCCGGGCAGGACGCCGTCGCCCTGATCGAACACGGTTGACAGCGCACGCGGCGGGATTACTATCGGGGCCCACACCTTGCCAGGGAGGCCCCTATGTGGACACGTCGACAGGTGCTGGCCCAGATCGGTCTTGCGGCGGCGGCCGTTCACACGCTCGACCCTCACGAGCTCTGTTGCGTCATGCCGGCCGACGCCCAGACGGCAGGCAAGGACCTCTTCGAGCTGAAGAAAGTCGGCGACGGCGTGTACGCCGCCATCGCGGCGCCGCGCTACAAGGTCAACTGCAACGCCGCCGTGATCATGACGAACGACGGCGTGGTGGTGGTGGACTCGCACAGCAAGCCGTCGGCGGCGCGCGCGCTCTACAACGAGAT
>Ga0137415_10005892_pt1 | contig 12124 bp, 7 predicted proteins | sample CZODoug3_1_1_16f_FD_183082 | JGI IMG/M metagenome (GOLD analysis project Ga0137415, IMG submission 183082) | Vadose zone soil fungal communities from Angelo Coast Range Reserve, California, USA - CZODoug3_1_1_16fungal (Hybrid Assembly) | ecosystem: Environmental > Terrestrial > Soil > Vadose...
CCGAGCAAGACGGCGAGGCCGCCGATGAGCTCGGTCAAAATGGTAAGCCATGCCATGAAATGAGGCGCGGGGACGCTGAGAGCGTGCAGGATGGCGGCGAAGTTTTCGGGCCCCTTGGACAATTTGGCGAACCCATGCTCCATAAAACCGTAGCCAACAATCAGCCGTAGCGGAATGGGAGCCCAGCGAGCTACGAGAGGTCCTTGTAAGAATGCAAAACGGCTGCTGCCTTCCCCTTCCGGTGATTGGCGAAGTTCGTTCATATGCGAAAAGCTCCCTTTTTTGATGGTGTGCGAACATCACAACGCGCGAAGCAAGATAAAAGCACTTTGGATGCGTTCAATTGCCACTCATTATGATGTTATAACGTCGTGAAAGTTACAGCTTTTGGGAAATTCTTTTGCCGACGCCTCGCTCTTGTCGGGACAGGGCAACCCATAAGTCGTCCCACACTCAACAGAAGGTTTGCAGCACAAGGGCGGGTCCGGCGGGCCCGCCTTAAATCAACGCACGACCCAAGGCAAGAACTTACCGGCGAAAGCCGGAGGGACTTCTTCGCGCTCCAACGGTGCCACATCGACTTCCACCAACTCGCAGTCAACCCTCTTGGGACTGCAGCTGCTGCTTGTGCCAATCTGGATATGAAACCTTGAGGCCAGGTGCTTCTGCGCGTCGCATCATAGAGCTCGCCCCAACTCAGCAGCTCGACCCTGCGTGGATTCTGTTGGTCACGGCTCCACTCACGCACCGTCCACGGTTAATTTGCCGGCTTTTCCAGCAGAGTAGATTCGGTGAAGAGTCCGGTCGAACGCCACCGCATCAGGACCGCCACCGATGTTGAGCGACGTGATGACTCGGTGTGCGCCCAGGTCAAACACGACCAACTTGGCATTTCCAGAGCAAGCCGCAAAAAGCGTTCGCTGTTCGGAATCAATCAAAGCGCCAGCGATTCGACGATTCGGTCGTAAATGAAATTCAACTCGGCGGCTGAAATCGGGTAGGGCGGCAGAATGTAAACGACGTTTCCCAGTGGCCGCAGCAGCACGCCCGCATCGATGAAGAATTTGTAGAGCTTAGGTCGCAGCTTGGATGCGTAGCCTGGATCGTCCGCGCGGAGCTCGATGGCGGCCAGGGTGCCTATCGATCGGACGTCGCCGACCGCCGGATGCCCTTTGATTGCGGCAAGGCGTGTGCGATGAATCTCGGCGATTCTGTTGATGCGCTCGAAAACAGGCTCGCGTTCGAAAATCCGGCAGCTCGCGACCGCGGCTGCGGCGGCGATGGGGTTTCCCGTGTAGGAATGGCCGTGATAGAAAGGGCGGCGCGGTCCGCGCTGACGAACGCTTCATGAATCTCCGGCGTGCAGATCGTGGCGCCCATCGGGAGCACGCCGCCAGTGAGGCCCTTAGAGAGGCATATCAGATCGGGGTCCACGCCGGCGAGTCCACAGGCGAACATCTCGCCGCACCGTCCGAAGCCCGTGAGGACTTCGTCCGCAATCAGCAGCACACTATGCTCGGTGCACAGCCGCCGCACGCGGTGCAGGAATTCGACCGGATGCACGATCATTCCGCCTGCGCCCTGCAGGAGCGGCTCCACGATCACGGCGGCTATCTCGCCATGCTTTTCTTCCAGCAGCCGCTGCAGTTTATCTACGCAGTCGATCGAGCACGTTGCGCGTGTTTTGCCGACGGGACAACGGTGACAGTAGGCCGAGTGCACGCGGTGGACCGGAAACAGAAAATTGCGAAACGGATCGCTGAATGCGGACGTGGCGCCCACGGACATCGCCCCGACGGTGTCGCCGTGATAGGCGTGATCGAGTGCGACGACAGCTTTTTTCGCCGGGCGGCCGATATTTTGCCAGTACTGTACTGCCATCTTGAGAGCAACCTCGACAGCAGTTGAGCCGTCGTCGGAGAAGAAGATGTGCGAGAGATTGGTCGGCAGAATCTTGCGCAGACATTCGCGCAACTCTTCGACGGCGTCGTGCGTGAAGCCAGCGAGCAGCACGTGATCGAGCTTGGCGGCCTGAGCAGCGATGGCCGAGACAATGGCCGGGTGTCCGTGCCCGTGGAGGTTGACCCACCAGGAGGAAATCCCGTCGATCAGACGGCGGCCCTCGTCGGTGTAGAGGTATACCCCTTCGGCCTTTGTGACGCGGATCGGCGCCGGGTCGAGCGCCTCTTGCGTGAACGGATGCCAGACTCGCAATTCGGGATTCATCCGCGGAACATTTCCGGATCGAAATTCCTGCGGAACACTGCGAGGAGACCGCTGCGGTGGACTCGCTTCAATTGTGGAACAAGTCCGATGACCTCGATCTTTCCGTAGCGTTCAATGGCTCTGCGGTTTTCCCGATTCGGCTTGCCAACCATTATGACGCCACGAATATCGAGATACGCGGCGCGCAGAGCGGCCAGAGAAAGCAACGTGTGATTGATGGTGCCGAGCGTGGTACGCGTGACGAGCAGAACGGGCAGCCCAAGATGACGCATCAGGCTGGTCATCAACTGTGTGCCGTTGATCGGAACGAGCGTGCCGCCGGCACCCTCGGCGATCAAATTCTCGCACGGAGGGAGGTGCGGTATCGTGATCCTGCGCAGGTCGATGCGGACTCCGGCACGACGCGCGGCGAGATGCGGAGACACAGGTGGATCGAAGCGGTAGGACTCCGGCGCGGTCCGCGTCGGCGACAATTGCGCAAGCCGCATCACCGCATTGCGGTCCGTTCCTTCGCGGGCGCCGGTCTGAATCGGCTTCCAGTAGACCGCATCGAGTGCCGCGCAGAGCAGCGCCGAGACCACGGTCTTGCCAACACCGGTGTCCGTTCCGGTGACGAAAAATCGGCTAGACATGCCCAATTGCCATGGAAGTTGATTCCGGCAGGGATTTGCGGGCTGCCGCGGCGAGCCGGTGAATGTCGTCGAGCGTGATTTTGCTGGTGAGTGAGACTCGAAGCCGCGCGGTGCCGGGCGGGACGGTCGGTGGGCGGATGGCTTTCACCGCGAAGCCGCTGCGCCGCAATCCGCCTGCGAGGTGCAGCGCGATTTCGTTGCTACCGACGATCACGGGAACGATGTGCGTCACGCTTGCGCCGAAATTGAGCCCTGCCGCAGCAAGTTCTTCGCGCAACGCGAAAGCAATGTGATGAAGGTGCGCGCGCTCGCTTTCCGCAGCGCGTGCCAGGGCTAGGGCGGCGTGAATCTGGCCAGCTAGATAGGGCGGCATCGCTGTGCTAAAGATAAAGGTTCGCGCGCGGTTCATCAGATAGTCTCTCAGCGCGCTGCCACCGCAGACAAACGCGCCCGCGCTAGCTAATGCCTTGCCGCATGTGTGCACGATGGCGAGCATTTCGCGTTCGACGCCAAGGTCGGCAACGATTCCTCGTCCTTGTGGGCCGCAAACTCCGGTCGCATGCGCTTCGTCGATCACCAATTCGGCGCCGTACTTCCGTGCCAATTCCAGCAGGGCGTTGATGGGCGCGATATCACCCTCCATGCTGAAGACGCTCTCGGTGACGATGACGCGCGCGCTCGAACGATCTGCGTGCTTATCGTGCAGCACGCGTTCGAGAAATTCCAGGTCGCAGTGCGGATAGATAATTTTCTCCGCGCCAGACAGGCGGATGCCGTCGATCAGACTCGCATGATTGAGGGCGTCGGAAAAAACGGTGTCGCCGGGCTTTAGCAAGGAACTGAGCAAACCAACGTTCGCAGCGTAACCGGAACCAAAATACAGTGCTGTTTCGGTGCCCGCAAAGCACGCGAATTCCGATTCGATATCTTCCCATTGGCGTGAATTGCCGGAAAGCAGCCGCGAACCCGTCGAGCCAACAGCATCAGCCCTCGCGACTGCTTCCAGGACCGCTTGCTTAAGACGGGTATCGTCCGAAAGCCCGAGGTAGTCGTTCGAGCAGAGATTGACCCCAACTGTCCGGTCCAGTCTCTCGAGGGCGCGAAACCGTGCCCGCTCCCGGAGCGAATCAAGTTCTCGGACTATACGCCGTTCAAGCGTCCCGTTTCGATTTTCACGCACTCTGCATCGCCCTCATACCGAGATTCTCGAGGAGTTGCTGGTCGGCGTCCGCTGAGGGGTTGGGAGTGGTCAGGAGCTTCTCGCCCGTGAAGATGGAATTTGCACCAGCGAGGAAGCAGAGCGTGACCGCCTCGGGCGACAATTGGCGCCGGCCGGCGGCGAGCCGCACGCGCGAGGCGGGCATCAGAACCCGCGCAGTCGCGATGGCGCGGACCATAACGAGCGGTTGGAGTTCCTTTACATCGGCGAGCGGAGTTCCCTCGTTCCGCACGAGCATGTTGATCGGCACGCTCTCCGGATGCGGATTGAGACGCGAAAGCTCGTGCAGCAGGCCGATGCGGTCTTCGTCGCTTTCACCCATACCGAGAATCCCACCGCAGCATACGGTGATGCCGGCCTTGCGCACGTGAGCGATGGTCTGCAGGCGGTCTTCGTAAACGCGAGTGGTAATGATGTTGCCGTAGAATTCGGGCGAAGTGTCGAGATTATGGTTATACGCGGTGAGCCCCGCGTCCTTCAGCCGCTCGGCCTGTGATTCGTTGAGCATGCCGAGTGTGCAGCAGACTTCCATGTCGAGCGCGGCGACGGCGCGCACCATCTCGAGCACGCGATCGAAATTCTCGCCGTCCGAAACCTGGCGCCACGCGGCACCCATGCAGAAGCGTGTCGCGCCTTCGTTTTTCGCGCGCCAGGCCGCTTCGCGAACGGCGGCCGGACTCATCAGCTCTTCGCGCGCCACGCCCGTCTTGTAGTGCGCGCTCTGCGAACAGTAAGAGCAGTCCTCGGGACAGCCGCCGGTCTTTATCGAGAGCAGCCGACAGAGTTGGATTTCGTCGGGGTTGTGGAAAGCGCGGTGCGCGAGCTGTGCCCGGAATATCAGCTCGGGAAGAGGAAGATGATAAATGCGGTGAATTTCGTCGCGCTGCCAATCGTAGCGGATTTCCATCCTTAAGCGTCCTCGTTTCGAGGTTTCAAAGATATCAAAATCAGAGCGCACGAAGACGAGAAAACTGAAAGAGGCTGGCGACAAGCCCGCTCAAAGGAATCGACCCCGCACGTTGATTTGACTAAGTATTCGAACTAAAGTTTCGGAGGCGAGATGATCGCAAATCTTGCGCTCCTCGTTGACAGACACCTGGAGAAAACCTATGAAGGATTGTCGCCAGTTCTATATTGACGGGGCGTGGGTCCACCCAGCCGGAGTCGATGAATTCCCGGTCATCAACCCCGCCACCGAGGAGCGTATTGGAACAATCTCGCTTGGCACTGCGAGGGACGTCGACAAGGCCGTCTCTGCCGCCAAGCGAGCTTTTGCGTCGTACTCGGAGACGGGTCCAGACAGCCGTGTCGCGCTCCTACAAAGGATAATTGAAGTCTATCAGTCAAGGGTTGAGGACTTGGCACAAACCATATCGCGGGAGATGGGAGCTCCCATTTGGCTTTCCCGCGCAGCGCAGGCCCCGGTGGGACTACGGCACCTGTCCGAGATGGTGAACGTGCTGGGGAGCTTCAAGTTTGAAGAGCTTAAGGGTTCGACCCTCTTGCGAAAGGAGCCGATCGGCGTCTGCGGTCTTATCACACCGTGGAACTGGCCTATGAACCAGATTGTCTGCAAGGTAGCGCCGGCGCTTGCGGCCGGTTGCACCATGGTCCTCAAGCCTAGCGAGATTGCGCCGCTCTCCGCTTACCTTTTCACAGAGATTCTTCATGAGGCAGGCGTCCCAGCGGGTGTCTTCAACATGGTGAACGGTGACGGACCTACGGCGGGCTCTGCGATTGCGTCGCACCCGGATGTGGCCATGGTTTCCTTCACCGGGTCCACTCGAGCGGGTGTCGCCGTGGCTTCTGCCGCAGCCCCCACCGTGAAGCGGGTGACCCAGGAACTGGGCGGTAAATCCGCCAACATTATTCTGGATGACGCGGATCTGGAGAAAGCGGTTACGGAGGGCGTGCGTGGATGCTTTCTCAACACCGGCCAGTCGTGCGACGCGCCCACTCGCCTTCTCGTTCCGCGCTCCAAGATGGCCCAGGCGGCTGCGGCCGCGAAACAGGCCGCTGCGGCCACCAAAGTCGGGGACCCCTTTATGAAGGGCACCAACATCGGCCCGCTCGCGAGCGCTGCGCAGTTCGAAAAAGTGCAGCGGCTCATCAAGAAAGGTCTTGAGGAGGGCGCGGAGTTGGTGGCTGGCGGCGTCGACCGCCCGGAGGGTATCAGCAAAGGATACTTCGTGAAGCCGACGGTCTTCGCCAGCGTACGCAGCGAGATGACGATTGCACGTGAGGAGATTTTCGGACCTGTTCTTTCGATTATTTCTTACGAGGACGAAGACGATGCGGTTTACATCGCAAACGACAGCCCCTATGGGTTATCGGGTTATGTGACGTCTGGAAGTATCGAGCGCGCACGCAGCGTTGCGAAGAGAATTCGCTCGGGTAACGTTCACGTCAACGGTGCTCCATCCGATTTCAGCGGCTGTTTTGGCGGCTACAAGCAGTCTGGCAATGGTCGTGAATGGGGCGAGGCCGGATTACACGAGTTCCTTGAGTTGAAGGCCATCTTTGGGTACGCGGCGAGCTGAAAGAGCCAATTAGCGGCCCTGGGGAAGGAATCGACACGGCATCCGACAATGTAAGCTCTTCGCCTGCTAACGGTCGTTATTGTGTCGTCTCAAGGCCCACCGTGGCAACGAACCGCTGATCAGTGCCTGTCGGTTTTATACGTGCCCCAGTTCGTTTCACGCAAGCACCACATCTAGCCCAACCAATCGATTCTAAAGACCCTGCGAAGCAGAGAATGTGTCTCGAAGGCTCAGAGACAATGGCATCGAGGGGATGGCACTGTCGACTCGTGAAATGCACAGAAGTCGGTTTGTCAATGGAATTGGCAGAAACTTTCTGACCACACAGTAGTCTCATTCGCAGGACACGTCGAGCAATGGATGGTAACAACCGAAATGAACGTTGAACCCAAATTCACTCAATTCGATCGCCAGCTGCTTAGGACAATGCATGTGTCTCTCGATTCGGCACAGGTGGAAGAGGAGAAACCGCTCCGTTCGAGCGGCGAGATGCTGACGGTGGCACTGATGCATCCGAACGGCGGCATCACTCATCACCAATTCACCGCCCGAACTGAAGCTCAAGCTTGGCTCAACAACAATCGCAAAATCGGCGAGGTATTCGTGATCATTTCGAATGCCGAGGCGTTTCCGGCAAAACCGGTTTCCAGCGAGCTTCGGCTGACTGGACATGACCGGGACTTCTTGATGGCCATCGGCATACCGTGCAGGCTCAGTTGGCAGGACGCCCAGCATGACCGGCTCGTTGATCTGACAGGAGAGAATCGGGCAAAGTTCCGCAAGCAGTTCGAGCGAGAAGTGGTAGAGCTGATGCGACGAACGATAGCGAGAACGCCGTTCGTGCCGCTGCTCGAGTGGCTATTCAGATGATTTCTAATCGCTTCGACGTCCCATCCTCATGATTGTGGCTTCCTGGGTTTGCATCTTGTTGCGCTCTGGTTCGCAGAGCGGTTGCATATCTCCTGCGTAAAACGGTGAATTTCCCCAGTCCGCGTGGTCAGCTATGATTAGCCGGAAACTTCGACGAGCTCTGAGCATCCCATTAGCCGGTGTGTTGTCAGCAACCGCTGTAATTGAGGTCTATTCGGTTCCAAAGGAGGTCCTCCTGCAATCCGCACGATTGTTTATGTACGTGATGTCCTTTCATGTGAAGGAGCGCGTTGTCAATCCGCATTCAGCATCTTGAAACTTCTCTCCCCGCGCCGAATCTCATTTGCTGGAAATTTGCGCTGGTGCCGCGCTTTGTGCGGTTCGCCCGACGTGTGCTGTGCTCCACGACTTGCTGGATGAACTGGCGATGCGGAGTGTCAACACCCGAGACGCGAGGATTTGGCTGCCGGGTCGGTGCTACAGCACGTCAACTCAAGGAGAATAAATGCGGAATCTGTTCGTTCTGATTGCCCTGGTAGCTGCCGCTGTGGCTCCTCCCGCTTTTGCCCAGGAGCAGAAAGTCCCGTTGGTGGACGCGTCTTCGAAAGGAATCGCCATCAAAGGCTACGATACGGTTGCTTATTTCGAGCAATCCCAAGCTGTGAAAGGCTCTCCGAAATATGAGTACACCTGGAACGGGGCGAAGTGGCTTTTTGCGACGGCGGCTCATCGCGACGCTTTCGCGAAAGATCCCACGCGGTACGCACCTCAGTACGGCGGTTATTGCGCGTTCGGCATGAGCCAGGGTCACGCTGTACCGGTGGATCCGGAAGCTTGGAAGATCGTCGACGGCAAGCTCTATCTGAATTACAACAAGGATATCCAGAAGGAGTGGTTCAAGGACATCCCGGGCCACATCCACGAGGCCAACGAGAATTGGCCAAAGCTCCATCAATAGAAACGCTATCGCACAACACCAGCGCTTGCATTCCGAGCTCGATGGTAGGGGGCCTCGTCCATTTAGATAAAGCAATGCATTTGCGAGGCCCAAACGATCAAGTGCAAGACGGTCCCCCTGCCGAGGGTCTTGACACTCACCGCACTGGCACGCCGCGGACAAAAGGTCTCGTCAGCGGCGCTTGTTTCCTCTCGCCGCTTCGCTTTGAGGTCTCTGACACGAGGAGGATTTATGCCAGATTCCAGGAAGTGCGTATGCTTGGTGTGTGGCAAGCGCTCACTGAAATTGATTTGCGACCAGTGCGCGAGGCGTTTGAGAACGGAAGCACTTCACTACACGAAAGACGAAATAGTGCACCACTAACGGCCCGCTCTCTTTGACGAACTCGATTCGGATTTCGCTCGTCAGGTCCCGCGGTCCTTTCTCGATTGCAGACGGAGAGGGCCGTACCTGGACGAATTGCATAAAGGCTAGCCGCCAGGGAATCTTGTGCACAGCGAAATAACATTGGAGCAATTCAAGGCTGCTGTGAGCACCCTGGAGGAAGCGTGAAACCCATCGTAATTCGCGAGAACTCCTGCATCTATGTTGGCGTACTCGCGGGATTCCCCAACGCACTCATGTACTGCAGCATACGCGGACTCATGGAGTCGCTGTGACACAGAATTCAAAGTCGCACGGAAGAGCAACAGCGCCTTCGGTCTACCGGTCGAAGCGCACTGGGCCTCTGACGGCACTCGTTCTTGATGGAGGAGCCGGCCGGAGTGCGGTAGGAGTTGGGCTTTATCGTGCCATCGCTGCGCTGGGCATTCCGATTGATTGGGCGCGAGGCTTGACTCTGGGTGTGCGTCACTAGAAGTGGAAGCCGAGTTCCACGGTTTCGGCGCGCGGGGTGACGTAGTGCGTGCCACTGAACGTCGACAGGAAGTTGTACAGCGCGACTTTGTTAGCTACGTTGATAACGGTGAACCGCAAACTCCATCTATAGCGGTCGCCGCCGAACAGGTTGTCGTCCCCCGCAGAGAGGTCGAACAAATTGCGTGGCGCCACGCGCTGCGGTTTGTGATCGTCATTTTCTGTTCCCGCCGGCGGCACCTTGAGGTATATGGATGCCAGCCCAGCGGCATCGCAGCTGGCAAGTGCTGGTCCCGTCGGCCTTGGAGCGGCAAGTTTGCCATCGCAAGTGAGGCCGGATTGAAACTCCTGATCGGCAGTCAGGGGCAAACCGGTGATACCGTTTACCAAGGCCACTTGGTTCGGCCCGAGATTGGGATTGGTGTTCGATCCTCCGGCTGCAGCAGGTGTCGCGGCCGCGCACGTTGCAGTGGCCGCAAAACACGGTAGCGCGCCGGCCACCAAGCCATTGTCATATCTCCAATTGAACGCGATCCACGGCAAGCGCTTCGCCGGCTGGTATTGCAGGTGCGTCGTCTGGTTGAAAAGCTCGTCATGGTCGATGCGGAACACGCTGTTTCCCACTGGGATGATCGGTATTCCCGCGACTTGCGGCAGGAAGAAGCGCGCAGCAACGCCGGACATAGTTACCAACGCGGTGAAGCCGTGGAAATCGGGAACGCTGACGCGAACCGCGAATCCGGGGATCTTGTTCCTCTGCCACTCGATCGGGAAGGTGAGAGGGGTAGCGCCCACCACACCGAAGTCGAAGCCGTTGTGCGTGTACTTCCAAATATACTCGGCGTCCACAACCAGATATTTTTTGAAGGCTTGCTGGATGCCGGCATGGAATTCATTGCGAAAACCGGGATCAATCGCTCCCAAGTTACATGGCAAATTGGGCGGCGGCGCAATGTACCTGATGACGGGGTCGCCGCACCCGGTGCTCCCAATGACCAGATTCTCGTTGAAGGGAGTTTCTAGCGTGCGCGCGTAGGAAAGCCGAAACACCGTATTGGTCGGTTTAATGTTGTAGGCAATACCAAGCCGTGGCTCCGCCTGAGTGGCGTGACTGATTCCCCGGTAAAGGTCTCCCCGAATCCCCAGGTTGAAGGACCAGCTTCCCTTGGCGATCGTGTCTTGCACGTAGAGCGCGATTTCCTTCACGTCCGTGTGGCCGTGAAAGGAGGCTAGACCTCCTCCGCGCGTCAAGTCGAAGGGCGCAAGGATTGTGCAGGGAGCGGCAATAGGCTTGCCACTCCCATCCAGGCACGAAGTACCAGAAATCGCGTTGCCGCTTGCATCCAGTTCGTTGAATAGCGAGAGATACGTTGGATCAACGATACCGATCTTGTCATCCTCGGTGAGGAACGTATGCTCGTACGTGACTCCAGCCTTCACGTTGTGAATGCCTTTCACATAGGAGATATCGGAACGGAGGCCTGCATTTGTCAGCTTCCGGCTCTGACGGAAGGTCTGCGCCTGGAGGTCCGGAGCCAAATCGTTAAAGGGGTCCGCGCTCGGGTAATAGTTAAACTGATCTCTCCGCACAAAGCCACCGAACGTAAACAGCGCCGAGGAACTGATAAGGCGCGTCCAAGTGGGTGCAATATTGAAGGTCCCGATCTTGGAGCGCTGATCCGTCGGCCCCAGCGGATTGCCGATCACAGGATTAAGAATCGTTGTGCGTGTAGCATCGCAAGTAAATCCTATAGTGGCGAGTTGTCCGCCGTCGCATGGGTGAAGCTGCTGATCGAACGAATTGGGAGTTTGAAACCAGGAACGCGAGTAGCCGATGTTCAAGTGGATGGAATCCTTTGGGGCAAGCTGGTAGTCAACGCGGTCGAACACGTTCTCTTCGTTGCCTTTGGCGTGCGTCACGGTGAACTCTGGCGGATCCAGGAACCTGCCGGTGTTCAAGCCGTTCAGAGAAACGAAGTTCCCCCACTTCGCTCCCCCATAAGCGAGGTTGAATCCCGCGCTGGCGGTGCCGAAACTGCCGTAGGACAAGGTCACGTTACCCATTGGCGTGGTTACTCCCAGTCCTGATTTCGTCGTAACTTTGATGACCAGGCTCGTCTTTCCGCCAAACTCCGCTGGCGGCGCGCCAGAGATGACCTCCAGCGATTGAATGGAGTCGGAGGGTACCTGGTTGGAAAATACCTTGCTTTGCTGATCCGTGATCGGCTGGCCGTCCACGGAAAACGAGTTTGAGGCATGATCGCCGAGTCCATGGAAGAGACCATTGGAGTCCGCGGCGACCCCGGGCGTCACCAGTGTGACCAACGAACTCACAGAGGAAGATTGACTCTCTAATGGCAGCCGGTCGATGATGCCCTGATCCACGTCGGTGTGGAAAGTGGAGTCGTTCTCGATGAGGTCTCCTCCGTTGGCTTCCACCGTGATGTTGGCCTCCGCCGCGCCTATCTTCAGGGTGATTTGCGTGCTTATTGGTACCGTCGACCGCACGTCTACATCCTGCGTGTACTTCGCGAAACCCGGGGCGCTTGCAACCATGTGATACGGGTTGAACGGCACATTCGTGAAGCGAAAGGCGCCATCACTGTCCGTCGTTGTTTCGCGATGGAAACCGCTGACCGGGTTCATGACCTCTACGCTGGCGTTGCCTACCGCTGACCCGGACTGGTCCTTGACCACTCCTTCGATCGAGCCGGAATTCCCTACTTGCGCTCGGCCCGGCGTTGCAAGGAACAGAAAACTCAATCCCAAAACCATCACGGCGTAACTGTCGCGCAAACTTCGGGGAGCAAGCAGCAAGGGACTT
>Ga0137415_10005893_pt1 | contig 12124 bp, 10 predicted proteins | sample CZODoug3_1_1_16f_FD_183082 | JGI IMG/M metagenome (GOLD analysis project Ga0137415, IMG submission 183082) | Vadose zone soil fungal communities from Angelo Coast Range Reserve, California, USA - CZODoug3_1_1_16fungal (Hybrid Assembly) | ecosystem: Environmental > Terrestrial > Soil > Vadose...
GTCGCCAATCGCCGGCAGCGCCAAGACGCGCACTTCGAAATCGTGTTCCAGCAAAAGCGTCAGCGAACGCTCCGTCGCCGCCTGCCCCGCTACGTCTGGGTCATAATTCACAATCACGCGTTTCGTGAACCGCCCCAGCAATTTAATCTGCGGCTCGGCAAGGCTGGTGCCGCAACTCGCCACCACGTTGCCGATTCCCGCCCGCGCCACGGCAATCGCGTCCATGTAACCTTCCACCAGAATCGCGAAGTCCTGCCGCCGGATTGGCTCTTTCGCCCGGTCCATATGATAGAGCACGCTACTTTTCGAATAGATGGGTGTCTCGGGGGAATTCAGATATTTCGGCAAGTCGTCGCCGAGCGCGCGGCAGCCGAACGCCACGATCTTTCCCGATTCGTTGGCAATCGGAAACGTGATGCGCCTGCGGAAGCGATCGAACAAGCGCGCTCCCGACTGGTCGCGCGATATTACTCCCGACTCCACCAGCAACTTCTCCGCGTACTTCGGTTTCAGTTGCCGCAGCAGCACATCACCGCCGCTCGGCGCATACCCAATCCCGAATCGCGCAATCGTTTCCGCGTTCAGCCCGCGGTCTTCCAGGTACGCGCGCGCCGCCCGGCCCTCCGCCGTCGATTCCAGTTGACGCGCGAAAAACTCCTGCGCCTCGCGGTGAATTTCAATCAACGCCGCGCGCTGCTGATTCTCCTTGCGCTCTTCGGGCGTCCGCTCCTTCGCCCGTGGAACGGGAATGCCGCACTTTTCCGCGACCACCTTCACCGCTTCCGGGAACGGGCACTTCTCCATCTCCATCACGAAACTGAAAACATCGCCACCCTTGCCGCAGCCAAAGCAATGAAAAATCTGTTTCACCGGATGCACCGCGAACGACGGCGTCTTCTCTCCATGAAACGGGCACAATCCGGTGAAATTCTGCCCGCTCTTCTTCAGGCGCACGTATTCGCCGATCACGCGAACAATGTCCGCCTGCTGTTTCACCCGATCCGCAAATGATCCCGCTTCCGCCATTTCTTATAATTTCAAATCAACGACCGTGATCGCTTTTCCGCCATGCTCTTCGCTCTCAAATTCTGCACTCTCAACCAGCGGATGTGCGCGAAGAAACTCTCCTAATCCTTTTCGCAGAGCTCCTGTTCCATGGCCGTGAATAATCCGCACGCGAACCACGTTCGCCAGCGCCGCTTCATCCAGAAACTTGTCCACCTTCTCGCTCGCCTGCTCCACCGTCAAGCCGATCACGTTGATCTCGCCCGTCGCCCCGCCCTCGCTGGACTGCGCGCTGACGGTAATGTTCTCTCGCTTCGATGGCTGAATCGCGCTCTTTCCTCTGGCCTCTTCCTCCACACCCGTAATTTCATCCACCGCCACTTTCATCCGCAGCGGCCCCGCTTCAATTTCCGCCGTCGATCCCTCCACGCGGCGCAGTATCACGGGCTTGCTAAAACCTCTCACTCGCACCTTCACGCCGGGTTGCAAGTTTTCCACGCCGACCTTATCGAGCGTTTCCAGCCTGATTCCCAAATCCTGCTGCGACTCAGAAATCGTCTGCACCACCGCGGAATTCAGCTCTTCCTTCGCCGCGCCGCGCACGTCTTGCAGCTTCCGCCGCGCGGTCTTCTCCATCTGCGCGCGCAGTTCGCGGTCCTTCACCGCTGCCACCACGCCAGCCACGTTCTCCTCGAATCTCTTCTGCATTTCCGCGAACTGCTTTTCCAACTCCGCGATCCGCTGCTTCTGCCGCTCCACCCAATCCGAACGCAACTTCTGGCGCTCCGCTTCCAGCGCGTGCCGCTCCTCTGTCATTTGTTTCTGCATCCGGTCCAGTTCGTCGCGGCTGCGATGCAGATACGCAATCAGGCCGGCGGCTTCACTCGCCTCCGGCGTAAGCAGCGACCTAGCGTGCTCGATGATCTCTGGCGTCAATCCCAGCCGCTGCGCAATCGCAATTCCGCTGGACCCGCCCGGCACGCCCACCATCAGCCGGTACGTTGGCCGCAGATTCACTTCGTCGAATTCCACCGCCGCGTTCACGATCCCCGGTGTCTTCGAAGCGTACGTCTTCAACCGGTCATGGTGCGTGGTCGCCAGCACGATGCAATTCTTCTTGCGAAACTCTTCCAGCAGCGCCACGGCCAGTGCCGCCCCCTCTTCCGGCGCGGTGCCCGTACCCATTTCGTCCACCAGCACCAGCGACTTCGGCGTTGCTTCCGCCAGCATCGCTTTCAGGTTCAGCATGTGCGCCGAAAACGTCGAAAGGTCCGCCGCGATCGACTGCTCGTCGCCAATATCCACCAGCACGCGGTCAAACAGCGGCAGTACCGCCCGATGCGCCGCCACCGGAATCCCCGCCTGCGCCGAAAGCGCCGCGATTCCCGTCGCCTTCAGCGCCACGGTCTTTCCGCCGGTGTTTGGCCCGCTGATCACCAGCAATCGCTCCTCGCCGCCGAGCGCCAGCGACATCGGCACAATCGCACGATTTTCCCGGCGCAACTTGTCTTCCAGCACCGGATGCCTGGCCGCGTCCAGCCGCAACTCCGTGCTCTCAGCAAATTCCGGCACGCACGCATCAAAATCGCGCGCAAATCGCGCCCTCGCAAACACACTGTCGAGTTCCGCAATCGTTCCCGCGGCAACCTGCAAGGGGCTGTCCATCCCGCGCAAGCGGTCCGTCAATTCTTTCAGGATGCGGAAAATCTCCGCGGCTTCGTCTTCCGCCAGTTGCACCAACTGGTTATTCGTCTCCACCGTTTCAAACGGCTCCACGAACACTGTCTGCCCGGTTCCGCTCGCTCCATGTACCACACCCGGAACATTCCGCCGATGCTCCGAGCGCACAGGAATCACGAACCGGTCGTTGCGCAGCGTAACGTAGTCCTCGCCGCTCTCCGCTTGCCGCGAACGCAAAATCTGCCGAAGCGTCTTCTGAATCGAGTCGCGCGTCTGCTGGATGCTCGCGCGAATCCTCCGCAAGGTGCTGGACGCGTCGTCGCTGATCTCCCCGTTGGGCAGAACACATCGCCGGATCGCGGCCTGCAAATCCCGAAAATCGCCCAGCGACGCGCAACGCGCCGCCAGCAGCGGGAATTTGTCCGCGTCTTCCCGGAATTGCTGCTTCAACCAGCCCGAGGTTTCCAGCAGCGACCCCGCGTCCAGAAATTCCGCCGGCTCCAGCACAGTTCCTGGCGCTTCCAGCCGTGCCAGCCATGCGTCCGGATCCGCCAGCGCGCCAAATCCCAGCTCGCGCGCCAACCGCAGCCATTCGCGAGCCTCACTAATCAGCGCAAACGCCCCTTCGAGCGCCGCGCGGCTCGTGCTCACCTCCAGCGCGTCAATCATGCGTCGGCCCGGCGCACACGTCGTCCGCAGCCGCAGCAACTCCCGCAGCTTGTCGAACTCCAGAACATCTTGCGCCGACCGCGACATTCTTCTTACGTCCCTTTTTTTACTTTTTATTCTCGCGCTTTCAACTTCCTCGCCAGGTAGTCCGCCGCCTCGTCCGCGTTTGCCGCGCTATACACCAGATTGCCGTTCGCCTCGCCCCACACCCGGTTTTCGGTCGAAGGCCGTGGCCCCTGCTCCACTTCGCGCACGCGGTCCAGAATCGGCTGCCAGAAATCGCCCACCACTACGATCGGTCTCTCCGCGATCACCGATTTGTTCAGCATCTCCCAGACCACGGCTAGTTCCACCAGCGTTCCCGTTCCGCCTTTGCATACCGCAAACCCATCGGCCAGCCGAACCAGTTCAAACAGCCGTGCGTCCCAGGTGTCCATCCGCACTTCCGTGTCCACCCACGCATTGGCCTTGCGCTTGAAAAATTCCGCGGTCACGCCGTAGGTTTTCCCGCCTCCCTCTTTTGCGCCGCGCGAAACGCCCTCCATCACCCCGCCAAACCCGCCGCTGCACACGGCGAACCCGCACTTGGCCAACAATTTTCCAAGTTCGCGTGCCTCTTCATACTCCGCATCGCCTGCCTTTGGCCGTGAACTCCCGAACACCGTAACAATCTTCTCTGCAGTCATCGTGTGCTCTTGTTTCTGCTTTTCGTTACTTCATTACTTCGTTGCTTCCTTGCTTCGTTTGCTCCCTTTTCTCATCAAACTCTTCCACCATCGCCAAGCACACACCATCAATCGCCGTGTGCACCTCATGATTCTTCGCACCCTGATTGTTGCTCAGGAACGAAAAAATCAGTTTTCTACCGCCCGGCGTCTCCGCGTAACCCGACAAAGTTCGCACATGCGTCACCGAACCCGTCTTCGCGTGAATCTTTCCCGTGAGCGGCGGCTCTTTCATCCGCTCATTCAGCGTGCCGTCCGCGCCAGCCACCGGCAGCGAAGCAAGAAACTCGGGGAACCACGCCTGCTTCTGCGCATACGCGAGCACTGCCACAAATGCGCGCGGCGTCACCAGGTCGTGCCGCGATAAACCCGACCCGTCCGTCTGGATCACGTCGCCCTCTGGAATCCCCGCCTTTGCGTAAAACGCCTCGGGAAATTTCTGCAAATCCTCGGGTGTGGCCCAGCGTCCCTGTTGCCGCGCCGCGGTACGCAGAAGCACTTCCGTGTGCAGGTTCTGGCTGATTTTGTTCACCAGCTTTACCGAGTCCTTCAGTGGAATCGAAAGATGCTCCGCCAGCACCGTCCGCATCGCTTCGCCCGGGTCCGGTTCGTGCACGGCGCGAATACTCCCGTCGGTTTTGATACCCCGATCCTTCAGCAATTGCGCCAGCAAATTCGCCGCGTGCAGCGCCGGCTCCTGAACTGCCAGCACCAACTTTCGAGGAGCGCTGCCCGCCGGCATCACCCCGCTCACAAGCACCATGTCTCCGCCCGGTTCGCGCCTCAGCCGCAAATCCGGTTTCTCTTTCGCGCCGATGGTGGTCACTTCGTTCTTAACCACGAATTCCCGCGTCGTCGGCTCAATCATCGCCGTTACGGCACCGCCCGCCTTCTCCGCTGGCGTCAACGTCAGGGCGACCGTGTTGTCGTTCACCACAATCGCGGAAATCGCCGCGCCGTACTCCCACACCATGTCGTCGATTTCCCAGCCGTCCGGGTAGCGCTCGCGAGGAAAATAACTGTCGTCGCCGACGACGTCCCCCGAAATCTCCTTTACGCCGCGCGCGGCAATCGCGTCCGCAAGTTCCCCCAGAGCCTTCTCCGGCGGCCCGTCAAACTCTTCCTTGGTCTCGTACGGGAACTTGCGGTTGGATAAATTGGGATCGCCGCGCCCCACCAGGATCAAATCTCCGGAAAGTTTCCCGTCAGGCGTCAGCGTTCCATTCGTCTCGACCGTCGTGTGGAACCTGTACTCCGGCCCCAGGGTGTCCAAGGCGAGCGCTGTCGTCAGCAGTTTCATATTCGATGCCGGCAAGAAATATTCGTTTGCGTTCTTCTCGTACAGGGTAGCGCCGCTCTCCGCGTCCACCACCAGCAGTCCCCACTCTCCCTTATCCACCGGCGCCGCGCCCAGCAGACTCTCCACGCGCCCGGCGAATCGCGCCTGCGAGAGGTTCACTTTGTCGCGCGGCCCCTTTTCCTGAGCTGCCGAAAATGGCAGCGCAGCCAGCACGATCGCCAGCCAAATCAGTCCCCGCGCGCCCTTCCGCGCAATGCTCACTGCAATTCCGCTCTTGGCAATCCCCATGGACTGAAAGTATAGTCGAAAGTCAGTGGGCGCTTCTTCCCGTAGCGTCTCGAGGAACAAGAGCAGGGCGCATTGCCACTTCCAGCCACGCCCCGCAACTTCCGCTGCCCGTATGGATTTATCAATTGGGGCTCAAGCACTGATTGGAAACAATAATTTTGAAAAGGTGGATTCGAATGAAAAAGATAGTTCCGTTTTTGCTGGCAGTTTCCTTTCTCTGCCCGCCGCTGGTTGCTGACGACCACAAAGAAAGGGACCGCCTCGAAAACTGCGGCGTTGTGATTCAGGAAATCATGGATATTCCCGACGACATTCCGCAGGACCTGATTGACAAATCCTTTTGCATCATCGTCTATCCCTCGGTCGTTAAAGCTGCGTTCATTTTTGGGGCCAGCTACGGCCGTGGCGCCATGACCTGCCGCAGCGGAGAGCATTTCAACGGCCCGTGGAGCGCCCCCACAATGATGGCCCTGGAAGGTGGCAGCTTTGGTTTGCAGATCGGCGGACAGGCCACGGACTTCGTGCTGCTCATCATGAACGGTCGGGGCGCAAACGCGGTTCTCAGCTCAAAGGTAAAACTCGGCGCTGACGCTTCCGCCGCTGCTGGTCCCAAGGGCCGCAACGCGGAAGCCTCAACCGACGTGACCTTGCGCGCGGAAATTCTTTCTTATTCCCGTGCCCGCGGCCTCTTCGCAGGAATCTCCCTTGCCGGCTCCACCGTTCGACCGGATAACAGCGCCAACGAAAAGCTCTACAAGAAGAAAGTCGCTCCGCAGGATATTGTATTTAAGGGAGCCGTGCCTGTTCCGGCCTCTGCGCAGAAGTTCATTTCTTATCTCAACAAGAAATCGCCAAAGAACCTTGCGTCCGGCAAAGAAATCTAGCCGCTAACACACGCGTAACCAAAGATATAGGTCGGAGCCCCGTGGAAAAGCTTGCGGGCTTTTTCCTTGCGTTTGCAATTAATATGACTTATAGTCATTTATGTCCATAGGTCATTTATGTCTGGCACATCAACTTCCATCCCTTCCAATCGGCGCGAGCGCCAATCCCTGGAGCGCCGCGAGCGCCTCTTCCGCGCCGCACTCGATCTCTTCGCGCGCAAAGGCTTTGCGGAAACTACCGTCGAAGACATCACCAACGCCGCCGACCTCGGCAAAGGCACTTTCTTCAATTATTTCCCCAGCAAAGAACACATCCTCCTCGCCTTTGCCGAAATGCAACTTGGCAAGCTGCGTGCCGCTGCCGATGAAGCGCGCGCAAAGAATGAACCCACGCGGGTTTTCCTGCGTTCGCTCGGCGCGCGTATGACGCAAGAGCCGATTCGCAATCCCTCGATCATCCGAATTCTTCTGCAGGCGTTTCTTTCCAACACGCCGGTCCGCGAATCCATGATGGATCTGCAAGCGCGCGTCATTGCCATCCACACGGAAATAATCCGCCTCGGCCAGCAACGCGGAGAAATTCGCGATGATTTGCCACCCGAGGTTCTTGCCAATGTTTTCCGGCAAACCGTTTTTGGAACGCTCCTGATCTGGTCGCTCTACGGCGATGCCACTCTGCTCTCCCGAATTGAAGACGCCTTCGAAGTGCTCTGGACCGGGCTGGCACCACGGAAGGCATCGTCTCCGGATTCCGTGGCGGGATAGCTCGCATTGGAGAAGGAAGCCATGAATCGCAAGTTGCTGATTCCCATTCTCGTCGTCGCCGCCCTCATCGGGCTCGCGGTGTATTCCTCCGGAATGCTGCATCGCGACGGTTCTCTCCACGGCTCCGGCACCGTTGAAGCCCGCAATATTCGCGTCGGTTCGAAAATCGGTGGGCGCATTGATAAGGTCCTGGTTCGCGAAGGTGATCCCGTCGAAGCCGGGCAGGTCTTGATCACTTTCGACGAGAAAGAACTCGCCGCTTCGCTGGCGCAATCGCGCGCCACCGCGGAAAAGGCGCGGCGTGGCTACCGTCCGGAAGAAATTGCCGAAGCCCGTGCCGCCGCCGCCCAAGCAAAAGCCGAATACGACCAGCGGAGGAACGGATACCGCCAGGAAGATATTGACGCGGCGCAAGCCGACCTCGACCGTGCAAACGCAGATGAAGTTCGCGCGCGCCTCGACGCCCAACGCTACGATGCGCTGGCCGAAAAGGATCTTGTTTCCAAACAACAGCGCGACACCGCGGATGCCAACTGGAAAATGGCTCTGGCGCAACAGGCAAATTTCCGGCACAAGCTGGATCAATTGCACCGCGGCTATCGGCCCGAAGAGATCGCCGCCTCTGAAGCCCGCTATCGACAAACGCAGGCCACGCTCGAAAAACTCGAAAATGGCAATCGCGTCGAAGACATCTCTGCCGCTAAAGCCGTGCTTGCCTACGATGAAGCCCGCTTCCGCGAACGCCAGGTTCTCGCGCCCGCCGCTGCTTCGATCGAAGTGCTCGACGTGCGCCCCGGCGACCTGATCGCTCCCAACACGCCCGTCGCCACGCTTCTCGAACGCGATCAGATTTATGTCCGCATCTACATTCCCGAAACGCAAATCGGCCGCGTGCATCTCGGGCAGAAGGCCCAGATTCGCGTGGACTCCTTTCCCAATCAGGTTTTCGACGGTACCGTCGAGCAGATCAATCAGCAGGCCGAATTCCTGCCGCGCAATGTGCAGACGGTGGAAGAGCGCGTCCACCAGGTCTTTGGCGTGAAGGTGCGCATTGACGACACGTCGCATCGCGTCCGCGCCGGCATGGCCGCCGACGTTACGCTGGCGCCGGGGAGCTGAACCGTGAGCGATCTCGAAAAGCCCGCTATCTCCGCACAAAATCTCGTTCGCCGGTTCGGCAGCTTCACGGCCGTGAATGACGTCAGCTTCCGCGTCCAAAAAGGCGAAATCTTTGGGTTTCTCGGTCCCAATGGCAGCGGAAAAACCACCGTCATCAAAATGCTCACGGGTTTGCTGCCTCTCTCGGGTGGCGAAGCTTCTGTCCTGGGCATTGATGTGCGCAAGGATCCGGAAACGGTGCGCGAAAACATCGGCTACATGTCGCAGAATTTCAGTCTGTATTCCGATCTGACCGTCACGGAAAATCTCACGTTCTACGGCCGCATTTACGGCCTCTCCAACGATCGTCTTCGCAAACGCATGGACGACATTATCCAGCTCAACGGCCTCGGCCCGTACCTGAATCGCCTCTCCGCGCAGCTTTCCGGTGGTTGGAAACAGCGCCTCGCTCTCGGTTGCGCCATGCTGCACGAACCAAAACTAATTTTCCTCGACGAACCGACCGCGGGCATCGACCCCGTCGCACGCCGTCAACTCTGGGATCTACTCTTCGAGCTCTCCGCTCACGGCATCACGTTTTTTGTCACCACGCACTACATGGATGAGGCCGAGCGCTGCAGCCATGTCGCCTACATTTATTACGGCAAGCTCATCGCCGACGGCACGCCAGATTCCCTGCGCGAACTGCCCGACGTGCAGCCCCCTGGCACCTATCGAGTGGAAATCACTACCCCCGAAGTAACTCGAGCCTTGCGCATCGCCCGCACTCTCCCCGGCATCCGCAGCGCCACAATCTTCGGCCAATCCATCCACGCGCTCATCAACGACGATCTCGAGCCCGACCATCTCCGCGAACAACTGCTGAAACAGGGCATCATCGTCGCGGAAATCCGCCCGCTCGCTCCTTCGCTCGAAGACGTATTCGTCGAACTCACCTACAAACATCAGTCCGAGATCGAGGCCACCCGTGCTTAACCCGTTCCGCGGCTTTAGCGCCGTCTTCTACAAGGAAGCGCTGCACGTGCGCCGCGACTTCGGTACGCTTTTTTTCTCTTTAATTATTCCGCTGCTGCAGATGTTTTTGCTGGGATTTGGGATTGACACCAACATCCGCCAGATCAACACCGTCGTCTACAACGCCGACGGCCGCCGCGAAAGCCGCGAACTGCTCGACCGGCTCCGCAATTCGGACACTTTTCATCTGGTCCGTTTCGTCGAAAGCGATCACGACCTCACCGACGCCATCGTCTCCGGCAAATGCCGCGTCGGCATCAAAATCCCTGTGGATTATTCGGACAAGCTTCTTCACCAGATGAGCGCCCAGGTGCTGGTGCTGATCGACGGCTCCGATTCCTCCGTCGCCGGCCAGGCCATCAACGTCACCACCGCCATCGGCCTTGACGAATCCCTCCAGCGCGTCCTGGCCACCAGCGGCAATCCGACCTTCGCAGTGGACATGCGTCCCAAAATCCTCTTCAATCCCGATTCGCGCTCGCCCAATTTTTTCCTTCCCGGGCTCACCGCGATTCTCCTGCTCAATGTCACCACGTTTCTAACGGCGTTTTCCATCGTGCGCGAAAAAGAGCGCGGTACACTCGAACAGCTCTTCGTCACGCCGGTGCGCCCCATGGGCCTGCTTCTCGGCAAGCTGCTTCCCTATCTGATGATCGGCTTCTTCGAACTCTGCATGATTCTCGTCTTCATGCGTTTTATCTTCAGCGTGCCCATTCATGGCAGCGTGCTTCTGCTAGCCCTGCTTTCCCTGCCGTACATCTTCGTGTCGCTCTCGCTCGGCATCCTGATTTCCAGCAAAGCCAATTCCCAGGCCGAAGCCATGCAGCTCGCCTTTCTGACGATTCTGCCTAGCATCTTTTTCTCTGGCTACATCTTCCCGCGCGAAACCATGCCCAAATTCTTTTTCATCCTCAGCTACTTCGTCCCGGCCACCTATTTCATCGACATCACCCGCGGCATCATCCTCCGCGGCGCCGGATGGGTGCACCTCTGGACCGATGCCGTCGCCCTCTTCTTCATGGGCACGATGCTGCTGGTAATCGCCGCCCGCCGCTTCCAGAACAAAGTCATCATGGCTTAGTGGTGAGTTCTGCTGAGCCAAGTGCTTGGTGTTCTCGGGAAGGCTGCACGGGTACAGGTTCGTGCGGTGACTTGCACGAGCAATTGCTCGAGGGTTCGAGAGATACTCAAAGTCCTAATGTTTTCACATCATCGTTGCGTGATCTCGTTGCGTAAGCGGTCGCGTATGATGCGAGCAAACCTGTAATTAAATGCTCCGAGACTTAGTGGAGGTTTGGAGGCAAGCTTGAGCCAAACTGCTTCTTGGTGGCCACGGCCCCATGTTGGTCGCGTATTGACTTCTTGAACATGCGCCCATGGAATCGTCACCCACAGGAAGTAGCGTCTAACACGTATCGCTTCTCGAGTAAACTGTAACCGCCACCCTACGACTCGACAAGCATCCAACAGAAACAATGAACCTCCCCCGAGATAAAGCCAGAATTTTGGTGTATTCGCACCGTACCAGATGAACCAGATGAAGAGCACCGCCTCGAATAGCGCACCAACGCGCTCGACGGTTGGTCGCTTCGAAACATCAGCGGAAGCCCCACTTGCCTTTTGTTTCGCGCGAGTCGCCGCCGGGTCACGCGACAGAAGAAGCAATCCTGCCTCAGCATCGTCTTCGTTTTCGATGGGCTCGAAACCCAGCGGCCGGAGTTGAGAGGCGACGTGCTTTGCTCGATCCGGCGATTCCGCGTTCACGATGAGGGTGTCCGAACCCCACCCGGCGACGTCAATGCCAGCGTCGCGACAGAATTCCCGCGTTGACTGCAACCATGCAGGCTTTTCCGTACTCATGTGAAGGAGTGTATTCGTTGGCTGAGACCTCTCAGTTCATGCTAAGGACCGTTAGAACCTGAAGGTAAACAACGCTTTGGACACACGCCGACGCTATGGCCGGTCTGGCATACTTGATCGAGCTTTTGTCTTTTCTTTGAGCACGGCGTATTCTGCCAGACTGTCCACACGCTCCAAGGAGACCTCGTGTCTTGTCCGATCTGTCAAAAACGTAAACCGGGGCGCTTCTGTCCCGCGAAAGCCGAAACCATCTGCCCCGTCTGTTGCGGCACCGAGCGCGAGGTTACTCTCGACTGCCCGCCCGACTGCGGCTATCTCGCCGCCGCGCATCGCTACGAAGAACAGCACCCGCGCCAGCTTCCCGCCGACACGCCGCTGCTCGACGTTCGCCCCGCCCCGGATCTTGTGCGCGTCCATCCGCAACTTCTCTCCGCCATCGCCTTCACCATCGCAAAATTCTGCGCCGCGCAACCCGCCACCACCGACCCCGACGTCCTCGCCGCACTGCAATCGCTAGCCGAATCCTACAAAACGCTAGCCTCCGGCATCGTCTACGAGCAACCGCCGGTTCCTCCCATCCAGCGCGGACTCTATGACGCTCTCGCCGCCTTCCTCAACGAAACCAAGCAATCCCCCGCGCAAGATTCCCAGGGCCGCCCCAAAGACTCCGAAATCTTCCAACTCCTCGTCTTCCTCTATCGCATGGGCCTGCTTCGCACCAACGGCCGCCCACGCTCCCGCCGCTTCGTCGAATTCCTCCGCGGCCAGTTCCCCGGCGCCCACGAACTAAAGCGCGAAGAATCCCGCATCATCGT
>Ga0137415_10005894_pt1 | contig 12122 bp, 13 predicted proteins | sample CZODoug3_1_1_16f_FD_183082 | JGI IMG/M metagenome (GOLD analysis project Ga0137415, IMG submission 183082) | Vadose zone soil fungal communities from Angelo Coast Range Reserve, California, USA - CZODoug3_1_1_16fungal (Hybrid Assembly) | ecosystem: Environmental > Terrestrial > Soil > Vadose...
CCCTGTCAATCTATGCGATGTCGCTCGCGATCTCGCTGTTCATCACGATGCTCGTAAAGCCGTTGTAGATCACGAGAATCGTGATGAACAGCGAGATCGCGAGCGACATCGCATAGATTGACAGGGTAGCGCCGAGCCAAATGTAGAAGATCGGTACGAACGCGGTTTTTGGCATCGCATTGGCGACCACCAGATAGGGGTCGAGCACCTTGTAAAGATCGTTCCACCACCACAGCGCCGCCGCCACGACGATGCCGAGCGCCATGGCGGCCGTGAACCCGATCACGGTCGCCACCACGGTCGCCCAGGTGTGGGTCAGGATGCCGGCTTGCTGCGGCGTGTCCTTGAGGAGGTCGAGGAAGGTCGGCCACAGCGCCGACGGATAGCTGGTGAACAGCGGGTTGATGATCTGCGCCCTGGGCAGAATCTCCCACAGCACCAGGAACACCGCGAGGAGCGCGACTTGCGCGGCGCGCACGGCGAGGCGGCCGCGCCGTTCGCGCCGCAGCCAGTCGCGGTATTGCGGCGAGGGGATCGCAACGGCGCTTCGCAGCGAGACAGCCTCAACCTTCGACATGGACTTCAAGCTCCTGCCACAGGGTGCGGAAATAGGCATTGAACTCCGGCGCGTTGCGGGCGGCGAGCGGCGCCGGCCGCGCGCCCCCTGCCGACGCAAAGCGGATGGCGTGGTTGGATTTGATCCGGCCAGGCCGCCGCGACAGCACGATGACGCGCTCGGCCATGCTGACCGCCTCGCCGATGTCGTGGGTGACGAGAATCGCCGTCTTGCGCTCGCGCCGCAGGATTTCGGTGACCTCGTCGGCGAGCGCGAGCCGGGTCTGGGAGTCGAGCGCCGAGAACGGCTCGTCGAGCAGCACCACATCCGGATCGGTGGTGAGCGTGCGCGCGAGCGCTGCGCGCTGGCGCATCCCACCGGAGAGCTGGCGCGGCAGGTGATGAAGGAACTGACCAAGGCCATAACGCATCAGGAGCTGCGCGGCCCGGTCGCGCGCCTTGCGCATGTCGATGCCCTGAATTTCGGCGCCGAGCACGGCATTGTCCAGGATCGTGCGCCACTCGAACAGATAGTCCTGCTGGAGCATGTAGCCGACCTTGCGGCTCGGACCCGTGACCGGCTTGCCGTCGAGCAGGACCGCGCCATCGGTGGGGTGCAGAATTCCTGATATGAGCGACAACAGCGTGCTCTTGCCGCAGCCGCTCTGGCCAATGATGGCGACGAACTCGCCGGGCGCAATTTCGAGCGAGATATCTTTCAGCGCTTCGGTTTCGCCTTCCAGGCCGAAATAGCGCAGATTGACGCTGCGCAGCTCGACTTTGGGGGAAGCAGGGGTGAGTGAGATATCCACGGCTGGCCGTTGCTCAGCTGCTAACGACGTCCAACCTGCTTGCGAGGCAGGCGTGGTGCACCGCTACGCATCTCGGCTTCCGATCGCGCCGAGGGCGCGATCTCGTTGCGCAGATGTGGCGATTCGAGTTCATGCAGCGCGCGCCTGCCGTCCACTATCAGCGTCTCGATGATCTCTGTGAGGATCTTTGCCCGATCCTCGGTCAACGAGCGGAAGTGAAAATCGTTTGTTCGGCGTCGCAACGGCGCCAACTCACGGAGCAAGTTCCGGCCTTTGGGTGTGAGATCGAGGAAACTGCTGCGACGGTCACTCTCATTTTGCCGCCTGGCGATGATTCCGTCCTTGATAAGCTTGCCGATTTCGATCGTAACGAACTGACTCGTGACATTCATGAGCTGGGCGATCCGGCTCACCGTTGCATCGGGCGTCTCGGCAATGCTGGTCATCACGTCGAATTGCGCATTGTTCGTGCCGATATAGCGGGCAAAGTGATCGGTATTGCGCCGCATCAGATTGGAGAGGCCGAGCAGACCGCGGATCAGTCGGCGGAACTCGCGGTCCGATCCATTCTTCACAAAGGCCTCAAGCGATGTGCTGAGCGGCGGAAATTTTTCTTCCGTCGGAGAGGCGCCGGCGTGGGAGATATTGCCGCCTGGTGCGGCGTTGCCCGTACGCATACGTGGGTTGCTCCTTGCCATGGTGGTCTGAACGCCCCTGTCCTCTGCGCCGAGTCTCGCACGAGAATGTATTTTTCGTTGTTGATTTGTGTAAATGACTTGCGTATCATTTTTTCGTAAAGTACCACGAAATGCGCCCAAACGCAAATGCCGCGAACCGGAATACGTTAAGGCGCGGCCGGACGGGCGCCGCTTCGAGTGGTCGAATGCCCGACGGAGGCATCCGTCGTCTAAGATTGAACTCCCGGATTGAACTGTTCCATCCAACGTCTCACCCATTCGGAATGGAGGACCTCATGCTCAATCGCCGTCAGACTCTCCAAGCCGGCATCGCCCTTGGCGCCCTGTCGGTCGCTATGCCAATGCACGCGCTCGCACAAGGCAAGCCGCGCATCAAGATTCGCTACAGCGAGGTCGTGCGCTCGATCCTCTACGCGCCCGCCTACGTGGCCATGACCAAGGGCTTTTTCGCCGAGGCGGGCTTTGAGGTCGAGATGACGACCGCCCAGGGCGGCGACAAATCGATGGCGGCGCTGATCTCGGGGGCCGCGGACATTGCCCTGATGGGGCCCGAAGCCGCAATCTACGTGCTGACCAGCGACTCGCCGGTGAAGGCGCGCATCTTCTGCGGGCTCACGGCGACCGACGGTTTCATGCTGGTCGGCCGCAACAAGGTCGACAAGTTCGACTGGAGCCTGCTCAAGGGCAAGGACATCCTTGGCTTCCGCCCCGGCTCGACGCCGCTGCTGTTTTTCGAAGCCGCAATGCGCCAAAACGGCATCGACCCGCTGCGGGACGTGAAGCTCGCCAACAATGTCGGGATTCCGGCGCGTGTGGGTTCATGGCTCGCCGGGCAGAATCAATATGCCATCTTCACCGAGCCGGACGCCTCCCAGCTCGAACTCGACGGCAAGGCCTATTTCCTTGCGTCGATCGGCGAGACCGTCGGTTTTGCCGACTACACCACCTTCATGGCCACCGACAAATACATTCGCGACCATCCCGCTGTCGTCCAGGCATGGACCAACGCGATCTACAAGGCCCAGCAATGGACCGCGAGCGCGCCGCTCGCCGAGATCGTCAAGGTGCTAGAACCGTATTTTCCAGGTATTGCGTGGCCGGCCCTGACAGCTTCGGCCGAACGCTACCGCAGGCTCAAGATTTGGAAGACCACGCCGGTGATCGACCCATCCTCGCTTGAGAAGTTCCAGGACATTCTGGTGCAGGGCAACGTGCTTGAGCCCGGCAAGCGGGTGAAGTTCGCAGACCTGATGCGCCCCGAATTTGCGAACAAAGCAAAATGATCACCCCGCCTTTGCCGCCATCGTGACACTGCGGCGCGCCGACGCGATCACCTCGGGTATGGCGGCAACGTTGCCGGGCGCCATGATGTGGACGCCGGCGACCCCGGGGATGCGGCTCAGTTCCTCGATGGTCTCGACGCAGATTTTGCGGCCTTCGGCAGCCGCGTCCTCGGCCTGCTCCAGGCGGGCCACCATGGTTTCCGGAATGATGGTGCCGAACAGGTGGCGGCGCATCCAGGCGGCGGATTTCGCCGAGCGCAGCGGATTGACCCCGACCAGCAGGAAGATGCGGCCGGAAAGTCCGGCTTCGGCGAGGCGGGCCGCATAGCGACGCACGACGGCGGTATCCATGCAGAACTGGGTCTGTATGAATTGCGCGCCGGCCGCGATCTTGGCCTTGAGGCTGTCGGGCTGCCACCCCGGCGGCGGGTCGATCGGGATGTCGGCTGCCCCGATGAAGAACGGCGCCTCACCCGCCACCTTGGCGCCGTGGGGCAGCCTGCCGTCGCGGATCGCACGCGCCGTCTCGGTGAGTGCGCGCGAGTCAAGATCGAACACCGGCTTGGCGTCCGGCTGATCGCCGGCGGTCGGATCATCGCCGCGCAGCAGGAGGAGGTTTCTCACCCCGAGTGCGGCGGCGCCCATCAGCTCGCCCTGGAGCGCGATGCGATTACGGTCGCGGCAGGTGAGCTGCAAAATAGGCTCGATCCCGGCGGCGACGAGCAGGGCTGCCGCGGCCGTTGCACTCATGTGGGCGTGGGCGCTGGCGCCGTCCGTGACGTTGACGGCGTCCGCAAGTCCGCGCAACGGCAGCGCCCTGGCCGTGAGGTCATCGGGATTGCAGGACACCGGCGGCACCACCTCGGCGGTCATGACGAAGCGGCCGGCCACGAGACGCTGCACCAAGCTGCCGCCCGGCGGTGACAATGGCTGCGATGACATCAAGGTACCTGGGCCGGATTTGGACATGGAGGACCGCGAATGCGTGCTTATATACAATGGCGCCATGAGTGCGGTGGTACATTGCGCCCGACGAGATTGCGCCATGCCAGAATTGGCCGGACACGGCGCAAAAGATGATTTGGCTCTCTGCCGATACTTCAGCGTGCCTTTGTGGACACCTACACGATCCGCGGCTAAAAGGTTCGGCGCGGAATTGGAAGAGAGTAAGACGGCAACTTGGAAGCAGCGTAGGGTGGGCAAAGGCGCGATCTTCGCGCCGTGCCCGCCTGGAAATGGCCCAGGGTGGGCACGCTTCGCTTTGCCCGCCCTACGATGCTTCCGGTACAAACCAGGCCCTGCTGATGTCGCACTCTCGAGCCGGGCAGATGCAGGACAGCAGAACTTCATGAGTGGCGTCAACGATATCCGGGCGGCTTTTCTCAACTACTTTGCGGCTAACGGTCACGAGATCGTGCCGTCCTCGCCGCTCGTGCCCCGCAACGATCCGACCCTGATGTTCACCAATGCCGGGATGGTGCAGTTCAAGAACGTCTTCACCGGCCTGGAGAAGCGCCCTTATGTGCGCGCCACCACGGCGCAGAAATGCGTGCGCGCCGGCGGCAAACACAACGATCTCGACAATGTCGGTTACACGGCGCGCCACAACACCTTCTTCGAGATGCTGGGCAACTTTTCGTTCGGCGATTATTTTAAGGATCGCGCCATCGAACTCGCTTGGAATCTGGTGACCAAGGAATTCGGGCTGCCGCCTGCGCGGCTCACCATCACGGTGTTCTCCGAGGACGATCAGGCGTTCGGTCTGTGGAAAAAGATCGCCGGCCTGCCGGAATCCAAGATCCTCCGCATCCCGACGTCGGACAATTTCTGGGCCATGGGCGATACCGGCCCCTGTGGTCCTTGCTCGGAAATCTTCTACGACCACGGCGACCACATTCCGGGCGGTCCGCCGGGTTCGCCCGATGCGGAAGGAGATCGCTTCGTCGAGATTTGGAATCTTGTCTTCATGCAATACGAACAGGTCGCGGCCGGCCAGCGGCTCGACCTGCCGAAGCCGTCGATCGACACCGGCATGGGGCTGGAGCGCATCGCCGCCGTGCTCCAGGGCACACATGACAGCTACAAGATCGATCTGTTCGGCGCGCTGATCCAGGCGGTCGCCGACCGCACCGGGATCGATCCCGACGGTCCGCAGAAGGCATCGCACCGCGTCATTGCGGACCACCTGCGCGCCACCTCGTTCCTCATCGCTGACGGCGTGCTGCCCTCCAACGAGGGCCGCGGCTATGTGCTTCGCCGCATCATGCGGCGCGCCATGCGGCATGCGGAACTGCTTGGCGCCAAGGAGCCGCTGATGTTCCGGCTGGTGCCGGTGCTGGTGCGCGAAATGGGCCAGGCCTATCCGGAGCTTGTTCGTGCCGAAGCTTTGATCACGGAGACGCTCAAGCTCGAAGAAACCCGCTTCCGGCGCACTCTGGAGCGTGGACTGGCGATCCTCGACGACGAAAGCCGCGGTCTCAAGGACGGCGACAACCTCAAGGGCGAGGTGGCGTTCACGCTCTACGACACCTACGGGTTTCCGCTCGATCTCACCCAGGACGCCCTGAAGTCCCGCGGCATCGGGGTTGATCTTGCGGCCTTCAACGCCGCCATGGAGCGCCAGCGCGAAAAGGCGCGGGCCTCGTGGGCGGGCTCGGGCGAGACGGCCACCGAGACCGTGTGGTTCGCGCTGCGCGAGAAGGTGGGCGCCACCGAGTTCCTGGGATACGAGACCGAGAGCGCCGAAGGCGTCATCGCCGCCCTGGTGCGCGACGGCAAAGAGGTGGCGGCGCTTGCCAAGGGCGAATCGGGCGCCGTGGTGCTCAACCAGACCCCGTTCTATGGCGAGTCCGGCGGCCAGGTCGGCGACACCGGCGTCATGACCGGGGACGATGTGCGGTTCCGCGTCACCGATACCCAGAAGCGGGCCGGCGATGTGTTCGTCCATTCGGGCGTGGTGGAGGAAGGGACGTTGAAGCCCGGGCGGCCGCTCACGTTGGAGGTGGACCACGGGCGGCGCAGAGCGATCCGCGCCAACCATTCGGCCACCCATCTGCTGCACGAGGCGCTGCGCCAGGTGCTCGGCGATCATGTGGCGCAGAAGGGATCTCTGGTCGCGCCCGACCGGCTGCGCTTCGACATTTCGCATCCCAAGCCGATCAGCGGCGAGGAAATCGAACAGGTCGAAGACATCGCGAACGAGATGGTGCTGCAGAATTCCGCGGTGACGACCCGGCTGATGGCGGTTGATGACGCCATCGCGTCGGGCGCGCGCGCGCTGTTCGGCGAGAAATACGGCGACGAGGTGCGGGTCGTGGCCATGGGGGAGGGCGGCAATGCGCTCGGCTGGTCGGTCGAGCTGTGCGGCGGCACCCATGTCCGGCGCACCGGCGATATCGGCTTGGTGTCCGTGGTGGCAGAAAGCGCCGTCGGCGCCGGGATGCGTCGCATCGAGGCGCTCACGGGTCATGCCGCCCGCCTCAACGCAAACCACATCGTTCAACTTGCGAAAGCGGGCGCTGCCGAACTCCGGGTTCAACCGGAAGAGCTGCCGGAGCGCATCGCGGCGCTCCTCGACGACCGCAAGCGGCTGGAGCGCGAGGTGTCGGATGCGCGCCGCAAGCTCGCCATGGGGGGCGGCGAGCGTTCGGGCGGCGACGGCGTGCGCCAGGTCGGCGACGTCAAGCTGCTGGCCCGTGCGGTGTCGGGCATCGAGATCAAGGATTTGAAGAGCCTCGCGGACGACGGCAAGAAGCAGGTCGGCTCCGGCGTGGTCGCCATCGTCGGGGTCACCGGCGACGGCAAGGCCGGCCTTGTGGTCGGCGTCACGGCGGATCTGGTGGGGCGCTTCAACGCGGTCGATCTGGTGCGCCGCGGCGCCGAAGCGCTCGGCGGCAAAGGCGGCGGCGGCCGCCCCGACATGGCTCAGGCCGGCGGCCCTGACGGCGCCAAGGCACAAGCCGCGCTCGACACGATCGCGGCGGCGATCACGAGCGGCTGATCACCCTCACTTCTCGCTGTCGAGGTCGGCCATCGCGGCGGCGGCATAGCGGGAGCCGGCGGCTGCCCCCTTCGGTACGGCGCGTTCGATCGCGGCGATGTCCAGCGGGCTCAGCGTCACCTCCATGGCGCCGACCGCCTCGGCGAGCCGATCGCGGCGGCGGGCGCCGACGACGGGTACGATATCGGCGCCTTGCGCCGCCACCCAGGCAATCGCCGCCTGCGCCACACTGATGCCCTTGGCGCCAGCGACCCCGCGCAGCGCTTCGACCAGAGCGAGGTTCGCATCGACGTTGTCGCCCTGGAAGCGTGGGCTGAAGGCGCGAAAATCGCGACCGGCCGCGGCGCCTTTCTGCCAATGGCCGCTGATGAGACCCCGTGAGAGCACGCCGTAGGCCGTGATCGCGATGCCGAGGTCGCGGACCTCGGGCAGGATCGCCTCCTCGATGCCGCGGGAGATCAGCGAATACTCGATTTGCAGGTCGCTGATCGGGTGGACAGCCGCAGCGCGCCGGATCGTCTCGACGCCGACCTCCGAGAGGCCGATGTGGCGGACATAGCCGGCCTTCACCATGTCGGCGATCGCCCCCACGGTCTCCTCGATCGGCACGCCCGGATCAAGCCGCGCCGGCCGGTAGATATCGATGTAGTCAACTCCCAGGCGCTGCAGCGAATAGGCGAGAAAGCTCTTCACCGCTGCCGGCCGCCCGTCATTTCCCAGCCAGCCGCCGGCCGGATCGCGCAGCGCGCCGAATTTCACGCTGACGATCACCTGTTGGCGCGGCACCCCTTTGAGCGCCTCGCCGATCAGCATCTCGTTGTGGCCCATGCCGTAGAAATCGCCGGTGTCGATGAGCGTGATGCCGGCGTCGAGCGCGGCGTGGATGGTGGCGATGCTCTCGTGCCGATCCGCCGGGCCGTACATGCCCGACATGCCCATGCAGCCGAGGCCGAGGGCGGAGACGGTGGGGCCGTGGGTGCCGAGGCGGCGGTATTGCATGTGATGTTCTCCAAATCGTGAGGCCGGGAGTTCGCCGGCGCGATGGAGGAGAAATACGGGCTGGTCCCGCGTTCGATAATCCGTCATTACTGAAACAGGTTGTGCGGAATACCGAACAATGACCGAACCGGACCTTGCCGACCTCGACGCCTTTACGGCGGTCGCGCGACATCGCAGCTTTCGTGGCGCCGCGACCGTGCGCGGCACCTCTGCCTCGACCCTGAGCGAGGCCGTACGCCGGTTGGAGACGCGGCTCGGCGTGCGCCTCCTCAACCGTACGACACGCAGCGTGACACCGACCGAGGCGGGCACCCGGCTGCTGGAACGCCTCGTCCCGGCGCTGAGCGAGGTTGCGGCTGCGGTCGATGCGGTGAACGGTTTCCGCGACAGCCTCACCGGCACGCTCAGGCTTAACGTGCCGACCGCCGTCGCCCGGCTCGTTCTGCCCCCGATCGTGGAGGGCTTCCTGAAGGCGAATCCCGGAATCACTATCGAGATCACCACTGAGGACAGCTTCATCGATGTGCTGGCCGCAGGCTTCGACGCCGGCATCCGCTATGACGAGCGGTTGGAGCAGGACATGATCGCGGTGCCGATCGGCCCGCGAATCCAGCGCTACGCGGCGGCGGCCGCGCCCGGCTATTTGGCCGCGCATGGCCGGCCCGATCACCCAAAGGATCTGCTCGGCCACGCCTGCATCCGCCATCGCTTTGCGAGCGGCGTCACCATCGCCTGGGAGTTCGAACGCAACGGTGAGATCGTGCGGATCAACGCGCCCGGACCGCTCGTCGCCACCACCATCGACTTGGAAATATCCGCCGCCGTTGCCGGGCTGGGCGTGATCAAGTGTTTCGAGGGTTATCTTGCGCCCGCCCTCGCAAGCGGCGCGCTCGTGCCTGTGCTCGAAGACTGGTGGCAGAGCTTCTCCGGGCCCTTCCTTTACTATGCCGGCCGGCGTCATATTCCGGCGCCGCTGCGCGCCTTCATCGACTTCATCAAGAGCCGCGGGCGATGACAGTCACTTGATCCGCGTGAGCTCGTCGCCGCCGCAGATTCCGAGCCAGCAGCCTTCAATTCGGATGCTCGACGGGCCGTTCTCGATCAGGTTTCCGGAATAGATCTTGCCGTCGTCGTCATTGTAGAGCTGCCCGGACCACTTGGTGGGGCCGTCGTGATGCATCGAGATCAAAACTTCGACCCCAACCAGCGGTCGGTTGCGCTTTGCCGGATCGACGTTGTGCTTGTCCGCCATCGGTCGACCGGTCTCAGGATCGATTTGGGGACTCGATTGCACGATGAAGCCGCATAAATTGCGGCCGCATGGGCTTATCCGTATTTTTGCGCCGTCCTTCGCAAGCCACAGGCCCACCGGAGACGTCCATCCAATCTCGCAACTTGCTACAAAACACGCTGCCGCGAGGATCGCCGACAACAATGAATGCATAGACACCCCCCAAACAAAAAATCGCGCCGTTGTCGCCAACGCGCGTTATGAGAGGCGAGTACTCCGCTCAGGTCCTGCCGTCAATGGGTGTGTCGTCGGGCTCGGCGCGGCGGCGATCGTGCGCGTTCTGCTCCCTCTCCCCGCGTGCGGACCGCGTGCGGGGAGAGGTAAGGCTGCCCGGCTGTCGCTTAAGTTAGCTCCGCTGGGGGCGGCCCAAGGCCGAGCGACCACGAGCGTCGCCGGAGGGTCACCCCTGCGGCGGGACGCCGCTTTTTCACTCGCCGACCGGAGCGCGACGACGGATTGCGAAAGCCGTCCATGGCCACGGTGCGGGAGCGGTCGACCTTGGCGGCGGTGTCGCCTAAGGGCGACATCGCAGGCGGGGCACCGAGCGGTTCAACCGAGGAGCGGTGACCGGCCCCGCGGGACGCACCTATTGCGTTTTGTGAAACTAAAGATTACCGGTCTTAAGGGTCATGTAAATGACGAACTCCGCACCTGGGACCCGATTGGCGGGCTTGCCATGGTTCGGCTGGGCGGCCGGCAGGAACGGGCGGGCGGACCGTGACAGCATGAGGGCGACCTCAATGACGCGCAAGTCCCCGTGGGTCTTGTTATAGGTCCGTACGCGGATGTGCGGCCAGCCGAAATAGGTGACGACGGCGGCGAGGGCGAGGCCGGAGGCGGCGAAGAGCGGCAGCGACAGATCGAAGGGCATGGGTTACTCCCTGGACGCTCCATACAGACTGTAATTTTAGATTACAAGAAAAATTACCGTTGTCAAACCGATTAGGTGCCGATTAACCAGCTGGGTAAACATTCATCATTAATTAGAAATGTTCGGCTACCGGCATTGATGGCCTTGCCCGCGCTGTAATTTAAGATATCCTGTGAGGCTGTAATTTTGCTTTACGCCCCTCCCCATTCCCCCGCAGGCGCGAAGTGTAGAGAGGCGGAGTGTAATTTTTAGCAAGGAACGGCGATGACAATTTTGCCCGAGGCCGTGAGGGCCTATGAGCAGGAGCTGTTGCAAAAGGCCGAAATGTTGGCGCTTGGGCTCAAGGGATTAAGGGCTACAGCGCCCGATCGGGCTGCGGAGCTCCTGGAGGATATCGTGGCTCGGCTCGAGGTCGGGATGGGGCGGGATGGCGGCGTCGCCATGGTCCCGGCCGGGGCCGACCCGCGTAGCCGGGCGGAGCCGCGCCGCCTTGCGCCGGTGGTGGTAGCGGCACGCGGCGGCGGCGCCGACGATATTGAAGATTTCATCATCGACATCCTGGCGGAAAACCCGGTCGGGCTGTCGGTGCAGGACATCGTCAGCAATCTTGACGAGGCGCAGCTCGACATCAAGCGCAAGACGCTGGTGGTGCGTCTGCATCGGATGGTCCATGCCGGAAAGCTGTCGTCGCTCGCTCACGGCCACTACATCCTGAGCGAGGCGGAACGCAGCCGAAGGCGGGCGTGACCGCGCGGCACCGTGTTCGCCTGGAGCGCGGCATCCTGAGCGAGGCGGAACGCAGCCGAAGGCGGGCGTGACCGCGCGGCACCGTGTTCGCCTGGAGCGCGGCGCAGTAGCCCGGATTGAGCGGAGCGAAATCCGGGACCGCACTACCAGCAAGGCAACGCCGCCCCCGGGTTTCGCTGCGCTCAACCCGGGCTACAGGCGCGCTACAAGCCGCCGCCGGTTACTTTTTCAAGAACACGTAGTCCGCCGCATACGGCGCCGCGAGCGTGGCCCCGGCCTTTTCGCAGGCGCCTTCGATCTGGCCGCCTTGGGTATTGATGCGCTGAATTGCAGTCACTCCCGCGAGTGCGCCGGCGCCGCGCGCGTCCACGGCTTCGAGCTTGAGCCAGGGAATGTCCTTTGGGGTTGCGCCGTTTGCTCGGCCGACCGGCTTGCCGACGACACGGCTGCCGTCCGCATGCTCCCAGGTCGGGCCCAGATAATGCCGGCCGACGGTTTTGCCATCCGCAATCAGGGTCGCGACCGGCTCGCGGAATTGCCAGGCGAGTCTGCCGCCATCGCCGGCCTTGCAGTCATAGACCTGCGCCCCCTCGGCATGCACCGTCAGTACGACGGTTTCGCCCCTGGCCGCGATGGCGTCGGGGATTTGCGCGGTTTGCGCGGACGCCGCGGAACAGCCGAACAGGATCATGGTGAATGCGAAGCGTCCCGCAAGCATGCTGTGCCTCCCTTGGATCGTCGCTGCGCGCAGTCTGCGCAGATGTAGGGCGGATTAGCGCAGCGTAATCCGCCATTTTCGCGACCAGAGTGGCGGATGACGCTGCGCTAATACGCCCTACACAAGCTGCTTACGCCATCGCCTTCTT
>Ga0137415_10005895_pt1 | contig 12121 bp, 10 predicted proteins | sample CZODoug3_1_1_16f_FD_183082 | JGI IMG/M metagenome (GOLD analysis project Ga0137415, IMG submission 183082) | Vadose zone soil fungal communities from Angelo Coast Range Reserve, California, USA - CZODoug3_1_1_16fungal (Hybrid Assembly) | ecosystem: Environmental > Terrestrial > Soil > Vadose...
GCCGCGAAGCGTACCTTATTGCGACGATCAATAAATTGTCATATTTACATCGCATACATCATCCGATGGCGCGTGGCTGGGCAATGAGGGCACGGTTCGACGCCAGCCGTCGAGCCGGACAGGCATTTCTACTTAAAGGCGATATTTTGCTGCAGATTGGCTGCAGATGCGCAAAACCGTCGGATCACAGGTACAACTATTTGTTGCGGCTGGTGATAGCCCAGGGCGCCGGCTCATCGACGGCGAATCCGCATCGATTCAATACCCGCCGGCCGGCACGGTCGCCCACTGCAATGTCATGAGCTAAAATCGTTCCATGGCAGAGGCGAGGTTTCCGGCGCAAGGTTCGCCCGTTGCACCCGATGCGGCGCGGCTGACGGCTGCGTTGAGGGCGGTGGGTCAGCCGCTGCTGTTTGGGTTGCGGCTGTGGGTGTCGGTCTGCCTCGCGCTCTATGTCGCGTTCTGGCTCGAGCTCGACAACGCCTACTGGGCCGGCACCTCGGCGGCGATCGTCTGCCAGCCCCATCTCGGGGCTTCGCTGCGCAAGGGCTGGTTCCGCATGATCGGCACCGTGATTGGCGCTGTCGCGATCGTGGTGCTGACCGCGTGCTTTCCGCAAGACCGTGCCCCGTTTCTCGTCGGATTGGCCCTATGGGGGGCCGGCTGCGCTCTCGTCGCCACGCTGCTGCGCAACTTCGCGGCCTATTCGGCGGCGCTAGCCGGCTACACGGTTGCGATTATCGCGAGCGACCAGCTCGGCGCGACCGGCGGCCCGAACGGTCAGGCCTTCATGCTCGCGGTGTTCCGCGCCAGCGAAATCTGCATTGGCATCGTCTGTGCCGGCGTTGTTCTCGCCGGCACGGATTTCGGCGGCGCCCGGCGTCGGGTGGCCACGTTGTTCGCCGCCATTTCCGCTGAAATTGCGGGCCGGTTCACCGGCACATTGGCGCTCGCCGGACCCGACCTTCCAGAGACGCAGCCGGTCCGGCGCGAGCTCGTCCGCCGCGTCACCGCGCTCGATCCCGTCATCGACGAGGCGCTCGGCGAGTCATCCCAGCTGCGCTATCATTCGCCGGTGTTGCAGAGGGCGGTGGACGGCCTGTTGGGCGCACTGGCCGGCTGGCGCACGGTAGCAGTTCACCTCGTCCAGGTTTCGCATTACGAGGCTCGGCAGGAGTCGGCCGCCGTTCTGCAAGCCGTGCCGCAGGAGCTGCGATCGGCTCCCGTGCAAGGCGAGCCGGCACGCTGGATAGACGACCCCGTCGGCCTGCGCCTGATTTGTGAGGCGGCAGTAAGAAGGCTGATCGCCCTGCCGGCAGCCACGCCGTCGCTGCGGCTGCTCTCCGATCAAACTGCGGAAGCGCTGGCCGGCATTTCGCACGCCCTCAATGGGCTGGCATTGCTTGTCGACGATCCCGCTGGACCCGTTCCTCGTCGGGGCGGCGTCCATCTCCGCGTGCCCGATTGGCTTCCTTCTCTGGTCAATGCGGGGCGCGCTTTCGTCGTGATCGGTGCCGTCGAACTCTTTTGGATCATCACCGAATGGCCGAACGGCGCGGGGGCTATCACTTTTGCCGCGATCGGCGTCATCCTGTTCGCGCCGCGAGCGGACCAGGCTTACGCTACGGTCATAGGGTTTATGGTAGGAACCAGCCTCACCGCAGCTTTCGCCGCGATCATTGCATTTGCGGTGCTGCCAAACTCGGAGACCTTTGCCGCCTTCAGCCTCGCGATCGGCCTTGTCTTGGTTCCCGCCGGCGCCGGGATGGCCCAGCCCTGGCAGACGGCGATGTTTACGGCCATGGCGGCAAATTTCGTGCCGATGCTCGCGCCCTCGAACCCGATGATCTACGACACAGTCCAGTTCTACAACGCCGCGATCGCGATCGTCGCAGGCGTGGGCGCCGCGGCGGTTTCGTTTCGCTTGATGCCGCCGCTGTCGCCGGCGTTCCGGACACGCCGGTTATTGGCGCTGACTTTGCGCGATCTGCGCCGTCTCGCAACGGGTCCGATCCCGCGGGCGCCCGACGATTGGGAAGGCCGCATGTGCGGCCGGTTCGCAGTATTGCCAGACGAAGCCCAGCCGCTACAGCGCTCGCAGCTGTTGGCCGCACTGTCCGTGGGTACCGAGATTATCCAGCTTCGCCGTATTGCTCGCCGCTTGGATCTGGGTTCCGAACTCGACGTGGCGCTCGCGGCCGTGGCGGAAGGGAACAGCGCGGTGGCGACTACCCGCCTAGCCGTCCTCGACCACGTTCTCGCATCACTCGCTGGCGCCGGGACAGGAGCGGGTGCCGCTCTCCGGGCGCGGGGAGGTGTTCTCGCGGTGTCCGAGGCACTCACCCAACATGCCTCGTATTTCGACGCAGGAGCGCCCGGGTGAGGTTCGTCGAGATCAACCTGTTCGGGTCGACGCCGTGCCGATCTCGACGATCGGCTAGTATCGGCTGATGAGCGGGGCTGGATCCTGGGCGGACGGTTCGCCACAGCGATCGAGCGTGATTTTCGACCCCAGGTGGACGGCCGATGCAGCAAGGGCCGCGGGCCCCCCGCTGCTCTTCGGCCTGCGCCTGTGGGCCTCGGTCTGCCTAGCGCTCTATGTCGCGTTCTGGCTCGAGCTCGACAACGCTTTCTGGGCCGGCACGTCGGCAGCGGTTGTTTGCCAGCCGCGTCTGGGCGCCTCATTGCGCAAGGGCTGGTTCCGCATGATCGGCACCGTGGTCGGCGCTGTGGCGATCGTGGTGCTGACCGCGTGCTTCCCGCAGGACCGTGGCACCTTTATGCTGAGTCTCGCACTGTGGGGCGCCGCGTGCGCGCTCGTCGCCACGCTGCTGCGGAACTTCGCGGCGTATTCGGCCGCACTTGCCGGCTACACGGCCGCGATTGTCGCGAGCGACCAGCTCGGTGCGACCGGGGGTCTGAACGGGCAGGCCTTCCTGCTCGCGGTGACCCGCGCCAGCGAGATCTGCATCGGCATCGTTTGCGCCGGCGTCGTGCTTGCCGGAACCGATCTCGGCGGCGCCCGGCGCCGGCTGGCCGCCCTGTTCGCCGCGATCTCCGCCGAGATCACCGGACGGTTTACCGGGACCTTGTCGCTGGCCGGGCCGGACCTGCCGGAAACGCAGCCGGTGCGGCGGGAGCTCATCCGGCGGGTCACCGCGCTCGATCCGGTCATCGACGAGGCAATCGGGGAATCATCCCGACTGCGCTATCATTCGCCGGTTTTGCAGAGGGCGGTGGACGGTTGGTTCGCCGCCCTGGCCGCCTGGCGCACGGTGGCGGTTCACCTGGTGGGGTTGCCGCATGAAGAGGCTCGGCGGGACGCGGAATTCGTCCTGCGAACGCTTCCGCAGGAGCTGCGAGCGGCGCCGGTGCAAGGCGAGCCGACCCGCTGGATTGCCGACCCCACTCGTCTGGGCCAGATGTGCGAGGCGGCGGTGCGGGCGCTGATCGCCCTGCCCGCCGGGACCCCATCGATACGCCTGCTTGCCGACCATACGGCTGAGGCTCTCGCCGGTATTTCGCATGCGCTCAACGCGCTAGCGCTGCTTGTTGGCGATCCCGCTCGACCCGTTCCTCGCCGACGCGGTCTCCGGCTCCGTGTGCCTGATTGGCTGCCTTCTCTTGTCAATGCGGGGCGCGCATTCGTCACGATCGGCGCCGCCGAACTCTTCTGGATCATCACCGCATGGCCGAACGGGGCAGGGGCCATCGCCTTCGCCGCGATCGTTGTCATCCTGTTTTCGCCGAGAGCCGATCAGGCTGGCACCGACGCGATGAGCTTTATGATCGGCATCGGCCTAGCCACCGCTTTCGCAGCAATCATCGAATTCGCGGTATTGCCGGGGCTGGAGACCTTTGCCGCCTTCAGCATCGCGATTGGCCTTGTCCTAGTGCCCGCCGGCGCGCTGAGCGCCCAGCCATGGCAGAGGGCGATGTTTACGGCCATTGCGGGTATAGGCTTCTGTAGGCTGCTCGCGCCGGCGAACCCGATGAGCTACGACACCCAGGAATTCTATAACTCGGCGTTGGCGGTCGTCGCAGGAGTGGGCACCGCCGCCCTCTCGTTTCGCTTGGTGCCGCCGCTGTCGCCGGCGTTCCGCACCCGCCGGCTCCTGGCCCTCACCCTGCGGGATCTGCGGCGCCTTGCAGTGGGCCCGATCCCCAGGACGCCGGACGATTGGGAGGGCCGCATGTACGGCCGCCTCTCGGTATTACCGGACGCGGCCGAGCCGTTGCAGCGCTCGCAGCTCGTGGCGGCACTTTCGGTGGGCAACGACATTATCCAGCTTCGCCAGATCACCCGCCGGCTGGGTCTGGAGCCCGAGCTCGATGTAGCGCTCAAGGCCATGGCGCGGGGGGACAGCGCGATCGCGACCGCCCGCCTCCCCCAACTCGACGAAGCCCTCGCCTCTCGTCCGGGCGCCGCTGCTCTCCGGGCGCGCGCCAGCATTCTTGCAATGTCGGAGGCGCTCACCCAACATGCCGCCTACTTCGACGCAGGAGCGCCCAGGTGAGGTTCACCGAGCTCAACCTATTCGGCGTCTATGTCGCGCCGATCTCGGTGATGATGGTCGCCGCGTGGGTGGCGACAATTGGGCTGCGGCGGTTCGTGGCCCGCTTCGGCCTGTTGCGCCATGTCTGGCACCCCTCGCTGTTTGTATTCGCCGTTTACATGATTGTTCTCTCGTCGATGGTTCTCGTCGCTGCGCGCTGAGTTCGCCATGTCGGATGTCGAAACCAAAGCGAAGCGTGAGGGGGCGGCAGCCAGTCCCGCGGCCGTCTGGTCCCCCGAGCCCACCCCTCGCGAAACGCCCAGGCGGCGCCCGCGCATCCTTCCGCTGCTGATCACCCTGGCGACGATCGCCGTCGCCGTGGTGCTCGGTCGGGCGATGTGGGACGCCTATATGGGGGCGCCGTGGACGCGCGACGGCACGGTGCGCGCCTATGTCGTGACGATGGCGCCGGAGATCGCCGGGCGCATTGTCGAGCTGCCGGTCGCCGACAACCAGTTCGTGCACAAGGGCGACCTGCTGATGGTCATCGATCCGACCAACTTCAAGATCGCCGTGAGCCTCGCCGAGGCGGCGGTGCAGCAGGCCCAGGCCAACGCACAGAACGCCGAGAGAGAGTCAAAGCGCCGGCAGCAGTTGACCGACCTTGCCGCCACGACCGAAGAAAAACAGACCTTTGCGAGCAACGCGCTGGCTTCTCAAGCCCAATATCAGCAGGCCGTGGCCAATTTGGACCAGGCGCGCGTCAACTTAGAACGCACGCAGATCCGCTCTCCGGTCAATGGCTGGGTGACGAACCTCTTGGCGCAGCTCGGCGACTACGCAAATGTCGGACAGAACGAGATCTCGCTCGTCGATGCCGACTCGTTCTGGATCGACGGCTATTTCGAGGAGACCAATCTCGAGCCGATCCAGGTCGGTGACCCGGCCAGCATCAAGCTGATGGGCTACACCCAGATCGTTCGCGGCCATGTCGGCAGCATCGCGCGCGGCATCAATGTGGCGAACGCGCAACCCAACGGGCAGGGGCTCGCCACGGTCAACCCGATCTTCACCTGGGTGCGCCTGGCGCAGCGCATTCCGGTGCGCATCCACATCGATCAGGTGCCGGAGGGCGTGGTCCTGGCGGCCGGGATGACTGCGACCGTGCAGATTGACCCTCAACCCCGGCCGCCGCCCAAGTGAATCGGCGAACCACGCTCGCGGTAAAGGTCTATCGACTTTTCCGATTGTTTAAGGTTTTCCCGATAAGTGTGCGGGTTTGGGTGTTGCGGTCCGGGTTTAGTCAATGTCAGCCTTTTTGTTCAGCCGATCGCCCCGTCCCCTGCAAGGGAACGAAATAAGACCTGGAAACTGCTACCGTCGGCAGCTCGGCAATCATCTCGCCGCGACCGCAACGGTGCTGGAGTTGCTTTCCGATCTTGTGGGGATCCCGCATGTCCGCTTCGCCCTCACCATCGACGGGTCGACGGCGAGGCTGTCGGAAGGCGACACGCGGGTCTTGGCCCTTCAGACTTTCCTCGATACCTATCGCGAGCGTGTCGCGCCGGAAGCCCGACCTGATCCAGTCGTCATCACCGACAGTGCGACCGTGATCCGATTGCTGCCGAGACGACTAGCGACCTGATCGCCGGAGTGGAGGCGTAGGGCCTCAACCACGCCTCAGGCCGGCTTGGCGGCGCAACTCATTCATGGAAGCGACGCAGTGCGATCACCGCGTTCAAGCCGCCGAAGGCGAAGGAGTTGGACATGGCGGCCTCGATCGGCAGGTCGCGTGCTTCGTTGGGCACGTAATCAGGTCGCAGGCCGGGTCCGCCTCGAGGAAATTGGCCGTCGGCGGCGCCAGAGCGTGGTGGATGGCGAGTACTGTGACCAAGGCTTCGAGAGCGCCAGCCGCGCCGAGGGAGTGCCCCAAGACCGCCTTGCTCGACGAGACAGCCAGACGACGGGCATGATCGCCAAAGACCCGGTGCAGCGCCTCGGTCTCGACGACGTCATTGACCGTCGTCCCGGTGCCATGAGCATTCACATAATCGACCATGTCCGGTTCCAATCGAGCATCGCGCAAAGCGGCTCTCATGGCGCGCGCTGCTCCGTTCGCATCGGGCAGGGTGATGTCGCCGGCATCGGCCGACATCCCGAAGCCGACGATTTCGGCGTAGATCCGCGCGCCGCGCACCCGCGCGCCCTCCAGCGATTCGAGCACGATAATCGCGGCTCCCTCGCCCAACACCATGCCGCTACGTTCGCGTGAGAACGGGCGACAGGTATCGGCGCTCATCACGCGCAAAGCCTCCCACGCCTTCAGCGTGCCAAGGGTGAGGCAGGCCTCGCTTCCACCGGAAACCGCAATCTCGACATCCCCGTCGCGGACCATACGAAAGGCTTGACCAAGCGCATGCGTTGCGGAGGCGCACGCACTCGCGACCGCAAAAGCGGGGCCGCCGAGGCGCAAATCCATCGACACGTGAGATGCCGCGGCATTCAGCATCAGGCGCGGTATGGTGAACGGATGCAAGCGGGTTGCGTTAGCGCCGTAAAGGCGTTTGTAGGACTCGTCCAGAGTCGTCTGTCCGCCGACGCCCGATCCGATGATCGTCGCGGTGGCGAGGCCACACTGCTCTTCGAGGCCCGCGTCGGCAATCGCTTGTCGCGCCGCCACCACGGCGAATTGGGAAAAGCGATCCATCAACGACAATGTCTTCGCGTCGAAGTGGACGGATGGATCGAAATCGGCAACCTCCGCCGCAATTTTTGAGGTCAACTGCTCTGCCGGAACCAGCGTTATTGGCCTTATCGCGGAATCGCCGGCCACGATCGGTGGCCAGAAGTCGCCTACGCTTTGACCCGCAGGCGAGACGACCCCAAGACCGGTGATGACGACCCGCGGCACGGTGCGGCTAACCCGACTGCACCAGCTGTCGGACAACCGAGACGACATCGCCGACCGTCTTGAAGGCCGGCCCCGTACTATTGTTCGCGTTGAACGGGATTTCGATATTGAAGCGCTCTTCGAGATCAAACGCCATCTCGATGACGTCCAGCGATTCGAGACCCAGCTCGTCGAGCGTCGAACCGAGGGTCACGGGCGCAGGCGCTGCCGACCGGACACGTTTGGCTATCATGCCAATGATCTCATTTTCCATCGTCGACATCAGAGCATCTCCGAAACGGGTCCCAGCTCAAAGATCATGCTTTCCGCGGCAAGTCCCGGACCAAAACAATATGCCGCGCCAGTTTGAGGGCAGAGAGCGCGGCCGAACACCCCATAAACCCTAGTATCGTGCGCTCGACCAACGGGTTCAAAGCGCAGCGCTCGACGATTTCGACGTCCAGCCCCGGCGCGTAAAAGCCGGTGCAGGTAGCGAGGATCAGATGAGTGACCTCCCCCTTGAAGGCGTCCAACCCCAGGTCCTCGAGCGCGTCTTTCGCCAACGCAAAAGCATGCTCTTCGAAGAACTGCATGCGCCGGGCCGTGTCTGGAAAGCGGCCTCGCTTGTAGAAACCCATCGTGTCGAGGGCCGTATCGGTCAGGTGCGGTTGCAAATAGGAGTAGCGATGCTCGATCTGCGAGCGCTCTGCCATCTTGCCGAAGAGCCGCCTGGCTCGTTCGCCGGTGAGAAGCGAGCTCGCGTACTCGACAACGGCGTCGTGCACGTCGAATGCCGGAACAGCAGTGCCGATCCGGTTGATGAAACTGGCTACCACGCGGCCTCTCCCCAGAGCCCGAATTGTCGTCCCCGCGGTCCTGTCCGGCTCATGGAGCACGGCGCTCGACAGCCTCCATATCATAGCGCGGGCGCAGCGTCATCGACGCCATAGGCTCGACAGGCGGACGGGGCGCGAAACCAGGACGGTGATTTGCGGCCGCCCGCAGCCATCCCCGCGTTGATGGCCGCTGAACACGGCGGGTGCTCTATGGTCTGATTGATTTCGTTCTTTTTTGCGGGGATAAGCCGCGCGGCGCTCGGCGGCGGCGCGTGCTTGGGGGCCAAGCAGTGGCTGATATCGTTCTGATCAATCCGCGCTTTGAGGCTTCCATGTACGGTCTCGAATACGCGATGCCCTTTCTACGCGCCAAGGCCGCTTCGCCGATTGCTTCGCTGCCCCTGCTTGCCGCACTCACGCCAGCCGAGCACAGCGTTACCTTGATCGACGAAAATGTCGAGCCGATCGACTTTGCGCGCTGTGCCCGTGCCGACATCGTCGGCGTCACCGGGATGATCGTGCAACGGACGCGGATGTTGGCGATAATCGACGAGCTGAACCGGCTCGGCCTCCTGGTCGTCGTCGGCGGACCGCTCGCGACCGCACGCGAGGAGCTCTTCACCGGACGGGCTGATGTCCTCTTCATCGGCGAGGCCGAGGAGACCTGGCCGCGGTTTCTCGCCGAATGGCAAGAAGGCCGTCACCAGGCGCGCTACGAACAAAGCGCCAAGACCGACATGTCCTCGGTCCCGGTGCCGCGCTACGACCTTCTCAAGATGCGCCGCTACGCGTTCGGCACCGTGCAGTTTTCGCGGGGTTGTCCGTTCACTTGCGAGTTTTGCGACATTATCGTTGTTTTCGGTCGCCGCCCGCGGTTCAAGACGAAAGCGCAAGTGATCGCCGAGCTCGATGCCTTGCTGAAACATGGTGTCGAGCACGCCTTTCTCGTCGACGACAACCTCGTCGGCAACAAAAAGGCGATCAAGGAGGTGCTCAAGGCGGTGGTCGAGTGGCAAGAGGCGAATGGCTACCCGATGTCGTTTCTTGCCGAAGCCTCGCTCGACCTGGCGGACGACAGCGAGTTGATGCGGATGATGGTGGAGGCCAACATCGTCGTCGTCTTTGTCGGCGTCGAGAGCCCCAATGAGGCATCCCTGCGCGAGACCAAAAAGTTGCAGAACCTGCGCAAGGGTGGCTCGATGCTGGACAAGGTTCGTGCCATCCAACGCGCCGGGCTCGAGGTTTGGAGCGGCATGATCCTGGGCTTTGACAATGATGATCCGGATATCTTCGCTGCGCACCGGCGGTTCATCACCGAGGCGCGGATCGTCAATCCCTTGATCAATATGCTCGTCTCGATTCCCGGGACCCCGCTCCACGCCCGGTTGAAAGCAGAGGGGCGGCTGGATCCCAGCGACGAGCACCCCTACGGGACCAACGTGATCCCACTACAAATGAGCCGCGAGGAGCTGCAGCAAGGCTCTCTCGCCCTCAGCCGCAATCTCTATCAAGCCTCGGCTTATTTCGATCGGCTTGACGCTCTTTATCTCGACCAAGGGATCGAGGCGGAGCCGGCCCGCAAGCGATATCTCAGTCGGCGTCGTTGGCGATGGCTGCAGGTCAATGCAATTTTCCTGATCCAGGCCGGTGCGATCTTGCTGGGCCTATTGCGCCGCGTCCCCGAGGTCGAGTTGTCATGCCAGTACCGTGACCGCATGTGGCGAGCGCTAAAGCGCCGGCGCGACCCGATCTTACTGCGGATCTACGCGCTCAAATGCGCAGTCCATTACCACATGCACGTCATGATACGGGAGGGCGGCGACAACCCCTATTGGGGTGGCACGCCCTTTACTGCAGCCTTCGATATCCGAGTTGCGGACCGGGTCGATGAGCGGGCCGCATAACGATCGCGGCTGAAGTCTGATCAGGCGTACCAGTCTTCCCTTCTTAACGGCAAGCCACCCCTTCCTTTCTGCGGCTTCACCAACAACGTCTGATATAGGTTCCCCCCCACCGCCATTTCGTGAAGCCCTATTGAAAGCACCAACCTCAAACCCCGATAGGTGATCTCACCGGCGATCCGCTTGGCTTCCTCTGCATGTGCTTCAAGGCGACGAAGCCAATGGCGCAGTGTGTGCGCATAGTGATCTTTGATATTCTCTACATCGTGCACCCCGAAGCCCGCCGCCTCTGCCGCGCGCAGTGTCTCGCTTATTGGCACAGGTGTGACATCGGGCCAGACGTAACGTCGGACGAAATCGAATCCGAGGACAGGCATATTCGAGTGAATTCCAATGCTTTGGTTGAGAAAAACGCCGCCCGGACGAAGCAGTCCCGCGGCACATTTGAAGAAGGTGGGTAAGAGCGCCTCCCCGACATGCACGTCCATCTCAAGAGAAACGAGCTTGTCATATCCTTGCGGTTCGTTGATTTCGCGATAATCGCAGAGAGTGATGCGACAGCGCTCCTCCAACCCGGCCTTCCTGATCCGCTCGCGCGCCAGTTCTGCCTGCTGCCGGCTGAGAGTGACGCCGTCTACCTTCACGCCATAGCGCTGCGCGGCATAGATAACCAAGCCGCCCCAACCACAACCGAGATCCAGCAAACGTTCTCCCGGTTGTAGACGCAATTTGCGGCAAACGCAATCGAGTTTGGATTCCTGTGCCGTATCCAAGTCGGTATCCGGGGCTGCGAAGTAAGCACTTGAGTAGATCATGCGCGAATCCAGCCAGCGCGCAAAGAAGTCGTTGGGAATGTCGTCGTAGTGATAAGCGACAGGCTGCCGATCACGGTCTATCGAGTGCAGGCGACCACGCATCTTCGCCGCAACATTTGCTGGAAGATATCGACCGGCTTTTGGCAAGCTGAGGAGGCGTCCGGCATAGCGCATCTTCTCCATCTTCCCCCACCGCCGTTCAAAGAGGTACTGCGTCAGCGGCAAGATCGCTTCGATCTCCCCCTCGATATCGAAATCATTGTAGATGTATGCCTCGCCGAGACGCAGATCGGTGGCGGCGCCAACATCTTGCGGAGTGCGCCCAGCCGGTCGCCGATGTCGAGCAGCGCGATCGAGCCGACGACGCGTTCACCGGAGAGTGCCAGCCAGAAATCGCCGGCCTCGTGCTGATAGAAGCCGGCGATGTCCCGCAGGTCCGGTTGCTGGTCATAGGTGATGGCGATGCCGAATTCGCGCTGCTGGATCGACACGATCAGCTCGCCGACTTTCTCCCTGTAGCGCTCTTCGAACGGTTCAATTCGGATGTCCATGGGTGCCGATCCTAGGCTTCGAACGCTCTGGCAGGAATGACAAATATAGACTATTTTCTGCCAATGACACCACGTCCTCACAAACTCGCCATCCTCGCCTATGAGGGTTGTCAGCTGCTCGACGTCACCGGACCCGCCGCGGTGTTCGGCGCCGCCAACGACGCCGTGGGCCGCAAGGTCTACGACCTCTCCATCGTCTCGCCCGACGGCGGCCTGGTGACCACCAACTGCGGCGTGGCGCTCGCCAGCCGCAAGATCGGCGGCCAGCCCGACACGTTCCTGGTGGCCGGCGGCTCGCTGGGCTTGAAGGTCGCGATGGCGCGAGACGACGTCGCGCGCTGGCTGCGCCGCGCCGCGCCGCGCACCCGGCGCTTCGGCTCGGTGTGCACCGGCGCCTTCATGCTGGCGGCGGCGGGGCTGCTCGACGGCAAGCGGGTCGCCACGCACTGGGCGAGCTGCGCGCGGCTCGCCGAACGCTTCCCGGCGCTCAGCGTCGACGCCGAGGCGCTCTATGTCGTCGACGGCAAGGTGTGGACCTCGGCCGGCGTCACCACCGGCATCGACATGGCGCTGGCTCTTGTCGAAGCCGACCTCGGTGCCGCGACCGCCAACCTGCTGGCGCGCCATTTCGT
>Ga0137415_10005896_pt1 | contig 12120 bp, 15 predicted proteins | sample CZODoug3_1_1_16f_FD_183082 | JGI IMG/M metagenome (GOLD analysis project Ga0137415, IMG submission 183082) | Vadose zone soil fungal communities from Angelo Coast Range Reserve, California, USA - CZODoug3_1_1_16fungal (Hybrid Assembly) | ecosystem: Environmental > Terrestrial > Soil > Vadose...
ACGTTCGACAAGGTTGACATCCTTGCCAGCCGCGTCGTCGCACGCCGCAGCTCGTGAAGTCGTGGCAGCCGCCCCACGTGCAGCAGTAGGGGCGGCCCAGATCGTTCCGTTCACCGAACCCCCCGAACACCCCGCCGGGCGACGATCACCCGCCCACTTCCGCAGCACGTGGCTGATCAGCCCAGGCGTCGGCCCCACACCCGAACAAATCCAGACCATCCGCATGGCCTGGGCAGACGCCGCCGCCTGACCGCGAAACACGAGGAAACCACAGCAGAACACCCAGCCGGGCGATAGAACATATGTTCGATTCTAGCTACCGTGCCTGCATGCCACGACAGCCCGCTCAGCACCATCACTGGCACGATCGACAGGACACGAAGACGCTGACCGACGCCAGCTGGGCGCTCCGCCGGCTGACCGATCATCGCAGGCACCGGGGCGTCCAGCCGTACGTCGCCTACGCCGCCTGCGGGGTACTGGAGAGCGCGGCGCTCAACATCACCGACATCGACCCGACGGTGCGCAACAGCTTGCTGCACCTCGCCCAGGCGATCGCCAGGGACCTCGACGAGGAGCTCGCCAACGGCCAACGGGCCGCAGCGCGCCACTGAGCCGGGTACGGCCGCGGCCGTACCCGGCTCTGGCTCGGTCGTCGACCGCCGGCACCCCGTCAGGCGTGCCGGCGGAAGACGGGCCGGACCGGGCGCCCACCCATCCAGGGAGTCGGGTCCCGCGCGTCGAGCGCCTTGCGGTACACCGTGCAGGCCTGCGCGACGACCTCCACCGTACGGTCGATGTCGTCCTCGGTGAGCGCGGCGCTGACCACGAACGAGGGCGCCAGCACCCCGCCAGCGAGCAGGTGGCGCAGAAACAGCGTGCGGTAGCTCTGCGAGGGGTCCAGGTTCTCGTCCAGTGTGGCGAACACCAGGTTGCTCGCCCGGCCCCGCACCAGCACGTGGTCCTCGACGCCCATGCCGGCCGCCGCCGCGCGCACCCCGTCGGCGAGCCGATCGCCCAACGCGTGCAGCCGCGCGGTGATGCCCTCCTCGGCGTAGGTCCGCTGCACTGCCATCGCGGCTGCCAACGAATGGGTCTCCGCGCCGTGGGTCGTCGAGAGCAGGAACACCTGCTCCCCGCCGTGCCGCGACCCGCCCAGCTCCATGAGGTCCCGCCGCCCGGCCAGCGCCGCCACGGAGAACCCGTTGCCCAGCGCCTTGCCGAACGTGGACAGGTCAGGAGCCACGCCGCACACACTCTGCGCACCCGCCTCCGACCAGCGGAAACCGCCTCGACCACCCGAGGATGGGCGTGCCCGAGACTCACCGAGCGCAACCCCGAGCCGTACTCGAGGTACTCGTTGCCGTCGATGTCCCACACCCGGGCACCGCGCCCGTGCGAGATGACCGGCGCCATCCCCTCCGGCCACTGGTCATCGCCCTTGGCGTAGGTGTGCACACCCCCTGGCACCATGGCGCGCAACCGTTCGTTCGCCGCCCGGGACCGCGCCGGCCGCCGGCCTTCGCTCAGGTCCACGATCACATCCTGATGGATCAACATCCCTCAGAGAAGCGATCACTATTCACTGTCGACGGGTCAAAACGCACAGCAGAAGGAGGGCGCCGGCTATACCTGACGCCCTCCTTCTCCGGTTATCTAGCTCAGTCGTCCTGGGACGGGCTGATGTCCTGGTCGCAGTCACCGTCGTGACTGTCGCTGTTGTGCTTGTGGCTCTCGAAGTGCTTCTCGTTGCAGGAACTGACGGGGTGCTGGAAAACCTTGCCGTCCACGCCGGGGAGGAACTGGAAGTGTTCCCCACTGCCGCCGTAGCTGCTGTCGTCGTCGGCAAACGCGAGCGGGCTCAGCACCATCAGAGCGGCGGCGGCGATACCGACCGCGACTCCAGCCTTCTTCAGCACAGTGGATCTCCTGTTCGGGGTCGATGTCTACCGCGCAGAGTCACGAGCGGCAACATCGGTGGGGGAGCACGAAATATTTGGTCGCAAGATTAGGGAATAAATGCCACTTTGTATTGCTGCGTAACTCGATCGTGTCGGGCCGCGTGATACCAAAAGGTTGCGTTCTCTTATTGGTGAATGTTTGTTACTCATTGTTGGTCAAAATCGTCGTTTCGCTTTAGCTTTCGAGGGACGTGATCAACAACATGTTACTGAGAGTGACATTCAGCTATCGTCGGTCGCTCGGCTCACGGCTACCCACGGCCGCCGGCTCGGCTCGCCGACCCCCGTCGCGGCGGGCCGCACCCTGCTCGAGTTCACCCTGCCGGCCGCCGGCATGGCCCGAATAGAGCAGTTCGGCCCGCCCAGTTGAGTCGTTAGGCCAAGCGAACCTATCGGCTGACTTATCGGTAGAGCCCGAGGACATCCATGACGAGCACGGCCCCGCTGGCGGCGCATGAAGACGCACCGAAGCCACCCGAGGACATCGAGCTGCCGGGCGACGAGCGGCCCGCCGACCCGGGGACGTTCGGCGCACACGAGCAGCTGCGCTGGCTCAGCACGTTCTGGGTGATCGCGGCGGCGGTGCACTTCACCGACAGCGACCCGCTCGCGGTGCTGCCGGTGATTGCGGTCGGACTGCCGGTCCTGATGTTGCCGACCTCGGCACTGACGTTCGGCGTGTTCGTACTGGGCGCCGGGGTTTCGGCGGCGATGAGCCTGCCGGCGGCGGCGAACCACAAGGTGCTGAGCCTGCTCGTCTCGCTGGCCTTCGGGGCCGCCGCGCTCTACGTGTGGGCCACCCGCAACCGGCCGACCAGCCAGGGCACGTTCGTCGCGCGCTGGCTCACGGCCGCGCGCACCCCGGCGTGCCTCACCCTGCTCGTCGTCTACCTGTTCACCGTCTTCGACAAGCTGAACACGGCCTTCTTCGACCCGGCGACGTCGTGCGCCGGCTTCCTGCTCGACCAGATGCTCGACTACAACGGGATCCTGGCCGAACCGGGCTCGGCCCTGGTGCGGGTCGCGGCGATCGGCACCGTGCTGGTCGAGGCGACGATCCTGGTCTGCCTGGCGGTGCCTCGACTGCGGCGCTGGGGACTGGTGCTCGGCATCGGCTTCCATCTGGTGCTCGCGCCGGCGTCGTTCTGGGACTTCGCCACGATGGTGTTCGCGCTGTACATACTCTTCATCCCGCCGAGGGTGTTCGCCAAGCTGGCGCCCCGCACGGCCACCCCCCGGCTGATCGGGCTGGCCGCCTTCGGGCTGCACATGGTGCTGGCCATCACGGTGAACCTGGCCGGCACGAACACCAGCCCGCTCGGCCTGCGCTGGCACACCCTGATCCTGCTGACCTGGTACCTCGCGGTGATCCCGATGCTGTTCACGCTGGTCCGGGGCTTCCTGGCCGACCGGGAGCCGTGGCCGGCCTGGCGGCTGCGCCCGGCGGTGCTGCTGCTGATCCCGGCGCTCGCGGTCGTCAACGGGGCGGCGCCGTACCTGGGGCTGAAGACGGTGGCCAGCTACTCGATGTTCAGCAACCTGCACACCGAGCCGAGCGCGGCGAACCACCTGCTGCCCGGCCTGGCCACCCTGCAGGTGCTCCCGTACCTGCGGGACACGGTCACGATCACGAAGATCGACATCCGCAGGGACGCCAACTCGGGCCCGGTCGCGCTGTCCGAGTGGACGCAGGAGACGCCGCCGACCACCGTGCCGTGGCTGGAGCTGCGCCGCATGGTCGACAACTGGCGCGACGGGCACCCGGCCAGCATCCACCTCGAGTACCTGCGGGCCGGCGTGCCGCACGTGGTGCAGGACGCCCTCACCGACCCGGAGCTCAACGCGCCCCTGCCCTGGTGGCAGCAGCACCTGCTGGCCTTCCGGGCGATCTCCTCGGCGGACGGCGCCGACATCTGCCGCTGGTAGAACCGCACCATCGTCCCGTTCACCCCGGTCGACCAGGCCGGTCATGCTGGACTCGTCCAACCCCAGGAGGCGATCGTTGCGAAGGCCCGGCAACGGGGCCCTCGCAACGCTCCGTTACTATCCCGTTACCCGCTGTGAAAACGTGCGCCAGGCAGCGGGTCCCGCTCCCCGGCGAAGTGCAGGCCCGATTCGGCGCACCTCATCCACCTGGGATCAACGTGGCTAAACCGTATGTGATGCGGCAGGCTTCTTCGGCCGACCTCGACACCGTGCTCGGAATTCTGCAGGAGCGCATCGAGTGGCTGCGCGACCGAGGCAGCGACCAGTGGACCCAGGGCAAGGACTTCGGTGAATGCCTGGAGCCCCGGATTGCCCGTGGCCAGACCTGGCTGGCCGAGGACGACGGTGAGCCGATCGCCACGATCACCATCCGTCGCTTCGCCAACCCGGCCTTCTGGACGCCTGACGAGCGGCAGGACAAGGCGCTCTACGCGACGAAGACGGCGACCACGCTCGCCCGCAGCGGCGCCGGGCTGGCCGCGATGATGCTCCGCTGGGTGCAGAACCGCGCCGCCGAGCGTGAGATGTCGTACCTGCGGTGGGACGTATGGCGGACAAATCGCCAGCTGCAGGCCTACTACCAGAGTCTCGGCGCCACCCTGGTGCGGACCGTGGAAGCCGAGGGCATTCCCTCCGGTGCCCTGTTCCAGGTGCAGCCGGTGTTGCATGACCTGTCCTCGGAATGGATCACCGAGTTCGACGAGGACCGCCGCAAGATGCTCGCCGACCGCGCGGCGGCCGCGCTGGCGGCCGAGGAGGCCGGCGCCCCAGCTGCTGGAGCCCAACTGGTCGGGGCGGGAGTCAGCGCGGGAAGCGGTCCAGACCGGTCCTGAACCCCCACCCGGCGTCGAACCTCTCGCCTCTGGAGATACATGTTTCGCGGCCAGTCGACCCAGGACGGCTTTGACGTCGTCTGGGTTGGCGACGTGCTGCTCGGCAGTTCTGCCCGGCCGCACCTGAAAGCCCACAGCTACCAGTGGCCGTTTCGCTACCTGCGTCCGCTGCTGCGTGGCGACTACCTGGTCGGCAACGCGGAAGGCCCGATCACCAGGCACCGGGCGAAGTTCCATCCGGAGCAGTACTGGAGCTACCGCGCGCGCATCGCGACCGCGCCCGCCATCGGCCAGGCCGGGTTCAACGCCATGAGCCTTTCGAACAACCACTGCTACGACCGCGGCCCGGAAGGGCTGCTCGACTGCATCGACAATCTCACCGCGGCCGGGGTCACTCCGTTCGGGGCGGGCTCGGAGGCGGACGCCGCCAGACCACTCCTGATCGACACCCCGCACGGGCGGATCGGCGTGGTTGCCCTCGGGGAGCAGTGGTACTTCAACACCACCGCGACCGCGACCGCGCCGGGCACCATCGTGATGAGCGAGGACTCGATCGCCCACGGAAAGGCACTCGCCATGGCCGCCGGGGCCCGGTGGGTTATCGCCTACGTGCACTGGGGGCTGAACTACGAGCCGGTGACCGACCAACAGCGGCACGCCGCCGCGTTGCTCGCAAGAGCCGGCTATGACCTGGTCATCGGCACCGGATCCCACACGGTTCAACCCGTAGAGATCATCGACGGCACGCCCGTCCTGTACTCGCTCGGCAACTTGACCTTCGGGACCAAAGGCCGGTTCACCGAACAGGAACCGGGCTACGGCCTCATCGCCCGGACCACCTTCACGGCGAACGACCTCCTCGAGATCGAGCTGACGTGCATCGCCACCGACAACAAGCTGATCCACTTCCAGCCGCGACTCTGCTCGGACCGCCAGACACAACAGGTGCTGGCCCGCCTCGGCCCGGCGGTTCTCACCCGCCGGTCAGGTCCCCTGACCTCATGGTCGGCAAGGATGCTGGCCCGCCGCCCGGTCGTCGGCCATATCCCGGTGGCTCGCGAGGCGCCGAGCCCATCGCGATCCGCTTGATGGCTGCCAAGGTGTAACCCCTGCGCGTACTGGTTTCTGGCGGGGTGTCGGGGTGATCCGGCCTGGACGTCGGAGGGCGAGGGCTGTTGGCATGGTTCGCGGGATGGGTTGGCCCGAGCGCGGCCGGGGTCGGCGGCGTGGCGGCAGCGAAACCCCGGGCGGCGACTCGGGCGGGGAGTCGGGCGGGGAGTCGGGCGCCGATGGCGCGCGGGCCCGCCCGGCCCAGGGCGCACCGGATCTGCGCGTGGTCAGCGGCGAGGTCTACCCGGACTGGGAGGCGGTGTACCGGGACAACGTCGACCGGGTGTACCGGCTGATGTTCACCAAGGTGGGCAACCGGGCCGACGCGGAGGACCTGACGGCGGAGGTGTTCCTGGCCGCGCTGCGGCCGCTGCGCGTCTCGGCGACGGTGCCCGAGGTGCGCGCCTACCTGACCGCGACGGCGCGCACGGTGCTGGCCGGGTACTGGCGGCGCACCCTGGGGCGTGAGGTCACCACCATCTCCGAGTCGGTGGCCACGTTCGTCGCCGAGATCGGAGTGCCCGCCGATGACGTGGGGTCCGCCGAGGGCGCACAGTCCGCCGACGACGCGGTGTCCGGGTCGGCGGGACGGGCGGCGCGGATCCTGGCCGAGCTCCCGGAGCGGTACCGCCACATCCTGCGGCTGCGGTTCCTGGAGGGCTATTCGGTGCGGGAGGCGGCGGCCGCGCTGGGAGTGACCGCGGGCAATGCGAAGGTATTGCAGCATCGGGCGTTGCGCCGGGCCGCCCAGCTCGTGGAAGGGGAGCCGCAGTGAGCGAGCGGGGTATGCGCCGGTTCGTGGCCGACCTGTTGCGGGGCCGGCGACCGCGCCCGTTCCACGCCGACGACGACGACGCGGCCCAGCTGCGGGCGGCGATCACCCTGCGGGCGGCCCGTCCCGGGGCCGGGGCGCCCCGGGAGGAGTTCGTCACCGGTCTGCACCGGCGGCTGGCCGAGGAGATCGCGCGGGACGACGCGAACCGGGATGCGGGGGCGGCGGCCGCACCGCCCCCGAGGGTGGACCGGACCCGGCGCCGGCTGGTGCAGGGCGCCTCGATCGCGGCGGGCGCCGCGGCGGTCGGGGCCGGAGTCGACCACGTGCTGTCCCGCCCGGCCGATACCGGGGGTGACGAGACACTCCGGCCCAACACCGGGCAGTGGCACCCTGTCGTGGCCAGTGCGGACCTCCCGGAGGGCGGGGTGCACCCCTTCGACCTGGGCACCGTGATCGGGTTCGTGGCCCGCAGCGACGGCCAGCTGGGCGCCGTGTCGGGGGTGTGCACCCACCTGGGCTGCCGGCTCGCCCTGAACGCGGCGGCCCGGCGGCTGGACTGCCCGTGCCACAACGCGTCCTTCGCCCTCGGCGGCCAGCTGCTGCACTACCAGCTGGCGGTCGCGCCCCGCCCACTGCCGCACCTGCAGGTCCGCGAGGTGGACGGGACGGTGCAGGTCTTCGCCCCGCCCGGCCCGGTCGCCTGAGCGGCCCGGTGTAACCCCCGCCCCTATCTAGGAGCGTGACCCGCAACGGGCGGGTCCGCCGACGGCCCGAGCAGGTCGGGCCGGACAAGGGGCACACCATGCGGCAGTCCTGGTCCTGGGTCGTTCCCAGGATGGTTTTCCTACTGGTCTCCATCGCTACGGGGGCGGGCGTGCTCGCCGGCTGCGCGACGACGTCGAACACCGCACCGCCGGCCTCGGACACCGCACCGCCGGCGGACACCGCAAACGCGCAGCCGGTCCAGGCCGCTACGGGCATGGCGGGCATGGCCGGGATGGCGGGGCCGGCGCCCGGCGCGGCAGCGCCCGACGCGCCGGTGGCCACCGACACCGTGGCGATCCAGAACTTCGCCTACTCGCCGGCCGTGGTGACCGTCAAGGTCGGCACCACGGTCACCTGGACCAATCGGGACCAGGACCCGCACACGGTGACCGCGATGAGCGATGGCCCGTTCCACTCGGCGCCCATGAACACCGGCGACACATACCGCTACACGTTCACCAAGGCGGGCCGCTTCGACTACCTGTGCACCGTCCACCCGTTCATGACGGCCACCGTCGTGGTGACCCCGTGAGCGCGCCCCGGGACGATTCGGGCAGGCACGATTCGGGCAGGGACGATTCGGGCGCAGGGCAGCCGGGCGGCATGAACCGCCGGCAGCTGCTGCGCCACGGCGCCTGGTTCGGCGCGGCCGTGGTGCTCACGGTGGCCGGCGGCGAGGTGATCAGTCACGTCGGTGGCACCGCCGGGGCGAGCGCGGCGGCCACCGACCCGAACGCGCTGCGGTTCGTCCAGCTCAGCGACAGCCACATCGGCTTCCACGGGCCGGCGAACCTCGACGTCACCAGCTCGTTCTCCCGCGCGATCGACCAGGTCAACGCATTGGACCTGCACCCGGACTTCGTCATGCACACCGGCGACCTGACGCACCTGTCCAGCCCGGCCCAGTTCGACCAGGTCCACCAGATGCTCGGCGGTCTGCGCACCGGGAAGGTGTTCGTGGTGCCCGGTGAGCACGACTCGGTCGACGACCACGGGCAGAAGTACCGCGCCACGTTCGGCGCCGGCAGCCGGGGCGACGGCTGGTACAGCTTCGACATCAAGGGCGTGCACGTCATCGCCCTGGTCAACACACTGGCGCTGGAGAAGCTCGGCCACCTGGGGGTCGACCAGCTCGACTTCATCCAGCGCGACGTCGCCGGCCTGTCCAGCGACACGCCCATCGTGGTGTTCAGCCACATCCCGCTGTTCGCGATGTACCCGGCGTGGGGCTGGGGCACCGACGACGCCGTCCAGGCGCTGTCCTACCTGCGCCGGTTCTCCTCGGTGACCTGCCTCAACGGGCACGTGCACCAGCTGTTCTCCAAGACGGAGGGCAACGTCACCTTCCACAGCGCGACCACCACCGCGTACCCGCTGCCGCACCCCGGGCAAGGCCCCGCTCCGGTTCCGCTGGTCCTGCCCGCCGGCCAGCTCGGCGATGCGCTGGGCATCCGGGACGTCACCTACCAGCCCGGGCAGCACGCGCTGGCCGTGCGGGATCGGAAGCTGGCATGAGCATCGGCACGCTCACCCGGGTCGGCGCGGCGGTGTGCCTGGCCGCCAGCGGCTACCTGCACGCCGAGCTCTACGTGCACGGGTACCGGGCGATCCCGGTGATCGGTCCGTCGTTCCTGCTCCAGGCCAGCGGCTCCTTCGCCGTCGCCGTGCTGCTGCTGGTGGGCGGCCCGGTGATCCTGCGGCTCGGGGCAGCGGCGCTCGCCGCGGGTGCGCTGTTCGGGTTCGTGCTGTCCCGCACGGTCGGGCTGTTCGGGTTCGTCGAGCGCGGCCTCGACCCCGCGCCGCAGGCACTGCTCAGCCTGCTCTCCGAGGTCGCGGTGCTGCTCTTGCTGGCGATGCCACGCCTAGCGCTGGGCTACACGAGCCGCAGGATGACAACCCGCTGATGCTCGTGGACGACCGCGTACACCAGCAGACCAGCTCCATCGCCGTAGGTGGTGGTCCACTGATCGGTGCGCCGGTCGTAGGAGGCGTGCGGATGGCGAGGGTCCTCCAGCAGCTGCTCCAGCCGGGCATCGACCTGTTCGCGGCTGCTGAGCGGCAGGTGGACGTACTGCTCGGCCGCGATCTCGAGCCACATCGCGCCGTAGCGGGCCATCTACAGCTGGACCCAGTTCCCGTGCTCGTCGCGGGTCCGAAGCCCGGTGAAGTCGCCCCCGCGCGCCGCCGCAACCCGCGCCGCCTCCTGCTCCGAGAGCAGGTTGACGCGGATCGCGGCGATGCCCCACCAATGGTCGAGGACCGCCTCTGCCGGGGCCAGGTCGAACTCGGCGCCGGCGCGCGCGAGGCCCTCGGCGAACTCCACCTCGAACTGGGCGCATTCCCGAGGGGAGACCTCCGCGAGCACCGCCCGGACCGCCGGCGCCGAACGCTCGATCTTCGTCGTGGAGGCGGTCATCCCAGGAGTATGCCCGCGCCGTCCGACGGGTTGACCCAGGGTGCGCACAGCGGCGTGGCGCAGGCGCCGGCGGTCCAGGTCAACGGTGTTCGAGGCGCTGTGGTCCCGTCACTGGTTACCGTTCGTTGATGGTGACCACACGGCTTGCCCGCGCCAACGACGTCGATGCGCTGCGTGCCCTCGCCGAGGACGCGTACCAGCACTACACGCCCCGAATCGGACAGCCACCAGCGCCGATGAACGCGGACTACGCCGATCTGGTCGCCCTCGGCACCACCTGGGTCGCCGAGTCGGATCAGCAGGTGCTCGGCTTCATCGTCCTGGTCGAGGGCGAGGACCATCTGTTACTCGACAACGTCGCGGTGGACCCTCGCGTGCAAGGCCTCGGCATCGGCTCCGAGCTCCTACGGCTGGCCGAGGACGAGGCCAGACATCGAGGCCACCGCGAGATCCGCCTCTACACCAATGAAGCGATGACCGAGAACCTCGACTACTACCCCCGCAAGGGCTACGTCGAGACTCACCGCGGCACCCAAGACGGCTACCGGCGGGTCTACTTCACCAAATCCATCGATCCCACCTGACCGCCCGAATGGAGCCAACGCCCGATCAGTCGCTGGCGAGCGGTCCGAATGATGAGTTAGGCCGGTTGGTGGCTCGACACCAACTCACGAGCCGGCCACTCTGGCCTCCTTGTGCCTGAGAGCGCGGGTAACGCCCGAGACTCGGGCGACGCCACAGACTCGGGCGACGCCACAGCGCGAGGGACATCATGACCCTGCTCAAGATCAAATCGGCCCGACCGCGAGCGAAGTCGACCGAAACCGAAGCCGTCCGACAGTGGGCTGAGCTGCGAGACGCACTGGGGGAACGGTCCTGGCCCGAGCACGGCCCGACAGCGCCAACCCTGAGCGACCGGGACCGCCTGAATGAGGCCGCTCGCCGCGCGTTGAGCCTGTACCCCGGCCCGGTGGGCCAGTTGGTTCACCGCGAGATTCAGGCGTACCTCGAGTTCGGCCACCGGCTCGGTCAGGCTGGCCTGATCACGCGTCTCGCCGAGGACGTGCTGGCCGCGACCACGCACCAGAAGTAACCGGCGGCGTGCTCTTGGCCTCCGAACTGACTCAGCGAATGAGGTCTGTGCCAGCTCACCCCAGCGGTATCGAGCCCGCCGATGACTCTCATCAGTAATTGGATCTAGTTGGTATTGCCCGGGGCGAGCTAGCGTCCCGGAACATGCGAACTCGCCCGTGGGGGAGTTGCCGACGATGTCAACTGCCAGACGGAGATCGCCTATGCGCATGCTCGTCATCGGAGCCGGGATCGGCGAAACTAAGGATCCCGGCCGTACTCGCCCGACATGGCCTCGCGGCCGACCTGGTCGAGCGCCTCACGCATAGCGCGGCAGGCTATGGATTGTGAGCCATTGCCATGGGTGACCCAACCCCTTAATGATGAGGAGATATCCATGCCGGTGCCGAGACTCATCCATTCCGAGCAAGTCGGCAGCTTGCTCCGCCCGGTCGAATTGTTCAAAGCCGCCGCACAGTATGAAGCTGGGGAGCTCGACTTGGCCGGGCTGCGCGCCGCGCAGGATCAGGCGATCATTGACGTGATCGAGAGGCAGAAGAATGCTGGTATCGACGTCCTGACAGACGGCGAGTACCGCCGGACCGGTTTCATTACCGGATTCATGGACGCCGTCGACGGATTCGCCCGGGGACCGTCCGGGCTAAACGCCTGGCGCGGCGGGTCCGGGTCACAAACCGCGTCACCCAACATCCGTGTGGTCGAGGCTCGACTGCGCGCTCGCGATCGGATCGCTTCTGGCGAGGCAGCTTTCCTCCGGGAGCATGCGGATCGTCCCTTTAAGGTCACGATTCCGGGACCGATGTTGATCCCCATGATCGGCTGGCAGGACGGTGTCACCGACGCTGTCTATTCCGATCGGGACGAGCTGATCCGAGACGCGGCTTCGATCCTCGCCAACGAGATCCGGCTGCTGAGTGAAGAGGGAGTGCGCTACATACAGATCGATTCACCCAGCTACACGCATTGGGGTGACCCGGCGCTGGTGCAGAAGATGCGCAGCACCGGCGTAGATCCTGAGCAGCTCCTCACATCGGCGATCGCCGGAGACAACATCGCGTTCGACGCGGCCCCACCTGACGTGGTCACCGGAGTCCACCTCTGTCGAGGCAACTCCATGGGCCGATGGCTCGCCGAGGGTGGCTACGAGCCGCTTGCCGAGCGGTTGTTCACCGAGCTGCGATG
>Ga0137415_10005897_pt1 | contig 12120 bp, 12 predicted proteins | sample CZODoug3_1_1_16f_FD_183082 | JGI IMG/M metagenome (GOLD analysis project Ga0137415, IMG submission 183082) | Vadose zone soil fungal communities from Angelo Coast Range Reserve, California, USA - CZODoug3_1_1_16fungal (Hybrid Assembly) | ecosystem: Environmental > Terrestrial > Soil > Vadose...
CGATGCTCGCGAGGTTGCCTGCAGTGAGCACGAAGCGGCGGCTCTGCACGCTCTTCGCGAGCTGCATCGGGGCCGACTCCTGCTTCGTCGACTCGCCGCCGAGGTTCCAGGTCTGGCGCAGAAAAAGGCGCGAGCGGTAGAAGATCGGCGTGCTGAAGCCGGTCTTCTCGAGCTCGCCGTTCTGCACCGAGCCGCCGAGGCCGTGCAGGTCGGAGAACGCCACCTGCGCGATCATCTCCGGCACGAAGAACAGCTCGCCGCCGCGCCAGGGCTTGACGCCGAGGTAGGCCGTGGCGGTTGCGCTCCAGCTGCGCTCCTTCTCCGGCGAGAGCGAGTTGGGGCTGCCGTTCAGGTTGGTGTAGCGCGCCGGGATGATACCGTAGTCCATCAGGAAATATTCCGCGTCGACCTGAACGATTTTCGCGTCGGCTTGATACTGCGGAACAGCTTCCCTGTGGAAACTGTGCAGCGGGTGCGCACATAATGGCTCCTGATTGCTACGTAACCTGCATTCGTCTATTGCTCTTACGAGAGAGGGGAAAACAATAAGACAACCAAGCGCAATAATTACGCCATATTTATTAGATATATGGCTTATAAGTGCCGAGAGTAACCACAGGCTCTAAACGTACAATCTTCTTTCTTTTACGTAGCTCTCCCTGCGTGGTGGAGTTTAAAGCAGGATGCCCCGTGAGTGTAATTAACTTATGTCAAGAAATTACTTCTAATTTCTCCTTTAAATAGAGAGCAGGGTTCCCTATGAGCGCAATTGACTTATATCAAGAACTTATTTCTAGTCTTCTTCAAATAAGGAAGATGTTAACTTCGTCACTTATTCAGCAAAATCTTCTTGCTTCTCCTCCGCTTGAAGCGGAGATCAGTGAAGTTTTCGAAGTTCTACGCGGCTACCTGACAATGCACGGCTGCCCGTGGCTTTCTACTCGGACAAACACTCTGTCTTCCGCGTCTTAAGACACGATACGAAAGGAGGTCAAGGCATGACACAGTTCGGTCATGCACTGACCGAGTTGAACATCGAGATCTTCTGCGCGAACTCCAGCCAGGCCAAAGGACGTGTTGCACGAGCCAATCGCACGTTGCAGGATCGTTTAGTCAAAGAACTGCGGCTTCGAGGAATTCCCGATATCGACGCCGGAAACGAGTTCCTGCCAGCTTCGTGGAACGATTCAATGAGAAGTTTGCTATACACGCTGCCAAGCCCGAGAACCTACACCGTCCACCCAACGTTGCTCCCAGTCGATTGCATGATATTACGTTGAAGTCTATGACTACATAGACAAGCCGATGGGGGTGCGATGGAATGGCATCTCTCTACTGTGTGTTCAGCAAGGATCAGCGAGTCCACCACACGGCCATCATAGAAAACAAACGACTGGCTCATGCGCTAGCTCTGGTGAAAGTCGCGTAGGATCTGAAGAGTGTGCCAAAGGTGATGACCAACAGTTAGAAAACTGGCTATTGCAAGAGATCGCGCAAGGTATATGGATAGGAGGAAATGTTGAAGTACCTGCGGCACAAAGTGCGGTGGAAATGACATTACCACCGCACGGCTGTTACGAAGTTATAGTGACAATTTCTACTTGGCAAAAAGTAGGGACATTTCTAAATAGCTTCAACAATATTCTGATAGTTGTCGGCTACTTGTTAGGCTTGTCCTGCACCGCTTTTATTTGGTCGTGTTTCGCCGGATCCTGCTTGCTTTGGTCTGGGGTTGGAGTCGTAGACATATCCTTCGGTTTGATGGAAAGTAGCTCAACCTCAAAAACAAGTGTTGCGTTCGGTCCAATCACACCACCTTGGCCGCGCTCGCCATACGCCAGGTCCGGTGGAATGAACAACTGCCATTTCGAGCCGGCCGGCATCAGCTGCAGCGCTTCAGTCCATCCCTTGATAACCTGACTGACGCCGAAGGTGGCAGGCTGGCCGCGCTTGTAGGAACTGTCGAACTCGGTGTTGTCGATCAGCGTGCCGCGATAGTTGCACTCCACTGAGTCGGTAGCTGACGGCTTTGGCCCGCTTCCTTGGGTCAGAATCTTGTATTGCAGCCCGCTTGGAAGTGTTACCACGCCATCTTTTTTGCTGTTCGCGGCCAAAAAGGCTTCACCCTGAGTCTTGTTCGTCTGCATCAGAGCGAGTCTTTTCGCCTCCATCTTTTGGCGCACGTCCTGCTGGAGCGCCATCATAGTAGCTTTCACCTCATCGTCTGTCAGGAGCAACTTGCCGCCAGCCAGAGCATCTTTCAGCCCTTGCAGCAGGATATTCGGGTCGACATCGACCGAATCCCTGGTCAGATTTTTGCCAACATTTAATCCGATGGCATAGCTCTGTTTGTCTTTCTGCGTGGTGAGCACCAGAGGCTTCTTCGTCGAAGTAGTGGTAAACCGCTTTGTTACTGTGCCTGTTTTTGCCGTTGCCGTCTTAGAAGAAGTGGACGTTTTCGGGGCTGCAGCCTGGGTCTGCTGGACCGCCGCGGTGAGAAACAATGGACTACCCAAAAATAAAATACTCACTACAAGGAGTGGTCTTGGCATGAAAACCATCTTCGCATCCTCTCGGCGCGGGGTAGATATTTCAATCGATGCTATATCTTCGGCACTGTTGCATTAACTAGCCTCAGTATAAGGTGAAGAAAGCAAATTGAGGAGTAGTCATGCAGTTGTTCAAACGACGACGCTTTCCCGTCGAGATCATCCTGCTCTGTGTACGTTGGTAGTGCAAGTACAGAATCACCTATCGTGACTTTGCCGAGATAATGCAGGACGCTCCGAATGCCGGACAAGCGAATAGCGCGACAACGCAGTTATATGCAGAGGTATACGATGCAAGTCAGTATCGTGGCTCCGCTGCTTTTGATCGAACGAACGTTTTCTCGCTCGCTGCCACGTATGATATTCCGCAGCTCACACATAATGCATGGATTAACCAGGCACTTTCCAGTTGGCGATTAGGTACGATTATCACCGCCCAGTCCGGTACTCCGTTTACTGTCGTCAATAGCAATAGCTATCATCAGCCGACTGCATCGGATCCTCTGGGCGGGGGCTACATGGCCGATGGAAGGAATTTTGGCATTCCCACCTACAACGGTCATCACAAAGGTGGTTGGAGCCGGATCGAGGCCAGAAACGGCGTCTTTAATAAATTCACCGATTTCAGTGCCCCGTCCGGCTTTACGACAACGCCTCATGAGGGCAGCCAGGGTATAAACAGTTTCCGCAATCCTGGATATTTCGTTATTGATGGAAGCGTCTCCAAAGGATTCAAGGTTCCCTGGTTTGAGAAAGAGAAAGCTACATTCCTGCTTCGCGGCGAAGCATCAAACCTGCTCAATCGCGCCAATCTTGGACCGTTGGGCAACGACACGAATAGTCAATACTTCGGTCAGAGCTCAACAGGAGGATATCCCCGTTTCCTGCAAATCGGTGGTCGGATCGAGTTTTAAACGTTATACGGTGTTGTGAACAGAATCGACCGCCATATCATCAAGCTCACATCATCTATGACGGTCCCTCTGCGTCGGCTTCGCTGTCGGCATTGTGCTTACCGTTTCCATGATCGAGGACCTCTGCTCAAACGTTATAGTTGCAGCTCCAAAGGTTGACAAGCGTTGACCGGCTGGTCTAGAAGGTGGGCGGCATGATGTTGCCGCACACACCACCTCCAGGAGGCTCTCGATGCACAACACAATGATCGATCGGTGTACTCCGCGCAGATTCGCCATAGGAGTAGCACTGTTGCTGATTTCAATCGCAGGGGCGTACGGACAGTCGAAGACGCTGCAGCCCAACACTCGTTTCTTTATCCCTGTGCCGCCCAGTGGAGCGGTGCAACAGGTCGAGAGCCTGTTGAGACAAGGCCAGCTAAAGGATGCTCTGCTGATCACCGCCATGGAGACAGTTCCGCAGGCGGTGTGGCTGACCAGCGGTACGCCTTTGCAGGTGAGCGCCACCGTGGTGTCGACTCTCAGGGAAGCAAATGTGGAACGAGCGGTACCAGTGCTGGTGCTCTACAACATTCCTGGCCGGGATTGCGGTAGCTACTCGGCGGGTGGCGCGGAGAATACGGTGGATTACGAAGCTTGGATTGACGCCATTGCAGCAGCGATTGGCAGCCAAAAAGCGGTGATTGTGCTGGAGCCGGATGCACTGGCGAACTTGCCCAGTGATTGCGGATATGATCCGACACAGGTGAACATTCCGCAGGTTACGGCAGATCGATATACGCAGATCAATTATGCGGTGACGAAGTTGGAGACCGGATCACAGACGCTGGTCTACCTGGATGCGGGCAACAGTCACTGGCAAGCGGTGCCGATTATAGCGGCGCGGCTCGCAAAGGCCGGAGTTCAGCAGGCTCAGGGTTTCATCACGAACGTATCGAACTTCAACCTAAACAGCTACGAAACGAAGTATGACACCTGGATTTCCGAGTGCGTTGCGTTTGCCAATAATCCGGCCAATGGCGGCTGGCGGCTGGGGAATTATTCGTATTGCGCGAGCCAGTACTACTCGCCTTTCGGAAAGGTCGATCCGAACAACATTGCGACCTGGGGCTACACCGACGAGTGGTATCAGCAGAACATGGGAACGGCCGAACCCACGACGCATTTCCTGATTGACACGAGCCGCAATGGTCAGGGGCGGCTCGATGTCAATATCTATGCGGATGCACCGTATAACCAGCCGTCCTCGGTCATCCGGACCCTCAGCAATGGCAGCTGGTGCAACCCTGCCGCACGCGGACTGGGGATTCATCCGACGGCAAATACGAGTATTGTGCTACTGGATGCTTATGTTTGGGTGAAGACGCCAGGCGAGTCAGATGGAACGTGTGACGCAGCGGGGGGAGCTCGGGCATGGGACTACGCGGATTACACGCAGCCCGAATGGCCAACTGACATAACGGGCCAGACAGTCTTCGATCCGCTGTGGGGCCTCGACGATCCGATTGCGGGAGCCTGGTTTCCACAACAGGCTCTGGATCTGGCGCAGAGGGCAAACCCCCGACTGCTGCCCTGATCCGAGTAAACCGAACACAGCAGGAGAGATGGAGTTCCTCCTGTTTGACCAGAAGCAACATAGCGCTTCACAAGACCGTCGCTCTTGAGAGCGGCAAGATTATCTGGCTTGATGAAAGAATTCGTCAAAGCTGCTGGGCAAAAATTCAACAGTATATCTGAAGACCCACTTCCCTCTCGGCCGATTGAAGATGAAACTGTCGCTGCAGGACATTCCAGGGTGACTAAATTCTAAGCCGAAGTCAAATTGAGAAATGAGAGAAGACCCGCTCTAGTCAGAGCGGGTCTTCTCTGGGTTTCAGGAATGTCGGAACATCAACGCGAGATTTATTCCAAGTACCTACTCGGAGCGATCGACTCGAATCCCGCCGGTGCTCCGAACCGAGTGATCGTTGGATGTATGCCTGGCTTGCCGGCACTGGAATTCTTTACTTTCTCGGTCTGACGAGACCAGTACCAATCCTAGCCGGCTCCCCCTATCCTACTGCGGCGATTCTTTGGCGCTCTGAAATCCTTGAGTAGTCAAAACCGATATGTCGATCTCGGCGCCGCCGTGGAAAGGAAATCCTGGTGGTAGCATCTTTGCGGCTGCGAATTCGACCTTATTGAGCAATTCCAAATTGAGAGCCTCATCGAGCGCCTGCTCCCAAGAGCCGTAATCTTTGCTCCACTCAAGCCCATTGGACGTAACAGCTGTCGAGGCTCCCGAATTCGTTCGCGTAATCGTGACTCTTGGATTCATGACATTCGTTCTCGATCCTAAGATGCTATAAGAAAGAAATTCTGTTGCACTTTCGTGGATGACGAAATGCATGTAATTCAGTGCACTTTGAATCTCGTTGCGCGATAACGTCGCGATTGACTAAGTGCATGACACACATGATTGGAGGCAGAAATCTCGTTTGAAAGGCAACGAGAAAGATATATTGACCGTCCGAATTCAGAGCGGAGGCAAATGATGAAGACCTTGACATGTAGAGAGTTAGGCGGGGCCTGCGATGCAAAACTGACTGCTGAATCATGGGATGAAATGGTGAAGACGATGACAAAGCACGTGATGGAGAAACATCCAGACGTGGCAAAGCAGATGGAGAAAATGCACAAAGATGATCCGCAGAAGTGGGGCAAAGAGATGAAACCGAAATGGAACGTTGCTCCAGAAAGCTAGGCTAATAACGGCGCCAAAATACTTGACTCATCAAAACAGGTCAGCGTCTACGATAACCTATAAAAAACAATCGATTTGAGGCTTTGCGGACAAAGATTACGCAAACTACTCCGAATAGGCGAATTCCCAAGAAAAACACTGGTTTGTGCGATTTGATGCGTCAAGTATATTGGTGCCGCAATAACGAAGTCGTGCCTGACCACATTAATCCACGTGGCATGGGAGGAGCTTGGCGCGACGATCACCCCGATCACATTCAGGCGGTGCACTGGTGGTGCAATGGGACGGCTCGGGCACGTAATTATTACTCATACCTTCCGCCTACTAAGAGTGGCGATGAGATATACACCTGGAAATACGAGAGCCGCGAGGACGAATGGTCCTGCCTGGCGTGCCCCGAAATGGTGCTCGGCCCAGACCTTGATATTGGGGGCAATAAACCCTCCTATGTTGCCAAGGGCACTGATCATCGCTATACCACCGGCAGCGCCGCTCCCGGAGAGATAGTTGGTGGGAAATGTCCAGAATAGAGGCTGGATGGCGAGAAGGCCGGAGGCAGCAACGCAGAGGGCAGGCAATGCGATTACCGATCCGGTCCTCGATCCTGTGAGAGCAAGCAGGGAGATTGCGAGGCTCGAGGCAAGAAGGCAAAGACTGGCGAGCAAGCGGTGGCTTTGATATCGATCCGCGAGACGCGGCAGCCAGAACGTCGCGATGAGCGAAAAAATCCAGGGAATTGCCGATACCAGTCCTACGCGTAGCCCGATCGATTCTCCGAGAATGGACGCGATATCTGTGGGCAGATAAAAGACCACGCCATATACGCCAATCTGGATCAGGAAGTAAATCAGCGCGAAGTGCAATGCCGGAACACTCCTGAACACCGCAAGAAACGACGATGGGCCATGTGCCCGCCGTTCTAATTCTTCAAAGGACAGCTCCGCCAACAACACCTGCTTTTCCGGCTCCGGCAACCAGACAGCATGATCGGGCTTGTCGTCGAGATACCAGAATGCCAGCAAGCCCCCAGCAACGGCCAGCAGTCCTTCGACGAGAAACATCCACTGCCACCCTTGGAGATGAAGCTTGGCATGCAGCCGTGTGGTAGGAATATCCAGTAGCAAACCGGAGAGTGGCGCTCCGAGGATGAAGGCAAGCGGAACCCCAAGATAAAAGAGGCCTATGATCTGCCCGCGTATCTGGTTGGGAAACCAGTACGTGAGATATAAGATGACGCCAGGAAAGAAGCCCGCTTCGGCAGCGCCTAGTAAAAGACGCAGAAGGCAGAAGGATATTTCTCCTTTGGCGAACATGGTAGCAGCCGATATCAAGCCCCAGGTCACCATGATGCGAGGGAGCCAGACTTTCGCACCGACTCTATGCAGGATGAGGTTGCTAGGAGTTTCGAAGAGCGAGTAGGTTAAGAAAAACAGCCCGGCCCCGAGCGCATAAGCGGCTTCTGAAATTCCAGCCGAATACTGAAGAGCCTGTTTTGCAAATCCAATATTGGTGCGATCCAGGAAGGAGACCACATACATGGATAGCAGGAAAGGTAATAGGCGCCTGCGCACCCGGGTTATGGATCGATTGAGCAGAGTCTCTGCGACGCTCATACTGGTGATCAATGTACAGCGTCATAGGCTCAGCGCGCAGCGTTTGCAGAACCTGGTGCGTGGGGTCAGCATTCCAAGATCGGCTCTAATGATGCTGAACGCCCTGCAAGGCGTCATTCATACTGGGGACACCGGTATTTCTATGGTTACTTGAGTTGACATAATGCGTTCACGGATCGATCCCTCTAAAAACTGAATGTCACGCAAGAACACTGCTCCCGTTGTCGGCTCTCTGAGCACATGCCTGGATTAGTCGAGGAAAATGTTCTAGGAATTTAAGCAGTCCAATCAGTATTGCAGACAAGATGTCCTGAACGCATGTGCTAGCGCAGGAGGTCTACCGCTCATCCAGCTTCAGTGCCTAGTATCTGCAACATCCAGAGGATAAGTAAACTGGAAACCGGCCCTGGCATAAGTCAATTTCCCAGAAGCCGGGTATCCATTCAAGTGGTTCCAGCGAAAAGGACACGACGATTCATGTTGAAGATGGTTTTCGCATCGGTAATGATTCTCGCCGCATCACACAGCCTTAGCCAGGGTGCTTCCACGCCTCTGCCCGCTAACACCTTTACAAACCCGCTGCTGAGCACAGGCCCCGACCCCTGGGTAGTCTGGTGGAAGGGCTTTTACTATTATTCGAATTCAACCGGCGCCAATCTGACCCTGCGTAAGACGGCGGATATCTCAGACCTTCAGCACGCAGAAACGAAAACGGTGTGGACACCTGAGCCAGGGCACTCGTGGTCGAAAGAGTTGTGGGCCCCCGAACTCCATCGATGGGGCAACAAGTGGTACATCTACTTCGCCGCCGATGCGGGCGACAACGCCTCTCATAGGATCTATGTTGTCGAGAACGATCATGATGATCCCATCCAAGGCGCCTGGACGCTCAAAGCTCAGGTCAAGGATGCAAGTGATAGGTGGGCCATCGATGCAACCACGTTTGAGCTCAAAGGTCAGCACTATCTTGTGTGGTCGGGCTGGAAGGGCGAGACCGATGGGGAACAGGATCTATACATCGCCCACATGAGCAATCCCTGGACCATCGACTCACCTCGGACGCTGATTTCAACGCCAACCTATCCTTGGGAGACCAAAGGCGATCTACCCGGCAGACATGTGAGCGTGAATGAAGGACCGGAGGCGTTGGTGCATGATGGAAAAATCTTTATCGTCTTTTCGGCATCCGGCTGTTGGACTGACTTCTACACCCTCGGGATCCTGCAGGCAGATATTGGCAAAAATCTACGCGATGCCAGAAGCTGGACGAAGTTCGATCATCCTTTCCTGAGCACGGATCCTGAGGCTCACGCCTACGGACCGGGGCATAGTGGGTTTTTCAGTTCTCCCGATGGCAGGCAGAACTGGATCATCTATCATGCCAATCCCGGTCCCAACGAGGGCTGTGGCAATCTTCGCTCGCCGCGCATCCAGCCCTTTACCTGGAATCCGGATGGCATCCCTGACTTCGGCAAGCCGGTCCCTGTAGGTAAACCGCTTAAAAAACCCGGACAATAGCCGCAAAATCGCCGAGTATCCAATCGATTCACACTCGACTCGAAGAGTGCGTTGCCAGTTAGCGCCACATTGACAGACATGAAGCCACTTGTCCGATTGTCGATTTGTTACACAGCTTTGACTGCCTTCGATGAACAGATTGACATGGATTCTGAGCGGTATGTTCTCGATGGGTCCGTTTCACTGGCCTGAAAACAAAATTAAAGAAAAGATTGAGCGAAACCCTATTTGGAGCAAATTGGAACGGAATGACTTTGGCGGGATTAGAAACATTCTGTCGAAGTTACAAAACCATTCGCAGATACGCGAACTGACCTATCTCGCCAGCGAACCGGCATATTTAGCCATTGAAAGTCCTTCTGAGATGGCAATGCTATTCGTTCTACCCAATGCATTTCTGGTGGAGTAAGGGAGGGGCAGTCATAGAGGAGCTTTAAGACTTGACAGGCTACTTCTTTGCATGCCAGAGTGTTCTTCTTGATCGTCTACTCAATCGTTTGACTTAATAACCATCCGTGATGAAAATACGATTTACAATCACGTGCAGCCTCCTTGCTCTTGGGTCTCTCGCGATCCATGCACAAAAGACCTCTTACCCATTTAACGATCCAACGCTGCCCATGGAGAAGAGGATCAATAACCTCCTCTCGTTGATGACGATTGACGAGAAGATTGATTGCCTTGGAACGAGGACCGCTGTCCCTCGGCTCGGCGTCAAGAGTTTTGGCAGCTCGGAAGGCATCCACGGTGTGGTTCAGCGTGGCGGGGGCAGGGCTAACCGCGTCGCCATTCCAACAACGCAGTTTCCTCAGCCGCCTGGTATGGGCGAGTCATGGGACCCTGCATTAGTTCGCCAGGTAGGCGGCGTCGAAGGTTACGAAGCCCGCTTTATTAGTCAGACTGAAAAGTATGATCGCCAGATACTGATGCTCTGGGGACCACAATCGGATCTAGCTCGCGATCCACGTTGGGGCCGTAGTGAAGAAGTATATGGAGAAGATCCGTTCTTCAATGGAACGATGGCGGTGTCCTTTGTCAAGGGGCTGCAAGGTGATGACCCGAAGTATTGGCAGGCAGCCGCACTGCTCAAGCATTTTCTGGCGAACAGCAATGAAGATTACCGGACAAGCTCGTCATCCAATTTCGATCAACGCCTGTTTTGGGAATACTATTCCGTTCCGTTCCGTATGGGCTTCCTCGATGGAGGAGCAAAGGGTGTCATGGCTTCCTATAACGCCTGGAACGGCACTCCAATGGCCATCAATCCGATCCTCAAGAACATTGTCCAAAACCAATGGGGTGTCGACGTGCTTTCGAGCGACGGTGGAGCGGTAAAACTTCTCGTCACCTCCCACAAGCGCTTCGCGAATCAAAAAGAGGCGGTAGTTGCCTGCCTCAAGGCTGGCATCAATCAGTTTCTCGATACATATCAGGATGAAACGAAAGCAGCACTGAAGGATGGATCGATCACCGAGACTGAGATCGATGCGCTCCTTCGTCCAAAATTCCGCATTACTATTCGTCTTGGATTGCTGGACCCTCTGGAAATGGTCACCTATTCGAAGATCAAAGATTCGCCGGAGCCTTGGAACACTGAAAAGGATCAATCGGTATCGAAACAAATGGCACTCGAATCAGTCGTGCTGCTCAAGAACACGGAATCCCTTTTACCGTTGAAAAAGGACTCGATCAAGTCAATCGCGGTCATTGGGCCCTTGTCCGACTCAATTCACTGGGACTGGTACGGCGGTACGCCACCCTATGCTATTACGCCTCTGCAGGGCATCAAGAATGAAGTTGGAGACGGGATCAAGGTCAACTATGCCGCCGATGAGATTGGAAACGCCGCGTTCAACGCGGCGAAATCCTCCGATGTAGCCGTGGTGGTGGTAGGCAACGACCCTACCTGTGGCCCGGACATGCCGCACGACTGGCACAACACAGAATACGACGGCGGCGGCACTCTTCCCTGTACAGTGCCCAGCGATGGCCGTGAGGGGCGCGACCGGGAAAGCATTGATCTTGCGCAGGAGCAACTTGTGAAGCAAGTGTATGCAGCGAATCCTAAGACCATTGTCATTCTGGTTTCCAGCTTCCCGTTTGCTATCAATTGGACACAGGCCCATGCTCCCGCAATTCTGCACATTGCTCATTCATCGCAAGATGAAGGCACTGCTCTTGCGAAGGTTCTTTTTGGTGATTACAACCCTGGTGGCCGCCTAGTCACAACCTGGCCACGATCCGTCGATCAATTGCCTTCGATGATGGACTATGACATTCGCCATGGCCGCACGTACATGTACTTCAAAGGAGACCCGCTCTATCCTTTTGGTTATGGATTGAGTTACACAAACTTCAGCTACTCCAATCTCACGATCAACTCTACCCGGGTGCCCAAGAATGGAAGCGTGACGGTCAGCGTAGATGTGACGAATACCGGCAGCCGGGCTGGCGACGAAGTAGTCCAACTCTATGTAAGGTACCCCCAGTCCAAAGTTCAGCGCCCACGGGAGGAATTGAAGGGCTTTCAACGCATCACACTCCAGTCGAATGAGACGAAGACCGTACATATCCCACTAAAAGCTTCCGACCTTGCTTATTGGGATGAGAAATTGCAGGGCTTCAAAGTTGAAGCCGACCCCGTGGACGTCATGGTCGGTAGTTCCTCAGCTGACATCAAATTGAGCACTATCGTCCACGTTCAATAGCTCGCTGAGCGGGAGTAACAGGTCAAGTTCCATATCACTCAAACAAATTTTATCCGCAGGGAGAAGTGCACTTGC
>Ga0137415_10005899_pt1 | contig 12119 bp, 10 predicted proteins | sample CZODoug3_1_1_16f_FD_183082 | JGI IMG/M metagenome (GOLD analysis project Ga0137415, IMG submission 183082) | Vadose zone soil fungal communities from Angelo Coast Range Reserve, California, USA - CZODoug3_1_1_16fungal (Hybrid Assembly) | ecosystem: Environmental > Terrestrial > Soil > Vadose...
TAGATCTCGCGTCCCAGCCAGTAGCCGGCGAACGGCAGCACGATGAGCGCCGACATCGCGATGAAGTTCCCGACGTAGCCCATCCAGTCGTAGTGGGCCCGCTCCTCGTCGGTGCGCGCCGCGAGAAAACGGTAGCTCGCGTACGCTCCCACGATCGCCCCGCCGAACACGACGTTCGCGATCACCCGGTGCACGTTGATCGGCATCCAGGTCGCGTTGGCGATGGCGTGCCACAGCTTGATCGTCGTCGGATCGGTGGTGGGCGTGATGTCCCGTGGCGGCGACATCATGTACGTGAGCCACGCGTTCGCGATGAACATCACGATCGTGCCCCATACGTTCAGCAGAATGCCGAGCGTCCAGTGGCCCAGCTTTGCCCGCCCTTTTTTCCAGCGGTCCCAGCCGTAGTAATAGAGGTACAGCGTGAACGACTCGATGAAGAACAATCCTGCGTACACCCACATCGACGGCGCGAAGATCGCGGTGAGGTAGGCCCAGAAGCGCGGATACAGGGTCGAGAGGCCGAACACCAGCATTGCCCCCCAGATGGCCGTCGCGCTGTAGGCCACGAGCAGGAGGCGCGTGAACTCCTTGCTCAGCCGATCGTAGCGCTCGTCGCCACCGAAGATGCCGATCGCCTCGGTGACCACCGCGAACATCGGCACACCCAGCACGAACGCGGCGAACATCAGGTGCACCTCGGCCGTGATCCACACGAACGCTCGCGCGCCGATCACCGGGAACTCGCCGTAGGCGTGCGTGGTGTCGGCGGCGGCTTGCAGCAGCAGCAGGGCGCTGTCCGTCATCAGCCGTCCGCCACGAAGAACGGGCGCTGCTTGGAGAAGTCGATGGGCATCGCCCGGCGCACTTCCGCGAGCAGCTCGGGCGTCACTTCCCGCCGACCCTGGCGGCGAGCCCACGCCTCGACGCGCTCCATCACGACGCCACGCACGAACGATGGGATGCGGGCTACGCGGTCCCGGGCCGCGGCACTCCACACGAGCGCCGGTTGGAACTCTTCGCCGTACGCGATCTCGCGCGCCGGCTCGAGCAGGGGCGTGTCGCCCGTCGGCTCATACACGCACGACGGATCGGCGGCGAGCACGTCCCCCTCGAGCGCATAGGCGCGCGCCCGGCATCCCCCGCACAGCGCGCGATACTCGCAAACCCCGCACTTGCCGCCCAGCGGCCCTTCGCGCAGCCGCCGAAACAGTGGCGCCGAGCGCCAGATGTCGGCGAAGCTCTGCGCGCGCAGGTCCCCCGCCACCTCCGGCAGATAAGGGCACGGGGTCACCTTGCCTTCAGGGGTGATACGGCAGTACTGCGTGCCGCAGGGACAGCGGGTCTGGTAGTTCAAGACGGGGGAACCGAGATCGGTCTGGTGCACGTGTCGCATGAAGTGCGGGGCGCACTTCGCGCGCACCAGCATGCGCCCGCGATAGGCCTGCTCCCACCGAGCCAGATCGGCGAGCACCGCTTCGTAGTCCGCCGGCGCCAGATCGGTGAGGGTCGCTCCACGCCCGGTCGAGACCAGGAAGTAGCAATTGAACGACACCGCGCCCTGATCCGCGGACCAGGCGACCAAGCGCTCCAGCTCCGCACGGTTGCCCTTGGTGACGGTCGTCTGGACGATGAAGTCCAGCCGGGCAGCACGCACCCGCCCGAGGGCGGCTTGCACGTCGGCGAGCGCCCCCCGACCGTGTCGGAAGTTGTCATGGTAGGACGGGCGCAGCGAATCGACGCTCACCGCCAGGCCCTGGACTCCGGCCTGCTTGAGCGCCGCGATACGCTCGTCGGTGAGCAATGTCCCGTTCGTCCCCACCACGACCGTCGCCCCCTGGGCCGACGCGTACTGCGCGATCTCGGTCAGGTCTCGCCGCAGCAACGGCTCGCCGCCGGACAGGATGAGGAGCGGCGCGGGGTTCACGAGGAGCAGTTGATCGACAATCTCGAGACACGCGGCCGTGTCGAGCTCCGTGACGGCGCTCTCCTGCGGCCCCGCCGCGATGTAGCAGTGCGCGCACTCGAGGTTGCAGCGCCGGGTCAGATTCCACGCGACCACGTGGGGGACGTAATCCACGTCAGTCCCCGGCTTGCTCCGCCAGCAGCCGCTCCATGGCCGCTTTCGCCTCCTCGGGCTTCATCGTCTTCAAGTCCACCGGGCACTTCCCCATCTGCGCTTCGATGTCCCGGATGGGGCAGCGCGTGATCCCTTGCGCCTTGGCGTCTTCGATGAACGCCCGCATCTCGGGACTCAACCCGTCACGCCCCTCGGCTTCGGCGCGGATCTGCTTGGCGCGCAACTCCTGAAACATGACCATCATGGTATCCACGTCGAACTCGTCGGCGGCGATCATCGCCTGCTTGTTTTCGTCCATCACGCGCGTGGTCACACGCCAGATGTCGTGCCCCCTGGCGAAGCGCTCCACCGTGTTACGCGCGAGCGGCCGGGCGATGAGGGGCACGAGCTGCAGCCGCTGCCACGCCTCCTCGCTCCACACGATCGGGTCGGCCGCGGTGCGCGGCCGGCGGCTCACGGCGCCCGTGACGGGGCACTTCACCTCCACCTCGGCCCCGGCGGGCTCGGGGTCTGCGTCGCGCCCCTGCACTTTGGTGGCCTTCATTTGTTCTTGCGCCTTCACTTCCGCGAGCGCGATCTCCTCCGCCGTGCCGATGCCCATGATCAGCTGCATGTGCGTCGGCAGGAGCTTCCGGATCGCCTCGTCGAGCCACTTGTTGGTAACTGTTCCGGGCTCGCCGTGCGTCTGCTCGAGCAAGTACTCCTCGACCGCTCGCCGGGCGATCCCCTGCGCGAACGGCGGCACGCGAAGAATCCGTACCTCGGCGTCCGGTGCCCACGGGAGTCCCGCGACGCCGTCTTCTTCGATCCAGGGGATGTCTTCCGGCCGCACGCCCGTCGTCCCCGCGAGCAGCACGTTGCACGGGGCAAGGCGCACGAGATTTTCTGCCTGACTCCCGAGCTCCGTGCCCTCGATGCGGTGCGCCCCGTGCCGCGCCAGCACCAGCAGCGACGGCTTGATCTCCTCGGCCCACTGCATGATCACCTGGAACGGCTTCCCCACCAGGATCTGTGTCGTGAGGGACACGTCCGGGAACTCCTGGGCCATGACCTCGGCGCGTTTCAGGTTCGCCTGGCACAGCTTGAGCAGTCCCTTGTCGATGATGTTGTTGTGCAGCTCCTCCTGTTCTTCGAACTTGAAGACTTTGGACGCTTGATAGGAGAGAACATCTTTGATGTTGTGGAACACGACGTGGTGGTACTCCACGTCGAACGCGCTGCACACGTACAGCGAGCCGCCGAACGCCTGCGCCAGCTCGAGCGCCACACGCATCGCCCGGTAGCTGTAGGACGAGCCGTCTACGCACACCAGGAACCGCCCGCCTTCGAACGGCCGGTCGTCGCGGATCAGCAGGATGTCCTTCTCGATCCCCCGCAGCACGCGTGACACGACACCGCCGAGCTGCGAGTACGGCTGGCGGCCGAGGCCGTGCGCGCCAATAGCCAGCAGGTCGTATTGCCGGCCCGACGAGCCGGCGAGCCGCGCCGCCGTGTCCTCGTCCTCGGCCACCAGCCGGCCGTTCTCGCCGACCTTCACGTCCGCTCGGACCTTGTCGCCGCCGTCGTAGCCCGCCGCGCGGTCGGGGTCGAAGCCGATCAATCCCGGTAGGCGGCCCGCCCCGCGGTTCACCTCATTGACGATCTCTTCGTAGTTGATGCCCTCGAGCAGCTGGCGCGTGAGCCGCACACCCGCGGCCTCACATCGCTTGCCCAGCTGGTCCAGGAAGCTGTCGGCGATGAGCTGCAGCCCCTTTTCGATCAGCTTGTCGTGGATCTTGCGCTGCTTCTTGATCTCGTCGGGTGTCTGGAACCGGGCGGGAAGGCCGGTCTCGAGCTGGCGGAAGCGGACATCGTGGAGGCGGGCGGCGTAGACGTGGTTACCGGTGATGCGGCCGTCGGACTTGCGGGACAGCTCGATGGACCGCTCGACGGCCCAGTCCGAATGCGTGGAGTTATCGACCGGGACGAAGATCTCGCGATACACCGGCACCTCCCCCTCCTTACGTATGGGGCCGGGCCGGGCATGCACTCCTCCTCACGCCGGGCCCGGTATCAGCCGCCGGGTTCGGTGCGGGGACGCGAGAGACAGGCGTGAGTGTATGTCCGACCGTCATGGCGGACCGGAGCCCGCCAGATTAAGCGATGCCAAGTGCTGCTTGCGGCGAGTATGCGCCCCGCCCCGGGGACTGTCAAGTCGGGTTCGGAACGATCTGATTCCCCGATTCGTCGTACACGGTGATCGCGTCCACGGGGCAGGCGTCGCACGCGCGCAGCAATCGCTCGCGCTCCACCGCCTCGGGCGCGACGAACACCGCCACGGTGTCCTCGTCCAGTTTGAAACCATCCGGCGCTTCCTTCACGCAGTCCCCGAACCCGACGCATTGGTCGCGGTCGATCACGACCCGCAGCCCGTGCACCGCCCGCTCGGTCAGGCTCACATCTCCTCGAGGCCCAGCTCGGTTCGCGCCGTGTCCATGATGGCCGGGGTGATCTCCGCGATGCCCCGCTCCTTGGCGTAGTCGAGATAAATCCGCTTGACCATCCCGCGCACGAAGTTGGGGACCCGCGTGAGTCGCTCCTGGGCGTCTGCGGACCAGCGGGGACCGCCCCGCGCTCCCTGCTCCCCATCCTCAACGAACGCGTCCTGTCTGCCCGTGGTGACCATGCCCCGCACCGTCTCCATCGGCTGCGGCTGGATGGTTGTGCCGCCGATCTTCACCCCCAGCGACGCGACGAGCTGCGTCTCCATGGGATTGGTCAACAGAGCGACCGTGCGGCCGCACGCCGGGCATCGGAAGGCCGCCGCGAGTGTGCCGTCCCCCGGAAGCTGGCGCTCCTCGAACTGCATCTGCCGGTCGCACTCGACGCACAGGAATTTCATGCGCGCCCCCAGGACTCCCAGGCTGAAGCCCGGGCCCGGTTATTCGCTGCCCTTGAGGGCCGTGCCGTACCGGGCATCCGCTTCAGCGTGTGGAACATCACGACGCGGCCCCGATGCTGCTCGCGAGCGCCGCCCAGATCTCGGGGCTGGGGTGCCACGGGATCCGCGCCAGCACCGGGATTCCGAACTCGGTCGCCAGCTCGTCCGCCGCGCTTCCGGCGAACGGGCCGCCGACCATGTTCTCGACCACGCCGAGCAGCGTGGCCTTTCGCTCGACGGCGCCGCGGAGCGCGCGGCGCACGGCATCCCGCGACTCCGCAGTAGGGATGGTCACGGCGAGCACGGCGGGTGGTACGGCCAGGAGCTCGGTGAGCTCCTGGAAGCGCTGCACGCCGGGCGGCAGATCCACGAGCAGCTGGTCGAGTGCCCCCCAGGCCACGTCCGCCAGGAACTCGCGCAGTGCGGCGGCCTCGAGCGTCTCTCGCCATACGTGCCCCTCGGTCTCGGGCCCGCGGAAGGCGAGCGGCCGGCCGTCCTCGAGCAGCAGCGCCATCGAGAAACAGCGCACGCCCTCCGGACTGATCGCCGGCTCGATTCCATCGTCGTGCAACGTGCAACGTGCAACGGGGAGGTCGAGCAGTGAGGGGATGGTTGGCCCGTTGAAATCGGCGTCGAGGACTCCCGTGGCGCGCCCCGCCCGCACCAGCGCCCGGGCGAGTCCGGCGGTCACGAAGCTCTTCCCCACACCACCTTTGCCGCTCATCACGGCCAGCACTCGCCGAACCGTCGCGAGCCGGTCGGCGACGCGACGCCGCTGAGCCACAATCTGGTCGACGAGCCCCGAGCGGTCGGCCTCCGTCAAATCGCGATAGGTTCGGATATTGAGGGCCATGGCCCGCAAAGATGGCGCCGGAACCGAGGACCGTCTAGTTTCCCCGTTCTCCCATGATCGACGAGCTCAAGCAGAAGCTGCAGGCTGAGGTCGAGCGCCTGAACCACGAGATCAACTTCGTGCTACCGAAGGAGATCGAGCGGGCGCGCGCGCACGGCGATCTGCGGGAGAACTCGGAGTACAAGGCGGCGCTCGAGCGGCAGCAATTCGTCACGTCGCGGCTCTCGCACCTCCGCCTGCGCCTCTCCAAGCTCTCGAGCGTGCGGGAATCCGACATCCCCCGCGACCGCGTCGGGTTCGGGTCCCGGGTCACGGTCCAGGACCTCGATACGAAAAAGAAGGAGACGTACGCGCTGACGCTCGGGGAGTTCGTCGAGGGCGACGATGACCCGGCAGAGCTCCGGGTTTCGATGGCGTCCCCTCTGGGCAAGTCGCTGCTCGGGACCAAGGTCGGCCAAGCGGTGACGATCGCCCTGCCCGTGGGAAAGCGGCGGCTCAAGGTCCTGGAGCTCGAGACGGTGCACGACCTCGCAGGGAAGTAGGGTCGCAGCATGCTGCGCCCCTACTAGAGCAGCCGGCGGAACACCATCGGGCCTGTCGGGGTCGCCGAGCCGCCCCGCGGCTCGATGCTCATCGCGGCACCAAGCACGCGTTGATCGGCCCCGGGCATCTCCAGCCCCATCACCATCGGCTTGTCCTGGTCCATCGGCATCACGGCCGCGGTCGCCATGCCTTGGTCGGTGATGAACCACAACTGGTACGCCTGGTCCCGCGCGTTCGGGGCGAGCCCGTCGCAACGCACCAGCCAGCGGTGGCGCACGCTATCGGCGAAGATCGTCACCGAGCCGACCCGGCCCCCGGTCGAGACCGGGATCTGGATGACTTGCGTCGTGGGCGCGCGTAGGAACGTCCTGACTGTGTCCTCGAGCGCCTCGACCCGCGCGACGAGCGTGTCCCGCTCGGCGGTGAGCCTGCCGATGGTGTGGTACGACCGCCACACCCCGCCGGCCACCGCCAGTGTGATGATTGCCCCGGCCGCGAAGCGCCACGTTCGCTTCATCATTCCACCCAACCCTTCAACCGGTTGGTGCGGCCGAGCGACCAGGTGTGCACAATCGGCAGTTTGTCGGACACGAGCGCCCACGCGCGGAGCCGCTCGAGCGAGCGCCGACGCTCTTGACTAAGACGTTTCGGAGAGGTCACTTAGATTGCCACACGAGCAGCGAACCAGGGCGCACCCGGCCCCGGCCATGTATGTTTAGCGATTCGGACCGCGGAGGTGGGATGTCGGTTCACTGCCAAGCAGACGATGAGCGTTTTTCTTTCGAGGCCTTCACCCGCCATCCGTTTTTCACCGAAGTCAACCGGTGGATCGTGGAGCGGGTCATCGGCCCTGGCCGACGAAAGATCGTGGATCTCGGGTGCGGCCCCGGCGCGGTCACCAAGCTCATTCTCGAGCGCCTGGGCGGCGACCCGCGCAACGTAGAAGTGATCGGCATCGATCCTTCTCCGTCGGCCCTCTCGAAGGCGCGCGCCGCGATCCACTCCAAGGTGGTCAAGTTCATCGAGGGTAGCGCCGAGTGGGTGTCCCGCCTCGTGTCTTCCGCCGACGCCGTCGTGTTCCTCAATGCAATTCACCTCGTGCCCGACAAAGCGCACGTCATCAGCGAGATCAGCAAGACCTTGAAGAAGGACGGCGTGTTTGCGTTCAACACGACCTTCTTCAACGGCGCGTATGTCGAGGGCACAGGAGGTTTCTGGCGGCGCTGGGTCGTCCGGGCCGTGCAGGTGCTGCGGGAGCGCGGTATCGCGGTGAAGCACTCGGACCACGCGGTGGCGCGACAGTTCCTCACGCCGGAGGAGTACTCCGACCTGTGTGTGCAGGCGGGGTTCGCACGGCCGTCTGTCGACTTGGTCAAGATCGAAATGACGCCCGAGAGCATCCGCGACATTGCCCACTTCTCGCTCTTCATCGAAGGAGCCCTGCCGGGCGTGCCGCTCGAGGAGGGCTCGGCGGCTCTGGAAAAAGGGCTGGAGCGCGCCATGGACGAAACCGGCGTGTGCGGCGTGCCGCGCAACTGGCTGGAGTGCGTCGCGACGCGGGCGTAGTCAGTCCGCCGGTTCGGTCAGAAACTCGAGTTGGGCATGGGCGGCGCGAAGCGCCGCTTCGACGGCCTCCGACGTCCCTCCCCGCGCAAAAATGAACCCCGGGTAGCGCGAGCCTTCCGGCCACGGCACCAGCGCCTGGCCGGGGTGCGCGGTGATCACGACCTCCTCGACCAGCGGTACCTTCCGGGCCTCACCGACTCCGCGCACCTCCCGCAACACCCCCGCCCCGGAAACGGGGATCATCATCACCCCCGACGCCTGCACTTCGCGCTCGATGGTCGGGATCGACATGCCCAGTGCGTGCCGAATGATGATCTCCTCGAGTGATACTTGCTCCCCGTTCCCCGTTCCCCCCTCCCCGGCCGTAAACCGCAGCGCGGCGCTGCACCGCCCTCCGATCGGGCGCGCGGCGAGTTCGATCAGCCACGCCCCTCGGTCGTTGTAGCGGACCTCGGCATGGATCGGTCCTTCCCGTAGGCCGAGCGCGCCCACCGCGGCCTGCACACACGCAGCCACTTCCTGCCGTGCGGTCGGCGCGAGGCGCGACGGTGTCACGTAGATGGTTTCCTCGAAGAACGGGCCGTCGAGCGGGTCGGGCTTGTCGAAGATCGCGAGCACGGTCAGCACGCCGAGCGTCACGAGCCCTTCCACCGCGACCTCGCGACCGGGCACGAACTCCTCGACCAGGATCTGACGGGCCCAATCGCCGCAGCGCGCGACATCCGGCTCCTCGAGGATCGCCGTGAGGCGCTGGAACGCTGCGACGAAGCCGGCGGCGTCGTCCGCGCGGACTACACCGCGCGACGCGGACAGCCGCAATGGCTTCAGCACGCAGGGATACGAAGCGCGGCGCGCGACGCGTTCCGGGTCTTCAGCGGTCGCGAGAAGCTCGAACCGGGGAACGGCCACACCCGCAGCGGCGAGGCGCAGCCGTTGCTGGTGCTTGTCGCGCGCGGCGGCGGCGGCCGCGACCGGATTCCCGCGGAGCCCGAGCTCCTCCGAAATGGCGGCGGCGACCACGGCCGTGTCGTCATCCACCGCCACCACGCCCTGCACCACATGCCTGCGAGCGAACGCCCGCGCCTGCCCCGCGGCGCGCGCGGGGTCGGCGAAATCGAGTGTGACGAGTCCCGCGGGGTTGGCCTGCTCGAAGGTGCTCGGCCGCTCGGACGCGACGGTCACCTCGACGCCGAGCCGCCGGGCCGCTTCGACGAATGCAACCGTGCGGTAGGTGACGGTCGGCAACAGCAGCAGCAGCCGGGGCGAGGGGCGCCGCATGCCCCTTACTTTTTCGCGGCGGCGAAGTAGGGGTTCGAGCCCGCGGTGTGGTCGGTAATGTCGACGATACCCTTCACCTCTGGGACCTGCTGCTGCAGCATCGCTTCGATACCCTGGCGCAGGGTGACGTCGGCCATCCCGCACCCCTGGCAGCCGCCGCCCATGCGGACCATGACCACGGCGTCCTGCACGTCGATCAGCTCCACCCGCCCGCCGTGCCGGGCGACCATGGGATTCACCTGGCTCTCGAACAGGTCTGCGACACGCTCGTACAGCGCATCGTCCGCGGTCGCGCTGCCCGACGCGGCAGGTTTGGTCACCACCGCCTGGTGGCCGCCCGCGAGCGCGGCACGGATCGCCCGGCCGACCGCTTTTCCCACCACGGGCCAGGGAGCGGGGCTGCGCTTCACGACCGTGACGAGGTTACCAGACACGATCACCTCGGTCACGTCCGCCCCCGGGATGGCGAAGATCGCCTCCGGGAGGGGAGAGCCGCGTGCCTCGTCGGGCGAGGCGAACCGCCGCACCCCGCCCGCGTGGATCGGCTCGCTCACCAGAAACTTGCAGCGGCCGTTGTCGATCGGCTCGGCGGTGATGCGGAGGTCGGCGGCGCTCATGGTCGGAACCTAATCGGTCGCCGCCGTCGCTGCGGGCACCGGCCGCAACTGTCGGGCCGCCTGCACCATGTTGCGGAGCGACGGCAGCGTTTCCTCCCACCCGCGCGTCTTCAGCCCGCAATCGGGATTCACCCAGATCTGCCGGTCGCCGAGCACCTCCTGCATGCGCTTGACCGCCTGCACGATCTCCGCGGTGCTCGGGACCCGGGGCGAGTGGATGTCGTAAACGCCCGGCCCGATCTCGTTGGGATAGCTGTACTCCTTGAATCCCTCGAGCAGCTCAGACCCGGAGCGCGCGTTCTCGATCGAGATGACATCCGCGTCCATCTTCTCGATCACGCGGATGACGTCGTTGAACTCGCTGTAGCACATGTGGGTGTGGATCTGGGTCGCATCCGACACGCCGGCGGTCGCCAGGCGGAATGCGTTCACCGCCCACTCGAGATAGCCCGACCACTCGGCCCGGCGCAGCGGCAGGCCCTCCCGCAGCGCGGGCTCGTCGATCTGGATCACCCGAATCCCCGCCGCCGCCAGGTCCGAGACTTCGTCGCGGATTGCGAGGGCCAGTTGCTTCGCCGTCTCCGCTCGTGGCTGATCGTCGCGTACGAACGACCACTGCAGGATCGTGACGGGGCCGGTCAGCATGCCCTTCACCGGGCGCGCGGTCTTGGACTGGGCGAACGTGCTCCACCGCACGGTCATCGCCTTCGGGCGGGAGACGTCGCCGTAGATGATCGGCGGCTTCACGTAACGGCTGCCGTACGACTGCACCCAGCCGTGCTCCGTGAACGCAAACCCTTCGAGCTGCTCGCCGAAATACTCCACCATGTCGTTACGCTCGAATTCGCCGTGCACCAGGACGTCGAGTCCGAGCTCTTCCTGCAGCTTGAGCGTCCGCGTGATCTGCTCGGCGATGAACGCGTCGTACGCCGCCGGCGTCAGCTTGCCGTCATGCAGCTTCTTGCGCGCGTTCCGCACCTCGGCCGTCTGCGGGAACGAGCCGATGGTGGTCGTCGGGAACAGCGGAAGCCGGAATTGCTTCTTGCGACGCGCGGCGTGCGGCGATGTGCGGCGCATGTCGTGCTCGGTGACCCCCCGGGCGCGTTGCTTTACCGCGGGGTTGTGAATGCGTCGCGAGGTGCGTCGCCCGGCGAGCGAGCGCGTGTTGGCGTCGAGCTGGGCCGTCACGCTGTCCCGCCCCTCGCGCAGCGCCCGCGTGAGGGTCGCCACTTCGACGAGCTTCTGTTTCGCAAAGGCGAGCCACCCTTTCAATTCGCTGTCGAGCCGCGTCTCCAAGTCGAGGTCGACCGGCACGTGCAGCAGCGAGCACGACGGCGCCACCCACAGTTGGGCCGCGCCGGCGCGCTCCAGGGCGTCCTCGAGCTGGCGCAGCACCGCCGGGAGATCCGCCTTCCAGATGTTCCGCCCATCGATCACGCCGAGCGACAACACCTTCCCCTCGCGCCCGCCCCCGGCCGGCCACGCCTGGAGCAGCGCGTCGAAGCGGCCGCCCCCGGCCGCGCGGACCGCATCGAAGTGCAGGCCGGCGACCGGCAGCTCGAGCGCGGTCGGGAGGTTGTCGTCGAGCCCGGCGAAATAGGTGGCGACGAGGATTTTCACCTTCGGCACCCGCTCCGCGAGGAACCGATAGGCGCGCACGAACGCGGCGCGCTCGGCGGCGGTACGGTCGAGCGCGAGGCACGGCTCGTCGAGCTGGACCCAGGTCGCGCCGGCGGCGGCAAGTCGCGACAGCACGTCCGCGTACACTGGCAGGAGCGCGTCGAGCAGCGTGAGCCGGTCGAAGCGCGCCGTGCGGGCCTTCCCGAGCAGCAGAAACGTCACGGGCCCGATCAGCACCGGCTTGGTCTGGATGCCCAGCGCCTTCGCCTCCTGGAACTCGTCCACCGGCTTCGAGGACGACAGCCGGAACGCCTGTCCCGGCTCGAATTCAGGCACCAGGTAGTGGTAGTTCGTGTCGAACCACTTCGTCATTTCCATCGCCGTGACATCCCGCCCGCCCGACTGCACGCCGCGCGCCATCGCGAAGTACGTGTCGATGTCCACCGGGCCCCCCGCCCAGCCGTAGCGCTTCGGCACGGCGCCCACCAGCGCGCACGTGTCGAGCATGCGGTCGTAGTACGAGAAGTCGTTCGACGGGATGAGATCGATGCCGGCGTCCTGCTGCAACCGCCAGTGGCGGGCGCGCAGCTCGGCGCCGGTCTTGAGGAGGTCCGGCAAGGAGACCTTGCCGCCCCAGTAGCC
>Ga0137415_10005900_pt1 | contig 12117 bp, 13 predicted proteins | sample CZODoug3_1_1_16f_FD_183082 | JGI IMG/M metagenome (GOLD analysis project Ga0137415, IMG submission 183082) | Vadose zone soil fungal communities from Angelo Coast Range Reserve, California, USA - CZODoug3_1_1_16fungal (Hybrid Assembly) | ecosystem: Environmental > Terrestrial > Soil > Vadose...
ACTTCGCCCGCTAGAATGTCCGCGGAGATCGCCGCGCTCGGCACTTCGATCATGGCGCCGACTTCGGTGGCTTCGGCAAACTCAATTCCAGATTTGCCGAGCTCGTCTTTGCATTCTTGCAAGATCGCGATCGCACTGCGCAGCTCTTCCAATCCTGAGATCATCGGGAACATGATCTTGACGTTGCCAACCGCGCTGGCGCGAAGGATAGCGCGCAATTGCGTTTTGAAGATGTCGACGTTCTCAAGACAAAAGCGAATGGCGCGCCAGCCGAGAAAGGGATTCATTTCGTCGCCTACATCGACCGTGCCGGGCGCGAGTTTGTCCCCGCCGAGATCGAACGTTCTAATAATGAGCGGGTCGGGGCGCACCGTCTCAGCCACCTTGCGATAGACTTCGTATTGTTCCTCTTCGCTTGGCAGGGTGTCGCGGTTCAAATAAAGAAACTCGGTCCGGTAAAGGCCAATCCCTTCCGCGCCATGGGTCGCCACCGCATCGACATCTTCCTGCAGTTCGATGTTGGCCGAGAGGACAATGTGCCGGCCATCGCGCGTGGTCGATTTTGTCTCACGCAGTTGCTGGAGCGCAGTCGCGACTTTAACTCGTTTGGCTTCGAGCTCGCTGTAGCGCGCTAGGGTTTCTTTTGTTGGATCGACAATGACCAAGCCGGCTGAACCATCGAGCAATACATATTGATCGGTCTCGAGCTTTTCCGTAGCGTTGTGCAAACCGACCACGGCGGGAATCTCAAGCGAGCGCGAAATGATGGCGGTGTGCGAAGTGCGGCTGCCCAAATCGGTGGCAATGCCCAGGACCCGGTGGCGGTCCATTGTGGCCATGTCCGATGGCGTGATATTGTGCGCGACCAGAATGTGCGGCTTGGTCACAGCCAGAAAGGGCTTCGGGGCTTTGCCCTGTAAATTGCGGATGACGCGCTTGGTCACATCCTGGATGTCGAGCGCGCGTTCGCGCAAATAGGGATCGTCGATCTTGTTTAGTGTCTCGGAATAGCCGGCCGCGACTTCTTGAAACACCCACTCGACATTACAAAGGTCGCTCTCCAGTTTGCGCAGCACTTCGTCGATCAATGTGCGATCTTCGATGACGAGAAGGTGCGCATCGAAAATGCCGGCGTCCTTCGCGCCGATCGCTTCGGCGATCCTCTGCTGCATCTCCAGAATCTGCATGCGCGTCTGGATGAGCGCGGTCTCGAACCGGGCAATTTCATCGGGAATCTGCGAACGCTCGATGGAATGCCTTACCACGTCGTCCATGTCGTCGCGCACAACATGGATTTTCCCATGCGCGATCCCCGGGGAAACGCCTACTCCCTGAAACCGAATTTCTTTTCGCGCGCGATCGTTGGTCATCCACCTGCGAGCTTAATGCGGATGTCAACTCGTCCCGGGCCGCGGGACTTTCACGTCAATCTTCGTTGAAGCGCGCCTTAATTAACTCTTCCAGTTCTTTGATTGCCTTGTCAGCGTCGGGTCCTTCACAACGGATGTGTAACGTCGAGCCCTGCCCCGCCGCCAGCATCATCAAACCCATGATGCTCTTGCCATTGACCTCTTCGCCTTCCTTTGAAACCCATACTTCGGCACGATAACGGCTTGAAATTCGCACAAACATTGCCGCCGGACGCGCGTGCAGACCGAGCCGATTCACAATCGTAATGTCCTTCTCAATCTTGAGGTCGCGCGCTGTGCCGCTTGATCTTCGATTCAACAAGCCCATCACTTTTTGTCCTGCGTTTGCATCAAGCTGAGCAGTTTGGTGTTAAATTCCACCGCCGTGTTTCGGCCGAGTCCCTTTAGTTTTTGGTCCATTGCCGCCACTTCGATCAAACGCGCAATATCCCGGCCCGGTCGCACCGGAATGGTGACGTGCGGCACCTGCAGGCCTAGAATTTCGTAATACTCCCGATCGAGACCGATCCGGTCGACTTCTTCCAATTCCTGCCACTCTTTCAAGCTCGCCACCAGGTCGAGTCGTTTCTCAATACGCGTCGCGCCGATGCCGAAGATTGATGCAACATTGATAATGCCGATGCCGCGGATTTCCATGTGATTGCGAGTGAGCTCCGGCGCCGTGGCCATGAGCTCGCGTCCCTCGAGCGAGGTAATGCGCGTGACATCATCTGCCACAAGACTGTAGCCGCGCTCGATCAAACCAAGCGCGCACTCGCTTTTGCCAATGCCGCTCGCACCCCGAATCAATACTCCCACGCCGAGAATGTCGACCATGCTGCCGAACTCCGTCACTGTCGGCGAGAAATCGACTTCCAGTGCGATCGTCGCCGCGTTGATGAATTTCATCGTAATCATGGGCGTGCGAAAGACCGCGATCTGTTCTCCTGACGCGACCGCGAGCAATTCAGGATCAAGATGCGCACCGCGCGACACCACCAAGCACGGAATCTTTTGTGCGCACAGGCCGCGGAAACGTTTGATTCGCACGTTCGGCTTTAAACTTTTCAGATAAGTGTTCTCGGCCGCGCCCAGCACTTGGACGCGTTTCTCCGCGAAATAGCTGTAAAACCCGGAGAGCGCCAGGCCAGGGCGATTGATGGTGGGTTCGCGGATCTTGCGATGAAATCCAACGCGCGGCCCGTCCAGCTTCATTTGCAACTTTTCCGCGTGCGAGTTGTAAAAGCTCTCGACCGTGACGACAGGAACGCTCTTCCGCTGATCGCTCGCCGAAGTGATTGTTTGCGTCGCCGCCTGTTGCGCCATAAGCGTCTAACTTCTAGCGCGGGAACCGTGCGATTTCCAACCCGCATCGACTATTGCCGTAGCCGCCATTCTCTGAGCGACGCGGCGCGCGCCCATTTAACATCTGCTTCGCGCTTCGCAGAGCGAAGCGTCTACCGTAAGATCGACAATCAGTTGAACACGAAAAACCTCATACTCGTCCCGCATGTTCCCGCACAATTGCTTGCGCTCATGGAAAGCGTGGATGCTTACGAAGAAATCTCCGGCAAGCGTATCGCGGATGGCGTTCGCGATTTCCTGCTCGCTGCTTCACCCGATTTCATTGCTCAACTTCAAAGTCCGGCCGAACCCGATCCATGGAAATTCGGTTTCGCCACCATCCACAAGATCGACAATGTGGTGATCGGAATGTGCGGATTCGCCGGTCCACCAGATTTCGATGGCGTTGTCGAAATTGCCTACAGTATTGCACCCGATTACGAGGGAAGGGGTTACGCTACCGAAGCCGCCGGCGCGCTTATTGAATTCGCCTCGCAAAGCAGCCGGGTTCGAGCTATCTCCGCGTACACTCTTCGTGAAATCAACGCTTCAACCCACGTTCTCGAAAAATGTGGCTTTAGAAAAACCGGCGAACTAATCGATTCGGAAAATAATCCGGTTTGGCGCTGGGAAAAGCGGGTCAAAAATGACGAAGCTCGAATGCTTGAATGCTGAAGAGATTGGGCGTCACATCTTGAACCGTTCGCCGAGATACAACTGCCGGCTAATCGGATCGTTGATCAGGAAATCTTTCGTACCTTCGCTCTCCACCCGGCCTTCGTAGATCAGATAAGCGCGGTCCACGATCGACAACGTCTCACGCACGTTGTGATCGGTGATCATGATGGCGAGGCCCGACTTGCGCAGATTGACAATGATCTGCTGCACATCATAAACCGCGATCGGGTCGACGCCGCTGAACGGTTCGTCCAGCATCAACAGCTTCGGCTTTGTCACGAGCGAACGCGCGATCGTCAGTCGCCGTTTTTCGCCGCCGCTCAAAGTCAGCGCGATGTTTTTGGCGATCCGCTCAATCCCGAATTGATGCAGCAACTGTTCGCACCGATTTTTTCGCTCCGCTTTGCTCAGTGGCAGGGTTTCCAAAATGGCGAGAATGTTTTGCTCGACCGTTAACTTGCGAAAGATCGATTCTTCCTGCGGCAAATAGCCCATGCCGAGGCGCGCGCGTTTGTGCATTGGATAATTTGTCACGTCTTTGTCCCTGAAAATGACGTGCCCGCTATTTGGCCGAACCAGACCGACGATCATGTAAAAGCTCGTCGTCTTTCCGGCGCCGTTCGGCCCGAGCAAGCCGACAATCTCCCCGGCGTTCACGTAGATATCGATCCCGTCTACCACGGCGCGGCCGCCATAAATCTTCACGAGCTGATCCGTGCAAAGGACCTTGTCGATCTTCGCGGCCGGCGGCAAAGCGACGTTTTGTTTCGAAGACGAGGCGGCTTGGCTGATCATTGACCGGGCGGCGCCTCCGTCTTCTTTTCGATGTTATTCGGTTCCTGGCGAATGTCCGTGCGGCTTGGGCCATGTGTCGTGAGCTGACCGTTCTGGTTAATAATCATGACGGTATCCGGACTTGTCGCCACGTGTGTGTTCACGCCTTGCTGCACGCGCGGCGATCCTTTCAGTTCCACCTCGCCCGTCGCCGCAACATAAGTCGCGCTTTCGGATCGACCGACCGCGCGCGTCGCCGCTCCACCGTTCGGATCCGGCCGATCGCGCACCACGCCCACATTTCCCTCCGCCACTGCTTTCTCCAGGCCCTGATTTGCGCCCTTGCTCACGTAAATCGTCAACTTGTCCGACTGAACATTAAAACGCGGATCGCTCACCTTCACATGACCGCTGAAGGTCGCGATGTTTTTAACGGAATCAAAAAAGGCCTCGTCCGCATAAACCTCGGTCGTGATCGGTTCGCTCGGTTTCAGGCTCGGATCAACTCCCAAAATATTGTTCGCCGTTTTTGCCGGCACGGAAGCTTTCTCTTTTTTTGGTTCGTTCGGCGCGACCACTCCTTGTCCCGACAACGGCACGATCGCGAACCAGAAAATCAGCCAGGCCAATGTCGCCAATCTTCTCATTCGCTTGTTTTGGGAGTGAAATGCGTTTGATCGGTGATCACCATCTTGACGTTACCAATGAGTTTCCCCGTCCGCGCGTTCGTATCGAACTCGACCGAATCGCCCGTGATATTGAAGTCCGCGCGTTTGATCGACGTGCGTTCCCTCGAAGTGAGCACGCGTGTTTTCAAATCGAACACGGAATCGTTCATTTCAATAGTGAGGTCGGCCGTGTTCTCCGGCGTGTAAGTGGTAATTTTCAAACTTCCAAAGCCGACATGATTATCGTCAATGCGGCGCGCCGTCCCTGCTTCAAATTTTCCGCGCAGATGACCGTCGAGATCGAAGTCGGGCAGGACCAATCCTTTGGCTTCGTGTCCGACCACCAACGGAATGTTGCTCAAACTTTGTTCGCCGGGAGAAGCGCTCGGTGAAGGCGACTCCAGCTTCCCTTTCGCTTTTTCCTTGGCCAGAATCGCCACCGGCAAGATCGACAACAAGAGGATCGACAATAACAGGCGATTGAGGTCAATCGCTCCTACCTGATCGGCGGTCGGCCGATGAAACAGCAGCATGAATTGCTTTTAACATGCGCAGGTGCTTCGGCAAATTCTTTAGCGGGATTTGGTTCGGCCCATCGGAAAGCGCGCGCCCCGGGTTTTCGTGCACCTCCATGAAAATTCCGTCACATCCGGTGGCGACCGCGGCGCGTGCCAGCACGGGCGCAAGTTCGCCGTCGCCAGATGTCGTCTCCCCTGCTCCGCCCGGTTTCTGCACCGAATGCGTCGCATCGAAAATGACGCGATAACCCGCCTCGCGCATCCAATAGAGCGAACGCATGTCCGCGACCAGATTGTTGTAACCGAATGTCGTGCCGCGCTCGGTAAACAGGAATTTGTCGTTTCCAAACGCGAGCAACTTCTCGGCGATGTTCTGGACGTCCCACGGCGCGAGAAACTGTCCCTTTTTCACGTTGACCGCGCGTCCGGTCTTGGCCGCTGCTTTCAACAGGTCGGTCTGGCGACAGAGAAACGCCGGAATTTGCAACATGTCGACCTTGGCACCGGCAATCTCCGCTTCCGCCGGCGAATGCACATCCGTCGTGACGGGAATTTTCAATTCGCGACCGATGGCCGAGAGAATCTCGCAACCTTCGCTTGCGCCAATCCCGCGAAACGAGCGCACCGATGTGCGGTTCGCTTTGTCGTAGGAGGCCTTGAAGATAAGATCGACATCTTCGTCCGCGCAGATGTCCGCAATCTTACCCGCCATCCGCCAGACAAATCTCTCCGACTCGATCACGCACGGCCCGAGAATAAACGCGGGGCGTTTTCCTCCGATCGTGACCTTGCCAATTTTAAGGGGTTTCACACTCACAAGCATTGTAGGGCGGCCGTGTCAGCCGCCAATCATTTTTGAAGGCGTTTCACAGAAACGCCCTACAATTTTCTGCGGACAAGATCGACAACCGCAAAGGGCGCGTAGAGCACACAAAAGAAAAGCAGGGCGACACCGTGCATTTGCACCAGATACAAGGGTCGCCAGTCGGACAGGAAACTCAAGATCGAGAACGCCTCCGGTTTATGCAGAAGGAATCCGTAGTTATAACCGGAATAGGCGTCTGCGATCATCGTAATGACGAAATAAAATTCCGTCCAGGCAAAGACGCGCACGATCGCCATTGGATACGGCCGATATTTGTGCACGAGCATCAGAAAAACCACGCCGGTGATGATGCCGCAATGCGAAATGAAAAAACTGAAAAACCGAAAATCGGGGAAACCGTAGGGAAGATTTGGCGTTAAAACGGCCTGCAACGTTCCACCCAATCCCCAGAAATAGGCGACTTCGAACCAGCGCTGATTACCCGACAACATCGCGACAATCACCACGACCATTCCCCAATCGCAAAGTTGCAGCGGCAGAACCTGCTGCCAGCTGACCGCGCCGAATCGCCCCACCAGCAGCATATAGGTGACGTAGTTCAAAACGAGCAGACTGGATAACGCGATCACAATCGAGCGCTCGAGCTTTCGCGATTTCGTCCGGCGCACGAGCGCCGCGAGCAGAAAAGGCGATGCGATCGTCAGGAAGATCACGGTGAGATGTGCGGGACCGTATGCCTCAAACGTGTGATTCACGGCAATTGAGTTGTAGCGACGGTTGCGTCAGCCGCCGTCGGCGATTTGGAAACCGCCGTTCCTTGGTCTCAGCGAATCACCCAGAGATTGCACGGAATGACATCGGTGATCCAGGCGATGTGATTGGGGAGACGTTCCTGCGAATCGTCGCCCGGATGAATCGGAACGACGAGCAATTGCGCATCGACCGATTGCACAAAGTCGGACGCGGCAAAACCGGTGTTGCCGCGAACGCAACGCGCTTCGATCGGCACGTTAGTTTGTCCCGCGGCTAGAATAAATTCTTCGAGCGCCTTTTCTTCTTCTTCGAACGTTCGAGCGCGCAAAGGACCGTCGTTATTCTCCGCCGAGATGGCGGCGCGGGCCTCATCGAAAGTGGTGTAAACGCGAATGGTGTAAAGCTTTTCGCAATCTTCTGCTTCGGCCAGATGCAAGGTGGATTTGAGGGCGCGTTGCGCGTGCTCGGAATAATCAGCCATAAAAACAATTCGCCGCAGCGGCCGCGGTTCGGTTTCCGGCTTGGTAAAAAGCATGACCGAACATTTCGCTTCGCGCACGAGCCGACGCGCGACATTGCCGAGGAATGGCCGCAACACGACTTCCTTCTCCAACGCACCGGCCACGATCATGTCGATCTTGTTGTCGTCGATGGCCTGCAAAATCCCCGCAGCCGGATCTTCGCCGCGCTGATAATGAACACGTGATTCGTTTGGCAATTTCAATTGTGCAAAGACGTCGCGGAATTTTTTAACCGTCTCGTCGCTGCATTCGCCCACGTAGATCGCGGTCAGTTCGGAACCGAACCGGTCGCGAATTCGTTTCGCTTCCGAAAGCACATGGACGAATCGGGGAGAAAATGTGCTCGCGACCGCGATCGTTTTATACAACGGGGGTTCGATCATAAAAAAGCGCGACAATGTCGTGCGGCGTCGTAAATCGGCAACCGGGATATTTACGCTTTGGACGTGGCCATTCGACTTGCCGCTCAGAGCAGGCTATTGGACGTTCTCTTCTTTATGAGGCGTGCAATTTATCCTGGCAGTTTCGATCCGGTTACGAACGGGCACCTCGACGTCATCGGCCGGGCGCGAAAATTATTTGATGAGATTGTTGTGGCGGTGGCGCACAACGACGAGAAGCAAGCGCTCTTTTCATTGGAGGAAAGGCTCGCGCTTCTGGGCGATGCGCTCGACAAGATCGACCATGTGCGCGTGGCCCAGTTCGATGGATTGCTGGTCGATTTCGCTGTCGCGCAAAAAGCAAATGCTGTGATTCGCGGTTTGCGCGCGGTCTCGGATTTCGAATTCGAATTTCAGATGGCGTTGATGAATCGGAAACTCGAGGACAGCGTGGAGACCATTTTTCTCATGCCGAAAGAGGAATACACTTATCTGAGCTCGCGCCTGGTTAAGGAAATCGCGCGGCTCGGTGGGAATGTCTCCAGTTTTGTCCCGCGCCCCGTGGCCGAAGCGTTGGCGAAAAAATTCAAGCGATAATCCCGTAAAGATCTCGCGAGTGAAAATTCATTTAAAGCAAATTTCGGCCGAAGGCTTGCGCCTGGAAGGCGAGGAGAATTGTCCGATCCCGGAACTGGAAGCGGATGGAATCCATTGCGCGGGCCCGTTGCATTACGATCTCCAGGTCGGCATTTCTTCGGGCGCGCTTTGGGCCAACGGCTCGCTCAGGCAACCGGTGGAACTGACCTGCGTGTCGTGCCTGGAAAAATTTGTGCACAACATCACGGTGCCGGCCTTCGCGCTGCACAAGGAATTGCATGGCCCGGAGGTTGTCGATCTTACGCCTTTCATCCGCGAAGACCTCCTGCTCAATTTGCCGGCGCATCCGCGTTGCGATCGGGATAGCGGGCGCGTCTGCAAATCCGCGAGCAAGACCCTCGATATCTCGAATGAGAGCGAGGAAAAACGAGAGCACGATTGGGAGGCGCTCGATAAGTTGAAGTTGAAGCGTTAAAGCGGACAGGTCTCCGCCGCTTCAACTCTCCAACGCTTTAACGTTTCAACGGCCGGCCCGGCGATTTGTTTTTTCCTTAAACCATGCTTTGATAGCCGGCTCACCATGGGAGTTCCAAAACGAAAGACCTCGAAGATGCGATTACGCACGCGCAAGGCGGCCAACCGCTGGCACGCGCGGCAGTTGAGCAAGTGCCCGCAATGCGGCAGCACGGTTCCGTCGCACACGGCATGTCCGAGTTGCGGATATTACAAATCGCGGCAGGTCCTGACGGTCGAGGGCAAATGATGTGGGAGGGGCCTCAGCGCCCCGACGGCACAACCCAAACAGAATTCGCGGCGCTAAGGCCGCTCCCACATTTATTTTAATTTTGCAATCAGTGCCTAAAGTTCGCAAAATTCTCCTGCGATGAGGATCGCCTTGGATGCTATGGGCGGCGATTTTGGGCCGCCAAATCTCGTGGCCGGAGCGGTAATGGCGCTGCGGGAGTATTCCCACATTAACAAGCTCTATCTGGTTGGTGACTCGCAACAAATCGAAGCGGAGCTCAAGAAGCACGGTTGCAACGATGGGCGGATTGAAATCTTCCATACCACGCAAGTAGTAGATATGAGCGATCGCGCCGTGGAAGCGGTCCGGCGAAAAAAGGATTCGTCCATCAGCCGCGCGGTCGATCTGGTGAAGCATGACAAGGCGGACGCAGTGGTCAGCGCCGGCCACACCGGTGCGGCGGTAGCAGCGAGCGCGATCAAGTTACGCACGTTGCCCGGAGTCGATCGACCCGGCATTGCGGCCGTGCTGCCCACGGAAACAAACGTGTTTGTCCTGATCGATGCAGGGGCAAACATCGATGCGCGTCCCGAGCATCTTGCTCAATATGCGTTCATGGGCACGGTTTATTCGCGACATGTTCTTGGCTACAAGAGTCCGACGGTCGGGCTGGTATCCCTCGGAGAGGAAGACGTCAAAGGCAATGAGATGACCAAGGAGGTTTTTAAGATGCTCAAGGCCAGCTCGCTGAACTTTGTTGGCAACATCGAAGGCCGTCATCTTTTCGAGGACCCAGTGGAGGTGGTGGTTTGCGACGGTTTCGTCGGCAACGTGATTTTGAAAACGTGCGAATCGATCTCAGTGGCCATTTTCACGTGGCTCAAACACGAACTGACGCGCACGCCAATGCGAAAAGTGGGCGCCTTGCTCGCGCGGGACGCGTTTAACACGATCAGGGGAAAGACTAATTACGAGGAGTACGGCGGCAGCCCGCTTCTCGGTGTCGACGGTATTTGCATCATTGCGCACGGCGCGAGCACGCCGTTGGCCGTCAAAAACGCATTGCGGGTCGCGGCGGAGTCGATTGAACAACAGGTGAACCCGCATATCGTCGAGGAGATTCGCCGTTATCATGAAGCAACAGCCTCGCTCGAGCCCGCGCTCCGGTAAAACCCGCCGGACAGTCTCGATTATCGGTACGGGCAGTTACGTGCCGGAGAAAGTCCTGACCAACGACGACCTTTCTCGCATGGTCGATACGAGCGACGAATGGATCACGACTCGGACCGGAATCAAAGAACGCCGAGTCGCTGCGAAAGATGAACACACCAGCGACATGGCGGCGAAAGCGGCGCTCCAGGCCATCGCGCAGGCCGGAATCTCGCCCGCGGAAATCGATGTGATTCTCGTGGCCACGGCTACGCCCGATATGTTGTTTCCAGCGACCGCCTGTTTCGTGCAAAAGAAGATCGGCGCGACCAATGCGATTTGTCTCGATATCTCGGCCGCCTGCGCCGGTTTTCTTTTTGGCTTGGAGATCGCCCAGCAGTTTATCACTTCGCATACGCACGATACCGTGCTCGTCATCGGCGCCGACAAATTGACCTCCATCACCAATTGGACGGATCGAAACACCTGCGTTCTCTTCGGCGACGGGGCCGGCGCCGCCATCTTGCGGCATCGCGGTAGCGCACACGGCGTCATCAGCACCCATATCGGCAGTGACGGACGGTTCACCGATATCCTATTTATGCCCGGCGGCGGCTCGCGTTGCCCGATCACGCGCGAAAATGCTCATCTTAATCTCGCCACCATCCACATGACCGGGAAGGAAGTTTACAAACAGGCTGTCACCGCCATGTTGCGCGCCGCGAAAAAAGCTCTCGAACAGGCCGGGCTTACGATCAACGACATCGCCTGCGTTATCCCTCATCAGGCGAACTTGCGCATTATCGAAGCAATTGCCGATCGCCTCGGTATTCCGATCGAGAAGTTTTACGTCAATCTCGATAAGTATGGAAACACTTCAGCCGCGGCCGTGGCCATCGCGCTCGATGAAGCCAACCGCACCGGACGCATCAAGGCCGGCGACTACATTCTCATGGTCGTTTTCGGCGGCGGCCTCACCTGGGCGAGCACGGTGATCGAATGGTGAAGCCGGATTGAGGGCTGATGGAAAGGCGTCTCACCGCAATCCTCGCCGCTGACGTAGTCGGTTACAGTCGGCTGATGGGCGCCGACGAAGCCGGCACGCTCGCCGCGCTTAAGACCACTCGAACGGATTTCATCGACGGTAGGATAGCCGAGCATCAGGGACGGATTGTCAAACTGATGGGCGATGGGATGCTCGCGGAATTTCCAAGTGTCGTAAACGCGTTGGCGTGCGCCGTGGAGGTTCAACGCGGGATGCGTGATCGAAACGCCGGCATTTCACAGGATCAGCGGATCGAATTCCGTATCGGCGTCAATCTCGGCGACGTCATCGTCGAAGGCGACGACATTTACGGCGACGGCGTGAACGTCGCCGCGCGGGTGGAGAGTATCGCTCCACCCGGAGGAATCGCCGTCTCGCAATCGGTCCGCGATCACGTTGGAAATCGGCTAAGCATCATTTTCGAAGATTGCGGCGAGCAGAAACTAAAGAATATCGAGAACCCGATTCGGGTTTACAATGTTCGGCTGGAAGAGCCGGACGATTCTGAGGTGGCCTCAATGAAGGGCGATCGACCATCGATAGCGGTATTGCCGTTCAACAACATGAGCGGCGATCCAGAGCAAGAATACTTCAGTGATGGAATCACTGAGGATGTCATTACCGATTTATCAAAGATTTCTGGGCTCTTTGTCGTCGCCCGGCACACTGCATTCACTTACAAGGGCAGACCGATAAAGGTTCAGCAAGTC
>Ga0137415_10005904_pt1 | contig 12108 bp, 9 predicted proteins | sample CZODoug3_1_1_16f_FD_183082 | JGI IMG/M metagenome (GOLD analysis project Ga0137415, IMG submission 183082) | Vadose zone soil fungal communities from Angelo Coast Range Reserve, California, USA - CZODoug3_1_1_16fungal (Hybrid Assembly) | ecosystem: Environmental > Terrestrial > Soil > Vadose...
GGTCGCCGCGGCGCTGGTGATCGGCGTCGGCTGGCTGCTGGGCTGGCCCGCGGTCCAGCCGGCGTCTTCCCCCGCGCCTCAAATGAATGTTGCCGCGATCGACGGTCTCACCGCGCGTGTCGCAGGTCTTGAGTCCAAGCTAGCCAAGCCGGTGGCGCCCGTGGCCGATGCTGCCGCCGCGGCGCGGATGGAGGCGCTGGAAAAATCCCTGGCCGCCTTGCGCGGCGAACTCGCCGGTCAGCGTGCGCAGTCGGAGAAATTCGCGGCTGCGATCAACGACGCCAAGGCGGCGCCGCTCGCCGGCGCCGCAGCGGCGGATCTCTCGGACGTCACTACGCGCATCGAGAAGATCGAAAGCGCCGTGCGCACGCAAGCTGCCGCGATCGCCAAGCAGGACGGCCAGCTTGCGGACAATAAGGCGGCCGATGCCAAGGCGGCCGATGATGCGCCGCTCCGCCGCGTGGTGGCGGCCTCGCTGCTCGACGTCGCGGTGCGGCACGGCGATGCCTACACAGCCCCGCTCGCCGCCGCGAAATCGTATGCCGACGATGCCGACACGTTGAAGCCGCTCGATGGGTTCGCCGCCGCCGGCGTACCGAACCCGAATATGCTCTGCCGTGAGCTGCTCGAGATCGTGCCGAAATTGGCGCCGCCGGCGCCGGACAATGCCACCACGGGCTCCGGCATTGTCGATCGCCTATCGGCCGGCGCCGCCAAACTGGTGCGCATCGAGCGCACCGATGCGACCGGGACCGATCGCGGCAGCGTGGTCGCGCGTATCACCGCCGCGGCGCTGCGCAACGATCTTTCCGACGCCCGGCGCGAATTGAAGGCGCTGCCACCGGCCGACCGCGCCGCCGCGCAAGCCTGGCTCGACAAGACCGACGCGCGTGAAGCCGCGCTCGCCGCCTCGCGAAAGTTCGCCGACAATTCGATGGCCGCGCTCGCCAAGGCCGGACAGTAGGTTTTTGATGATCCGGATCATTCTGTTCCTGGTGTTGATCGCGCTCGCGGCCGCCGGTGCGGCGTGGGTTGCCGAGCAGACCGGCGCGGTCGTGCTGTCGTGGGGCGGCGCGAAGATCACGACCACGCTGCCGGTATTCGTGTTGGCGCTCGGCGTTGCATTAGTCGCGGCGATGATGCTGTGGGCGATCCTGCGCGGCCTGTGGCGCACGCCGGAGCGGATCCGGCGCAGCCGCCGCGAGCGCCGTCACGCCCGTGGCCGCCACGCCATCACGCAGGGGCTGCTGGCGATCGGTCACGGCGATTCCTCCTCCGCCCGCGCCCATGCCGAGGTGGCGCGGCGCCATGCCGGGCATGATCCACTGGCGTTATTGCTGCACGCGCAATCGGCGCAGCTCGACGGCGACCGCGAGGGCGCGCAGCGGGCCTTCCGCGCCATGGCCGAGCGCGAGGATACGCGATTGCTGGGTTTGCGCGGCTTGTTCATCGAGGCGCAGCGCGCCGACGATCCCGTCGCCGCCGTGATGATCGCGGAAGAAGCGCTAAAGCTGGCGCCGTCGTCGTCCTGGGCCTCGCATGCGGTGCTCGGCTTCTGCTGCGCCAAAGGCGACTGGGCGGGCGCGCTGTCGATCCTCGATAACAACCAGTCCGCCGGGCTGATCGACAAGGCGGCCTACCGGCGGCAGCGCGGCGTGCTGCTGACGGCGCGCGCGCTGGAGCTAGGGAATGTCGACCGCGATCTGTCGCGCGAGAGCGTGATGGAGGCGATCAAGCTGGCACCGACGCTGGTGCCGGCCGCGGTGCTCGCCAGCAAATATCAGAGCGAGGCGCATCAGATCCGGCGTTCGATGCGCATCGTCGAGGCGGCCTGGCTGGCGCAGCCGCATCCTGATTTGGCCGATGCCTACGCGCATGTGAAACTGGGCGATTCCGCGCGCCAGCGCCTGGTGCGGGTCGAGACGCTGGCGGCGAAAGCGCCCGGCCATATCGAGGGCGCGCTGGCGATCGCGCGGGCCGCGATCGATGCCTCCGAATTCGCCAAGGCGCGCGAGGCCCTGGCGCCGTTCATTGCCTCGCCGACGCAGCGCGTCGCGATGCTGATGGCGGAGATCGAGCGCACCGAGCATGGCGATTCGGGCCGGGCGCGGGCCTGGACCTTACGCGCGGTGCGCGCGCTGCATGATCCGGCCTGGACCGCGGACGGCTATGTCAGTGATCGCTGGCGGCCGGTGTCGCCGGTCACCGGGCGGCTCGACGCCTTCCAATGGCAGACGCCGGTCGCTAGCCTGCCGTCCGACAGCGGCGGGACCATCGAATCCTCAGCCTTCGAAGAAGCCATGCTGGCCCCGCCAGCGCCGCGGCGTGTCGAACCGGGAAATCTGGTTGAGCCGCCGAAGGAAGGGCCGAGCGAACCGCCGGTGGCGGAACCGGTCGATCTGCCGCCGCCGGCCGCGCAGGATAATTCACCGCCGGCCGCCGCTCCCGAACCGGAACCCGCCAGTCCGCCCGCGGCGGCACCGCCGGCAGCCGAATCGGCCCCGGTTGCGGCCCCCCTGTTCCGCGCGCGGACCGATCTGCCCAAGGTCGCACCAGTGCCGATTCCGGCGGTCATTCCCATCGTCCGTCCCCCCGACGATCCCGGCATCGACGAGGACGGCGCCCCCGACGAATTTTTGGAACAAATCGGCCCGGCCAAGGCCCAAGTGGGCGGCTGGCGCGGATTTCTGTCCCGCTGGGGAAACTGAGCGGCGGTTAGATAGCCGCGTTTTCCTTGCCAATCGGGGCCGTGCCCGATATCACCTGCGCACGCGTTTTCAGGCTCTCGCCGGACGCTTGCCCGCGAAGCGTTTTCGAGCGAAGTGGGTCCGGTTCGCGTCAAGAAAACGCGTCAGATAACGGCTCTAGTCCGCCGCAATAGCTCAGTTGGTAGAGCACGTCATTCGTAATGACGGGGTCACAGGTTCGAGTCCTGTTTGCGGCACCAGCCTTCTTGCAACAATGAAATTGCCGCGCCTCATCCGGCGCCATCGGCAACGCGCCCTCAAACCGGCACCGCCCTCTCATCGGAATTTATCGCCGGCAACAGATCGCCGAGCAACGGCCGCGCGAAATGGATCATGGCGGCGGCGGCGGCGGCGAGCGCGGCCGCCAACAAAAAGAATTCAAGGTGCGAGAAATGCGACCACAGGCTTCCCAGCCATCCCGCGGCCAGATTTCCGATGAAGCTGGTTGAAAGCCAGATTCCCATCAATGTGGAGCGCGAACTTGCGGGCGCGATGTTCGAGATCAGCGATAATCCGATCGGCGAAAAATTCAGCTCCGCGATCGTCAGCAGGACAAAATAGAACAGCAGCCACAGCCAGCTCGCGGCCGCCGCGCCGCTGAACAGCGCGGCGCCGGCCATGATCAGATAGGCCAGCGACAACAAGAGGCATCCAAGCACCAGTTTTCCGACCGTCGAAGGCTCGCCTCCCGGCCGCGACCAAGAAGCGATCAATGGCGGCGTGAACAGGAAGATCATCAGTGGATTGAACGCCTGAAACCAGGTGACGGGAATTTCGCCGCGCCAGACCAACAAATTCACCGCGCGGTCGGTCGAATTCTCGGCCCAGAGCGCGATCGTGTTGCCCTGTTGTTCATAGGCGGCCCAGAACAGCGCTGTCGGCAGGAAAAGGATCGCCATGCCGAGCAGCGCGGTTCGCAGACGCGCGCCGTCAAACGTCTCCGGTCTTGCCGGCTCAGGCCCAATGCGGCCTGCCGGTCGGCGCGGAAGGCCGGCGAGATAGGTCGCAAGGCCGATCGCCATGCCTATTCCGGCGCTGGCAAATCCATAGTGCCAGCCGGCTTTTTCGCCGAGGGTGCCGCAGACCAGCGGCGAGAAGAATGCGCCGATGTTGATGCCGACATAGAAGATCGAGTAGGCGCGATCGCGGCGGCGATCGTCCGCCGTGTAGAGCTCGCCGACCTGGGTTGAGATGTTGGGCTTGAACGCGCCATTGCCCAACACCAGCAGGCAAAGCGCGAGCAGAAAAAGATGCTCCGACGCCATCATGAAATGGCCGGCCATCATCAGAGCCGCGCCAATCATGATGGTAGGCGTGCGGCCGATCAGGCGGTCGGCGAGAATGCCGCCGAGAATAGGCGTCAGATACACAAAGCCGGTGTAAAGACCGTAGATCTGCGAAGCCAAGGGTTGGATCTCGAGCGGACCGGACAGTGCGCCGAGCGCATGCTTCACGCTCGCCAGTCCAAGAACCTTGTCCGCACGCTCCGGTTTCAGGAGATAGTCGACCATGTACAGAACGAGCAGCGCCCGCATTCCGTAATAGGAAAAGCGCTCCCACATCTCGGTCGCAAACAGAAACGTCAGCCGTCGTGGATGACCGAACAGCTCTCCGTCACGCTGGTCTGCACCCGAACGCTGGTCTGCCATTTGGTTCTCGATGGCTACTTGTGTGATCTTTCTCACATAAGCAATTTGTCAGATGGTCCAATTTCCCGATCGAACAACGGGAGAACCACAATGCGCAAATTCATTCTGATCACGGCGATGGTCCTGGCATCCGCAACCGCCCAGGCCGGGGAAAGAAGTTTGACGTTGGGGAGCGATAATTCCGTCAGCGCTGCACCCGCGGCCACCGCGCCGGCGGTGGTGGCCGCCGAGACAACGACAACGGCAACCGAGACAGCTCCGGCCGCCGAGGCACCGAAATATGTCGAACGGCCCGTGCTCGAACCGAAGGCGGAGCCGCCCAAGGCGGCGCAGTCGAATGCGCAGCCGGCACAGCCGGCCGCTGAGAAGACCGCGTCAGCGCCGCCGGCGCACAAGACGCACAAGCGCAATTGGAACGAAGCGCGCATCATCGGCGAGCTGCATCGGCACGGCATTTATTGGTAAGAAAAGATTAGCCTTCGTCGCTTCGCACCTCGCAATGGCGCCTTCAACGAGGACCGCGCGTTGCGGCTCAGCCGTTAATCCGAAACCGTCTGCACCACGCTGCCGATCGCGCGGCTGCTCACGGCGGGCACCTTCAGATCCTTGGCCATCATCGCGTCGTATTCAGGCAGCGTTTCCAGCGGGGTCTTCGCCTTCATCTGCACGACCTTGTAGCCGCCTGCCTTGAGCCGGCGCAGCAACGCCGGCAGAGCCGCCGCGGTGTGCTTTTGCAGGTCGTGCATCAGGATGATGCCCTTGCCCTGCCTGTCCAGCTTGGTCATGACGCTTTGGATGACCTGGTCCGGACCAGAGGACTTGAAGTCGTTGGAATCGACGTCGCAGGAAAACATCGCGATGTTTCGGGAGCCGAGATAGCCCAACGTTGCCTGGGTGTGGGCGAGCGCCGGAAAGCGGAAGAACGGCGACGGCGCTGCGCCCAGCGCCAGCTTGACGGCGCTGAAGCCTTTCTCGATCTCGTCCTTGGCCTGCTGCTCGGTGAGCTTCTTGCTGGCGAGATGGGCGTGCGACCAGGTGTGGGCGCCGATGGTGTGGCCCGCGGCGGCGACCTGCCGGAGAATTTCAGGATGGTAGGTGGTGTGCAAGCCGATCGGGAAGAACACCGCCTTGGTGCATTCATCCGCCAGCGCCTTGAGCACGGCAGGCGTGGTCGGCCACGGACCGTCATCGAAGGTCAGCACCACCTCCTTGTCGGCCAGGAAGTCGAACTCCTTGTATTGCAGGAGGCCGAAACCCGGGCCGCCGGTGGTGTCGATCACGACGGTGCGGCTGACGCCGAGTGCGTCGGGATTGGTGCAGGCCGATTTGGCGGGCGCGGGAGCGGGGGCGGGCGCAGGCGCTGCCGCAGCGGCCTGTTTCGAAATCCCGGCCGTGACTTCGACATCATCCCTGGCGGCCTGCTTGGCCGCGGGAAGCGGCTCGGCAGGGCGGGCGGCTACGGTTTGGGGAGGCACCGCGTCAGCCCGCGGCGAAGAGGTCCAGAACCACACTCCGGCGATCACGACCGCCGCACCAACACTGGCCAACATCAGGCCCAACGCATTACGCATCGCTACACTTTCCAGGAAACTCGGGACACGCCACTCGTAACAGCCGATTAATGCCAATGAGGTCTTAACGCGGTCCCAACACGGCGCGGTAAGCAGAAGAAAATTAGGCCCTTAGCCTTGCGTGATGGGCATCACAGTCGGGGCGGTGATCTCGGCGCATGGTCGGCGCATCAAACAACGGGCCCGCGCCGCGGTGCCAATGGGAGCCGACAATGACCGCTTTCTTCAACAGTACCGTTCGCAAGGTCAGTTTAGTGCTGGCTTTCGCCGCCTCTTTCTCCGCGCTTTCGTCGAGCGCGAGCTTTGCCTTCAGCGCCGAAGCGCAGCAGATGTGCACCAGCGACGCGTTCCGCCTCTGCAGCTCGGAAATCCCGAATATTTCGAAGATCACCGCCTGCATGATCCGGCAGCGCGCCAGTCTCTCGAGCGGATGCCGGACCGTGCTGGACCGGGATCTCGCCGCGCAGTCCCGCAAGGTCGCCGCGCAGTAATTCGATTTTGAGCGCTTGCGGCGATGCGCCGCAGGCGTTTCCGGCCGGGCCGCCTGGGAACCGTCAGCGGTCTCCCGGTTCTGCTCTGGAACAAATGCGTTGCCGCTCGGATTTGAGCCATCTAGAACGCGCGAGAGCGCGTTCATTTCCGAGTGTGAGGCATAGCACCATGACCAGATTTTTCTTCGCCATCCCGTTGGTTCTGATCGCATCCGCGGCTTCGGCCCAGCAACAACCAGGGCATGACGCCTGCGCGCGCGACGTCTCGCGGTTCTGCCGGGCGCTGATGCAGAGCGGCGACAACGCCGTGTTGGGATGCCTGCAGACCAACCGCGCCCGGATCAGCAAGGCCTGCCAGAAAGTGCTGGCCGATCACGGCCAGTAACTACGTGCTGCTGCCCGCCGCGGTCGCGACCACCGGCAACACCTCGTTCGCGGCGCGGTCGGGGCTGTCGTCCTGCCAGCGCACCGATCCGAACGGACGCTCCAGCATGCGGCGCACCCGAATTGGATCGGGTCCGAGATGGAACGCGATCGCCTTTTGATGCAGCTCGCGTTCGGACTTGGTCGCGCGGTTGCGCTGGCGCAGAAAGTCGAGCCAGGTCGGGCAATGATAGCGCTCGGTCCACAATTCGGGGTCGGCGATGTCGCGTGCGATCGACCAGCCATAGGCGCCGTTGCGCTGGCGGCTGAGCTGCACGTCCTGCATCACATTGTGAAAGGCGCGGGCATTTTCCTGCGCGACGCGATATTCGATCTCGACCACTAAGGGCCCGCTGCGGCCGGTCAGCGACAGTCGCACCTCGGGATCGGCGAGCGCTTCGGAGGCCGCCTCGTTGCGCGCGCCGATCGGCGGCATCCGTAGCCACAGCCCGAGCAGCGGCGACAGGAACATCAGCCCGGAGGAGACCAGAAGCGCGGTCTCCACGCCGGCGATGTCGGTGAGATGTCCCCAGCCCCAGCTGCCGATCGCGATGCCTCCGGCAATGGAAGCCTGGAATGCCGCGAGCGAGCGGCCCGCGACCCAGCGCGGCGCCGAGAGCTGCACGCCGATATTGAACAGCGCCACCGCCAGCATCCACACCGCGCCGGCGACCACCAGCGCTGCCGCGGTCAGCACCGGTTGCCTGCTCAACGCTACCGCCGCGATCGCGGCCGCCATTAACAGCGCGCAGCCACGCACCGCGGCTTCGCCGCTCATGCGACGGCGCACTTCGCTGATATTGAGCGCCCCGATCACCGCGCCCATGCCGAAGGCGCCCAGCATGATGCCGTAGGTTTGCGCGCCGCCATGCAGCAAGTCGCGCGCCACCAGCGGCATCAGCGCCGATACCGAGCCGCCGATGATGCCGGTGACCATGGTCCGCGTCAGCACGATCTTGATCGACGGCGAATTGGTGATGTAGCGCACGCCGGATACCATGGCGCGGTTGAGCCGTTCACGCGGCAGCCGCGACGGTTCGCTGACCCGGTTCCAGAGAAACAGCACCACCAGCAGCGGCAGATAGAGCAGGGCATTCGCGGCAAAGGCCGCGACCGCGCCGGCGGCGGCGACCACAATGCCGCCGATCGCAGGTCCGAAGCTGCGCGCGATGTTGTAGCTGATGCCGTTCAGCGCGACCGCCGCGGGGAGCGTTTCGGTCGGCACCTGCTCTGAGACCGAGGATTGCCAGGCCGGTCCGAACAGCGCCATGCCGCTGCCGACCACAAAGCAGAGCGCCAGCAGCAGATTGGGTGTCACCAGATTGAGCCACGCCAATGTGGTCAGGGTGGTGGCGCCAGAGAGCGCAATTGCGAGTGCGACCAGCGCGACGATCCGGCGGTCATGCATGTCGGCGATGGCGCCGGCCGGCATCGAGATCAGCATCACCGGCAGCATCAGCGCGGTCTGCACCAGCGCCACCTTGTCGGCCGACGACGTCATCTGCGTCATCGCCCAGGCAGCTCCAACGCCCTGGATCAGGATTCCGAGATTGGAAAGCAGGCTCGCCAGCCAGATGCGCCGAAATACCGAATGCCGCAGCGGTGCGGTGATGCTGTCGGGGCGCTTCGGCGGTTCGGTCATCTCGGCTTCCGTTTGGCCTGCGATGGCTGGCCCATGATTCCTGAAGGCCCCAGTGATGCCTGCGAAAACCCTGTTCTGTCCAGTAGTTAGGTCACTATCGGCAAGGCTACAGCACAGCTAAAGTACTGAAAAGTGACGGCGAGGAGACAAAATGAGCGTATCGCGGCGGATGATCTTGAAGGGCGCCGGCGCCCTGCCTTTGCTGGCGGGCCAATTCAGCCTGTCGGCGTTGGCACAGACCGCAGCCGTCCCGCCAACGCCCGCGGAAATCCCGCCGATCCTGTTCGTCCACGGCAATGGCGATCACGCCGCGCTGTGGATCACGACGTTGTGGCGGATGGAATCGAACGGCGTCCCGCGCGAGCGGATGTCCGCGATCAATTTCACCGATCCGATCGCCCGCGCCGACGATAAGTTGGCGCAACCCAATAGCTCCTCGACCGAGGATCAGCGTCGCGAACTGGCTGACGCGATCGAGCAATTGAAACGCCGGACCGGTAGCGCGCGTGTCGCGTTGGTCGGCAATTCGCGCGGCGGCAATTCGATCCGCAGCTATGTCAAGAACGGTGGCGGCGCGGATGTCAGCCATGCCGTGCTGTGCGGCGTTCCCAACCACGGCGTCTATCAATGGGATACCAATCTCGGCAACGAATTCAACGGCCGCGGCCCCTTCCTGCGCGGGTTGAACGACGGCGAGAGCGAAGTCGTTCCGGACACGGCCTTCCTGACACTGCGCAGCGACGGCTACGACAAATATGCGCAAGAGGACGGCCGCTTTGTCGGCAAGCCGGGCACGCCGACCGGGATCACGGCAGAAGGGCCGGCGCTGAAGGGCGCCACCAATCTCGTGCTTGGCGCCGTCGATCACCGCGAGACCGCATTTTCCCCGCGCGCCTTCCGCGAGATCTACAAGTTTATCGCCGGCCGCGAACCGTCGCGGATCGCGATTGCGCCGGAGGCGGAAGTCAAACTCAGCGGGCTGGTCACGGGCACGGCGGGTGGCGTCCAAACCAATCGCCCGTTATCCGGCGCGTCGGTTGATGTGTATCGCGTCTCCGCTGACACCGGCGAGCGCATCGGTGGACCCGTTCATAGCTCGCGGACCGGCGCCGATGGCCGTTGGGGTCCGGCGCAGGTCGATCCCAGCTGGTATCTGGAGATCGTGCTGACATCGGCTGGTTCGACCACCACCCATTTCTACCGTTCGCCATTTCCGCGCTCCTCCGACATCGTGCATCTGCGTGTCCCGGGTCGGCTCGAACCGGCGGATGCCGGCGCTGGCGCCATCGTCGTGATGGTGCGGCCGCGGGGCTATTTTGGCCTGCCGCGCGACGTGGTTCTGATCGACGGCAAGGAGCCGACCGATGTGAAATCCGGCGTGCCGACCGATTCGGTCACGACGTTGCGGCTTGCCGCCGCCGAGGCCGGCCGCCCGGTGGTGGCGCAGTTCAATCAGGAACGGATCGTGGCGCGGGCCTGGCCGATGTCGGAAGGCCGGATTGTGGTGGCGGAGCTGACCTATTAGCTGTTTTCGATCGGTGTGCCTTTGTGGCGCCGGGATCGCGGACCTAGATAGGGTTGTAGCCCGCACGAGCGCAGCGACGGCGGGTGTCTTGAAACCGGTCCGGATGTCGCGAGTTTATCATCGGGCGCGCATTCGCGCGACCCGGTGGCTGATCCGGACTACGAAGGCGGGACACCATGAGCATCGCCGAAGTCCATGACAGGCCGCTCGCAGGCCGGCCGCTGGTGCCGCCGAGCCCGCCGCGCGCGCCCGACAACATGACCGCTTTCGGGCGGATGCTGGCGATCCGCGAGAGCCCGATCGGGAGCTGGGGCCAGCGCGCTTACGAAGAAGACATCGTCTGTGGCCGCTTCTTCCGGCGTAGCAGTTTTATCCTCAACACACCGGATACGATCCGGCACGTGCTGGTCGACAATTACGAGAATTATACGCGCACCCCGGCTGGCATCCGTGTGCTGCGCCCGATGCTCGGCGAAGGCCTGCTGATATCAGAGGGGCGCGCCTGGAAGCACCAGCGCCGGACGCTGGCGCCGGCGTTTACGCCGCGCGCGGTCAATGCGCTGGTTCCGCACATGGTAGCTGCGACCGACGACACGATCGCAAAACTGAAAGCCTTGAGCAACGCGCCGGTGGATTTGCGCGAGGCGATGCAGCGGATGACGCTCGAGATCGCAGGCCGCACGATGTTTTCGTTCGGCATGGATCGCCACGGCCGCGCTTTACGCGATTTCGTGATGGAATATGGCGCACGGCTGGCGCGGCCGCATATGCTCGATCTGGTGCTGCCGCTGTCCTGGCCGAGCCCGCAGGATTTCTCCCGCGCCCGCTTCCGCAAGCGCTGGACGGCGTTTGTAGGCATGCTGATGGCGGAGCGCCGCGCCGCCGGCAAAAATGAAAACGCGCCGCCGCGCGATCTCTTCGATCTGATGAATGCTGCACGCGATCCCGAAACCGGCGCGGCCTTCTCCGACGAGCAGCTCGGCGATCAGGTCGCCACCATGATTCTCGCCGGCCATGAGACGACCGCGACCGCACTGTTCTGGGCGCTCTATCTGCTGGCGCTCGACCCTGTGACCCAAGAGCAACTGGCCGCCGAGGTCAGGAGCGCAAACGTCAACGATGCGGCCGATATCGAGCGGCTGAAATTCACCCGCGCAGTGGTCGACGAGACCATGCGGCTCTATCCACCGGCGTTCCTGATTGCCCGCGCCGCGGCAGGGGCCGACAGCATCGCCGGCATGCCGGTCAAGAAGAACGACATCGTCCTGATCGCGCCATGGCTGTTGCACCGGCACGAAAAACTCTGGCGCGATCCGGGCGCGTTTGTGCCGTCGCGCTTCATGACCGGCACGCCGCCGGACCGTTTTGCCTATATGCCGTTCGGCGTCGGCGCGCGCGTCTGCATCGGGGCGCATTTTGCGCTGGTCGAGGCGACGCTGGCGCTGGCCAAGATCATCGGCGCCTTCCGCGTCGCGCTGATCGACAAGGAGCCCGTACTGCCCGTCGGTGTGGTCACGACACAGCCCAACCGGTCGCCGATGTTTGCCATTAAGCCGCGTTGAGGCCTTGCGTCGACGCCTTCACAACCTCATCTAAGGCTCCGCATGAGCGACATCCAGGCGCAATTTTCGGTGTTGAGGCAGACCACGGATCCCGCGGTCGCGGACGCGATCGTGCAGCTGATCGAGAACGGCGAGGACCACGAGCTCAACCGGGTCAACGCGCTGGATTTCTCGAAGCGTACGGGGCTCGACGAAGAGCGGGTGATTTCCGGCTTCCTTCATGCCTCCCGGCTTGGCCTGTTCGAGCTGACCTGGAACGTGCTGTGTCCCGGCTGTGGCGGTGTGCTCGATGCCCACTCCACGCTGAAATCGCTGCGTCACGACGATTATCATTGCGGCCTGTGCGCCTGCGGCTACGAGGCCTCGGTCGACGAGCAGGTCGAGGTCGCGTTCACGGTGAGCCCGCGCGTCCGGCGCATTGCCGCGCACGATCCGAACACGCTGCCGATCTGGGAATATTTCAAGCAGATCTTCTGCAGCTCCGGCGTCGACTTCAAC
>Ga0137415_10005905_pt1 | contig 12108 bp, 12 predicted proteins | sample CZODoug3_1_1_16f_FD_183082 | JGI IMG/M metagenome (GOLD analysis project Ga0137415, IMG submission 183082) | Vadose zone soil fungal communities from Angelo Coast Range Reserve, California, USA - CZODoug3_1_1_16fungal (Hybrid Assembly) | ecosystem: Environmental > Terrestrial > Soil > Vadose...
AAGAACCGGATGCGCTAATGAGCGCCCGTCCGGGTCCGCGCGGGGGGTACCACGTGAGTGGTATCCCTACCGCGATCGAATCAGAGTGTCTGTCAGTTCTGCGGGAGTAAAGCAGTCCGCGTCCGGTGTCAAACAAACGTCCGGCGGTCGAGCTGTCATCGAATTGGCTCAGGTTTCATCCCGGATTGCGCCGTCGCCCCCAGAGGAGTTGTGAAGAATAGAATAGACTTTCAAGCTTGTGTGGGAGGGACTCATGTTCCTAGAACGTGTACCAACCGCAGGCGGACCGGACGTTCTGCCCAACCCCATACCCGAGCCTGACCCGGAGCCTACCAAGCCTGACCCAACGCCGGAGCCATCACCAGTTCCGCCCGTGCCGGAACCAGCACCAGTATTTTTCGGGAGGCAAACAATCGCGGGGAGACATCTTAGTCGGGCTGACGGTCCGGGTCGTTTGCCTAGAACCGCAACACCAACCCGGCGGAATAGCGCATGTTGTTTTTGTTGGTGACACCGGAAAACCGGGTCGTCATCCAGTCCACTTGCGCCAACCGTGCGGAGACGAACGGCAGGATTTTGACATCTAAGCCGCCGCCTAGGTACGTCGTGAAGCCCGTGGAACTGACGCCGCCACCAGAGAAAGTGCCGCCACCGAACAAAGCGTGCGCGAAGGGCTTCACGCCCAGAGCGCGGGCGTGTACCTCAGGACCGAAGGTGTAGGTGTAGAAATGCGTGCCAGAATTGTAAACGCCGCTGAAGTCGGCGGTTACGCCAAGGAAGGGGAGGAAATTGCCTGTAAGCGCAGCATTCCACCCATTTGAATTCGGACCACCGTCGAAGTGGGTTAGCTGGTATCCGCCGAAAACTTCTGCCTTCTGTGCAAACGTCGGCAGAGAAAATAAAAACAGAAGAACAACAACGAGCATCAATTTTCGTATCAACATCGCTCCAACTTCCGATCCTCGCTGATATGGAGATGCACAAACAGGGTGAAGCGTTGGCAGGAAGATTTGAACAGAAAATGCGTTACTGGCACTCCCAACTCTGAACCCCGAGAAAACTTAAATTCGATTGCATTCTCGGTGAATCCCCAGCTCCCTTCGCCCCTCAAGCGCCGCTAACCGGCTTTCCAGATCAGATACCTCAATCGCGCGTAGGACCCTAGGAGATACCAATTTCCCTGGGCGCGGCGCCGCTTTGCCAGGATTCATCGACTTTGCTTCACCAGGCTGTCGAGCTGGAACGCTCCACTGCCGACCCGCCGCTTTCGACTCTCGTCCCATCCCGCAAGACTAGCTCTCGAGTTTCTTCAATCCACTGGAGCTTGAAGCGACCGGGCGGGCGGTGCGCCGATTGGGGTCCCTGTAAAAGCCCGTAAAATCCGTTGGGTCTTCCTGTATGTCGGCACTTTGCCGCGAACAGGCGGCATCCAAAAGCTCGCTTTGGAAGATTTCAGGGGACACTGTGGATTATCAAATAGCCGTCGCCTTCGTTCTCGTTGCTATATTGGCATTTCTATTTACAGTCGCGGAAGCATCGAAGTATCGTAAGCGTTCGCCCAACGTTCGCCGCCATCTTTAGTACGATTTGCGAATGGCATTCCAGCCAATGCCGTTGTCTCGCAGACCTGTTCCAGGCTGGCACACTTGTGAATTAGCTTGCGCGGAGGTGGAACAATGAACTGTCAGATTGAATACGCATCAAATGACAGCGACGTAGGAATGCCCTGCGGCAAGCCTGCCGTGGCAAAGTGCGCCGACTGCGGGACTTCGTTCTGCGAACTTTGCTACGACGACCACACAATGATTTCTGCATCAGGAAGCCGGTTCAGAACGATTTCCAAGCTACCAGTCCCTTTCGCTCCGCGCCTCAGAAAGCCAGCTAAAAGTTGTTGACACATGGTGAAGCAGAAAGAGTCCGTAGAATCGTTGAAAGGTTGGTCGGTTATCGCCAAGTTCCTGAGCCAACCCGTTTCCACCGCACAACGTTGGGCCAGCGAAGGAATGCCCGTCACTCGTATTGGTCGGTACGTCGCTGCCTCACCCGCCGAATTGGAGCGCTGGTTAACAAGGGAGGCCGGCACGAAGGAGACCGTTCACATCGCGTCCCCGACCACCGATTTGCTCGCGGACCTGAAGCGCGGGTTGTCGCAAGCTCGCAAGATTCCCCCAAAGAAGTCTCGTTCTTGACCGCGCACGAGGCACCGCGATTCATTAGCCGATCTGCGATAATCCGTTTATTTATGTGTGGGCGCTATCGGCTATCGCGAAGAAGGCAGCTTGTCGAAGAATACTTCGGTACAGACTCAGGAGAATGCGAGTGGAATCCGCGCTACAACATCGCCCCGACTAGGCCGGTTCCGGTCATCCGTCAGCATCCGACGGTACCCACCCGTAAGTTGTCCCTGCTTCGTTGGGGCCTCATTCCTTCATGGGCAACGGACCCGTCGGTCAGCGCCGGGATGATCAACGCAAGATCGGAGACCGCGGCCGTCAAACCCGCGTTCCGAGAGGCCCTGGCCTCGCGCAGGTGTCTGATTCCGGCGGACGGTTTCTATGAGTGGCAAAGGAACGGCAAGACCAAGCAGCCCTATTGTTTTGACATCGGCGACGGAGAGTTGTTCGCTTTCGCGGGACTTTGGGATCGATGGACGAACCCGCAACGAGAGGTGGTCGAGAGTTGCACGATTTTGACGACCACGCCAAATCCCCTTTTGGCCGATATCCACGACCGAATGCCGGTGATCCTGAATTTGGAAAATTACGATCTCTGGTTGGACCCGGCCTTCAGAGACACGACTTCCGTGTCGGAAATGCTGAGGCCATTCGACCCCGCGCTGATGCGGCGCTATCCGGTAAGCACGAGAGTCAACCATGTCGTGAATGATGACGCGGAGTGCGCCAAGCCACTCGAACTCGAACCTTCACCGGCCCAGAGTCAATTGTTTTGATCTCCCCGTTAGTATTTCCTCCTTGGTGGCAAATGTTTCGTGTCAGGGGCTCAACGCCATTTCCTCATCTGCTTCCATGTCTGGACTAGCTCCTTGGATCGCTCTCGCGCTGGGAAAGTGCCCCGGTCCGACATGGTCAGATCCTGAAACACGTGATCGGCAACCGGCCCGTGGAGTTGGAAACTCTCCGATCGCTCATGGGATCGATCGAGCCCCATGAATATGTCGTCACGGTTTAGATCATGTGGCGGGACGGGGTAGTACTGCGGCTAGCGAAGAGCGGTAGCTCGACTGTGGAGGGCGGATTCTCTTCGTTCTTGATTCTCGGTTCCAGCGCAAGACAGGCCGGACATCCTCCCTCTTCCATCGCAGATCTTGCTTTGATCCATGCAACGATATCCTTAACGGCCGCCTTGTTGAGATATATTTCGCACTCAGTGAGACGCTTACTCTGGGTCAGGGCGGCCATACGCACAGTGGTTCCTTCACCTTGGATTTCTATGATCCTTCCCGCAGCTTCCTCATCGAGGTAGCCGGCAGTGTCACGGGAGAACGCATTTCGGTTGAGTGATCCGATGTGTTGCGCGTCTCAGCAGAGCCGCAGCAACTGCGGCTCTTCCTGTGGTGTCTGAAATCGGTGCAAGAGCAGAGGACACACCACCCTGTCCCGTAAGCGTTCGTGAGGTGAATTGCTCTTACGCGCTTGCCGCGGGTCAGCAAGTGCTGACATAGATGCCGCCGAATTTAATAGTTGCCGAACCCCGAGGAAGATGGGCTCGATAACGGGCCACTAAGGGGCGACCATGATGGCCAAGCGACGAAAGACGAAGCCGCGCATGAACTTGATGAAAAGAGGGTAACCGGGATTGCTGGCAGTAGAGACGCACTAACAACATCGTTATTGAATCATGTTGGAACCCTTAGCGAGGGGACGAGATTGTAGGGGTGTCGACCCATTCGGATTGAGGACAGCACTCTCCTTAGAATGACGCAGATCCTCCAGGCGGGATATCGCATCTCGCAGGCATTCTGGAACTCGCGCAGTGTGGTGACTGAAAATGTCCAGCCGCGAATGCCCGAGCAATTGGTCAATGATCGCGTCCGGCACTCCCGCCGCCGCTAGTCTTGTTGCGAAAGAATGACGACAGGAGTAGAGCGGCTTCCACTAAGCGCATTCGGCTGCCCATTTCCCAACGAGACCAGTTTATGCCGCTCGTTTCACCTTCGCCCATCTTGCGCGCTGCGCGGCCGAGATCTTGCGACGGGCCGCTGCTGACATCGTTCGCTTGCCAGGCTTCGAACTCTTGGCAATCGGGATGACATTCTGTGCCCGCACTCTTGCCCATCGCAGCTTCTGGGCGGCAGCAATTTTCTTACGAGCGGACGCCGAAAGCGTCCTGCGTGGTTCCGCATGGATCTTTCCACCGTTCAGCTTGCTGAGAACTGAAAGAGCCGCGTCGACATGCTTCAGATTATTTGCCAGATTCGTCCTCTGCTCCCTCAACTGCAAGACTACAGACACCAATCCCTTAACCTTCGCCATGAGTTTCCCCCTCGCCTGGGGATTCTAACAGGCTATGCGAGTTCTTGTCGGAGGGCAGGTGACGGAGAGTCAGGCGGACAAGCAAACGGACAAACGGACAATGCAGGGCGCACCTTATCGGTGTTGTGGCCACTGAGCAAATAGGCAGAACTCCGTCACGTATCGCATGGCGTCGCCCTCATGGAACTTTTTCCTGCGAGAAACAAAACAGGCTGTCAGAGAGTACAAGAACAGCGTACAAGAACAAAGAGCGGTACCAGAGTTAAAGGCTTACGCTCGAAAGACAAAGGCGCGGTAAAGCCCGCAGACGTTTACCTCAGAATCCGATTGCGAGCGATAGGCGATGATATTACGACACTTATCCCCGTTCGCACCTCGGTCGCCAGGGCGGGTACAGTAAACGCTGTATGGATCAAAGGCTAGCTTCAATGACATGATCCAGTGCCATAGACTAACAGCAATTGGAATGTGTGCGGGTCAGGTGCCGCGCATCGCTGTTGAATATGTCGCATATGTTGCATATTATGTTGCATATAAGGAAGCGCCATTATGAACACCGCCACATGCAAGGGTTTGTATACCGACTCGTGGAAGGACCTTTACCAAGCTGCGATCCGGGAGTCAGATCTGACTAAACTACCGGAACGCATAGCTGATGCCGAGACGGCGCTCGTGACGCGGGCGCGAGACCTGCTCTACACATCTGGAGACAAAATCGAAGAGGAAGGGAGTTTGGACGATGCGATGTGCATCCTTCATGCCCTCCGAAGTTCACTGAAGCACCGGCCGACTGGCATTCAAAGAATGGCTGATAGTGATTACCTGAAACGTGCATGAACTCGGCAAATGGCGCAGTCGGGTGGTAAACCCTCTGGGCTCGAGTCCTACCGCCACCAAGATCTTCGAAACTTGCCGGAAAAAAACTCGTTGCCCGGCCGTGTGGGGCGGACACCCTTGTCCACCGCTATTGACTCTTATTGCCTGGCTCACGCACGCCTAAATCAAGATCAACTTCAAAAGCGGACGGACAAGAGTGTCCGCCCCACAAACGAGCATTGCCTGAGTTTCGGGGCTATTTGTCTCCATAGTATCCCTCTCGGGCTTGCACGACGACATCTCTTTGCTTTGCCGCAACTTGAATCTTATGATAGCCCGACTCCGCGCCGGTTCCTCGATCAGGCGTATAGCCGAGGCTATACTGATTGCGCAGCTCTTCCTGGATCTGAGAGTAAATTTGATCTACGGGCTCCTTCTTGGAGACTTCAAAGAGGCGCCCGCCTGTCTCCTTCGATATCCGCTCCAGGACTTTCTTACCATCCGCATCCTGCTCCGGGAAGCGGCGCCCGGCTCGCCCCGGTCCGCCGCCGCGGCCCATACCTGGTCCCCCCATGCCAGGAATACTGATCCCGGCCCGACCAAAACCTCCGCCATTCCCATAGGCCTCGTCATCCTTAAACAGAATGGAATAGACCACGGTGTTGGCGCGTTGCGCCGATTCGATCGCCTCATCGAGACTTTCCTTGCTGCCGGTGTCGACGCCGTCGGAGAGCACGATCAACGCTTTGCGGCCCTGCTGCTTCTCCATCAGATCGTCAGAAGCCAGATAGACGGCGTCATACAATGTCGTGCCGCCCCCGCCTCGGTGGCGCCCGGAACCGCGCCCAGATCCGGGGTTAGACCCGGGGTCTGAGCCGCCACCCGCGCCTGGCGAGTTGCCTCCCGAAGTGCGGGTGAACTGGGGAGCCTCCAGTGATTGCAGTGCGGCCTCCAACTTCTCGTGCGATGAGGTGAGATCCTGCAGAAGTTCAACCTCGCGGTCGAAATGGATGACAAAAGCTTTATCCTTGTCTTCGCGCACCATCTGATTCAAAAAGCTTTGACTGGCGCTTCGTTCTTGGCCGAGCACACGTCTTTGGCTCATGCTTGTGTCGACCAGCAAGCCGAGCGTCAGTGGGATATCGGTTTCGCGGGCGAAGTAGCGAATGCCCTGGGGGCGACCGTCTTCCGTGAGTGTGAAATCGTCTTTGGCCAGGCCATTGACGATCTTTCCGTGCTTGTCACGCGCCGTAGCAAATACATTCACTACCTTGACCCGGACGGACACCGTGGTCACCGGCTGATCGGGCGAGGTCTCCGTCGTTGCCTTGCCGGCCGTGGCCGCCTGCGAGTCTCGGGTCTGGGAAGTTGCAGTCGAACTCTTCACCGGCGCATCGCTTGCCAATTGCGCCCTCGTCATGTTGACGACGAAAGCCAGCGTCGCTATCAAGAGGGCACAATGCAGGAATCTAACCTTCACTCGCTGGGCCTTTCGACGTGCTATGCAAACAGGAACGCTGGCGGGGTCGATACCGGCGAACGATTCGCTCCCTTATCTGAGAACCTGCGGCAGCAAGGATTGGTTGTGAGTCCAGATAGTAAAATTTTGTAAAGGCGACCGTACCCATTTTCTCAAGCTAGCCGTTTGGACAATTACGCTTCTGCTTTTCGGTCTTGGTGTTTGACTTCATCAATACCGCAAAGCGTGCACTATAGTATTTGATTTGACCTAAGCTTCGCGGCTGCCGAATGCGGCAAAATCAAGGATGAGTCCAACAAATGAGTGACGATGCTCTGTCGAGAACCACGGCGCCAGTCGGGCCTCGCGTCAACGCTTCTCCAGCCAAACGTCCCGGGCGTACGACGCTGCACGGACGGCAGGCCACGGTGACGCCTCTTGACCCCGTCGCCCACGGCGACGCGCTCTATGAAGCGACACGCGGAGAAGCCGGGGACCAGTTGTGGCTGTATCTGTTCGAGGGGCCTTTTCTCGAACGCGCGGCTTTCGACCTCCATTTGCAGCGGGCAGCGGCTTCGGAGGATCCGTTGTTCTTCGCGATCCTGGACCGGGCTTCGGGAAACGCCGCCGGATATGCCGCCTATATGAGGGTCGAACCCGCTCACCAGGTGATCGAGGTGGGAAGCATTCTCTACACTCCGCGCCTGCAGCGAACGATTCTAGCAACCGAGGCCATGTACCTGATGGCGCGGCATGTTTTCGAGGATCTCGGTTACCGCCGCTACGAGTGGAAGTGTAACGCTCTCAATGCACCGTCGCGAAAGGCCGCGCTGCGTTTGGGCTTTACGTTCGAGGGAATTTTCCGGCAGCACATGATTGTCAAAGGCCGAAATCGCGATACTGCCTGGTTCTCCATGCTCGACTCCGAATGGCCGGCGCGAAAAGGGAATTTCGAGCGCTGGCTAAATGCATCGAACTTCGGGCCCGATGGGCGGCAAAAGATTGCACTTTCGGCGCTCAATGTTGTTGCAGGCGCGTAGGATGTGGCCAGCACATCTTCGCCGCGAACAGGTAGCCGTTCACCAGGACAAACGAAGACCGACCCGCGCTGTTTCGGCTTTACGATGGACCCGTCCCCGATTCCGGTTTTCCGACGACGGCGACGAAATAATCCGCAAATATCTCATTTCAGGGGACAATCACCAGCGAAAACACCCGATAAAGTATGTAGAGGAGTTCGCCCGCATGAGTTCTCCCGGGACCAAAGCGGCGCTGGGCCGTGTGCTTCTGATCTGCAACGATTCGGCAGCCATCCAGCAAGTGGCCGAAAGCATGCAACAATTCGCGATCGCGACTGAAGTCTGTAATGAGGTCAGCATGGCGCTTCGCCTGCTGCACCGTCAAAAGTTCGAAGCTGTAATCGTAGATTGCGGACTCGGGCAAGCAGGCGAATTGCTGGAGCAACTTCGCCTTTCTCCTCCCAATCGGACCGCCGTGACGTTCGCAATTACGGACCCCCAGACCGCTTCGCTCGAGATTCAGCCAAATTTTGTGATGGAGAAGCCGCTTTCTGCGGACTCTGTCGGACGCACCTTGAAAGCCGCATTCGGGTTGATCGTACGAGAACGCCGCCGCTCCTTTCGTTGTCCGGTAACGATTCCTGCGGTTATCCTGACCAATGGCAAGGAAGCTAGTTGCCATGTGGTGAATATCAGCGAGGGCGGCATGGCCATCGCTGAATCGCCCTCGCTGAAGCCCGGGGGGCAGCTAAGAGTTTTGTTCATACTCCCCGGTCAGCGCGATCGCTTCACGGTTGAGTCCGAGGTTTGCTGGTACGACGAGAAAGGCCGGGCTGGGCTCCGCTCGCTGACTATTCCATCTGAGCAGAAATCCGCCCTACAGGGGTGGCTGGCCGCGAAGCTTGAAGAAGACTTGCCGGAAGCGGTGGCGCGCCAATTCCGGAAAGGATGAACCGGGTTTGAGCCGGAACCACCTCACGCGCCAAAAACGTCTCGCGTTACCGTCGGCACCTGTCCTAGTGGACAGGTAATCGGCCTCACGGTTACTTGGCCCACAGATGGCCGCATTCCGGCACTTCGTAACTTGTCGGCGCCGTGACGCGACATTAGCCTCACACTATGTTGCCGCTCTCTCTGCTATTCTCCTCCGACGAGCAGGCCTCGCATTCTCTGAGCCAGGCTCTCACCGAGCTGGAATTTGCGGTTGAGTGTTGCCCCGAGATTTTCAGTGCTGTGGAAAAGATCACCAGCCGGGCCTTCGACATCATCGTTTCGGATTGGAACGAAGGGCTGGAAGCCGCCTTCCTGTTGAAGACATCGCGAGAACTGAAGGCCAACCATGCGGCGTTCACCATTGCCATTGCCGATCCGGACTCCGCCGAGGCTGCTCATGAAGCCGGGGCTGATCTGGTTCTGCGCCGGCCGATCGATTCGGATGAAGTCAAGTATGCCCTGCTCACCAGCGATCCGTTTCTGGCTCACATGAAGACGTGGCTGCCAAGACTTGGCTTTCCAGAAGCGCAAAAAACAATCGCAAGCAATACGGAGCCCAGGCCGCTTCCGAAGGCAGGGAGCATGGTCTCGCAATCGCCCCGCCCTCTCCGTACCTGGCCCTCGCCACCTCCCCCGCGCCGACCTGAAGCCGATTCGCCGGTAGTGGCCGCCGAATCGATTTTTGACGAGGATCTGCTGTATCGATCCCGGGTGCGGACGCTATTCCAAGGCGAGCCAAGCTTCTCGTCGGCCAGCCGCATTCGGCGACAGAACCCGAGCAAACTGCTGCCAAGCGTTGCGTTTGCCATAGCTTTCCTTTCGGTGGGGTATGTATTCAGCGAACCACTCTACAGCCACGGTTCCACGACCGCAGTGGTCCAGATCTGGGGGCAAGCGCTTGGCCGTACCCAGGCGTGGCTCCACGGCTCGAATGAGCATAAGGCGACGTCAGTGGTTCAGATGGCTGAAGATGATAAGCCGGACCCCGCGCCTTCCGCCCGGGGCGTCTCGCACATACGGGTAATCCCGGTGAGAGACCCGTCTCTAAGCGGCGCAGTAACTCCGGCGCCTGAACAGGCTCAACCGCTTCATGTCGAAACTCAGCCGGCGAACGCGCAACAGTCCCCCGCTAGCGCCGCTGTTCGCATTCCCGATAGCATGAAGATGCCAGTTCAGAGCGCGACCATGCGCAGCGTGGCCGCCCGCATCACCCCATCGCTTCTCGCCGCTCTCGAGCCGGTGGAGCTGTCCGAGGGTCTCTCGCGCCGGTTACTGCTGCAGAAAGTTCTGCCCAGCTATCCCGAAAAGGCGGTTCGGGCAAGATTGCAGGGATCGGTCGTCTTACAGGCATTTATCGCCCGGGACGGCACAATTCAGGACCTTAAACTCATTCGCGGTTCTCTGCTCCTTGGGCAGGCTGCGTTTCGTGCTGTCCGGCAATGGCGTTACCAGCCCTACCTGATCAACGGTCGCGCCGTCGAGGCTCAGACGCTAGTCACAGTCGATTTCAAACTGCCATAGCGTGCGGGCTTGAAAGCTGATTCTTTGCGTTTCTCTGTGATTGGATTCCCGGCAGAGAACAGCAACAGCTTTCGGCGAAAATCACGCCGGTTGTACCTTCCTGGCCACCCAGTTCACAACTTTTTACGTATTTTTACCGCTAATTGACACCTGCCCTGTCCCATCTGACTATGTTGGTTGCGGGCCGATGCGAAGCTTGATTTGAATCAGGCCCGCAATCAGGAATTCAGGATGAAAACGAAACCGCGGAACGAGCGAACTCGGCTGCTTCTGACCCTGGAGCTAGCCGTAATCCTGCCCGCCGCGGCCCTGGTCATCCTGAGCGCCTGGCATGTGCTTCACATTCAGCGCGACCGCGCTGTGGAAGCCGCCATCCAGCGCGACTTCAGCCAGGTACTTGTCATCTCGGAAAAGCAGATCAATCACAAGGCCAACGAACTGGTGGACGACGTGCGCACCGAGTTCCCGACGCCCAGTGAAGCATGTTCTGAGACTCTGGACAGGCTTCTGGCCGCGCATCCCTACGCCGCCCACGCCTTCGTGTACTCGCCGAACGGCGGCATGGTATTTCGCTCTCAGTCCGGACGGTTGCAAAGCGATGACGGGTTCCGCCATGAAGCCGACTACCTGAGCAAGATGTTCGATGGCTGGCTGAAGATGGACTTCAGCTCTATGTCCGAGAAGCTGGCGCACAACCAGAAGAAAGGATCACCTTACATCTTTGAAGCGGAATGGGTGCCGCGTGGCGACAAACGCGCTTATCAATCCACCGCGCTGTTTCTCGTAAGCGACGAAAAGAAGGGATCGCTCGCGATCGCAGGCGTGGCTTTCGACGCCGAGTATTTGCGGGACAAGTTTTTCCCCGAGATGCTGGACGACGTCATCAGTCGCAATGTGAACGACGCTCAGACCGACAAGAATCATGCGGTCATGATGTTGCGCGGCAAATACGACTCGGCAGCGTTCGCCCAATCCAGTGGATGGGATGGCGGCATGCCTGAAGTGGAGCGGAACCTGGAGGGCGCTTTCCAGGGATTGACGCTGGCCATCAAGCTGAAGGGCACGACTCTCGCCGCCATCGGCCAGCGTTTCGCGCGTATCAGTTTTCTGTCTCTGGCCGCGCTCTCTTTGGTGCTAGCCGGCGGAATTGCTTTGACCTATCGCAACGTCACCAAGGAAATGGCGCTGGCCCGGCTAAAGTCTGATTTTGTCTCCAACGTTTCCCATGAACTGCGCACACCGCTTTCCCTCATCCGTCTGTATGCTGAGACGCTCGAACTGGGCCGGCTCACTAGTCCGGAAAAATATCAGGAGTACTACCGCATCATCCGCAAGGAGAGCGAACGCTTGACCGCACTCATCAACAACATCCTCGATTTCTCCCGCATCGAGGCCGGCCGCAAGGAATACGACTTCCGCGAGACCGACATGCGCGAACTGGTGTGCAATACGCTGGAGTCCTACCGTTATCAGATCGAGCAGCATGGCTTCACGTTCGAAGAGCAAATCGGTGATGTGCCACCGCTGCGGGTGGATCGCGAGGCTATGGCGCGCTCCCTGGTCAACCTCGTGAACAATGCTCTCAAATACTCGCAAGACCGCAAGTACATCGGAGTCAAGCTATACCGTGAAAACGGAAGCGTGAAGCTGGAAGTAATTGATCATGGCATTGGCATACCGGTCAACGAACAGCACAAGATTTTTGAGAAGTTCTATCGCGTCGGTGATCCGCTGGTTCACAACACTAAAGGGAGCGGCTTGGGGCTTTCCCTGGTGCAGCACATCGCCCAGGCTCACGGCGGCAATG
>Ga0137415_10005906_pt1 | contig 12108 bp, 14 predicted proteins | sample CZODoug3_1_1_16f_FD_183082 | JGI IMG/M metagenome (GOLD analysis project Ga0137415, IMG submission 183082) | Vadose zone soil fungal communities from Angelo Coast Range Reserve, California, USA - CZODoug3_1_1_16fungal (Hybrid Assembly) | ecosystem: Environmental > Terrestrial > Soil > Vadose...
CGCAAGTGACTGCCGACGTGTCAGCGCGGCGCCTTCCTCTGCGCCCCAACGAAGGCGGCCAGCGCCGAAGACTCGACCCGGATCGCATTCGCGACGCGCACGTGCGCCAGGCGGCCCTGGTCGCAGAACATGTAGACCGTCCGCGTGGAGGCCCGCAGCAACGCCGCGACCTCGCGGACCGTGGCCGCTGCCCGGCGGTCGCGGTCAGTCAGCTCACTGGAGCGGTCATGCTCGACCTGTGGCCGCCGTCTAGACGACGTAGTCCTCGGCGGAGGAGAGCTGGGAGGCGACATGGCGCGGGTGCTTTCGATCTGTGCGATTTCGGGCCTGGCCTGCGCGACCACGATCCAGGCGAAGCCGCCGTTGACGGGCGAACAAGCCGAGGAGCTGCAGCGCAGGATCGGCTCGTACGCCGTCCAGGTCGACCCGCTGCCGAACAGCGGCGTTCCCGAGCCGCTGCGGCTCCGCAACGTGAAGTTCACGCCCCAGTTCGTGCGCGGCACCGCCGACGACGGCGAGCACGTCGTGCCGCTGCGGGACGTCGGTTCGCTGCGCTGGCGGAGCTGGCACGGAGGGGCGGCGCTCGGGTTGCTCGCCGGGCCCATCGTCGGTGCCGCCCTGGGAGGCGCCATCGGCTTCTCCCTGCTGCCGCATTCGTGCGGGCCGCGATGCAACGACTCCGAGAAGCAATCGCTCAACGGCATCGGCGGGCTCCTCCTGGGCGGCATTGCCGGCCTCTTCCTCGGGCCCGTCGTCGGCGCCTTCGTCGGAGGGGATTCCCACGTCGACTTCGCGGAGACGCCGCGCAAACCGCAGCCCAGCGAGCCGCCCCCTCCCGCAGAGTCGGTTGCCCCGAATCCGAACGGATGAAGTGCCCCAGCCTGACTCGAAAGGCGGCCTACGGTTTAGGAAGCGCGTCGAGGCCAGAGGGAAGTCTGCCGATCCGCGTTGAGCTGCGAGAGAACCTCGACCGCACCACGCGACCCAACACGCCTTGAGGGATTCGCCGGTCGCCAACTAACTTCTCGACCCTTGTGCTGACCTCTTTGCCGTGCGGGAGTGGAACGGCCAAGGGGTCGATGTTGCCTAGCGGCGAGCGGTCTCGTGGGGACACGGTCATTCAGATACCACGCGTGCTGAGCACGGATGCGCCGTCTGCGGGAGCCGGCTGGTAGCCTTTACAGTAGCATCAGATGCAACTATAGTAGTTGCGAGGGTTACGGCCATGGCAGAAAGAGTGTCCACCATTGACGTTCGCCAGCGGATCGGTGACCTGCTCAACAGGGTGGCGCTCCGCCACGACGAGTTCGTCATCGAGCGCAAAGGCAAGCCGCTGGCTGCGCTCGTGCCGATCGAGCGACTCGAGCAGATGCGCCGCTTCGCCAGGCGCCACGCCCTGGAGCTCCTCGAACGGCAGAAGCAAAGCACCGTGAGTGAGGAGCAGGCTCTCGAGGTCGCTTTGGAAGCGCAGCGCTCGGCCCGCAAGCGGCCGCGGAAGCCTCGCCGCAGGACCAGGTAGCGATTGCCACGCGCGGTCCTCGACGCGAACGTCTACGTCAGCGCGATCATACAGCCCGCCGGTACACCAGGACGCCTCATCGAGCGGTTTCTGCGCGAGGCGAGCTTCGAGGTGGTTCTTTCGCTCGCCATCGTGGATGAGGTGTTGAGAGCGCTCGCCTACCCGAAGGTGCGCAAGCTGCTCCGCGGCGCCGACGCACAGCTCTGGTTCGAGGACATCGTCGTGCTGGCGGACGTCGTCGGGGACACCCAGCTGTCCGGCGTCTGCGAGGACCCCGATGACGACAAGTACCTCGCCGCTGCCGTGGAAGGACGGGCAAGCCATGTCGTCACGGGCGACCGGCGCTTTCTTGCCGTCGGAGAGCATGGGGGCGTGGAGATCGTCACACCCCGCGCGTTTCTCGACCTGCTCGGCCCTTGAGCGAACCACCTGGGCGACCAGCGCGGCGGATCCACCGCCACGACGCCTGCTCGGTCGGCCCAGGGGGCACCAGCCAGCGCCCCGGGATATCCGTTGAGCTTGCCCACTCCTGAACGCGCGCCAACCTTGGCAGACGGGGGTCCGCGTTCGCCCATTCATCGTCGGCTCCGTCCTGTTTCTTTGCCTGTCCTGCGCTCAAGGTTCTTCGCCCCCCGGCGCGGTCGCTCCGAACCGCGCCACTCTGCGCATCGCGACCGCGGGCGATGGCCTCGTCCGGGGCGCGGGGACGGATTGTCGCGGAAGCTGCAGCGAGACCCTCGCGACAGGTACCCAGCTACGCTTGGAGGCCGTTCCCGACGCGGGCGCGACGTTCACCGGCTGGTCGGGCGCGTGCGGCGGAACCGGGCCCTGCCAGCTCACCCTCGGGAGCGACGACTCGGTCACCGCGGCGTTCTCGCAGAAGTCGCCGCCGCAGGGATCGCATCGCCTGACGGTCGCGGTGAACGGATCCGGTCGCGTGGTGTCGACCCCGGCCGGCATCGACTGCGGCGCGACCTGCTCCAGCCAGTTCGATGCCGGCACTTCGGTGGTCCTGGTCGCGATTCCCGCCGCGGGCTGGAGGTTCTCCGGCTGGATCGGCGATTGCGCTGGCGCCGGACAATGCTCCGTGTTGCTCGGCGCAGACGCAGCGGTCACGGCGAGCTTCGAACGGATCCGCTTCTCTCTGACCATGAGGAGGACCGGTTCGGGGACGGTGCGCTCTCGCCCGGCGGGCATCGACTGCGGACCGACTTGCGCGGCCAGCCTCGACTCCGGCACGACCGTGACGCTCACGGCCGAGCCGGATGCGGGCTCGCGCTTCCTCGGTTGGAGCGGTGGGTGCAGCGGCTCGGGAGATTGCAAGCTGACCCTTGGCGCCGATGCGGTCGTCACCGCCAGCTTCATTCCTCTCTACCGGCTCTCCTTGACGATGTCCGGAGCCGGGCACGGCTCGGTATCCCTGAACGGCAGCAAGTGCGATGGAAGTTGCGACGGTCTCTACGAAGCGGGTGCCGCGGTCTCCGCCAGCGCCCTGGCAGCGGACGGATCCGTCTTCATGGGCTGGACAGGAGCGTGTTCCGGTCTGGGCAGGTGCACGCTGCGGCTCGATCAGGACGTGGCGGTCGGCGCCATCTTCTGGCTGGTCCCGGCGTACACGGTGACCGGGTTCGGGGACCTCTTCGTTTCTCTCGGCGGCATCGACGACGCCGGAAACATCGTGTTCGTCAGGCCGCCAGAAAAGATCATCGGCCAAGGGCTGCTGCGCAACCAGTGGCGCGATTACATCCTGACGCCTCGCAACTGACGTTTCAGTACAGCGTGGTCCGAGTGCAAGCTCGCCAACAGACGCGGCCGGCCAAAGACGTTTGTCGCTAGATCCCGTAAGCGCAGCAGGATTACGGGACGTGCAAGGGACATCTTTGCCTCGACCAGCGCGCCCCCCTGCTCCACCAAGGATGCTCGGCATCTCGCGTGTGCGCGTTCCAACCAGGAAGACTACCGCTGTTTCCTCGCCATAAGCCCTTCCGCCGCGTCGTACCGACGTGTCGAAAAAACCAAGGAGAAACGCCTTGCGCCTGCCAGGTGAAAGAACGAAATCGCGGCTGCGCGATTTCATCCGGATCGGACTGATGAGCGGAGCGTTGTTGCTGGTCATCACCGAGGGCCTGGGTGCGTTAGCGCCCAGCGCACCTGCCTTTGGCGGCTCCGACGGGGGCGTTCCCACGGGTTTGCCACCGAGCCCGACGTTCGGCATCCAGAAGTTCACCCAACCCATGCCCCGGCTCGACCTGCTGCCACGCAACGCGGTTTCGACGCTGGTTCCGGCGCCGACAGAGCAGGCCAACACCACGCAGCAAGCCGTGGACCCCGCGCTCGGCGGCGGGTCTGGTCCCATCGAAGGCCGGCCCCCCGGGCCCATCTGGGCGCACCAGGGCTTTGCTCGCTTCCCGCCCAAGGTCGCCGTCGAGGTGACGATGGAGGGCGCCAAGATCAACAGCGCCTACACCCCTGGAGTGTCTTCCAGCCTCAACTCCGGAATCGATCCGACCACTCCGTTCCGCCCCCGCTTCCACCCAAGCCTTCCCGACCAGGGTCCGCTCGCGATGTGGACCTTCAACGGGACGCTGCCGCCCAAGCTCCTCCTCGGCCGCTACGCGGAGCCGATCCTCTTCCGCGAGCACAACAAGCTCCCGGTCGACAAGACCCAAAACGGCGGCTTCGGGATCCACACCATCTCGACGCATGAGCACAACGGCCACCATGGCGCCGAGAACGACGGGTTCACGGGGGCCTTCTTCTTCCCCAACCAGTTCTACGATTACCACTGGCCCGTCGTGCTCGCCGGCTTCACCAGCATCAATACCGGCGCGACGGATCCCCAAGCCGCGACGCCCGACGACACGGGCGGGAAGGTGAACATCGCGGGGGACTGGCACGAGACCATGAGCACCCACTGGTTCCATGACCACATGTTCAGCTTCACTTCGCAGAACGTGTACAAGGGCATGGCCGCGATGTTCAACATCTACAGCGCCAAGGACCGCGGCAACGAGGCGATCAACGACGGCGTCAACCTGCGGCTGCCCAGCGGCACGGCCAAGTCGTGGGCCAATCTCGACTACGACGTCAACATCATGCTGGCGGACAAGGCCTGGGATGCGAACGGGCAACTCGCGTTCAACAAGTTCGACTTCGACGGCTTCCTCGGCGACCGCATGACGGTCAACCTCGTCGACAATCCGTTCTTCGAGGTGGAAGCGCGCAAGTATCGCTTCCGGATCCTCAACGCGGCCGTCTCCCGCTTCTTCAAACTGGCCCTGAGCGACGGCTCGACGATGATCCAGATCGCAAACGACGGGAACCTGCTGCCGCACCCCGTACCGCTGACCGAGCTGGACGAGATGGGCATCGCCGAGCGCTACGACGTCGTCATCGACTTCTCGCGATACGCCGTGGGGTCGAAGGTCTGGTGGGTCAACCTGACGCAGCAGACCAATGGGAAGGAGCCCGACCAGGACCTGTCCCTGCAGCAGGCGCTCGCCGGCAGCACGGTCGATCCAGTGGTCGGGAAATTCCTCGAGTTCCGCATCGTGCGAGCGCCGGCGGCGCCCGACGTCAGCCAGGTCCCGGATCCGATGATCCCCAATCCGGTCCTCCCTGTGGTTACGCGTACGCGGACCTTCGAATTCAAGGACCGCGCGACGCAGACGACCACCGGTAGCACCTCTTTCACCGGGCCCTGGGGTATCGCGACCGACGGCCAGCGTGACGCGCTCGACGCGGACTACGGCCGCATCAGCGCGGCACCGGCATTCGGCACCACCGAGCAATGGACCCTGCAGGGCGGCTTCGGCTGGGACCACCCCATCCACATCCACTTCGAAGAGGGTCAGATCATCTCCCGCAGCGGAAGCTTCAGCCGGAGCGGAAGCAACAACGTTCCGGCGTGGGAGCAGGGCCGCAAGGACGTCTATCGCCTGCGCCCGGGCGGAACCGTCACCATCGCGATGCAGTTCCGCGACTGGGGCGGGATGTTCATGGAGCACTGCCACAACACCGTGCACGAGGACAACGCGATGCTGTTGCGATGGGAGATCGACAACGGCGGCTCACCGTTCCTGCGGCCGCTCCCGACGCCGATCGCCACGCCGCAGGGGGTCACGTTCATCCCCCCGGACGAAATCCTGCCCACGGCCTTCTGAGGTGCTCAGCGGCGAATCATGATCGACGAGTCTTTAACGAACCTTTTCGAATCGAACAGGAGCGCAGAATGAAGATGTATCGCGGGTTGTCCAGAGTCATCATCCTGTCCCTTCTGGGCGGCGCATTGGGATCTCTATTCGTTGCTGTTCGTCCCGCCCACGCCCAGGTCACCACCTCGACCTTCACCCTCCAGGTGTCCGGCACCGCCTCGGCGGCGGTGACCGGCCTGCCTGAAGCGGTCACCTTCGCGGGTCCGCTCGTGGTGACGGCAACCGTGATGAGCGATCCCACCCGGCCTACGGGCGTCTTGGTCTCCATCGACGGCCGCGGCGTGAAAGGGACCGGCAGCAAGACCGGGACCGTCTATCTCAACGAGTGCGAGGCGAACCTGACCCGGCTGTTCGCGGCGACGGACGTGATCAAGACCACGTTCGCCTTCTTCAAGGACGCGGCGGGGTCATATCTCACCTCGAAGACGGGGCTGCTCACCCTGAACTTGAGCTACGACACCGCTACGTTGTCACTCGTCAACGTGACTGGCAGCATCGGCACTCTCTGATGGCAGCAGCAGGAAACAGGAACGGGCGAGCCGGCAAGCATCCGCCGGCTCGACCGTTCTCCTCGTGAGAACGGGAGCGACCGACGATGCGAACATATCTTCGAAGCAGGATCGGGTTGACGCTGGTGACCACCGCGGCGGCCCTGCTCCATGCAGCACCGGCGATCGCTGCCGGCCTCGGCGGCCCGGGGTACTTTCCCGACGTTCCCCTGACCACCCAGGACGGCAACGTCGTTCATTTCTACCGCGACCTCCTCAAGGGTAAGTCGGTCCTGATCAACCTCATCTATACGCACTGCAGCGCCAGTTGCCCCCTCGAGACGGCGAAGCTGTCGCAGGTGCAGCGCCTCCTGGGCGATCGGGTCGGCAAGGACATCTTTTTCTATTCGATCAGCATCGATCCGATGCACGACACGCCTGAGGCGCTCAAGGCGTATGCGGCAAAGTTTCATGTCCGGCCCGGCTGGTTGTTCCTCACCGGCAAGTCAGAGGACGTCAAGCTGATCAGCAAGCAGCTCGGGCTGTCTTCCCTGACCGATGCGACGAATCCCGATGGCCACCTGCCTGCGCTCATGATCGGCAAGGAGGCAACGGGCGAGTGGATGCGGAACTCAGCGGTCGACAACCCGCGGTTCCTCGCCACGACGATCCTCCATTTTTTCGACGGATACCAGAGCGCGAGGCCGGCGCAGAGCTACTCGGACATGGGCCCGCTCCGCAAGGTCAACAAGGGCGACTATCTGTTCAAGTCCCGCTGCAGCGCTTGCCACACCATCGGGAAGGGAGACAGCGTGGGGCCCGATCTGTTGAACGTGACCACGCTGCGCGACCGTGCCTGGCTGGCCCGCTACGTGGCGACCCCGGACCGCGTGCTCGCCGAAGGTGATCTCATCGCCAAGGAACTCTTCGCAAAGTACAAGAGCGTCCGGATGCCCAATCTGGGCTTGAGCGCAGAGGAGGTGGACGCCCTGCTTCCGTACATGGAGCAGCAGAGTCGAACCGTGGCGAACCCTCCACCAAAGGCCTCGCTGTCCGCGCAGTGAGCAGAGCAGCTCCAGCTACCTGCTCTTTCCGTCGAAGTGGCGGATATCGAGCGTGGCGGCGTCGACGTCGTCGAGGCAGCGCGTGTTGATCGCCACCATCGGCCCGGTCGGCCCCTGGCCGCGGGCGAACGAGCGGACACCGCAGACCCTGCAGAACACGTGATGGATGACCTTCTTCTTGAACTGGTAGTCGGTGAGGGAATCTTCGCCCTTTTCGAGCGTGAACGCGCCCGTCGGCACGAAGGAGAGCAGGCTGCCGGTGCGCCCGCAGATGGAGCAGTTGCACTGGGTTACCGGCTTGGAGAGGTCGATGTCGACGCGATAGCGGACGGCGCCGCAGTGACAGCCGCCATGATGGGTGTTGGGCATGGGTTCCTCCTCGCAGGATTCGGGACAGCTTATCAGGGAGAGCCCGGATCCAGCGACGCGACCGAACGAAAGCCGCCGGCGGCCGCGCTCGACGCGGATCGCCTTCATGCGGTTTGACGCCGTTTGACGGCGAGCCCTCGATGGTTTGACGGCTGGCAACCCGCGCCGCCGCCATGCATCAAGTCAACGAGGAGGAGTCACCATGGGAGAACATCTCGGCGAGGCAGGCAAGGAGTACGTCGAAGGTTCGAAGCTGAAGTCGGTACGGAAAGTGGCGGTGGTCGCCATCGGCATGCTGTCGGCGACGTTCTTTGCAACGGAGGCATCAGCGCAGGTGGCCAAGCCGGCGAAAGCACGCAATGTGGTGCTGGTGCACGGGGCCTGGGCGGACGGCTCCAGCTGGGCCGAGGTCATCTCGCGCCTTCAGGCGGCCGGCTTGCATGTCACTGCGGTGCAAAATCCGCTGACGTCGCTCGCCGATTCCGTCGCCGCGACACGCCGCGCATTGGCGCTGCAGGATGGACCGACCGTGCTGGTCGCCCATTCCTGGGGCGGCACCGTCATTAGCGAAGCGGGAACGGACCCGAAGGTCACGGCGCTCGTCTATGTCGCGGCGCGGGCACCTGATGCGGGGGAGGATTTCGTCGCCCTGTCCGGAAAGTTCCCCACCATGCCGGTGCGCGCGGGCGTTCAGGAACGCGATGGCTTCACCAATCTTTCCGAGGAAGCGTTTCTCAAATATTTCGCGAACGGCGTCGCTCACGACAAAGCGGAAGTCCTCTATGCTGTACAAGAACCCACCGCCGCCTCTCTGTTCGGCGAGCGAACCACAGTGGCCGCCTGGCGCTCCAGACCGAGCTGGTATGCGGTCTCGAAACTCGATCAGACGATCTCGCCTGACTTGGAACGATTTCTGGCAACACGCATGGAAGCGACAACCGTGGAGCTAGAGGCAGGTCACCTTTCCTTGGTCTCCCGCCCACAAGAGATCGCCGACTTGATCTTGGCGGCTGCTGGCCAGGGCAAGTAGCAACATCTGGTTCAAGAAGCCCTGCCGTATATCCGGGAGAAGGGTTCAAGATCATGCGTCTACTCAACATCGAATCCTCTCCGCGAGGGTCCCGGCCCGATGGCCGGATCATGCCGCGGGACATCCCGCTTGATCGCATCTTGCGTCGGGCGATGGGGACCGCACCCGCGAAGGCACTCTCGAAGGCACCCTGGAAGGCACCCGCGTCCACGTGGACGTGACGCCTCCCTGCTGTTCAGCGGCGCACCCGCAGCGCGGCGTCGAGCGCTCGGAACTGTCGCGAAGTCCTGCCCCTGAAATGGTCGCGCATCGCCGCGAGCACGCGTTCGCGCTCACGCCAGTTGCGAGGCGACGAAGCTGCTTCGCGTAGGACTTGACGGACTCGCCTGCTGACGGGTGGAAATCGATCTGTGCTCGCATCGCCTGCGCGACGCGGTTGAGCGTTTCGATCGTCGGGTTCGAGTCGGGGCTTTCGAGCTGGGCGATTGCGGGCTGGCTGACGCCGGCGAGCTTCGCGAGCTCGGCCTGGGTGAGGCCGAGGTCCTCGCGCATCCAGCGCAGCTCCAGCTTGAGCCCGGAGAGGTGCTTCTCGAGGGACTGCCGGAAGGCGTGCTTCGAGTCGCCACGGCGCCGAGATCCGTCCTTCTCCCACCAGCGATCCCAGATCTCGCCGAGGGTGGTCCGCCCGGGCTCGGTCGCGAAGCCCTTTGCCACCAGGTCAGCGCGGCGTTCCATGTCGCGGGCGTACTCCCGCGCCTGGGTCAGCGTGAGATCTTTGGGGCGCCGCTCCTCGCGCCAGCCCCTGGGCGCGGCGATATCGCGCCAGCGCACGATGAGGATCTTCCGCCTGCCCCGCTTGCCCGCCTTCCACTTCGCGAACGCCATTGCGGTCTACCTCCGCGTGCCCCGCGTGAGCTCGAGAACGTTCCGCGTACCGTCGCGGAAGGCGCGCCCATCATCGGCAGGCGCATGCTCGATCATTCCTCGCGGTAGCAGACGATTTTACGAGACTCCGTCGGATCGTGGCACTTGAACCCGCGTTCCTCCATCTGCTTGCGAGCGTCCTCCAAGGTGGTCTTGAGGTGCGACGTTACCGACTCCGGCCAGCGCCAAGCCTCGTTCCTCTCCTCGTCGATGACGTACTTGGAGTCGGGAAGCTCCGTCAGCTCCGCGAAACGCGTGTGCGTGCATTTGGGCGGCACCGGCATCGTCGTCCCCTCGGACGAGGCGATTCTCACAGCCTCCCACTGCGTGAGATCCGTCCACACCATCCCGTTGTGACTACCTTGCAAGGTGCACGTCGGCGCCGGCGTGTGCAAGAGCAGCGGCTGCGGGTCGATGGCGTCCGCCACCCATCGGTTGATCGCGGCGACGGGTTTGCGCACGGTCGGGAAGAACAGCCCGATCCCGAGTGCAAGAAAGTACGGATACACCAGCCTCCCCCAATCCCTGAACTTGAACGAGATCATTTGCGCTCCAACAAAGCTGTGAGATCGCCCGCGGCGGCGACGCCAATCAGGTATTCCGGCGCGCCTTGCCACTATCTGCCATCAAATTTTCTTGCACGGTCATGTAAGACCGTGCAAGAACGCGCGGCGGAACGCGCTCGCGGTAGGATCGCGGTATAATGGCGGTTTTGGTGGTTTTCCTTTTGCCTCTGCTGGGAGGACCCTAGCCTTTCGGTAATGCCGGAAGAGCGGCTGCAGGTCATGAGAATCGTAGTTCTCGGGTGGAAACGGGGCCACGCGGGCGGCGCCGTAACTATGCCAGGCGGCAAGGAACAATCCCTTCGAACTGCTGGACGAGGAGGTCGCCGAGTTGGAGGCGCTGACGGCTCGGCGGAGGGCCGTGACCGGATAGTTGAATATCAGATCAGCATTTTCTTGAAGTCATCCGTGATCGCCGTGAACGTCACTCCGATACTGCCGCGGACGTTCATCCCCGGGTCGCTGGGGCGGACCCAGGCGACCTTGCCGCAGAACGCAAATGTGTTTCCGCTGATCACGATCGTCCCTCTCACCGGCGTGCCCGGCGAGGGCACCCGCATCAACTCGGCGCAGAAACCTCCTGCTGAAACGTCCTTGGTGAAGGTGGAACTGACCAATGCGTCTCCAGCCTTCAAGTCGATCCTCCACCGCCGGCGAAGCCTGGGGTTCTTTTGCAGCTTTTGAGTGGTGCTTTCCATGACCAGCGTTCCTCCCCGTTTGACGACCCTCGTTCGAATCGTAGCGAATCACGACGGTCGGGTGTCAAGCGAAGCGGGTGAGGACGGCGGCGCGCTGGGAAGGACGGGAGAGCGGTCCTAGGATCCTGTGAGGTCGGCGCTTTCTACAATTTTCCAAGGCCGATTGGACGGTGGTGTGGTGCGCCCGACAGGACTCGCCGTCAGTGGAAGAACGCTGGCCAGTAGCGCCAGGTGCAGGAACGGCTGGAGTTGGTCTGCTGCTGGATCACCGTGCCGTCGTACCCGATGTCGATGCTCCACGGGACGCATTGGCCGTTCGCGATCTGGAACACCGCGGTGCCGCAGCTCTTGCCGGAGGGGGAGACGATCTCGACGCGCTGGCTGCAGCCCTTCCGATCATCATCGAGGAACGCGTAAGCCCGCCCGTTCCGCGCCATGTGCAGCTTGGGGTTGCGCGACATCAGCCAGTCCGGGGGCGGCTGCCCCTCGGTCGCGCGGGCATCGAACTGACGTTCCCACTTCGCGGCGGTCGTTTCAAAGGCGTCGGTCGCATCAAACTGGCTGCGATATGAACTTAACCTCGCGACCGAAAAAATGATAAAGGGCGAATGCCGCGTAATACCAATTGTTATCGACGAGACTCCTTTGCCCGGCGAAGTGCGAGGCCTTCTTTATGCCGACTGTCGAAAGGGATTGGCACCTGGCATCCCGTCCATTCTTACAGCACTCAAGCACGAAGCTCGTCGAGCCGAGATGGAATACAGCTTCTCGTCGCGCGTCGACAGACTTGTCGAAGAAGTTTTCGAAGGTCGTGGTTGGTGCAGCCCGATCAAATATAGAGGGCAAGATTGGGAAATCATCACCATGCCCATTCCTGATCTTGATGGCGAGGAACGGGATGCGTTTTATGACACTATCTCGGATTACAGCCGGAGCGGGAAAACGGAGCCGTTGGATGAAGGCTGGCTTGCTGAGTTCGAGAGAGGCATCGAAGACACTAACACCGATTTTGCACTGATCGTTTCGGAGCGGCCTGTGCAGTTCAAAGTAGATGAACGTTCTTCGTCATTTCCCAACGTCGCGTTCCGTCGATTTAAATGGGAACAGTTAGGAATGACGTATCGTCAGATAGTCGTGGTCGATTTCTCTGTAGTGAAGGAGGAAGAGCAGCAAAAGGCAGCTCTACAGGAAGCAAAGAAGCTGCTGATCGAATGCGGCGAGTACAAGAATGCTGAGACA
>Ga0137415_10005907_pt1 | contig 12107 bp, 11 predicted proteins | sample CZODoug3_1_1_16f_FD_183082 | JGI IMG/M metagenome (GOLD analysis project Ga0137415, IMG submission 183082) | Vadose zone soil fungal communities from Angelo Coast Range Reserve, California, USA - CZODoug3_1_1_16fungal (Hybrid Assembly) | ecosystem: Environmental > Terrestrial > Soil > Vadose...
CACGCGTCAGGAATTGCCGCGGATAGTGGCGGCGCCATCTACGTGGCCGACGCGGAGCGCGGAAGCGTCCTGATTTTCTTTCCCGATGGAACATTCCTTCGATCGATACGAATCGCGCCGCAGCGGCATCTTTCGGCGCCACTTGGCATCAGCGTCGATGACCAGGGCAATTTGTACGTTCCGGATGCGGCAGGATCGCGCGTCATGAAATACGATGCCCACGGTAGGCAGGTAAAATCATGGAAGGTTCCGCAGAATGCGGAAGTGACGGATGAACGGCCGTTCGCGGTCGCGGTCACGCCGGATGGAACGGCCTTCGTGGCCTATCCGAAGACGGGTCGCATCGAAAAATATTCATCCGACGGCTCCTGGATCACGTCGTGGATCGCGGCCGGAGATGACGCGGCAACCACCAGCGCGCTCACCGGATTCGCCGTCGGAGGGCAGTACGTCTTCACATTCAGCCCCGCGCCACCGCGAATTCGTGTCTGGACACTCGATGGCCAACACAAACTCGATGACAATCTTGGCGGGCGGCTGGACAGCGTCGCGGCGCCACAGATTGTTGTTACACCCGGCGCGGAACTTCTTGTGCTGGATGCTACTTCCCCGCGCGTCTACCAGTTCCGAATTCATCTGTAATGAAGGAGCGATAATGACGTTGTTGCTGACGGAATCCGATGTTCGCGCCCTGCTGACGATGCCGCTGGCGCTTGAAGCCGTGGAAGAATCCCTGCGCCTGCAGGGAAATGGCGAGTTGTCGCTTCATCCGCGGCGGCGGCTGAAATTGCCTGATAACGCGCTGCTGCATTACATGGCGGCGGGCGATCCTATTCACGGGTTCATCGGAATGAAGATCTACACCAGCGTCCGCGGCGCGGTGCGCTTCGTGGTGCCACTTTTTCGATCGGCGACGGGCGAAATGGCGGCGCTCATTGAAGCCGATGCGCTCGGCCAAATCCGCACGGGGGCGGCGACAGGGGTAGCCACGAAATATCTTGCCAATACGACTGCGCGAACGGCCGGCATTATCGGCACGGGTTATCAAGCGCGGACTCAACTGGAGGCCGTCGCGGCGGTGCGTCCTCTCGAGAAGGTGCGCGCATTCGGGCGGGACCCGGAGCGGCGCGCAAAATTCTGCCGGGAGATGAGCGCACGAATCGGCGTCGAAGTGGAACCGGTCGATTCGGGAGAGATGGCCGTTCGCGGCGCGGATATCGTGGTCACGGCAACATCCGCGACGAAAATAGTTGTCGAAGGACCTTGGCTGTCACCGGGAATGCATGTAAACGCGATTGGCGCGAATTGGGCGCAGAAGCGCGAACTCGACGACGCCGCTGTCAACCGCGCTGACGCGATCGTCGCGGATTCAATCGAGCAGGCGAAGATGGAATCCGGCGATTTGATTCTGACGTTCGGGAATGACGCGTCCCGTTGGGATGCGGTGCGCGAGCTTGGCGGGATCGTCGCAGGAAAAACTCCTGGGAGAACGTCTCCAAATCAAATCACGCTTTTCAAGTCCAACGGAATCGCCACCTGGGACCTTGCCGTAGCGGTGCGCGTATACGAATTAGCGGTCGCGCGTGGAGTTGGCCAATCCATCCCGCTGTGGAAAGCCCCAAAAACATCGTAGGTATTGCATCTCAAGAATCGAAAAGTCAGAAAGCCATCGGCGTTCTGGTAGAATTGCGCGCGACAAGGGAGCACAAAGAAAAATGCAATTTCTCGAAAAATTGAAGCCGCTCGGGCTACTCGCATTGCGCCTGGCGCTGGCAGCTACCTTCATCTACAACGGTTACCCCAAGCTGGCCGAACCCGCGCGCTGGCTGAAGGCATTTCCAAGCATGGGTTTTCCCAGCTATTTTGCATATATATCCGGAATCCTTGATGTTTTCGGCGGGGCTCTCCTGGGTATTGGATTGTTCACGCGCGGCGCCGCATTATTGCTGGCGATTGAAATGGGACTGGTGGTGGGCCGGACAAAAATCCCAACCGTAGGAATCTATGGCTTCGCGCAATATGAATTTCAGCTGGTCTTGTGCGCAGCGGCTTTCGCACTCGTGACGACGGGAGCCGGAATGATTTCACTCGACGCCTTTACGTTTGAATCACCGCGAAAGTCGTCCAGGAAATCGAGAGCAAAAGATTGAACTGACTGTGTCGTCCGCTCTAGTGAGCTGGGGCTGCGGGCCCCACCCCGGCAGCGGCGGGACTTACCGCACTAGAGTACGTCGCCGGAGCCACGGGCAGGATTACCCACGCCACTATATAAAATAGAATCCCGGGCACGAATCCGCTGGCGATGGTGATCAAGGTCATGGCGATCCGCATAATTCCGGGATCGACTCCGAAATATTCCGCCAGCCCGCCGCATACACCTGCGATTTTTGATTCGATGGACGAGCGCATCAGACGCTTGGGGCCAACCCGATTCGGGGCGGACGCTTCCACTTGGCGCGCTCCGCAAAACGAGCAGAAATTCGAAGACTCAACGATTTCGTTCCGGCAATTTGGGCAAACCATGAAATCCTCCTTACTCTTACGAAAACCCTCAGTTACTCAAGGACGATCCCTCCATTTAATCTACTCTTAATTACGCAAGAAGGTAAAGGAAAGTTGCAAGTCACAAGAGTGCGAGAAGGAGAGATCCTAAGGCCGTCGAAGCACAAGGCAACCGGCGATCATGTCGTGCAAGGCCTGCTTCTTCTCGGTAAACGCCGCAGGGATGTAGCCCACCCAAAAGGTCATTTCGGCAATCATCCTGCCCATGTTATGAAACGTGGCTCGAGAAAAAGTGACTCGACGCCCGGAAAGATCAGTTACATACAGCCTCAGTAGTTTTTTTCCAGGCGTTGCTTGCCAGGAGGAAGCTTCAAAGGCCGCGTAGTAAATCCACATTACAAGAAGCAACACAAGAAATCCTTGCGGCGTTGGATGAGGAATGGACATCAGGAATTCCTGCATCGTCGCAGGAGGGACATTTTGCGTATTTGGGTCCGGCAAAATTAAAAACACCACAGGCCGAAAAGAAGCAATTACTCCGAAGATGGAAGATAAGATCACTCGATCGATCAGGGACGAAACAGCTCGCACGAAAAATCCCGCATAGGTCGGACGCACTTGTGGCAGAGCGAACTGTTGTGGAACGGGGATTTGTTCAACAGCAGGAGGAGGAGCCGCCGGAACATGCACGGGCCCAATTTGAGCGACGCTTACGGGAGTTCCGCAGTGGGCACAGAAGCTGACACCGTCCGGCAATTCCTTTCCGCAATTCTCGCAAGTCAGGATCGCCGGCCTCCTGGACGACTCCATGAAAAGCTATCAGCCGACTCATGGCTTGGCAAGAACATCCGGGGATCATACTGCGGAAAACATTTTGTGAGCGTCAATAGGCCAGCAATTCCTGGACGGCAGTGACCAGATCGGAAGTTTGCGGAAGAATTTCATCTTCAAGATCGGGATGGTACGCACAGAAAGTGTCCATCGCCGCGACGCGCCGCACGGGAGCGTCCAATTGATCGAAAAGCTGCTCACCGATGCGCGCGGCTATTTCCGCGCCGTATCCCCAGGAGAGCGTGTCCTCGTACGCAACGATCGCGCGATTGGTTTTGCGCACGGTGGCGGCAATTGCTTCCCAATCGAACGGAGAAAGAGAACGCAGATCAATAATTTCCACCGACACTCCCTTGCGCTCCAGTTCAGCGGCCGCGACTTCGGCGCGGTGAACCACGGCACCATACGTAATGATGCTGACGTCAGTCCCTTCACGGACAACGCGCGCGCGTCCAAACGGGATCGTAAAATCAGGGCCGGGATAGGGAGAGCGATTGTACGGCTGGCGATACAGATGTTTGTGTTCGAGAAATAGTACGGGATCGTCGCAGCGAATCGCGGTGCGCAGAAGTCCGCACAGATCGAGCGCCGTTGAAGGCATCACCACACGGAGTCCCGGCACGTGCGTAAAAACCACTTCGCCGGACTGGCTATGGTAAAGCCCTCCTCCCGTAAGGTAGCCGCCAATGGCGACTCGAATCACAGCCGGCGATTTGAATGCGCCGTTTGAACGCCACCGCACGACGGAGAGTTCATTGCGAAGCTGCATCATCGCCGGCCAGATGTAATCGAAGAACTGAATCTCGGCGACAGGTTTTAATCCGCGCGCGGCCATTCCGATCGAACTTCCAACGATACACGCTTCCGCAATAGGCGTGTTGAAGACTCGCGTGGATCCGAATCGCCTCTGTAAATCCACAGTGGCCTTAAAAACTCCACCCTTCCCTTTCACACGATTGAGATTGTCTTCATAGCTGCAGTCCGCAACATCCTGGCCAAATACCAGGATCCGTTCATCGCGCGCCATTTCGTCGGCCAGTGTGGCGGACACGGTTTCCACCATGGTTTTGGGTTCGCCCGAAAATTGCGGCTTCGCTTCAAACTGCCGCGAAGTTGGATCGACGTCCGGCGAGTACACGTTGTCGAGCACACATTCTTTCGGCGGTGGCGCGGCTCGCAGAGCTTTGTCGGTCGCTTCCCGGACCTCGAGGTCCACGGCGGCTTCCAGTTCTTCCAGCTCTTTCTCGTCGACTATGCCTTCACGGACCAAAAATAAGCCGAATTTCGGAATGGGATCGCGGTGCGCGTCCTCTTCCATCTGTTGCGGCGTCTTGTAAAGTTTTTCGTCATCAGAAAGCGAGTGGGAGTAAGGACGCGTGACGTGCGCGTGCACGAGGGCCGGCCCTTTTCGCGCCCGGCAATATTCGGCGGCGGTTTTGAAGGCCGCATAACTCGCCAGTGGATCCGTGCCGTCGCATTCTTCAATGTGCAACCCCGGATAATTTGCCACCAATTTTGAAATGCTGCCGCCGGCCGTTTCAAATTCAACCGGAACGGAAATGGCGTAGCCATTGTCTTCAATCAGGATCAGCAGCGGCAGGGCCTTTAGGCAGGCGGCATTCAGCGCTTCAAAAAATTCTCCTTCGCTGGTGGAACCTTCTCCTCCGGAAACATAGACGATCTCGTCCGGATGGACTTCATTCTGTCCGTGTGTCGCGAGCCGTGCTTTATCCGCTGCGTGCGGAAATTTCTGGAAGTAGAGCGAAGCCTGCGCCATCCCGACCGCTTGCGGATATTGCATTCCGGTCGCCGAGGAACGCGCAAAAATATTTAAGCGCGGACTTCCCCAGTGCGATGGCATTTGCCGCCCGCCCGAATTCGGATCGTCCTTGGCACCCACCGCATGCAGCAGCATTTCAAGCGGCGTGACGCCCAACTCCAGGCAGAGCGCGCGATCCCGATAGTACGGATATATCCAATCGTAGCCAGGCCGTAAAATCAGGCCCGCCGCAGCCAAAATACCTTCATGGCCGGCGCCGCTGATCTGAAAAAATGTCTTATTTTGCCGCTTGAGTTGGATTTCCCGGTCGTCGAGCCGCCGCGAAAGGTACATCGTGCGGTAAATACGGAGAAGATCCTCCCGACCGAGGCCTTGATAACGGCCGGCGTCAACTTTGGCACCTTTCGAGCGTGCTTGAACCGGCATACGATCTCACCTCGTCCGGCGAGCTAGTTCCCCGCCCACGCGACCCACATACTATTATATCGGAAGCGCAACGCGGAACAAAAATTCGGCAAAGGTAAAAGTGGAATGACGCAGTTTGGTTTTGTGAAGAACGAACTGCTGCCCGCCCCGAGAATGGTCTTGCAGAGGGCGCGGTCTTTTGACTTACTACCCAAAAAATATGAGAAAAATTAGAAATTGGCGGCGAGCGTTCCGTCCCAGGGTGTGGTAGCCGGGACGGAAACGCTCGGCGCGCCGATGGCGGCGCAACCGGGGGGAGAGCGCCGACATATTGCTAGCGCACGGATCTTCGCGGCAGCGAAGGTGCGCCTGCAATCTCTACGGAACCGCCTCGGATCTCGCTACTGCTTCGGCGCGAGTGAAGTCTCCGAAGGGTCGGCAGAAGCAGACGACGAGGAACCCATCTCAAGGACAAACAGCCCTTCCGTCGCCGATGCGGCCACGAGTTGGTTTCCACTCTCACGAGCGCGAAGAGCTGAAAGCGAACTGTCGCCACTCGGCCCTTCCAAGTGGCCCCAGGTCTTGCCCGAGTCGCGTGAAAGAAACAGAGCGCCCCGCATGCTGGATACGACGATGGCGCTATTCACCGACGTCATCTCGTCCATGGAAAGTTCAGATAGATTGGCCTGATGCCAGGATTCGCCTGCATCGTGTGACGTGAAGACACCGTGATCGCTCGCCACTACCACGTTGCTCTCACCCGCCGTTTGCAAATGCAAAGTGCCGCGGGACTCAACCGGCAGCGCATGGGCGATCCATGTTTTTCCGCCGTCCCCGGAGATTTCAAGCTGTCGTTGAGTCAAAGCCCAAACATACGAATTGCCGTTATTGATGCGGACAGCGCGGACCGGCGACACGCTAACCACCACGCCGGCCGCGGCAGGCTGCGCAGGAACAAACGGAACGGCGGTCCAGTTCATTCCACGATCGCGCGAGACGAACAATCCTTCGTCGGCCGCGGCATACCAGGCATCGCGACCGAAGGCCATATCGTTTACCCGGGCGCGAAATGGAACGCTAAGTTTCGTCGTTGTGGTTGCCGCGGAACTTGTCGGAGCTTTCGTGCCCCGCGCGGGTGCCTTTTTCCCGGCAACCGGATTGCGCGATTGTGCGGTCGTGTTTTTTTCGATCAGTTGATTTACGGACACCCAGGAAGCTTTCGGCCTCTCATAATGCATCAGGCCGCCCGGGCCTGGAGCGGCGAACCATCCGTCGGGCGAAGCGAAAATGTGGCGCGGCGGCCCTGAGGTGAGCCCGGTGGCAAGCGGCGTCCAGGTACGGCCAGCATCGCCTGTCTCGAGCAGCGGTTCAAAACTGCTGGTGAGCACAACGAGCGTTCGCTCCGGATGCTGCGGATCGGTGGCGGCATCAACGATGCGCCGGTGTGAAAAACCCTGATTGGACGCGCGGTACGTTTGGCCGCCGTTGTCGCTGACTTGAACTCCCAGACGCTCGGTGCCCAAAATCAGTCGATCTGAATTCTCAGGGTCGATGACCATCGACAGAATGCTCCAGGTAGCGGGCGTAACCAGGCGCCACACTGCGCCATCATCTGACGTTTTCCAGAGCCCTTCGGTCGTGGCGGCGTAAACCGTACGCGGCCGTTCCGGGTCTTGCAAAATGTGCACCGTACGGCGGGAATCTTTCGGGATTCCTTTAAATTTCGTCCAATTTGCTCCGCCATCCGCGCTGTGGTAAATCCCTGAACACGCGCTGGCGAAAATGTGCGACGCGCTGTTCTGGTCGACCGTAATACTCATGACGTCGGAATCGTCCACCATTCCCTGATGAATGGGTGACCAGGTTTTTCCGCCGTCCATCGTTTTCCAGGGCAGATGGTACGTGCCGGCATAAATCGTATTCGGGTCGTGCGGGTCAATCGCGATGGAGTCGAAGTTGCGCAGGTCTGAATGATTTTCAGGGGAGATCCGCGTCCAATTCTTCCCCGTATCAACCGAGCGGTAAACGCCGTCAATGGCTCCCGCTACAAGAATGTTGGGGTTCGAGGGCGCTGCGGCAAGAGCGCGCACCATGTGTCCATCCAAACCGATGAGCTGCCAGTTGCGGCCTGCATCCGTGCTGCGATAGACTCCGCCGCCATGCGAACTGAGCGTCCAGCTGGTGGCGTACAGTGTGTCCGCCGAGCGCGCATCCACAACGATGGACATAATCACGTCGTCATGATTTGCGCCGATCCGGCCAAGCTGCTGCCAGTGCTCGCCGCCATCCTGGGAACCAAATATATGGCCGTCGGAGGTGCCAAGAAACAAGGTTCGCGTGCTGCCGGGAACGGCCGCGAGTGACTGAACGTCTCCACCCGGAGGGCCGACTTGCCGCCAGGTCTGTGCGGAGGTGGTAAGCGTATACAACAGAGTCAACACACAAATCCAGAAAAAGCCGTACGATCGCGTTTGCATGAAACGTATCCTCCGACCTTATCTATCGGCGCATTTGTCTATGGACCTGAACCCACCCAGTGGCCATATCGCGGCCACGGCTCAAACCCAACCTAACAAGATGGACTCAAAGAAAATGCTGGTCGGAGGGACAGAATCGGGCCGATGGAGTTTGACTGTCCGGTTGGACAGCCATGGGAATATAGCGTGAATCGGTAAAAAAATCTGTTCAAGCACTGAGAGTACTGATACACTTCCGCACGTAAAGACCTCCCAATTCGTATAAAATTGGGAGGTAATTAAAAGGTATATCAGGGGCTTCAAGTTTAGCGAGCGAACGATAAGTAACGCAGTGTCTATATCTTAAGGCGCAATGAGGAAAACTGATCCTTTGGCTCTCGTATTGCCTACTATTTCTTAAAGATTCTAGGAAATCACCAGGAGAGTGAGTGATGATTCTTCTAGCGATTACGATACTGAGTGCGTGGTCAATCACTTCGCTAGCTGCCGGCTTAGGTCTGGGAGCTGTCATTCGCACCGCGGATAGAGTCCAGAAGGAGCAATTCCTGGAAGCGGTGCTTGCGACTTTGTCCGAAGGGCAAATGGCGCGTTAAGTTAAGGCTCTACCGGTATTCACTCCTCCTCAGCTGTGCCAAATCAACACAGGGCAGTTCTTCAGCCAAGCCCCTCAGATCGCTCCTCTTCAATCCAATGATTCAAACAGCGCCTCAGTGGTCGCGAAGTCCGGACCGCCGGGACGAATGACTTTCGGATTCGCCGTCTTGAAGGGTTCCTCGGTAGGAATTCGTTCCAGCCAGCGCTGGTGCGAAAGCTTTTCGTGGTCGGAAAAATCCAGTCGGACGATCATGCGGATATCCGATGCAGCGGAAGAATTCGAGCTAGCATCAGATTCAGCAGTGCGGGCAGATTTCACCTTGGTTTTCGACGAAGACTTTGTCTTTGAACCTGGCTTGGAAGTTTTGGAGGAAGTTTCCGTATCAGTGTCACTCTTTTCTTCCAGGTCTTTACGTTCTATTTTGAGCTGCAATTTCTTGTCGAGCCGGAATCCTTGCTTCCAACCCTCGATGCGATGACGCGCCTGCTGCGCCGATTCTTCATCGCCGCCAAAATCGAAAATCAGAAAAGAATATGCCATGCCATGAATATTGGCGGGCACGGCCTTCCCTGTCAAGACGCATGCAGCACTTTTTTGCGCAATACGTGAACGGCAAAACCGGTTGTACCTGAGCTTTGCTGGGTAGTACACTCGCGATAGCACTCATGAAACTGAGGGACATTTCGCGAAAGCTTTTGGCGGTAACAGCGCTCTTTGCGCTGCTGGCCGCGAATACCCCAGCGCTTGCTGAGTCGCTTTCCGCTGCTAATCCCGCCGCCTGCTGCAATACTGTTTACTGCCCTCTTCATCATAGCCAGGGCCGAAACATGCAGAAGGACAAGGCCAATTGCGATTCGCACGGCAAGACCGGCGCGACGGATTCCTCGATGCGAGCGTGCGACGACACCGCGCATCAGGTTATAGGAGATGCTCCTTTCGCGCTGACCGCACCTGTCACAATTTTTTATGAAACGATGACGGAGGCCGCGCCGCAGTCACTGGCCTCGTTCTTTCCTTTCGTAGTCAGTCTGCCTTCCACACCACCCCCTCGCACGCTTCCGAGCTAACGACTACAGCCACATTCAAAAGGTAAGTCTCCGCCGTGTCGAGAGAAGTTCCTCACGGTGAGGCCGGTATTGTCGGTTCAAGCGAGGAAGCAAATGAAGGTCATAATTCGTTTTATATTTCAGGCGTCGATTTTGATGCTTACGGTGTGTGCACTAATTCCACCAGCACCTTCTCACGCCGATGTTTTCGGCACCGTGCGTGGCATTGTGCATGACCCACAACACCGTCCCATCGAGGGCGCGAATATCCAACTGTCGGCCCGCAATCTGGACTGGAAGCGCACAGCGAAAACGGACGCTAACGGTGAATTTCTGATCGATGCCGTGCCGGCAGGCGAGTATGCCGTCGAAATCACGCGTGAAAATTTCCAGACCGTCCGGGCGCCGATCGTCGTCAATATTGGGAACGCCCCGGTTCTTCATTTCCCAATGGAATTGGCCTCGGTGCAGTCAAATGTTAGTGTTACCGCGCAACCTGAACCGGCCGCTCCCGACGCGGCGAGCTTGCCGACAGACGTGTCCCGCGAAGAAATCGCCAGGACGCCGGGCGTGAGCAACGCCGATAGCCTCGCCATGATTACGAATTTTGTTCCCGGCTCGTACATGGTGCACGACCAGCTTCATATCCGCGGAGGCCACCAGGTTTCGTGGCTGGTGGACGGCGTGCCTGTGCCTAATACAAACATAGCGAGCAATGTTGGCACGCAATTCCATCCCGGCGATATCGAAATGCTCGAAGTGCAACGTGGGGGTCTTTCCGCCGATGCAGGCGACCGTACCTACGGTGTATTGAACGTGGTTACCCGCAGCGGATTCGAACGCGACCGCGAAGGCGATTTCACCGTCAATGCCGGAAGCTTCTATCGAACCGATGATCAGCTGAGCTTCGGTGACCACAACGAAAGGTCCGCTTATTATGTCAGCGCAAATGGTTACCGCACGAATCTGGGCCTCTCTACGCCAGCATCGACTGTGGTGCATGATGCTGCCAACGGATATGGCGGTTTCGGCTCGTTTATTTACAACGCGACGCCTTCCGATCAACTGCGACTCGTGACTTCAATTCGCAATGATTATTTTCAGGTTCCAGTCGGACCCGACGATCCCTCGGCCGCCGATGCGCAGCACGAACGCGACGCATTTGTGAATTTTTCCTGGGTGCATACGGTGGGAACCGGCGTACTTCTGACGGTTTCGCCGTTCTATCACTACAATCGCGCCGCATTCGACGGCGGGCCAAACGATACTCCGGTGATCGCAACGGACCACCGCGGTTCCCAGTATGTCGGCGTGCAGTCAACGATTGAAATCGTTCGCGGAAAGCACAACGCGCACTTCGGCGTTTACGGTTTTGCGCAGCATGACAACGCTTTGTTCGGCGTCGTTCAGAATCCTCAATTAGTTCCTCCTCTTCGGCAGCTGGAAGCACTCAATGGAAATCTCACGGCGGTTTTTGCCGAAGATCAGTATCAGCCCTGGCAGTGGCTCACGCTTTCCGGCGGTCTGCGGCTGACTCATTTTGCGGGATCGCTCAGCGAAAATGCCGCGAGCCCGCGCACCGGCGTTTCCATCCGGATCCCGCATCTTCGTTGGATATTGCGCGCATTCTACGGACGCTACTACCAGGCTCCGCCGCTTTCCACGGTCGGCGGCCCGGGAACGATATTTGATATTTCACCCGGCCAGGGTTTCCTGCCTTTGCACGGAGAGCGCGACGAACAGCGCGAGTTCGGCCTCACAATTCCTGTCGCAGGATGGGTGTTCGACATCACGAATTTCCGGACCAATGCGCGCAATTTCTTCGATCATGACGTGCTTGAAAATTCCAATATTTTCTTTCCACTGACGATTGCCAGCGCTCGCATTCGCGGGTGGGAGGGCACAATTCGCTCACCGAAAATTCACGGCATGGCGCAATTCCACCTCGTCTATTCCTATCAGTTCGCGGAAGGCCGCGGCGGAATCACGGGCGGCCTGACGGACTTTAGCCCATCAGGAGACGATTTCTTTTTTCTGGACCACGACCAGCGGCACACGCTCAACACCGGATTCGACATTTCCCTGCCCTGGCACAGTTATGTTTCACCCAGTATTTCTTTCGGCTCGGGATTCCTGGATGGAAACGGCCCGTCGCACCTCGCTCCACACACCGAAGCAAACATTTCGATTGGCAAGGCGTTCGGCGAGAAGTGGTCTCTTTCGGCGACTGCTCTCAATTTGAGCAACTCCCGCTATCTGGAAGACAAAAGCAACACATTTGGCGGAACACATTTCAACTATCCCCGCCAGCTTTCCATTCAGGTGAAATACCGGTTCCACTACTAGCAGCACAGACTTCAGTCTGTGTGCTTTTTGCTTGGATTTGCAAAACACAAATCCCTCCCTTATCTACATCCATAACTTCCCTCATTTTTCTGAGAAAGCCCGTTGCGCTGATCTGGCCGGCGTGT
>Ga0137415_10005908_pt1 | contig 12102 bp, 9 predicted proteins | sample CZODoug3_1_1_16f_FD_183082 | JGI IMG/M metagenome (GOLD analysis project Ga0137415, IMG submission 183082) | Vadose zone soil fungal communities from Angelo Coast Range Reserve, California, USA - CZODoug3_1_1_16fungal (Hybrid Assembly) | ecosystem: Environmental > Terrestrial > Soil > Vadose...
AAGCGCGGCCACGCCATCGTAGTAACGGCCCCGCGGCACCCGCGCCGGCGCGGCACCGCCGGCCTCCTGCCGGGCGATCACCCGCCTCACGGTCTTATGCGTGGTCCCCGCGATCTGAGCGGCCCCGCGGTAACTGCCTGCCTCACGGTAGGCGGCGATGATGTCCATTCGTTCCCTCGCAGACTTCAATGGAAGCTCCCGGGCGGTGCGGTGACTGGGTGGTACCGCCACCGTCACCGCCCGGGGCCTCAACTCCCGGCAGACACGGCGAACGAGGGATGGGGACTTTTACCTGGCCACCAACGGGGACCTGGACCTGGCCACATACGGGGACTTTCTCATGGCCACGGACAGCACCTCGCCGGGACTTGACGCGGACCCGCCAACTAGGCCGACACGAAGACCGCTTGCTTCCAGCAGACGGGACACGAACAGGTCCAATTGGAACGGGACGTCAAGGGTGACATGCGCCGGCGCAAGGCAACACTCATCGCCAGACCACATGTTGCAGCCACCACGATTGATGCACATGATGGCGTCGGGCTACCGGCACGGAAGTTATGGCCGTGGGAAGTGATAACGGACCGTTATCACTACTACGGGACGCCGAAGGCTGCGCAGCACGCGGCGGGACGATCTGGTCGACGTCTGGATCTGTCCGCTTAGCAACTGCGCCGGTCACCGGTGTAGATCGGCGCAAAACGCGGGAGGATGTGCATAACGGTTGGCCGAGGGCCGTGATGCGGGCCCCCTTCGTGAGACGCTGGAGCTCCGCGTGCGCTTGCTCAATGTCCGCGCGCCAACGCGCGAGCTCTGCGACCACGCTCTCACCGAGGGAGTCTCCGCACCCGAAGTAGTCGAACATCAAGGTCGGCACTCCGGCGTGCGCCAGTTGCTTCGCGAGCTTGGTCAGGACGAAGCGCGCGCGGACGTGCTCCTGGCCACGCTGGAAGCCGATGCCGGACAGTTCGCGGTCCCGTCCAAGATCCTCACCTATCTCTGTGCTGGTCGCCCTATTCTGCTTGCCGGCCCGAGAGAAAATTTGTCCGCTTCGATGATCGAGCGGAGCGGAGGGGGGCTCGTGGTCGATCCAAATGACCCTTCCGCCTGGGTCAGCGCTGCCAGGAGACTCATCTCCGACGTGGACCTCCGCGCCCGTTTCGGGTGCAACGCACGATCCTACGCCGAGCGAACCTTCGACGTTGAAAGAATATCCGATGCATTTGAGAGCGTTCTGTTCTCGGCCTACAGGCTTTACGCCAACGCAACATCCGCAGCGTCTCCACTAACTGCATAAGCCCAGATTCAGCTCTGAGGGATAACATGGGAGCCAATCCAGTTCTCGCGCCTTCGCCTTTCATCGCTTCTAATCAGTACGATACGGCGCCGGCATGGTGGACATCGGTATCCGTTCTGTTGGTCGACATTGTGGCGCTGTCCGGTATCTACTGGCTTGCCGTCCTGGGGCGCCGTCTCATTACTCCCGGCGATGTGCGCTTTTATCTCGAAGTATTTCCTGGCCTAGCGCTGTTCGTTGCGGCCTTCGCGATTCACGGTCTCTATCCCGGCGTACTTCTGCACCCAGCGGAAGAAATCCGACGCGTGTTCCACTGCGTAAGCATTGTTTTTCTGCTTGTGCTCTGCACAACATTCCTCTGGCACAACGCGGAGTCGTACTCACGGTCCATCGTAATGATCACCTGGGCCCTCGGCGCGCCCGCAGTCCTGCTGGCCCGAAAGTTGGCGCGGCAACGGCTCTCTCGCTACGGTTGGTGGGGCGTTCCGGCGGTTGTCTTTGGCTCGGGCGCGTCCGCTAAGCGTGTACTCAATGCCCTGATGAACCGGGAACTCGGGGTTCGGGTAACGGCCGTGGTATCGGGCGAATTCCTTCACTTGCCCCGCACCGGAACCGCACATTACGCCATTCTTGCCGAACCGCCGTCAAAGGCGGCCCTACACTACATGATTCAGGACCAATGCAAAGGCTATCGCCACGTTCTATTAGTACCCGACCTTCGCGGTATATGCAGCCTCGGCATCAGTGCTCGTGACATCGGGGGCGAGATTGGCTTTGAGGTGCCTCAGCGGTTATTTCACCGGAGCGCCGGCATGATGAAACGCGCTCTGGATCTAATCCTTACCTTGGCAGGCTTATTCGCCCTGTTGCCCGTGTTCCTTTTGATCGCAGCAGCCATCAAGCTTACGTCTATCGGCCCTGTCTTCTACGGACACACTCGCTATGGTCGCGATGGTACGACATTCAAAGCCCTCAAGTTCCGCACCATGTTTCAGAATGGTGAATCCATATTGCTGGAGCATTTCCACAAAAACCCCGAAGAACTAGCCGCCTGGCAGCGCGATCAGAAGCTCAAGCGCGATCCAAGAGTCACTTCGGTCGGGGGATGGTTACGCCGATACAGCTTGGATGAACTTCCCCAGCTCTGTAACGTCCTACTCGGACAAATGAGCCTCGTGGGCCCGCGGCCCATCGTTTCAGCCGAGGTAGAGAAATATGGTCGCGGCTACGACCTTTATAGTCGAGTTCGTCCCGGAATCACCGGACTCTGGCAGGTCTCGGGACGAAACAACACCACCTATCCTGAACGAGTCGCCTTCGACGAATACTATGTTCGGAACTGGTCGATCTGGCTGGATACCTATATTTTGGTTCGCACGGCAAGAGCCGTTTTCAGTGCAGAAGGAGCCTACTAGCACAATCCGACCTGTACTATCTGCTAAAAACCACCTATCAGGAGAGTCAGATCAATGATGAAGAACAAACGAATTCTCGTCTGTGGAGCCGGCGGTTTCATCGGAGGCCACTTAGTAAAGCGACTGAAAGCTGAAGGTTACTGGATTCGCGGCGCTGATATGAAGGCCCACGAGTTCGCAAGCACCGCCGCCGACGAGTTCATCGTTGGGGATCTCCGGGACCAGGCTGTCGCGCGCGGGGACGTCGAGGGGATCGACGAGGTCTACCAGCTGGCTGCGGATATGGGTGGTGCAGGGTACATCTTCACCGGCGAGCACGATGCCGTTGTAATGCACAACTCCGCCACCATAAACCTAAACATTCTGGAGTTTGGCTATCGCGCTGGTGTTCAAAAGTTTTTCTACTCCTCATCTGCTTGCATGTATCCCGCTTACAATCAGGAAGACCCCCACAATCCCAAGTGCTCTGAAGAGTCTGCGTATCCAGCTGCGCCAGACAGCGAGTACGGTTGGGAGAAGTTGTTCAGCGAGCGGCTCTATTTCGCGTATATGAGAAATTATGGCGCTCAGGTGCGGGTCGCGCGCTTCCACAACATTTTTGGTCCTGAAGGCACGTGGAAGGGGGGGCGCGAGAAAGCGCCGGCAGCTATCTGCAGGAAAGTTGCCGAGGCTCCAGACAGGGGTGAGATCGAAATTTGGGGAGATGGGTGCCAGACGAGGTCATTTCTTTATATCGACGAGTGTGTGGATGGTATTCGACGGTTGATGGAATCCGATTTTACGGGGCCGGTAAATATCGGGTCTAACGAGATGGTTTCGATAAACCAACTGGCGCAGTTGGTCATGGACGTAGCAGACAAGAAGCTCTCGCTGCATCATGTCCCCGGCCCGCTTGGCGTTCGCGGTCGTAACTCGGACAATCGGCTGATCGCGCAAAAACTCGGTTGGAGCCCCTCCAGACCTCTACGAGAGGGCTTGGAGAAGACCTATTCGTGGATTCAGCGGCAGATCACCCCGATGCCATCGGTCGAGAAGCTAACGCTCAACCAAGCAACGGCTTAATCACTTCCTGCTGCGACAGCAATTGGCGAATTTACTAGCACGGAGCACAGATCCCTACGCCGTGAAATTGGAGCACTCGAACGGAATCAGCCGTAAATCCAAGAAACATTACAGCTGTAGTTCTGGCTTTCTCAAGGAGTGCATTATGACTCGTTACGCAACCTTGTTGTGCGTGCTTCTCATCGCAAATGGCGCCTATTCTCAGCCGCTCAATACCGAAGAGCCGGCAAATTCCAAGTCGGCAAACACACAGGTGCCCGAAGCTAAGTCGGCCAATCTACCGCCTCGTGACGCAAATGCCGATTATGTGCTCGGACCGGGAGACCAGATTGGCCTCATTGTTCCCGGTCTGGAGGATCAATACAACGAGAAGGGGTTCCGAATCGATGCGAGCGGTAACGTCACTTTGCCTCTAATCGGGCGAATTTACGCTTCCGGCCTGAGTGCCGCCACCCTTGAACACGAACTGCAAGTCAGGCTGAGGCCAATCCTGAAGGATCCGCAAGTTGTAGTTAGGATTGAAGCCTTCGGAAGCCAGCCGGTTTCAGTGCTCGGTGCGGTCAGAAACCCGGGCATCGTACAGCTCCAAGGCAAAAAAAACCTGTTCGAAGTGCTTTCCATGGCCGGCGGTCTCCAGCCCGATGCCGGCTACGTTGTCGAGGTTACTCGTTCTTTGACGAATGGCAATATTCCCCTCTCGACAGTGCGGACCGATCCAAGTGCTCAGGTTGGAGTTGCCTCGATACGATTAAAGGACATCATCAACGTTCCGAATGCCAGCGAGAATATCGAAATCCGTCCCGGTGACACAATATCGGTCCCCAAGACGGGAGTGGTTTACATTGTCGGGTCGGTTTCCAAACCCGGCGGATTCCCGCTGGCCGAAAATGAATCGCTTTCCGCGCTTCAAGTTTTGTCCCTTGCGGAAGGGTTGCAGCCCACAGCCGCTGCGTCTAAGGCGCGGCTTCTCCGCTCCGTTCCGGGCTCCCCGACTCGAGCTGAAATACCCGTCAATTTAAATCACCTCATGGCAGGTAAAGCAACCGACGTGCAATTGCGTGCCGACGATATCCTCTTCGTGCCGGCCAGCAAAGCCAAGAAGACCGGTTTCCGCACCATCGATGCAATCGTTAATGCTGCGACTTACTCGACCGTATATGCAGGGCGGTGAGGGCCAAAACGTGGAAAACAAGCAACAACTACTACCGAATGTACAGGCGCCACGGCTCAGCGCTCGCAGCGCCCGAGCTCTTCCCGAGATGAATCCGCTGGAGGAGGCAGCCAGGCCCTACTTAGTTGAGGCAGCCGATCGCCCGGAGGAGACTGGAGGCCTGCTGGATTATTGGCGCGCTCTGGGCAGTCACAAGACTGCAGTGCTGGCTGCAAGTCTCGGAGGTTTGCTGCTGGGCGCCTTGATAGGAGTTCCGCTGAAGCCGGTATTCCGTGCCAGCACAACGCTTGAGGTTCTCAATGTCAACCAAGACTTCATGAACATGAGGCCAGCGCAAGCCTCCGTGCCAGGCGCGGACTCCGACAATTTGTCGGAGGAGGAGACTCAGGCGACGTTGCTGCAAAGCGACCTTTTGCTGGGCCGGGTATGCGCACGGCTCGATCCAAATCCGAGCCCACCGGCTCGGTATGCCACGTCGGGCTGGCGTAGTTGGTTCAACTTGCAGGAGGGAGGAAAACCGTCAACTCGAGAGATGCTGCTGGGTTCGGCGGTCAAGAGCCTTAAAGTCACGAATCCCCCGCGGACGCGGGTTCTGGGCATTACGGTTGATTCTAAGGACCCGCAGTTGGCGCTCGATTTCACCAACGCACTCGTTCAGGAGTTCATCAAGCAAAACATCGACGCCCGCTGGGCAAGCACCCAGCAGACCGGCGATTGGCTCGGCCGCGAGATCAATGACGCCCGTACCAAGCTTCAGAGTTCTGAAGACGCGCTGCAAGCGTATGCGCGTAGCTCCGGATTGTTCTTCATCAATGATGAAAAACAGACGAACATAGAGACTGAGCGCTTGCAAGAAATACAGCAACAGCTATCAGCAGCTACCGCTGATCGAATTGCCAAACAATCAGTTTTTGAGTTGGCAAGAAACAGCCCGCCCGGCACGCTTGCAGAGATTCTGAATGACGCCAGCTTGCAGTCGCTCAGCGCTCGACTGGACGATGCGACTCGCCAAGTCGCAAGTTTGAGTGCTGTCTACAATCCAGGTTACACAAAGCTCCAGCAGGCCCAGGCGGAAGCGGTCACCCTTCGGGAAGCGTTCGTAAGCCGCCGAGCCGATCTCCTCCGGCGGATCGAAACCGACTATCAAAGCGCGACCCGCCGTGAAAAATTGTTATCGGCCGCATATGACCAGCAGGCGCGAGAAGTCGCCGGCCAGGATCAAAGTGCAGTGCAATACAACATTCTGAAACGAGAAGTCGATAGCAGCCGGCAGCTCTACGACACGATGCTCCAACAGATGAAGCAGGCTTCCATTGCAACAGCGCTGCACGCAAGTAACGTGCGCGTTATCGATCCCGCATATCTTCTGGACCGGCCTGTGTTCCCGAATTTCAAGATAAACGCCGTCTTGGGCTTTTTTTGCGGATTGATTGGCTGTGTTGGACTTATCCTGATTCGCGAGAGGGCCGACCGCACATTGCGGCAACCCGGTCAGGTGAAGTCATGGTCAAGCCTCCCCGAACTGGGAACAATCCCTCGCCTCCAGTGCAACCCAGGTCGAAGCCCTCGGGCACTACTCCCAGGCGGCATACGGAATCGCCAATCCCCGAACAGCGCTGGTTCCTTTACGGCCGGTGAACAAACGAGTCTGTTGCAGTTGGCGGACGTCTGGGATACGCCGAAAGCACTCGCGGAGGCATTTCACTCAGCCCTGACGTCGATCTTGCTTGCCGGTGAAGTCCGCGGAAGCGGCAGGGTTTTGGTGTTCACAAGCGCCGGACCCGGCGATGGCAAAACCAGCGTTGTTTCCAACCTTGCAATCGCAGCCGCTGCGACCGGGAAGAGGGTCTTGCTCGTGGATGCTGATCTTCGCCGCCCTCGCATCCATGCCCTTTTCGGGCTGCAAAACGAAGCAGGCGTGGCTGAAATGCTTCGTTCCGAAACCAACGATGTGGGTTGGCCGGAGCTGACTCGGCGCACAAAAATAGCGGGTTTGAACGTAATTACGGCAGGAAAGCCTAAGCGAGGGACCGCCCAGTTGTTTTACTCACACAAGTTCTCCACTCTTCTCGCCAACTGGAGGAGAGAATACGATCTTGTTCTACTGGATACTCCGCCCGCCCTGCATATCACCGACGCTCGTGTGATTGGAGTGCTGGCCGATGGGGTAGTGCTCGTCGCTCGAGCGGGACAGACTACGCGCGAAGCTTTACTCGCCACACAGGAGCGCTTTACCGAGGATCGTATTCGTCTTCTGGGATGCATCCTTAACGATTGGGACCCCAGCCGCTCTCGAAGCACTTATCCCTACTACCTTTCGGAAGAGACGATTGCCTAATATCCCGGATGAAGACAATCACCGAGGGTCTCTAGTTAAGACCCATCGGCGTTGGAACTCCAGCAACCGCTTCGGAACTGCCTCGGTCCGTGGCAGATTGCTTCGCGGGCTGGGTGCCACGGCACTACAACCTATCGTCACTGCGGTGATTCAACTCGGTACCGTTCCCTGTCTGCTGCACGCCTGGGGCGCGGCTAAGTATGGAGACTGGCTGATACTATCTGCGATTCCGAGCTACCTAAGCCTAAGCGATCTCGGATTCGGAGACGCATCTGGAAGCGACATGACCATGAGGGTGGCCGCAGGAGATCGGAGGGGAGCCGTCGAAACCTTTCAGAGTTCGTTGGCGCTGCTCTCGCTGGTTTCGCTACTGGTCGGTCTGCTCGCAGCCACCGCAGTCTGGCGTGTGCCATGGCACCGTTGGATAAGACTTGCCACTCTTTCCGATTTTCAAGCCTCGGCGGTCGTACTCGTGTTTGGCGCTTATCTTTTAGTCAGTCAGCAGTGCGGAATCTTGGAGAGCGGGTTCAGGTGTGATGGAAACTTTGCGACCGGTAACGTCTTGGGTTCGCTCTTACGGCTTATCGAGACCGGGGCGGGTACTGCGGTAGGAATCGGTACCGGTAGTCTCTTATGGGCTGCGGCTGCTTATCTGTTTAGTCGTACCTTGGGCACCATTGTGTATGGTTTGCTCTTGCGTAGAAAAAGCCCCTGGCTTCCCATCGGATTTTTTGATGCCAGGTTGGCGAGAATCAAAGAACTCGCGGCACCCGCCTTCGGCTTCGTGGCTCTGCCGCTTGCCCATGCCATCAGCATCCAGGGCTTCACCTTACTGATTGCCTCGGTGCTGGGATCGGTTGCGGTTACCAGTTTTTCGACGCTTCGCACGCTTACGCGCGTCAACTTCCAATTGATGACCGTGATCGCATGGGCCATGTGGCCTGAGCTGTCGCGAGCCTTCGGCGAAGGCAATGTCTCCTTGGCGCGGACCCTCCACCGACACGCCTATCAAGCAGGCCTCGCGCTCTCGGTCGTGACCGGATCGGCGCTGTGGTACTTCGGGCCCACCCTTTACCACCTGTGGATACGCGATGCTGTCACGTTTGATGCCAGCTGCTTCCATATTCTCCTGTACGTAACTTTTGCAAACTCACTATGGTTTACTAGCTCTGTGGTGCCCATGTCGACCAATGCGCATCACCGAATCACTCTAGCTTTTGTTGCCCTCTCGCTGCTTTCGCTCGGCCTCGGTTGGGTATTACTTCGGCAACGAGGATTGAGCGGCGCGGCAATTGCCTTGTTGCTAATAGACATCTCCATGACTTGTCTGGTTCTGAGAACATCGCTGCGCCAGTTGCAGGAGAGACTCGGAGATTTCATTCGAGCCCTGCTGGTTTTTCCCTGGCCTTTTGGTTTAACCGAACCCGCAGAGCGGACCGAGATATGACCTCCAGCCTGGCCGTTCCATCCTCCAGGGCATATATGCCGTCTCACCTCTCGATCCTTTACCTCGGGCGGAATTGGGGAACATCGCGCCACCGCGCCCTTAGCCTGAGGCGGCTTGGTCACACCGTGCAGACTCTGGATGCGCACACCTTTTTGCCGCATGGCCGAGTCACAGATTATTGGATACATCACTCCGGCGCCTGGGGTCTAGAGAGGTTCATTCGCACCCGGGTATTAAAGACCATCCGATCCGCGGAATTCGATCTGGTGTGGGTGGACGCCGGAGATGTGATAGGTCCCGAGCTTGTCCGCGACCTAAAGCAGCAGGCAAGGTTCGTTATCAACTACAACGTCGATGACCCATATGGCACCCGTGACGCTAACAAGTGGCGATTGTACCTGCGCTCCGTCCCCCTTTACGACGCGGTGGTTGTAGTTCGCGACTGTAACGTCGCCGAAGCTTACAAGGCGGGGGCGAGAGACGTCATGCGAGTGCACAGGTCATCGGACGAAGTTGCTCATGCCCCACGAAAACTCTCAGCGGGCGATCAGACCGAATGGGGGTCCGAGGTAGCATTCGTCGGAACCTGGATGCCGGAGCGTGGACCATTCATGGCTCGCCTGGTTGAGCATGGCATTCCTCTGGCCATTTGGGGTGACCGTTGGTCGAAGGCAAGCGAATGGCCGTTTCTAAGGCCGTATTGGCGTGGTCCCGGCCTGTACAACGAAGACCACTACGCGATGGCCGTGCAAGGCGCGAAAGTTTGCCTAGGCATGCTGTCGAAAGGTAACCGCGATTTGTGCACCCAGCGCTCATTCGAGATCCCACATCTGGGCGGACTCCTGTGTGCCGAGCGTACCTCCGAACACCTCGCTCTATACACGGAAAATGTCGAGGCCGTGTTCTGGAGTGGCCCGGACGAGGCCGCGGAAAAATGCGGACGCCTTCTAAGCGATAAGACCTGGAGGAAAAAGGTGGCCCGAAATGGCCAACTCCGAAGCATCCGAAACAGAACCACCAATGAGGCTGTAATCGAGCAGATCGTCTCCCAAGTGTTTAAGGGCGCGCAGGCCGGAACGCCTGTTTCCCGATGAGAGTTCCAGAGATGCAGATGGTTCCAGTTGCGATTGCTCCCGTCCGAGAATCGGTCGGCCGAAGGCCAGGTACCGGGTCGCGAGCCATTTTGGATCAGTTGACGAGTGCGTCGCTTGCCTTAGTGTTGGTTCCTACCTTCCTTTATTTCGATATTAATCTTGCCATCGCAGCGCCGCTTTCGCTACTCATAGGGTTGACGAGCCAACACCTGTTTCGGCTGATATTCAGCCCGGACGGTGATGTCTTTTCTCCCACTACTCTGGTAGCTGGCTACTTCGCCATATACTTTGCGCTCAGATCGTTTTATCTCTGTACCGTCCCATTTTTTGCCCGATTAGGCCGGAATTCATATGACGATTACCTGCCTACCGCTTTGTGGTGCGCCTGCGCGGCCTATGTGTCGTTTTCGGCCGGCATTGGTTCAAGGATGGCGAGCCGCTGGTTGAAACGCTTGCCGTCCGTTGCCCCGTATTGGTCAAAATCAGTACCCACTTTCCGACTTCTCGCGATGATGCTGGTGGGCCTGGCGTGCCTGATCTACCTGTTCAAAACCGGGCTGGCAGTGGGCAATTATGGAAACCGGGAATTCCAACAACATCCGCCGCCGGGCCTGATCGTGCTTCTTGAAAACATGATCGATTTGTCCTGGGTGGCGATCTGCGTCTTCCTGGTAGCGCCGGGACGAAAGTCGGATCCTTCCCTGACATGGCTGCTCCTGGGAACCTCCCTGGGCATGCTCTGTATTAAGCTCGCCACCTCAGGGGGGAAAGTCGCCCTTATTCAGCCCCTTATAGAAGCGGCAATCGTTGTTCACTACGGCAAACGGCGGTTTCGGATCTGGGAGATGTTGGCCATTGGCGTTCCGGTACTGATGCTGGCATTCGGCGTTGTGAACTTTTATCGCTTCGTTGTGGTTGGGCATCTAGGTTCGCCCAAAAGTTTAGGGGATGTGATTTCTCGCATTTCCTCGACTTCCGATTTGTTGAATTCAAAGCACAATGAAGCGGCGCAGCGACCTGCGCTCGAGCAAATGGTGGACCGGGATGCGGGCGTGGATGCCTTAGCATTGGTCATGAAGTACACACCGCGACCGTTTCCCTATGTATATGGGCTGCACTGGCTTGAGATACCGCTTACGTTCGTCCCGCGACAGATCTGGAAGGACAAGCCTGTCAACATGCCAAGCGCAGAGTTCGAATCCACCTACATGGGTCTGCCGAGCAGCTATAACGGATTCAGTTCCATGCACCTGATTTCCGACCTGTATCGGAATTTCTCTCTCCCCGGGGTCTTCTGCGGGATGTTTGTGTTCGGGGTGACTTTGCGCTGCTTTTATCTGTTCTGCTCGCCATCTCGAGAGAACAGCACGGGGCTGTTTCTGTACGCAGCTTTGTTTCCAGAAATTATTCATTCCCTTGAATCCGACGTCGGTTATGCCGCGATTAACGTGACCAGAGCCGCTGCTTTAGCTGTTTTTGTGGCCTTTTTCCTCGGAGGAGGATACCGGAGACTTCGTCGGATGAGATTTGCACCCCGACCTTTGAGTGTGGCCGTTGCTAACCGCCGCTTCGCAACCCCTCGATGATTAGGATATTACTAGCGGTTCTCTACCTGTTCATGTCAGGTCTCGGGTACGCTGCGTCCGACGAACGTACCAGCTTGGCCGGTTCGTCGCACGCCGTGGTCAATCTCTTGTCATTCGGCGCGCGGCCGAACGACCCCACATTTAACAGTCGGCTTCCGTTTCAGCAGGCGCTTGACACCCTCCGACGCTCAGGCGGGGGCATCTTGTCGATTCCCGCCGGCGACTACTATCTGGCTTTTCCTGACATTGCTAGCGATGTTGATCCGGACGACACCCGGAATGCAGCACTACTCAAGGAGAAGAATTTAAAGAGGGAAAAGTTAATCCTGGCTCCGCCGGGCACTATGGTGCAAGGAGCTGTAGATAAGGCAGGCAACCCGAGTACACGGATCCACTGGCGCGCCACGAGCTTTCCACTGCTCTCATTTGTTAACTCCGATGGCTCGGGTATTCGGGACATAGCGTTCGTCTTCGACGGCGTGCAGCCGCAGTTCTTCCCGTGGCCCCAAGAGGAATTCTTGGAACGGGTCGGCTACAAGGGCAGATGGCTAGGAGGACCATATGAACTCTCAACTGTGATCTATACCATAGGATCCAGCAGTCTGCGATTTGAGAATATCTCTTTTCACTCCAGCAAGATGCCCGCTGATAATGGACATACTTTCGCGTTCGGTATCGTTTCCAAAGGAAAG
>Ga0137415_10005909_pt1 | contig 12098 bp, 14 predicted proteins | sample CZODoug3_1_1_16f_FD_183082 | JGI IMG/M metagenome (GOLD analysis project Ga0137415, IMG submission 183082) | Vadose zone soil fungal communities from Angelo Coast Range Reserve, California, USA - CZODoug3_1_1_16fungal (Hybrid Assembly) | ecosystem: Environmental > Terrestrial > Soil > Vadose...
TAGGCGACTTCGCGCCACGCGATCGTCGCGGTGGGCTTCACCTCGACCGTCGCCGGGGCGTCCGGCGTGCGTCCCAGCAGAAACAGCAGCATGGAATGCGCGCCGGCGACCGCCGACTTCGTGAGCAAGGTACGGCTCGGTCTTTCCTCCGAATGCGTGTACGGGATGTTGAACCCCATGCCGCCCGTGCCGCTCGTCCCGATTTTTACGTAGGCCTTCGTGCCGGCGCGGCGCAGCCCTTCGGTGATGATCTGCGCATGACGAATGAGCTGTGGCATCGTGAGCTTCAGCAGATGCTGTTCCACCGCAGCCTGGTTCGCCGTGCCGTGCTTCGCCTGATCCAGCAGCTCGCGCGCGCTCTGAAAGATGTCCTGATACGCGAACGCGGTCGCGGTATTGATGCTGTCCACGACCGCGTCGGGTCGGTATCGGAGCAGGAGCTGAAACAAGAAATTGCGCTCCAGGACCTGCTCCGTGAGATCGCCGAGCAGGTCGCCCAGCAGCAGCGCGCGATGCTCCGCGCTCGCCATCACGGTCGACACATCGAGGCGAGCCACCGGCTCCGGCATGAAGACGTTGCCGGACTCCACTTCGATGGCCGTCGAATTCCGGTACGGCTCGAGCGTCTTGGCGGCCGCGCGCACCTCGTCGTCGAACAACGCGACGAGCACCAGCCGGCGGGGCGGCTGCGGCACCTCCAGCAACCGGCGCGCGACCGCGTGGCCCACGAGGCCACTGCCGCCGAGCAGCATCACCGTTCGGTCAGCGAGATCCATGGAGTCGCTCGATCGCTCCGATTTCCGCCCGCGTCAGCTCGCGCCAGCGCCCTTCCGGCAGTTTGCCGAGCCGCACGGGCCCGTAGGCGACGCGATGCAACCATTCGACCTTGAGATCCAGCGCCTCGGCGAGGCGGCGCACGATCCGCTGGCGGCCCTCGGCGAGCGTAATCTCGACTTCGACCGACTTTCCCGCAGGTCGCACGCGGGACTCGACCACGCGCACCGCGCGCCCGTCGATCACGATCCGCTGCGCGAGCGCAGCACGGACGCCCGCCGCATCGGCGCCATGAACGGCCAGCCAGTAGGTTCGCGGGACTTCGTAGCGAGGATGCATGAGCCGGTTGGCGGCGCCACCATCCGTCGTCAGCAGCAATAAGCCCGACGTCATGACGTCCAGGCGTCCAACGTACGTGAGACCCGGCACCTTGGGGAGGAGGTCGAACACGGTCCGCCGCCCCTCCGGATCAGACCGACTGACGACGTGGCCGATCGGCTTGTTGAGTGCGAGCCAGGTGGTCCGCGCGGCGGCGCGAACGGCGCGGCCGTCGACCGTGATCCGCTGCACGCCGGGATCGACGCTCATCCCGATGGTCGCCGCTGTGCCGTCGACGCGGACGCGCCCGGAGCGGATCAAGTCTTCCGCTTTGCGGCGGGACGCGACGCCCGCGCGCGCCAAAGCGCGCTGCAGGCGCATCAAGGTCATTCGGGTTCGTCGACTGGCGTGGGGCGCCGGAGGGCGACCGATAGCTCCTCGAGCCGCGGCAAGTCCTCCAGGTCCTTCAGTCCGAGAATCTCCAGAAACGGTGGCGTGGTGCCGTACAGCAGCGGCCGACCCAATCCTTCGCCGCGCGTGACGACTTCGATCAGACCGCGCTCGACCAGCTTGTCCATCACGGCGCCGGAATCGACGCCGCGGATTTCATCGACCTCGAGGCGTCCGACCGGCTGCCGATAGGCGATGATCGCGAGCGTTTCGAGCGCCGCCGGCGACAGGCGACGCGGCCGCAGCGCAAACTGCGCGCGCTCTATGGTCTCGGCATACTCACGGCGGGTGAGGAACTGCCACCCCTCAGCAATCTCCGCCAGCTCGACGCCGTGCTCATCGCCGTACGCCGACTGAAGGGCGGCGAGGGCGGCACGGACAGCAGCTTCCCCGGCCTCGGGCTCGAGCGACGCCAGCTCGTCGAGCGTCAGCGGGCGCGACGCCGCGAACAGCGCGGCTTCAAGCAGCTTCGCGAGCGGTTGCACGCTTGATCACCATCGGGCCGAACGGTTCCGGCTGAGCCAACGTGAGTACGCTGCGCTTGGCGAGCTCGAGAAGCGCGATAAACGCCGAGAGGACGTCAACGATCGATGACTGTGGGCCGACGATATCCAACCAGCCAAACTCTTCCCTCTCTGAGAGTAGGCTCGTGATACGCTCAGTCGCCCCCTCGACGTCGAGCGGGCGCGGCACCACGCGGTGCAACATGGGCTCGGGAATGAGCGCGATGACGCGCTCCGCGGCCGCCAGCAAGTCATTCAAGTCAATCTGGAGCGGGGCGGGCGGCGCATCCGCCGGAGGCGCTTCGTACCCGCGGCCAAAACGCTCGGCCCGCAATTCCGCCGCGCGGCCCAGCCAGTCCACGAGCTCGCGAATCTGCTGATACTCGAGCAGCCGGCGCACCAGCTCGGCGCGCGGATCTTCCCATTCGTCGTCGCCCAGATGCCGCGGCAGCAGCAGCTGCGCCTTGATGCGGAGCAGACGCGCCGCCATCTCGAGATAATCCGCCGCCTGATTCAGTCCGAGCTCGTTGATCACCGCTAGGAATTGGTCCGCGATCTTCGCGATCGGCAGATCGGTGATGTCGACCTCGTCCTCCCGGATCAGATGCAGGAGCAGATCGAGCGGGCCGGAGAATTTCTCCAGCTCGACGACGAAGCCAGCCTGGTCACGTAGGATCGGACTGGTCACGTCGGGATTGCTCCCGGCAGGGCAAGGGGCGATAACAGCTGCAATGCGAGGCCCATCAACTGGATGCCGGGCCACATGAACACATTGATCACGCCCGGCAGCAGCCACATCACGAGCAGAATGGGAATAATGCCGAACGCATACAACTGGCGGTATCGCATCCCAGCGGCAGTCGGCAGGGCTTGTTTGAGCACGTGACTGCCGTCGAGCGGCGGAATCGGGATCAGGTTGAAGCACGCCAGGATGAGGTTGATATACATCCCCCAGAACATCATGCGCTGGAGCAGCTCGAGGCCGGACGGCGCCCCGCCGAGGGCGTGTGCGATCGCCCCGACAAATGCAAACACGATGGCGCTGACGAGGAAAAGGACCAGATTCGTCGCAATCCCGGCGAGTGACACGATGATGTCGCCGCGCACATACCGGCGGTAATTGCGCGGATTGACCGGTACCGGTTTCGCGGCACCGAACACGAATGGCGCATGGCTGAGGATGAGCACCGCCGGCAGGATGATCGTCATCACCGGATCGATGTGTTTGAGGGGATTCAACGTCAACCGCCCGAGCATGTAGGCGGTGGTGTCACCCTGCCGATAGGCTGCTTCGCCGTGCGCGTATTCATGCGCGACGATGGAAAAGAGCAGCACCGGGACAAGCAGGGCGATGTCCTCGAACGACACGGCTTAAGATAACGTAGAGCCTTGACCCGACGCAACTTACCGTCTACTTTCCGCGCCATGCCGAAGATCAAATCCGCGAAAAAAGCGATGCGTCAGGCTCGTACCCGCACCGTGCGCAACAAGGCACAACGCTCGTCGCTGCGCACCGCGTTGAAGCACGTCCGCGCCGCCGCGACCGCCGATGCCGCCGCTGCCGCGTACGCACTCGCCGCCCGCGTGCTCGATCGCGCGGCGCGCAAAGGATTGATCCATAAGAACGTCGCCGCTCGGCAAAAATCGCGGCTGGCGGTGTTGGTGAGACGACTGAAGGAAAAGGCGTCGTAGCCGCTACATCGCAGCTAATTCTCCTCCGCACTTCTCGCAGTACCACTCCGTCGCCAGATTCATCGTTCCGCATTCTTTACACTTGAGAGTCTTCGCGACCTCGGCGTCCGGGTTCGCTGGGGCGACCGGCATCGCGTTCACCGGGTCGACCGGTTGAAACTGCGCGCCGCTCGCGCGACGAGGCGAGGGCGCGCCCTTGTCGTCGTCGGTGACCGACTTGAGAAACGCGAGCTCGTCGACGGGCGTCTTGCGCTTGTCGGGCGCTTTTGCTGGAGGACCCGTTGGAGCTCGGCTTCCGCTCCCACTCGCAACCGGTTTGGCCTTCACCAACGCGTCCAACTCCTCCAACCTCGTGATGTCACGCTCCACATCGAGCAGCTCGTCGCGGACCGCACCCAGCTCTGCCAACGCGTCCTTGTGCACCTGCCCCCACTGCCCTTCGTCGTATTCGCCGACCTCATGGCGCAACTCCGTCTCGGCCAACCGCTCGGCGACGGCCTTTTCTTTTTTCTGGAGCTCGAGCAGAAACTCCTTGCGCTGCGCGATGAGCTGCCGGGCGACATCGGCGTGCGCCCGCAACTCTTCGGTCACCGCTTTGAGCCGGGCTTCGTAGTCGGCGCGCACGCGAGTGCGGACGTGCTCCGGCGCCGAGTCGGCCGTCGCGCTGATGCGCGCCAGCCACGCCTCGTATTGGCGGCGCTCTTCCAGCAGCCGTTGGATGGCAGCAGCGCTTTTCGATGGTCCCTTAGGCATCGAGCCTCAGCGGCTGTGGCTGCCCGATCATCCGAGCGGCAAGGATTATTCGCGCGCAGTGCTCCAGACTTTCCATCCGGATCCAAGCCTCATCAAGGGTTTGGCCCATGGTCACCGCGCCATGATTGGCGAGCAGTAATGCGTTGTGACCCTTGAGGTACGGCATCACACGGTCACCTAGCTCGGGCGTGCCTGGCGTGCCGTAGGGCACGAGTGGCACCGGTCCCACCACGAAAATAAGCTCCGGCAACAAATTGCCGGGAATCTCTTCTCCCGCAACGGCGAACGCCGTCGCCATAGGTGGATGCGCATGAACCACCGCCTGCACATCGGGACGGTAACGCAGGATGCGCAGGTGTAAGTCCAACTCGCTGGTAGGTTTGCGAGGGCCCGCGCGGCGGGGTTTCCCGCTGAGGTCGACTTCGACCATGTCACGCGCAGAGACGAGCGCCTTGATGTAACCACTCGGCGTGACGAGAGCGCGGTTCGCGGCGAAACGCACGGAGAGGTTGCCGTCTCTGCCCGCGATCAACCCGTGAGCGGCGAGTTGCCGGCAGCACAGCGCCATGCGCCGAGCCACGGCCGAGCTCATAGCTCGTGAACGATGGCGCCCGCCACGATGGTGAGGATTGCGCATCCCGTCAGCGCGCGGCCGGTGAACGGCGTATTCCGGCTCTTCGAGTGGAACGTTGCGGGATCGACCGTCCACTTGGCCGCTGGATCGAGAACGACGACGTCGGCGACGGTGCCGGGTGCGAGCGTTCCGCCGGGAAGATGGAACACGCGGGCCGGCTCCGTGCTCATCCGGCGAATCAGGTCTGGCAGCGTGAAGAGACCGCCGCCCACGAGGTCGGTGTGCGCGACGGCGAAGGCCGTCTCGAGCCCGACGATTCCGAACGGCGCGTCGTCGAACGCCGCCTCCTTTTCGTCGTACGCGTGCGGCGCGTGATCGGAAGCGATGCAATCGATCACGCCCTCTTTGAGCGCTCCCTGGAGCGCCTCGATGTCCATCGTCTCGCGCAGCGGTGGGTTCATCTTCGCATGCGTGTCGTACTCCTCGCAGGCAACATCAGTGAGCACGAGATGGTGTGGGGTCGCTTCCGCCGTTACGCGAACCCCGCGCTCCTTCGCTTCGCGAATGATCGCAACGGAGCCGCGCGCCGACATGTGACAGAGGTGGACGTGCCCGCCCGTCAGCTCCGCCAGCAGCACGTCGCGCGCGACCATGATCTCTTCGGCGGCGGCGGGAATGCCCTTCAGGCCGAGCCGAGTGGCGACGAGGCCCTCGTGCATGACGCCGCCCGCCGCAAGTGTCGGATCCTCGCAGTGGTCGGCGATGGGGATGTCGAAGGTCCGCGCGTATTCGAGCGCGGTGCGCATGAGATGACTCGACACGATCGGCTTGCCGTCATCGGAGACGGCGACCGCACCGGCTCCGACCATTTCCCCGAACTCCGCAAGGCGCTCTCCTTTTTGGCCGATGGAAACGGCGCCGATCGGATGCACGCGCGCCAGGCCGGCGCGCCCCGACTGACGGACGATGAAGCCGACCGCGGCCTGGTTGTCGGTCACGGGATCGGTGTTCGGCATGGCGCAGATGGCAGTGAACCCACCCGCGGCGGCGGCCCGCGCCCCACTCGCCACCGTTTCCTCGTCCTCGTTTCCTGGCTCGCGCAGATGGACGTGCAGGTCGATGAGACCGGGCGCGATCACTTTGCCGTTCATCTTGCGCACGAGTGCACCGTCTGGCGCGGTGAGGCCGCGCCCCACACCGGCTATCGTGCCGTCCTGAATCAGGAGGTCGCCCACCTCGTCCACGTCACGGCTCGGATCGATGATCCGGCCGCCCTGGAGCAGGATCGGGCGATTCACTCGGTACCTCCGCCGCCCTTGGCGGCGTCGGCCAGCTCCGCGCGTCCCCCCGCGAGCAGATACAAGACCGCCATGCGCACAGCCACACCGTTCGTCACCTGATCCAGGATCACGCTGTGAGGCCCGTCAGCGACACGGGAATCGATCTCGACGCCGCGATTCATCGGCCCGGGATGCATGATGGTGATCGCGCGGGGTGAGCGCTCGAGTCGCTCGGGGGTGACACCGAAGACGCGGTAGTACTCGCGCAGGCTCGGGATGAATCCCTTCTCCATTCGCTCGAGCTGCAGACGCAACACGTTGAGCACGTCCGCCCATTCGATCGCTGCTTCGATGCGTCCGAACACTTTCACACCGAGCTCTTCGATGCCGCGCGGCAGCAACGTCCACGGCCCGCAGACGGCGACTTCCGCGCCGAGCTTGGTCAAGCCCCAGAGGTTCGACCGGGCGACGCGCGAGTGCAGCACGTCGCCGACGAGGCAGACCTTGAGGCCTTCGATCTTGCCGTGCTTGTCACGAATCGTGAGCAGGTCGAGCAGCGCCTGCGTCGGATGCTCGTGTTGGCCGTCGCCTGCATTGATGACGTTGGACGCGATGCGATTGCCAAGGAATTCGGCCGCGCCGGACGAGGGGTGACGGATCACGACCATGTCGATCCGCATCGCTTCGAGGTTGCGCGCCGTATCGACCAGCGTTTCCCCCTTCGACACCGACGAGCCCGTCGCGGCAACGTTGACCGTATCGGCAGAGAGCCGCTTTTCGGCGAACTCGAACGACACGCGAGTGCGCGTCGAGGCTTCAAAGAACAGGTTGACGATGGTTTTGCCGCGCAGCGCGGGCACTTTCTTGATAGGCCGCTCCGAGACTTCCTTGAACGGCTCGGCGGTATCGAGGATGAGCCGGATTTGCTCCGCCGTCATGTGCTCGAGGCCGGTGAGATCTTTGCCGAGACTCATCGGACCAAGTCCACCTGATCGCGGCCGTCCAGCTCTTCGACCTGGACGTCGACGCGATCACCGGGAGCGGTCTTGAGCACCTTCCCGACGATGTCCGCCTGAATCGGCAGCTCCCTGCCCCCGCGGTCCACCAGCACGCACAGCGAGATCCGCTTGGGACGGCCGAAATCCGCCAGCTCATCGAGGGCGGCTCGTACGGTGCGTCCCGTGTACAGGACGTCATCCACGATAACCACGTGTTTGCCGGTCAGGTCGCCCGGCAGGTGCGTCTCGCCGATCACGGGCTTCGGCCCGACGGTGCCCAGATCGTCGCGATAGAGGGTGATGTCGAGCGCGCCGCGCGGTACCGCGACGCCTTCCTCTTTTTCGATCAGCCTGGCGATGCGCTCGGCGAGCTCGACGCCGCGCCGCTGGATGCCGACCAGCAGGAGATCGTCGGTACCGCGCGCCAACTCGAGGATCTCGACGGCCATACGCTGCAACGCCCGCGACATCGCGCGGGCGTCTAGGACCTGGGTTCGGATCTCGGAGCTCAAGGTACTCAAGAATATACCGGGGTTAGAGGCGGTTTGCCGCTGAGCACCGCCTGCACGTTGGCGACGGCGATCGCCGCCATTTGGCGGCGCGTCTCCGCGGTTGCGCTCCCGATGTGCGGTAACAACACGGTGCGCGGCGCCGCGAGCAAGCGGGGATGGATCGCCGGCTCGTCGGTGTACACGTCGAGACCGGCGGCGCCGAGATGGCCACGTTCCAGTGCCGCCGCGAGCGCCTCTTCTCGCACGAGATCGCCGCGGGCTGTGTTGATGAGAATCGCGCCGCTCTTCATGCGCGCCAGCGTGTCGGCGTTGATGATTCCTTTCGTCTCCGGCGTCGACGGGGCGTGCAGGCTCACGATGTCGCTCTCGGCCACCAGGCGACCGATATCCACGCGGATTGCGCCGGTATCGCGCTCGAAATCCGGTTTGTGTGTGCGTGCCGCATACAGCACGCGCAGGCCGAACGCGGGTGCGCGCCGCCCGACCGCTTGACCGATCCGCCCCGCGCCGAGCAGCCCGAGCGTACGACCGCGCAGCTCCAGACCAAGCAGCTGCTCCGGATGCCAGCCGGTCCAACGGCCACTGCGCACGAGATCGACGGCTTCGACCAGCCGGCGCGCCGTGGCGAGGATCAGGGCCCACGTCAGATCCGCCGTTGCGTCGGTGAGCACACCGGGCGTGTTGGTGACCAGCACACCGCGCATCTCCGCCGCGACGAGGTCCACGTTGTTGTAGCCGACCGCGACGTTCGCAACGATGCGCAGCTTGGGCAGGTTCTTCAATTCCGTGCCGCCGACCCATCGGGACAGCAACGGGACGATGGCTACCCAGTCCCCCTTTGGAGTCGGCTGGTCGGCGGAGATCCAGGTGATGTCGAGGTCGGTGAGCTGCGACGGCTCGAGCAGATTCCTGAGCTCGGCAGCAATCAGGACCCGATGCGTCAATCGACCTGCAGACCTTTCGGTCCTACATACTCCGATTGGGGGCGGATCAGGTGGTCTTCGGCGTGCTGCTCGATCACGTGCGCACACCAGCCTGCGACCCTGCCGCACGCGAATGTCGCCACGAACGACCCCGGCTTGAGCCCGAGGGCTTGTAATACCAGCGCGGTGTAGAACTCGACGTTCGTGCGCAAATTGCGGCCCGGCTTGACCTCGTCGAGCACGCGGAGAATGGTCTGCTCCACCGCGCGCGCGAGCGTGAAGAGCTTCTTGTCCTCGAGCGCCGCCGAGCTCATCTCGTCCGTCACCTTGCTGAGCACGTCGGCGCGCGGATCGCGCACTTTGTACACCCGGTGGCCGAACCCCATGATGCGCCGGCCCGCGGCGAGCTCCTTCCGGACCCATGCCTCAGCGCGGTCTGCCGAGCCAATGTCCACGAGCATGTCGAGGACCGGTCCCGGCGCTCCGCCGTGCAACGGACCCTTGAGCGCGCCGATCGCGCCGGTCGCGGCGCTCACCATATCCGAACGGGTGCTGGCGATCACGCGGGCGGCGAAGGTGGACGCGTTCATGCCGTGGTCGATCACGGTCACCCAATAGGTGTCGATCGCCCGAGCCGCGATCGGATCGGGCTCTTTGCCATGCACCATATAGAGGAAGTTCGCGGCGTGGGACAAATCGGCACGGGGCGCAATCGGTTCCTTGCCCGCGGCGATGCGCGTGTGCGCCGCCAGCACAGTCGGGAAGCGGGCGGTGAGCAGCTTCGCCGCCGCAAGATCGGCATCCGGGGTGATGGCATCGGGATTGGGGAGGTCGAGCGACAGCGTCGCGCTCGCCATGCGCAGCACGTCGATCGGCGGCGCTTTCGCGGCGGCACGGACGACATGCATCGTCTCCGCCGGAAGAGCGCGCAGCGCCGCCATCTCACGACGCAGTTTCGTCAGCTCGCCCGAGTCCGGCAGCTTCCCGCGCCACAGTAAGTGCGCGGCTTCCTCGAACGTGACTTTGCCGGCGAGCTGTTTGAGCTCGTAGCCGCCGATAATCAGCTCGCCGGCGAGCCCGTCGACGTGACTCAGACGGGTCTGCGCGGCGACTACACCGTCGAGGCCCCTTGGAGCTGAACCGGAGCTCAGTGGCAACGCGTGACTAGAGGTGCGCGGCCCGCCGCCACTGCTCGGCGATCACTGCGTGTCCGGCGACTGTGGGATGAACGCCATCGGAGGCCCAATACTGTTGTGGCGCCGTGCGGACTCGTTCGTCGAACACGGCCTGAAGCGGCACGAAAGTCGCGCCCGCCTGCGACGCGACCCGCGCGGCGGCAGCCTGGCGCGCGGTGAATTCCGGAAACCACTGCTCATTCACCGCACAACAGCGCAACACGAACGGCTCGAGCACGATCAGCCGCACACTCGGCAATGCCTGCCGCGTCTGTACGAGCAGGGCGGTGTATTGGTTTTCGTAATCCTGCGCGGTACCGGTGTAGCCTTTGCTCAGCTTGTGCCAGAAATCATTCACACCGATCAGAATGCTGAGCACGTCGGGCTTGAGATCGAGCGTATCGTGCGCCCAGCGCTCCTGGAGGTCGGGAACTTTGTTGCCGCTCACGCCGCGGTTGTAAAACTTCAGTGCGCCTTCGGGATGCTCCGCCAACGCCGCTGAGGCGACGAGTAGCGGATACCCGCTGCCGAGCGCTCCCGCGGCATTCGCGTCGGTCGCGGAGCGGTCGCGGCCGCAGTCGGTGACCGAGTCCCCCTGAAACAGGATCACCGTGCCGGTCGCAGCCGGCTGTTGGGTCAATTTCGCCTCCGCCCCCGCCCCTGCGGGCCAGCGCGCCGAACCGACCAGCGCCGCCGTCGTCACAATGAAATCTCGTCTTTTCATCGAGAGACCATGCTGGCCCGCGCGACGTGGCGCAAGTCCCACCACATCGCAAGCGGCCCCACGATCGCCAACGCCAACAGCGGGGGCGACGGATAGAACGGCCGCAGCCAGGCGATCTGAAAATCTCCGGCCAGCCGAATGATCGTCTCGACGAGAGCGACGAGGCCAACCACCAGTATCCGTCCTCGCCGCGTGCTCACCGTGGTGCGCGGGTCCGTGACCATGAAAAACACGAACAGCTGGTACATCGGCCCCGTGATCGGTGCGATCTCGGCGAGCAGTGGCCCGCCCACGATGAAATGACGCACGATCGCGAATACCACAAAGCAGGCCACGTACGTCAATGTCACGTGCAGGACGCGCGCCCGCCACGCGATCACCAATCCGAATGCCCAGATCACGAGGTTCGTGCCGAGATCGTTGCCCCACTGGTGACTGAGAATGGCTACGCTGCCCGGCGCCAACAGGAGCAGCAGTGCGATCGCGAAGTTGCTCGGATTCCACAGATGGCGGCCTCGATACGCGAGCACGTACTTCGACGCAATCGCGAGGAAAGCGCCGAGGGCAAACGGCCACAGAATGTTGGCCTGCGGCTTGATCAGCAGTGCCAGGCTGATGCCCGTGATGTAGGCGCTCGAGATGTTGACGACGCGGCCGCGCAGAAACCAGGAGAGGAACACCTCGGTCGCGACGCAAATGCCCAACGTCGTCGCCAGCCGGTTATAGCCCCCCAGAATGCTGTACCGCGCCTCTCCAACGACCAGCACCAGCGTGATGAGAAAGACGATCAGGTACTTGGGGTCGATGCGGCTCAGACTCCAGGCGGTCCCACCCGTGCGAGCTGGTGCCTGTGCAGGCGCGGTAGTCACCGGGATGGCTCCGTGATCACGTGCAGCTCATCCATTGCCAGGTTGTCCAAGGTTTGCACCGTCCCCGACGGCCAGCGAATCGTCACACGGCCAAGGCGATTCTGGCCCCCCCCCAACCCGAAATGGAGGCGCCGATCGTTCTGACTACAGAATCCCGTTCCGCCGCTCACCACCTGTCGTTGTTTGACTCCTCCGAATTCCGCCGTGACCTCCGCGCCAATCGCGCTGCGATTGCTGCGGGTCCCGATCAGCTTGAGCTCCACCCAATGACCGTTCGCTGCGCTGGCCAAGGTGTTGCGGTACAGCAGCGCCCTGCCCTTCTCGTTCGCGATTATGACGTCGAGCGCACCCCGATTGAAAAGATCGGCCAGGGCGACCGAGCGGCCGTCGAGTCGATCGGTGATTCCGGCTGCCTCAGCGACATCGACGAAGCCGTCGCGGCCGCGGTTGAGCAGCACGCGGGGCCGCTCGTACCCGGAGAGGCTCGCGTTCCCGATTGGGGGCCAGTTTTTCGCGTCCTCGAAGATGTTGCCTTGCGCGCCGGCGATCTTCG
>Ga0137415_10005910_pt1 | contig 12097 bp, 6 predicted proteins | sample CZODoug3_1_1_16f_FD_183082 | JGI IMG/M metagenome (GOLD analysis project Ga0137415, IMG submission 183082) | Vadose zone soil fungal communities from Angelo Coast Range Reserve, California, USA - CZODoug3_1_1_16fungal (Hybrid Assembly) | ecosystem: Environmental > Terrestrial > Soil > Vadose...
TTCACCGAGATCGCGGAAGATGTGCTGGCGCGGCATCGAGCGGCCTACGGCGAGGGATCGTCACCGGGTGTCTTGCCGGATCACGGCAGGGTTCGCTACCGCCGCGACGGCGAGGACCACGGGTGGTCGCCCACCATCGTTCGCGCGCTGCAGGACGGTCAGTTCGAGGGATTCGCCGACCGCGTACGCGCTCGCGCTCCGGCCGGCCCTCGCGACCTGCTCCAGTTCCGCGAGCAGACACCGATTCCCGTCGAGCAAGTCGAGCCGGCTGAAGACATTCGCCGCCGCTTCATCTCGAGCGCCATGTCGCTCGGCGCGCTGTCTCCTGAGGCGCATGCGACGCTCGCGATCGCCATGAATCGCATGAATGCGCGCTCGAATTCCGGAGAAGGCGGCGAAGATCCGGAGACATACGCATCGCGGTCCGATGGCGATCGCGCTGACAACCGCATCAAGCAGGTCGCGTCCGGACGGTTCGGCGTGACTACGACATATCTCGTCCGCGCCGACGAGCTCGAGATCAAGATCGCCCAGGGTTCCAAGCCGGGCGAGGGCGGACAGCTCCCCGGCCACAAAGTCACCGACTTGATCGCGCGCTTGCGACATGCCGTGGTCGGCATTCCGCTGATCTCGCCGCCGCCGCATCACGACATCTACTCGATCGAGGATCTCGCACAGCTCATCCACGATCTCAAACAGGTGAATCCGGCGGCACGCGTCGGCGTGAAGCTCGTCGCGGAGGCCGGCGTCGGCACGGTTGCCGCCGGCGTCGCCAAGGCATACGCCGATTATGTCTTGATCTCAGGTCACAACGGCGGCACGGGCGCTTCGCCGCTCTCGTCGATCAAGCACGCCGGCTCGCCGTGGGAGCTGGGCCTGGCCGAGACCCAGGCGATTCTCATGCGGAACGGGCTGCGCGAGCGGATCGAGGTGCGCGTGGATGGCGGCCTCCGCACCGGCCGCGATGTCGTGATCGCCGCGTTGCTGGGCGCCGAGGCATTCGGGTTCGGGACGGCGACCGTGGTGGCGCTGGGTTGCGCTATGGCGCGGCAGTGTCACCTGAACACCTGCCCGACAGGCATCGCGACCCAGCGCCCCGATTTACGCAAGAAGTTCAAGGGTACGCCGGAGCAAGTGATCGCGTACTTCACGTTTATCGCGGAGCAAGTGCGGGCGATCCTGGCGTCGCTCGGTGTGCGCAGGCTCGATGAGCTGATCGGCCGCGTGGAACTACTGCAGCGGGTAGAGCGCCCCGAAACGGCGCGCGCGCAGTCCCTCGATCTGTCTTCGGTACTCGCGCCGCCGGCCGAAGCGCTGGCGCCGCGCCGGCGTACGGTCGACCGCAATCATCGCCCGGGCCTGGTATCGCTCGATGCGGAGATCCTCGAGCGCGGTGAAGCGTTCGACGGCACGTACAAGATCGGAAATCATCATCTCACCGTGGGCGCGCGGATCGCGGGGCAAATCGCGCGCGTTCGCGGCAACGCGGGACCAGCCAAACTGATGCGGCTGCGGTTCAGCGGCAGCGCGGGCCAGAGCTTCGGCGCCTTTACGCTGCCGAACATGCAGCTCCATCTCGAAGGGGAAGCGAACGATCACGTCGGTAAAGGACTCTGCGGCGGCGAAATCGTGATTCGGCCCTTCCGCGGCGCAGCCTATGCCGCGGACGGAATGCCACACGTCCTGCTCGGCAATACCGCCCTCTACGGCGCGACTGCCGGCTCGCTGTTCGCCGCGGGAAGCGCCGGGGATCGGTTCGCAGTGCGCAATTCTGGCGCGCTGGCCGTGATCGAAGGCGCGGGCGATCACTGCTGCGAGTACATGACCGGCGGCGTGGTGGTCGTGCTCGGTCCCGTGGGCCGGAACTTCGGCGCAGGGATGTCGAACGGCGTCGCGTACGTGCTCGACGAGCGGGGCCTTCTGGAATCGCGCTGCAATCTGGAGATGATCGCCATCACGGAGCTCAAGTCCGTGGACGATGGGCGGCTGCGCAAGCTGCTGCATGAGCATTTCCAGAAGACCGGTAGCCCACGCGCGCGCGCGATCCTCGCGCAATGGGACTTGTACCGCCTGCTGTTCCGGAAGGTCGCGCCACCGGTCGTCACGCCGGCCGAAGTTGCGACGGAGAGACCAATCAGTGTAGTCTAGGCGTCATGACGACGCCCCTGCCGACGAAGTTCAAGATCGGTCTCGTGCAGATGAGCATGAGTGCCGATCCAGAGGCGAATCTCACCAAAGCAGTGGCGCGCATCAAAGAAGCGGCGCGGCAAGGCGCCGCTCTCGTCTGCCTACCGGAGCTCTTCCGCACCCTCTACATCGGCCAGCGCGAAGATCACGCGCTGTTCGATCTCGCCGAAGCCGTCCCCGGGCCGAGCACCGAGAAGCTCGGCAGTGTCGCGCGAGACGCCGGCGTCGTGGTCATCGCATCACTGTTCGAGCGCCGAGCGCCCGGCTTGTACCACAACACCGCGGCCGTCATCGACGCCGATGGGAAGATCAAAGGCATCTATCGGAAGATGCACATCCCGGACGATCCCGCCTATTACGAGAAGTTCTATTTCACCCCCGGCGATCTCGGCTTTCGCGCGTTCGACACGAAGGTCGGTCCGATTGGCACGCTCGTGTGCTGGGACCAGTGGTATCCGGAAGGCGCCCGGCTCACGGCACTGCAAGGCGCAAACATCCTCCTCTATCCCACCGCGATCGGCTGGCATCCCGCCGAGAAGGAGCAGTACGGACCGCAGCAGCTCGATGCCTGGAAGACGATCCAGCGCAGCCACGCGATCGCCAACGGCTGCTGGGTCGCCGCGGTGAATCGCGTTGGCTTCGAGCGGCTGGATGGCCAGGGGGCAGGCATCGAGTTCTGGGGACACTCGTTCGTCTGCGATCCCTTCGGTGTGATGGTCGCGGAGGCCGGCGAGACAGAACAACTCGTCATCGCCGAAGTCGACCTCGCCCGCATCGAGGAAGTGCGCCGCAACTGGCCGTTCCTGCGCGACCGCCGCACCGACGCGTACGACGGCATTCAGCACCGGTTCCTCACTGACTAATTCGCCGCTCTATCGCATGCCGGCCGAGTGGGAGCGGCATGCAGCGACCTGGCTTGCCTGGCCGCATAACGCGAGCGACTGGCCGGGCAAGTTTCCGCCGATCCCCTGGGTGTACGGCGAGATCGTCCGGCATCTCGCCCCCGGTGAGACTGTTCGTATCCTCGTCAACTCCGCGAGCCACCAAGCACAGGCGGGCAGAATGCTCAAGAAGGTCGGCGTGGATCTCGCGCGCGTCGACTTTCTGCGCTTCCCGACGAACCGCGGCTGGACCCGGGATTCCGGGCCGATCTTCGTTCGCACCGGCGGCGCGAAGTCGCTGCTCGCCATCGCCCGCTTTCACTTCAACGCGTGGGCGAAGTACAAGGATTGGAAAAAGGACGACAAGGTCCCTGAGCGGGCGGCGAAGCGGTTCAAGCTGCCGCTGATCAACGCCAAGATGGTTCTCGAAGGCGGGAGCATCGACGTCAACGGCCGCGGGTCTCTCCTCACGACCGAAGAATGCCTGCTCGATGCGAAGGTGCAGGTGCGAAACCCCGGGTTCGCTCGGCAGGACATCGAGGCGGTGCTGCGCGACACCCTTGGGATCTCGAACACGATCTGGCTGGGCAAAGGTATCGCCGGCGACGACACGCACGGTCACATCGATGACATCTGTCGCTTTGTGAGTGCGGGAACGGTCGTGCTTTGCCGGGAAGACAATCCGAAGGACATCAACTACAAACCGCTGGCGGAAAACCGCGAACGGCTTCAAGGCAGGGGTATCCAGGTGATCGATCTCCCGATGCCCAGGCCGCTCTACTTTGACGGCGTACGACTGCCCGCCAGTTACGCAAACTTCTACATCGCGAATGCCGCCGTTCTGGTTCCGACCTTCAACGATCCCAACGATCGAACCGCCCTCGGCATTCTCGGTGAATGCTTCTCAGATCGGCTCGTGGTCGGGATTCACGCGGTGGATCTGGTCTGGGGGCTCGGGACGGTGCACTGCATGACGCAGCAGGAGCCGGCCCTCACCTCCTGACCACGCTGTTACAACTGCCAAATCTCGACGCGATTGCCCGTTAAAATTGGAATCAGCACGCGATTGCGCTTCGCGTCGTAGCCGATGTCGGCCGGGCTCGGCACCCCGGTGATCACCTTCACTTCCTGGCCCGTCTCGTACGCGGACACGGTCGAATCGGTCCAGCTCGACACCAGGATCCGTGTGCCGGTTACCACAACGCCGTCGAAGCCGCCGGCGCCCTTGGCGATGACGCGCGGCGCGCGGTCCCCCGGCTTCCACGCGAGCACCGATTTGGTCGGCCCGAACGAGACGATGATGAACCGTTTGCCCACGGGGTCAACGGTAATTCCGTTCGGCCAGCCGAGGCTGTCGCCCCGCGCGGCGACTGTCACCTTGCGGTCGGGACCGATGCGGAATACGCGGTCGGGTCCGGGATGCAGCACGTTGCCCACGTCGTCGAACCGGATGCCGGTATCGGTGACGTAGATCGCGCCGGTCGAGGCGACGGTCACGTCGTTCAAGAAGACTGCGCCCGCGGTGTCGAGCCTGACGCTGTCCACGGGCGCGCCGGTCCGCGCATTGAACGCGCGGACCCTGTCGATGTCCGTCACCCACAGTGTGTCGCCCAGCAGCGCCAGACCCTTCGGCGCGTTGAGGGTCACGCCCGCGCGGCCACCCTCAATGAACTTGAGGTTCTCGATCGCCCCGTCGGGCCGCACGCGGCTGATGAAGCCGTTGTTGTCCTTCGCCGTCGGGCTGCCGTTGATGTTGGACACGAAATAGATGTCCTGCGTCGAGTCGTGTAGCACCGACTCCGGCGAGGAGAAGCCGGCCACCGTCAGCATCCGGGTGGCGCCGGGCGCGGCGGGAGGTGGCGGCACGACGCGCGCGGTATCGACCGCCGCGGCGGTGTCGGCAACCTTGGAGGCGCGCTTCCGATCGACGGGCTGGCACGCTGTTGCGACGGCAAGGGTCGTACAGAGGACGGTTGCTCTCATCAGGGCTCTTCCTCCTCCTCGGCCAAGGCTGCGATGTGTCGCAAGACGCGCTCGTGAATCGCCGCCACGACACGGCCTGCGGGCAACGTCCAATAACGCTGTGGGAACATATCCACGAGGTAGGCCGTGCGCCCCTCGAGGCGTGTGCGGCCGCCTGGCAGCCGCGTGAGCCGGAACTCGCCGTGGGTCGCACGGAAGTACCCGTCCAGGTGCGGTGGGTTCACATCGCGGTACGGGCTCCATTCGGTCATGGGCGGCGCCTGCGCAACGATGTCGAACGCCAGTAACCGGCTCTCCTCCCACGCGGTAATCGGCTCGACGAAGCTCCCGGTTGTGAAGTCGCAGTAGCGAATTGCTCCAACGCCGCGTCCGTCGATGCGCGCGCGCATCGGTGCTGCGACTCCCGCGCGGAACAGCGCTTCGGTGGGTGGCGGCAGGTCGGGGAATGAGACGACGTGCCGCCAGACGACTTCCGGAGGCGCCGCAACTTCGACGACCGTCACGACCTCGTGGACGGGCGGCTCGGCGCGTGGCTCGACGCCGATGAACAGCGGGACGATGAGCGCCATTCCCGCTCCCGCGGCTCCGTGCACACCCCGCCGGGCGACGATCCGTCCCAGGACCGCACCCGGGAACGCGATGGCCAGCGCGATGGGCAGTGCCATCGCCACGCAGACGATGCCTTCCAGCGCGAAGACGACGAGCGCGCCCGCCGCGATGGTGACGCTGGCGAGGGCAATCACGATCGACTGCCCGGCAGGGCGCGGATAGTTGTAGTTGTAGATGTACGAGCTGATGTACCCGATCGTGAAGGGCACACCGAGGAACAGTCCCGTCGAATAGCTGCGGCGCAGATAGATCCCGACGCCCACGGTGACGAGCGTAATTCCCAGCGAGGCGGCCACACCCAACATCGCACTCTTGAGCCGGTCGTCGACGGCCGGGGGCGGCGGCTCAACCGGCCACTCGACGCGGGAGGCCGACGGCACGAGCGACAACACCGCCATCAGCGCGAAGTTCAACAGCGGCACGAAGAAGATCAGCGCACTCCACGGACTCGCACCGGCATCGACCGCCCGGCGCATCGTCATGCTGACGCCGATCCATACGAAGGGAAGCGCGATCGCCACCATCAATGGCGCCAGCCAGGGTGGAGCGCCGCGCAGCAGCTCGTAGCGAGCGCTCCACAACGGGTTCGCGTAATCGAGTGGGGTCCAGAATCTTCCGGCGAACGTCCACACCAGCAGCGCATCGACGCCGTACTTGAATGCCGTCAGGCCGGCGCCGTGCCGGAAATACGTCCCGCGATTGACGGGATCGCGGAATCCAAACCAGAGGCGCAGCCAGCGCGAGAGCATTTAGGCTCTCGTTTCCTCGAGCTCCTTCTTCCGGGCTTCTGTTATCTTCGCCGAGATCTCCGGCGGCGCATCCTGATAGACGTGGAACTTCATCTTGTACGTGCCGCGGCCGTGTGTGATCGAATGCAGCGTCGTAGCGTAGCGATCGAGCTCCGCCTCGGGGACGAGCGCTCTCACCTTGGTCAGCCGGCCGTCTTTCTCCGTGCCCATGATCTGCCCGCGCCGGGAGGAGATGTCGCCCATGACGGAGCCCTGGTACTCGTCGGGGGTCCAGACTTCGACCTCCATGATCGGCTCGAGCAGCACGGGTCGCGCTGCCGGGCTCACGTTTCGAAAGGCCAGGATGCCGGCCATCTTGAACGACATTTCATTTGAGTCGACGTCGTGGTAGGAGCCGTCGTACAGCTCCACCTTGAAGTCCACGACCGGATAGCCCGCGACAGGGCCCTTGTGCGCCGCCTCGACCACGCCGCGCTCGACGGCCGGGATGTACTGCCGCGGGATGACACCGCCGACGATTTCGTCCACGAACTGCATGCCCGACCCGCGCGGCAGCGGCGCGATCCGAATCCAGCAGTCGCCGTATTGACCGCGGCCACCCGTCTGTTTCTTGTGTTTCCCTTGTCCCTCTGATTTGCCGCGGAACGTCTCACGGTAGGCGACCTTGGGCTTCGCGGTCTGCGCGTGCACGCCGAACTTGCGCGCCAGACGCCCCACCACGATCTCGAGATGCCGCTCGCCGAGACCACGGATCAGGGTCTGCGCCAGCTCGCCGTTGTACTCGTGATGGAACGTCGGGTCCTCTTCGTGCAGCTTGTGCAGACCCGTCGAGAGCTTGTCCTCTTCTCCCCGCTGTTTCACTTCCACCGCGACCGTAATCACCGGCTCCGGGAACGGAATCTTCGGCAGGACGAGACCTTTGTCCTTGCTCGACAGTGTGTCGTTGGTATGCGTATCGCGCAGCTTCGCGACGACGCCGATGTCGCCGGAATGCAGCTCTGGAACCTCGATGCGCTCCTTGCCGATCGCGACGCAGAGGTGGTTCAGTTTCTCCGCGACCTCCCGCGGTGCATTCCAGATGTCCTGTCCGTTCTTGACCGCGCCTGAGTAAATGCGGAACAGCGTGACGTCACCGACGTGCGGCTCAGAGACCGTCTTGAAGACCTGCGCCGCCAGCGGACCGGCGTCGTCTGCCTTCAGCGTCAGGCGTTCCGCGCTGCCCCATTTCTGCGCCTCGACCGGCGGCCGCTCGGTCGGCGCGGGACACAGCTCGACGATCTTCGTGAGCAGGGCGCGGGTGCCATAGGTGAGCTCGGCGGCGCCGCAGAACAGCGGGAAGAGCTCGCCGCGCGCCATGCCGGACTTCATGGCGGCGATCGCTTCGTCGCGTCCGATCTCGTCGCCGCCGAGGTAGCGCTCCAGCAGCGTGTCGTCCGTGGCGGCGATGCTCTCGATTAGCTCCTGCGAGTACTTCTCGAAGCGGTCCTTGTACTCGTCCGGGACGTCGACCTCGTCGTATTCGCCGGCCTTCGTACCCTTCTTGTAGAGGTGCGCCTTCTTCGAGAAGAGATTGATGATCCCGTGGAATTCGAGGCCTTCGCCGACCGGGATCTCCACAGGAATCACTTTGGGGGTGAGCTGTTCTTTGATCTGCGTGAAGACGCGCTCGAAGTTGGCGTGCTCCTTGTCCATCAGGGAGACGAAGAACAACCGGGGAAGCGAGCGCCGCTCGCAATAATCCCAGACCTTCTCGGTCCCGACTTCGACGCCGGCGCTCGCGGACAGCACCACCACCGCCGAGTCCGCGGCGTAGACGCCCGCGAGCGCATCCCCGGTGAAGTCGAGATATCCGGGGGTGTCGATCAGGTTGACCTTCGTATCCATCCACTCGGCGACCGCGAGGGCGAGATTGATGGAGTATTTGCGTTCGATTTCGTCTGCGGTGTAATCGGTGAGGGCCGTGCCGTCCTTTACAGATCCATGTCGTTTGCTCGTTCCGGCCACGAACGCCAGGGCATCGACCAGGGAGGTCTTGCCGCTCGCGCCGTGGCCCACGACGGCCACATTGCGAATCTCCGGAGTCTTATACACACGCATCTATCACCTCCTGCGGGGGGACCCGGAATATGACAAGCGGTGAAATTCGTGGCTAGGACATGCAACGACTAGATGCACAGGCGCGCCGCGGTGAAACAACAAACGGGGATCAGGACAGTTTGTCCCGACCCCCGTTACCCAAGAACCCGCGGTGCGTCTGCAGCCTAGCCGTTGCAGGTCCTACGGTTCTGCGTCTTCCATTTCATGATCCGCGACATCGTCATGATCTCGATTCTCGTCCCTCACATGCTCCACGAGCCTGTGCAGGATCTGGATGCTTCGCAGATTCAGCGCGAGCGCCGTAACGCTGTCTCCTGACGCGAGCGCGGCATTCGCCTGCGTTCGCAAGTCCTTCACGTGTGCCAGCAGCGATCTGATCCGTGGCGCATCCTTGTCGCCCAGGAATCTCTCGATGCGCGCGATTGCGGTATCAGCCGCGGCACCAGTCCGGGCGGGCGCATCCGGGAACAGGACGATCACGGCCGCGAGCACCGACCGAAATGCGAGCTGGCGATAGCTGCGGGCCTTCGCGGTGTCGCCTGCTTCCCGCGCCATGAACGCCGAGTCACGATAGGCGCGAGCCTTCGCCAGGTCGGCAAGGGCGGTGGCATTGTTGGTGGTACGCAGCGTGTCGAGCAGTCGTCTGAACAAGCCTTCGCACGACATGCCGTTGTTCTCGGACGCCGGCGACGCCACGACGTTGTCGGTGATGACCTGCGCGTTCTGCGCGAGCGCCAGCTCGTTCGCGGTGGTGCTCGTGGGATCCTGATTGCACGCCGCCACGAAAAGAAGTGCGGCGACGGCGACTGTTAGACGTTTGTACATCAGCGTGCTCCGGAGAAGAAGTCTGGCCGTGGGACGCTGAAGTCTAGACCGCGTTAAGTTTCGGGCGGAAGAGGAGTTGACGGCGTCGGAGGACCCGTCGGAGCGTGACGCGGCTCACCGTGAGCGACGGGCGCGAGTCGGAGCGCGGCGAGACCGGCGAGCACCATCACCACACCCGCAAGCGCGAACGACGCGTTTCCGTTCACAACGTCGTACACCGTTCCGATGACGGGCGGACCCGCCGTTCGGCCGAGCGCCCCGATCGCCTGTGCCGCTCCTAGTACCGTGCCCTGCTCGTTGCGCTCCGCGTACACAGACACTAGGCCCGTCGCCGCGGGGGAGAATACGCTGTTCGACAGCGCCAGCACGAACGTCCAAGCGTAAAGCAGTGCGGATGTCGGCAGCAGAGGAACGACGGCGATCGACAGCGCCATCCCGAAGGTTCCGGCAATGACGAGCGCGCGCTCGCCGGACCAGCGCACGATTTTTCCGAAGAAGTAGCCCTGCACTGCCGCGGCCGTGACTCCGATGATCGTGAAGAGAATCGCGAGCTCTCGCTCGCGCCAACCCAGCACCCGGCTCGCGTGCAGCGGCAGCACAACCGTGTACCCAGCGAACGCGAACGGCACCAGTGCCCACACCGCCAGCAGCGGGCGGAGGCGAGGGCGGGAGATCGCCTCGCCAATGTGGCCGAGATCAAAGAGCGAGCGCCGCACCCGATGCTCATGCGCCAACGATTCCGGCAGGATGAAATACGCCGACACGAAATTCGCGAGCGAGAGGCCGACCGCGACCAGCCCCGGCGCCAGGGGGCCGAGGTAGTGGGCCGAGAATCCGCCGATCGCCGGGCCGATGCTGAATCCGATTCCGAACGCGGCACCGACGATGCCCATGCCGCGGGACCGTTCTGCCGGCGACGTGATGTCCGCGATGTACGCCTGCGCCGCCGAGATGTTGCCGCCGGCAAATCCCGACACCACGCGCGAGAGGAACAGCACCCAGTACGATCCCGCGAACGCGAACAGCGTGTAGCCGACCGCGTTGACGAGCATCGTGGTCAGCAACACCGGCCTGCGGCCGATGCGGTCGGAGAGTTTGCCGAGCAATGCCGTCGCGACGAACTGCATCAGCGAGAAGATCCCGATTATGGCGCCGTAGCCCAGACCGGCGGCACCGAAGCGCTGCGCGTAATACGGCAGGATCGGAAGGATGATGCCAAACCCGATGAGGTCGATCAGAACGGTGAAGAAGATGACGCCGAAGCGCGACCGGGATGCGGCCATGGGGCGTGGAATATAGTGCTTGCGAGCTCCACCAACGCTCGACAGTTTCTCGCTGTCGGCCGCGTTAGATCATCCTTCACCTTTGGAGCATACGATGCACCGCATCGTCTTAAGACTCGCAGCCGCCGCCGGTACGATCATCGCGGCGGCCTGTGTGGAGCATGCGCCGGTCAGTCCGACATCCAATGCCATCACCGCGGCTACGACTGCCGCGAGTTCCCCCGTAGCGCTCAGCGCCGGAACCACTGACGGCGGCCGCTATCTCGTCGTCTTCAAGCCCGGCAGCAGCGGTGCCGCTGCGATCAACGACGAGCTGCGCATCAATGGTGGCCGGCTCGAAGGCCTGCACGAGAACCTCGGCTTTGCCGTCGTCTCCGGCATCACCGCCGATGCCGCGGCGCGGCTGTCCAACGGCGCCGGGATCGGCATCGTCGAGCCTGACATTGAATTCGCCGTGGAGCCCCTCACCGATACCGAGGCACTCGACGCGGTGGATGTCGGGACGCAGAGCGCTACCGCGCCGGGGACCGCCGTGCTGTTCGCTCGGCAGTGGAACATGCGCGCGGTCAAAGCCGACGCATCGTGGGCCGCCGGTCATCTGGGCTCGGCGGGTGTCTCGGTCGCGATTCTCGATACCGGAATCGATTACCGCTGGCCCGACCTCAACGGACGCGTGGACTTGACCCGCTCGATCTCGCTGCGGCCCGACGAGGACGTCCGGCTGGCGACCTGGTTCGGATCACTCGGGCTTCATCCGATCACCGATCTGAACGGTCACGGCACGCTCGTGTCGTCGATCGTGGCGAGCAACTCCGGCTTCTTTGCCGGCGTGACGACTCGGACCACGCTCTTTGGCGTCAAGGTCTGCATCGTCTTCAACACGTGCTCGACTGCCGCCATCTTCAACGGCATCGTGTACGCCGTCGACAATGGGGCGGACGTGATCAACATGAGTCTCGGCGGCGCCTTCTTGAAGAAGGCGAACCCGGGGTTTGTGTCTGTGATCAACAGCGTCTTTAACTATGCGAACGCGCATGGCACCGTGATCGTCGTCGCCGCCGGAAATGCCGCGGCGGACATGGACCACAGCAGCAACGTCTACTTCACGTACTGCGACTCGCCCCATGTCCTCTGCGTATCGGCGACCGGCCCGACCGCGGCACCCACGCCCGTGGGACCCTTCACGAATCCCGACGCCATTGCGCCGTACACGAACTTCGGCCGCTCGGCCATTAGCGTCGCAGCGCCGGGGGGCGGCATCACGACACCGAATGCGTTCGTCTCGGGGCCGTGCTCCCAGACGTCATTGGCGTGGCACCAGCCGCCACGGCCCTCGCCCGGCGCTCCACTGCCGCCGCCTGTCATCGACGGGCCTCTTTGTCCCCGGAGCCTGGGGCTCTTTCTCCTGCGCGGCGCCGGCACGAGCTTCTCCTCCCCGCATGTGGCGGGAGCCGCTGCCGCTGTGGTCGCCGCCATTGGACAC